>JABAOG010002383.1_pt1 | contig 13062 bp, 13 predicted proteins | sample 7062131 | NCBI WGS metagenome assembly JABAOG01 (sample SAMN14538629, study PRJNA623070) | marine sediment metagenome | biome: marine biome [ENVO:00000428]; feature: marine pelagic biome [ENVO:01000023]; material: deep marine sediment [ENVO:00002113] | place: India: Arabian Sea | collected... | reverse complement strand
GTCGTAGAAGTCGAACACCACCTCGTTCAGCGGCAGGTCGTAGACCACCATGGCGCGGCCGCCGGCGTAGGTGAGGTCCTTCTGCACGCCGCGGCGGTCCTGGCAGAGCTTCAGCACCGCGCCGAGGTGCTCGTCGGGCGTCAGGATGGTGGCGGTGATCCAGGGCTCGGCGATCTCGGCGATTCGCACGGGATCGGGCATGTCGGCGGGGTTGTGCAGCTCCATCTGCGTGCCGTCGGTCATATTGATGCGGTAGACCACCGAGGGCGCGGTGGTCACCAGGTCGAGGTCGAACTCCCGCTCCAGCCGCTCCTGGACGATCTCCAGGTGCAGCAGCCCGAGGAAGCCGCAGCGGAAGCCGAAGCCGAGCGCGGCGGAGGTCTCCATCTCGTAGGAGAAGCTCGCGTCGTTCAGGCGCAGGCGCCCGAGCGCGTCCCGCAGGTCTTCGAAGTCGGCCGCGTCCACCGGGAAGAGGCCGCAGAACACCACCGGCTGGGCCGGGCGGAAGCCGGGCAGCGGCTTGTCCGCCGGGCGGCGGTCGTCGGTGATGGTGTCGCCGACCGCGGCGTCGGCGACCTCCTTGATCGAGGCCGTCAGCACGCCGATCTCGCCGGGGCCGAGCGCGGCCACCTCGGTGAGCTTGGGCGTCAGAACCGCGACGCGGTCGACCGGGTGGACCGCGCCCGTGGACATGAGCCGTATACGGACGCCCTTCTTCATCACGCCGTCGACGACCCGGAAGAGCACCACGACGCCCAGGTAGGAGTCGTACCAGGCGTCCACGAGCAGCGCCTTCAGGGGCGCGTCCGGGTCCCCGCTCGGGGGCGGCGGCAGGCGGGTGACGATCGCCTCGAGCACGTCGTCGATCCCGAGCCCGGTCTTGGCCGAGATCAGCACCGCGTCGGAGGCGTCGAGGCCGATCACGTCCTCGATCTGCCGCCTGACGCGCTCGGGCTCGGCCGCGGGCAGGTCGATCTTGTTCAGGACCGGGACGATCTCGTGGTCGCGCTCGATGGCCTGGTAGACGTTGGCCAGCGTCTGCGCCTCGACCCCCTGGCTCGCGTCGACCACCAGCAGCGAGCCCTCGCAGGCCGCGAGGGAGCGCGAGACCTCGTAGGCGAAGTCGACGTGGCCCGGCGTGTCGATCAGGTTGAGCACGTAGGTCTCGCCGTCCTTGGCCTTGTAGCTCAGGCGCACGGTCTGGGCCTTGATGGTGATGCCGCGCTCGCGNNATGCGGGCGAGCGGGGTCATCTTCGCGGCTGGAAGCGCGTGCCTTTGTCTTGCGTTGGCGAGGGAAGAGGTCGTTTGCGCACGGTCGCGGCGCTTGTGTTCACCTTTGCCGGTTTTGTCCAGCCCGGCCGGGCGCAGGAGATCAGGTCCGCGCCGGGCCCCGGGCGAGCGCTCTATGTCGACCTCGACACGGATGAAGGCAAGCCTTCGAAGCGGGCGGCCCAAGACCTGTGCGCCGTGAACGGCGTCCGGGCGCGAAGCGCGTATGCTCGCGCGGCCGCGCCGTCCGCGCCTCACCCGTTCAGACGCCAGATCTCGAAGTTGAGCACGCTCGCGTAGCCCACCCAGACGAGGAGCGGCGCGAGCAGCCCGGCGGCGATGCGGTCCGCGCGCTGCGCCGCGACGACGGCCGCGAGGATCGTGAGCCACTGCGGGACGATGTTGATCAGCCCGAGCAGCGGGCTCTGGGCGGCGAAGAACATCCAGGACCATGCGGCGTTGAGCGCGAGCTGGGCGTAGAACAGCGCCAGCGCCGCCCCTCGCCCCGGCGTCCCCTGCGGCGCTCGGAGGAGACGCCACGCAGCGACCGCCATCAGCACGTAGAGCGTCGTCCAGACCGGCGCGAACACCCAGTCGGGCGGCGTGAAGCCCGGCTTGGCCAGCCCGGCGTACCATGTCGGAATGTTGGGCGCGGCGGCGAGCTGGCCGAGCAGGCTCGCGGCGGCGACCGGCAAGGCCGCGAGCGCAAGCGCGGGCAAGACTCCCAGACGCGGCCTGCTGTGCGAGGCGTCGGACATCACGCTCGATTGAACGCCCTCGCGGGCGCGGCCNNCGCGGCCGCCACAGGCCGCCGCAGAGCCGGAAGCTCCCTCTGCGCCCGAAAGTTCCCGCACGCGGCCCAAATCCGGACACAAGAGGCTTTCAGGTTCGACCCGTTTTTCCCGGCCGAGGCCGTTCAAGGGGGTTCAGCGCCATGCGCCCGATGTCAGGCTTGCTCTTGGCCGCTCTGCTCGTCGCCGCGCCTGCGGGCGCGCAGGACGACCTCTTGGGCGGGCCGCAGCCGGCCTCGACGAGCGAGCGGCCCGCCCAGACCGCCCGGAACGACGGGTCCGACGACGGCACCTACACCGAAGGCGAGATCGTCGAGCAGGTGGAGGGCTGGCTCGGCGTCACCGCGGAGACCGCGGCCGAGCTCGTGGAGAGGGTCTTCGGCGACCTCGGCCAGCCCAACGGCTACATCAAGGGCGGCGAAGGGGCCGGGGCCATCGGCGTCGGCGTGCGCTACGGCCAAGGCGACCTGGCGCTCGCCACGGGCGAGACCCGCCGAGTCTATTGGCAGGGCCCGTCGATCGGCGTGGACACCGGCGGCAACGCCAGCCGCGTCTTCACGCTCGTTTACGGCCTCGAGAGCGCCGACGCCATCTACAAGCGCTACCCCGGGGTCGAGGGCTCGGCCTACTACATCGGCGGCGTCGGGGTGAACTATCAGCAGCGCGACTCCGCCACGCTCGTGCCGATGCGCGCAGGCGTGGGCCTGCGGCTCGGCGCCAACGTGGGCTATTTGACCTACAGCCGCCGACGCCACATCCTGCCGTTCTAGCCGCGAGCTCCGAGAGACCCCGCCAGCTCGAGACCGAAGGCCTCCGCCATGCACCGCGCCCTCGCCCTGATCATTCCCGCCCTCCTGCTCGCCGCCTGCGCCACCACGGGCGGGTCCTCCGACCCCGACGACGCGCTGCTCGGCGGCCCCTCGAGCGGCTCCGAGCGCGCCGCCTACGACTCCCGCGCTGAGGGCGAGTCCTATTCGGAGGACGAGGTCGTCAGCGCGATCGAGGACTGGCTCGGGGTGTCCGCGGAGACTGCGGGATCGCTCGTGGAGCGGGTGTTCGCCGACCTCGGCCGGCCCAACGCCTACATCTACGGCGGGGAGGGCTCGGGCGCGATCGGCGTGGGGCTGCGCTACGGCGACGGCACGCTGGTCACCAAGACCGGGGAGACGCGCAAGGTCTACTGGCAGGGCCCGTCGGCCGGCTTCGACGTGGGCGGCAACGCCTCGAAGACCTTCACGCTGGTCTACAACCTGCCGAGCGCGGACGAGATCTACCGCCGCTTCCCCGGCGTGGAGGGCACGTTCTACTTCATCGGCGGCGTCGGCGTGAACTATCAGCGCGCCGACGACATCGCGCTGGCGCCGATGCGGGTGGGCGTGGGCTTCCGGCAAGGCGCCAACGTGGGCTACCTCGCCTACTCCCGCCAGCGGAACATCCTGCCGTTCTGACGTAAGGCGGGCGTCGCTCCCCCCTCAGCCTGCCGGCAGCTCCCCCNNAGCTGCCGGCGGGCTGAGGGGGGCGGGCGACACGCGGGCCCAACCCCGCCCTACCGCCGCCCTCGACGCCGTCTCAGCCGCTCCGCGAACGCGTTCGCGAGGATGCCCGCGGGCAGCGCCACCGTGCCGACGCCCAGGATCGCCACGCCCCCCGCGACGGCTTTGCCCAAGGGCGTCGTGGGGTAGACGTCGCCGTAGCCCACCGTGGTGAGCGTGGCGACCGCCCACCAGAGCGCGCGCGGGATGGAGCCGAACGCCGCGGGCTGGGCTGGCCCCTCGATGGCGTAGAGCGCGGTCGCGGACACGAACAGCAGCATGCCGGCGGCGGCGAAGGTCGCCAGCAGCTGTCGGCCGGCGTCGCGCACCGCCCCGACGATCTCGCGGAAGGCGCGGAACATCGAGAACAGCTTGAGCAATCGGAAGAGCCGCAGCAGCCGGACCCAGCCCGCCGACGGCCCCACCCCCGGAAGGAGCAGCTGCACGGCGAGCTCCGGCGCGAAGGCCAGGAAGTCGAGCCAGACGAGCGGCCGGCGGAAGAACCGCCGCCGCCCGGCCGGGCCGCGGTAGAGCGGCGACGCCCCGCTCGCCCACACCCGCAAGGCGAACTCGGCCGCGAAGATCCACGGGATGAGGCGGTCGACGCCGCTCGCGACGGCGCGCACCTCGGGACGCGCCGCCGGCTCGGTCTCGATCGCGAGCAGGACGAAGCTCAGGACGATGAGAAAGACGACGGCCGCCTGTCCCCAGGTGAACCGGCCCATCTCGGTGTGCAGGAACGCCCAGGTGAGGCGCCGCACGCCGCCGCGCCGCGGGGCGATCTGCATGTCTTGAACGGCCAACGGCCCGCCCTCCCGTGTCCCTTTCCTCCATGAGGAGGAGAGGGTACAACGGCATAGGTCTGGCCGCTTGGGCCATTTCCGCTACCATAGCGCGTGAAACGGGAGCGGCTTCAGGACGATGCGGCGTCGTATTGCGGCCGGGCTCACCGTTGCGTTGCTCACCACGTCCGCGGGCGCGCAGGACGCCGAAGAAATCGTCGCACGCCAAGCCGATGCCGAGCGGCTCTCCAACGCAGGCGACTACGCCGCCGCGCTATCCTTCGCCGAGGAGACGCTTGCGGCCGCGGAAAGCGGTCTCGGCCCCGAGCGCCCCCGGACGCTCTTCTTGTCGAACAATCCGGCGCACGTCTACCAGGAGACGGGCCCCTCCGACACGGCGGAACCTCTCCTTGCTCAGATCGAGGCGGTTCATACGGACGCAACGGAGCTCAATGTGACGGCCCCTGGCTATTCATTGGTTCTGTCCGAGGATTGGCGGGAGATACCATCCTCCGATCCCGAGCAAAAAACCTTCGAGTCACGGTCCCGTGACGTGCAGCTCGTCATATCCTCCATGGACGTGAGCGTGGAGCGGCCCGACCCCGAAGTCGCTGCGCAGCGCTTGGTGGAATTCCGTCTCGATGGAGAGCGTCAGGCGGCTGAGCGGTTCGACCTTAAAATGACCATTGCCGAGCCCATCATCGTCCCGCAGCCGTGGGGACAAGCCGTGGCGTACTATGGCCATGACGACACTGGTCGAACGTTCAGCTACTCGGGAGCGGTGACCCCAGAACAGATCTTGAGCATGTATATCGAGTCGAACACTCTTTCCAATGACGAGCTGTCCGTCGTGTTTCAGGAAATATTCAATGGTCTGACATTCTGACATGTCCGATCGAAGGGCCGCCGCCGACGGGCTGAAGCACGCGCGGATGGGCTGGGTCCATCGAAGCGGCCCATTCAGACAACGGCCGGCCGCCCTAGACTCGTTGTCGGGAGATGCCCCCCTCCGCGCGCAGAAGAGGAACGCCTAACCTCGCAGCGCCCCGCCCGTCGCTTTCGCCACCGCCGCCACGATCTTGCCCGAGACCGCCTCGAGCGCCTTGTCGTCGAGGGTCGCCTCGCGCGGCTGCAGGGTGACCTCGATCGCGATGGACTTCTTGCCCTCGCCGAGCCCCTCGCCGTCGTAGACGTCGAACACGCCCACCTCGGCGACGAGCGCCTTGTCCGCGCCCTGGGCGGCGCGCACGAGGTCGGCGGCGCGCACGGCCTCGTCCACCACGAAGGCGAAGTCGCGCCGCACCGGCATGAGCTCCGCCGCCTCGTAGGGAGGCTTGGCCTTGGTGGCGCGCGCGCGCGGCGCGGGGATGCGGTCGAGGTAGACCTCGAAGCCGACGATCGGGCCGTCGACGTCGAGCGCCCTCAAAACGCGCGGATGGACCTCGCCGAACTCGGCGAGCACGAGCTNNCGGATGGATCTCGCCGAACTCGGCGAGCACGAGCTTGGGCCCGAGCTGGAGCCGGCCCGACCGGCCCGGCGCCCACCACGGCGAGGCGTCGGCGATCTGCAGCTTGTCCGCCGGCGCGCCGGCCATCTCGAGCGCGGCGAGCGCGTCGGCCTTGGCGTCGAACACGTCGGGCGCGCGGCCGTCGGTCCAGTGCCGCTTCAGCCGCGCGCGGCGCGCGCCCGCCGCGACGGTCTCCTGCTCCTCGGGCTCGACGCCGCGATAGACCGGGCCGACCTCGAACAGGGCGCCGTCGGGCCATCCGCGGTCGGCGTTCTTCTGCAGCGCAGCCAGCAGATGCGGCAACGGCGAGGGCCGCATCACGTCGAGCTCGGAGGAGATGGGATTGGCGAGCCCGAGCCCGTCCGCCCCGCCGAACAGCTCCGCCTGGTCGCGCCGGCAGAACGACCAGGTGATCGCCTCCAAGAGCCCGCGCGCCGCCAGGGTGCGCCGCACGTCGCCCGCGCGCCGGCGCGGCAGGCCGATCGCCACCGGCCGTCGGCCCGGATGTGCGGTGAGCGAGACCTCGGGCAGCTGGTCGTAGCCGACGACGCGCGCGACCTCCTCGACGAGATCGGCGGAGCCCTCGACATCGGGGCGCCAGGACGGCGCGGTGACGCGAAAGCCTCCGCCCCGCGCCTTCTTCACGACGAAGCCGAGCGCGCCCAGGATGCGCGCGATCTCGGAGGCCGGCGCCTCGATGCCCGTCAGGCGCTCGACCTCGCTCGGCGCGAAGTCGACGACGGTCTTGGGCTTGGGGATCCGGCCGGCGATCAGCACCTCGGACGGCTCGCCGCCGCACAGCTCGAGAATCAGCCTGGTCGCCAGCTCGAGCCCATCGTGCACGGACTGCGGATCCACGCCGCGCGCGAAGCGGACCTGGGCGTCCGACGCGATGCCGAGCTTGCGCCCGGTGCGCGCGATCGAGAGCGCATTCCAAAGCGCCGCCTCCACGAGCACATCCGTCGTCGCCTCGGTGCAGCCGCTCGCCTCCCCGCCCATGACGCCGGCCAGCGACTCGACGCCGTCGTCGTCGGCGATGACGCCGATCGTCTCATCGAGCTCGTAGGTCTTGCCGTCGAGCGCGAGCAGGGACTCGCCCGGCTTCGCCATCCGCACGACGAGGTCGCCCTTCACCTTGCCCGCGTCGAACANNTCGAACACGTGCAGCGGCCGGGCGCGGTCGTAGGTGACGAGGTTGGTGACGTCCACGAGCGCATTGATCGGGCGCAGTCCGATCGCCCTCAGCCGGCGCTGCAGCCACTCCGGCGACGGACCGTTCCTGACGCCGCGGATCAGCCGCAGCCCGAAAGCGGGGCAGAACGCCTTGTCCTTGATCTTCACGCCGACCGGGCAGGGAAACGTCCCCGGTATGGGCTCGATGGGCGCGTCGATCAGCGTCCCCACGCCCTTCGCCGCCAGGTCGCGCGCGATGCCGAGCACGCCGTAGAGGTCGGGCCGGTTGGGCGTCACCTCGACGTCGAACACCGGGTCGGCGGCGCCGAGCGCCTGCGCGGCGGGGTCGCCGACCGTCCAGTCGCTCCCATCGGAGCGCTTGGAGAGCTCGATGATCCCGTCGGCGTCCTCGCCGACTTCGAGCTCGTCCGCCGAGCAGAGCATGCCCTGGCTCTCGACCCCGCGGATCGCGCGCGGCTTGGCGTCGAGCGCCTCGCCCTTGCCCGGGATGTAGGTCCCGAGGGGCGCATAGACGCCCACGAGCCCGTCCCGCGCGTTCGGCGCGCCGCAGACGATCTGCTTGACCCCGTCCTTGGTCTCCACCGTGCACACCCGCAGGCGGTCGGCGTTCGGATGGGGCTCGGCCTTGGTCACCTTCGCGACCGTGAAGTCGGCCAGCCGCGCCGCCGGATCCTCGACGCCCTCCACCTCGAGCCCGAGCATGGTCATGGCCTCGACGAGCGTCGGCGTGTCGGCGTCGGTGGCGAGGTGCTCGCGGAGCCAGGAGAGCGTGAGCTTCACGGCGCGGCTCCCGCCGGCCCGGCCGCGCCCAGCGGCTTGCGATAGCGCAGCCCGTCGGCCTGATAGCCCTGGCGCTCGTAGAAGGTCTGCGCGCGCACGCGATCCCCGCGCGTGCCGAGCATCATCGTGGAGGCCCCGCGCGAGAGCGCCCAGTCCTCCCCTGCGGTGACGATCACCGCGCCCACGCCCTGGCTGCGATAGTCCGGATCGACCACCAGCGCGACGACCTCGCCCTCGAGCACGTCGCCCTCGAAGGTCGGCCCGACCCGAAAGCCGGCGAAGCCCACGACCTTGCGCTCGACGGTCTCGGCCACGAGCGTGCGGAACGCCGGATCGGCGAGCACCCGATTGAGGCCCGCGCTCATGTCGAGCGGGCTCGTGGGATAGCCGAGCTCGGTCATGAGCGCGGCCAGCACGGGCGCGTCCTCGAGCCGCGCGTCGCGCACCGTGAACGGCATTTCATCGCCCATTCGCCCAACTACTCGGCAGCATCGTCGGTTACGTCGTCAGGCAGCTCTATAAGCTCGAGATTTCGCGCATCATCGAGAACCCACCTTTGTCCTCGGCGCTCTAACTCACCTGTCAAAAAGATGGGCATCCGCTGTTCGTGTGCTCTAATTGCTTCCGAATACATATCCTCTGATAGGTACGCGCTAATATAGCGTTGTCTCGAGTCGACGAACGCTTTTATTGTCGCCCGCCCCCCGACTTCTCCAAGGTCGCGATCCAGTTTCGTGATGAAGCCAACAATGAGTTCGTTTTCACGCGGCTCTTCGAGACGAAACTCTCGTGCAGCTTCTTTGAGGACTTCGGCGTCCGAGGGGGAAAATGACACGACCGAACGCCGTCGAGGCGCCGGGCGCGTTCTCGCCCAAGTCACCGACAGCTCCGACCCATCGCCTCGCTCAGTGATAGCGGCGACGGCTTCACAAAGGTTTGCGCTGACGCCCTTTGGTATCGCCCGCTGAAACGCGCGCAGACCGTCGCCTCTATTCGCCTCCTCGACGGCGCTTTGGGCCGCAACCAGGGCGCCCTCGAACATCCGGGTAACCCTGCGCTCAAACGGATCTTCATCGATCGGGCCCCAGAAATCCAGCTGATCGCCATCGGATAGAGCCGGGGGAACTGGCGCCAACAACGTGACAACGAAGCTCCCACGCTCGGTCTGCCCCAACCGAACCTTGGCCATGTAATCCGTAGCCGCGTGCACCTTGCCGACGTGATACGCGCGACGTGGTTCGTATGCTGCACAGGCTGCCGCAGCAAGGGCCGTGCGCGCGTGACTTATGATGTCCACACCAGATTCAACGCTGATTGAGCCATCGTATTCCGCGTCCGGCGCGCTCACGCGAATGACGTCGCGATCGGCAAGTGAGAGATCATTGTACAGCGCGAACTCGTCCCTGCCCTCGACCTCCGACAAGCATTGCAGAACGCGACTGACGGCGCTGGCGTAGTCCGCAAGACGAACGCTCATCGGCAGAATCAGCTCGCGCCCCCCCTCATCAGTCTTCAATGTAAAGATTTCAGCATGGTCGCCGAAACGCCCCTCTCGCTTCCATCCTTCGTGCTGGACATACGATCTAAGCGCTGCAGGCGCGATCCCCGCCAGTGCTTCGCGATCTACAATCTTCGCCTTCATGCCAAGCTCCCAGACCGCGCTCTCGCCATGAGCCCCTTCATCGCTCCTGGAGTGAACCGATTTGCTTCAGGCAAGAACACGCTTACGGAAGCGTTGTTTCCAACTTCCGGGGCCCCCGCATGGCTGCACCAGTATGCGCAACGTCGCAGCAGGAGCGCTTCATCCTCTACAGACAACCAATCAGAGTATGAAACCGGCAGGCGNNCGCCCTCCACCTGCTTCAGATTTCCTGTCGCCTTCAGCTGGAGATCGATGCGAGGCCTCGCCAGCCCGCCGGCCTCAATCGTTATGTCGATGCTGTCTCGATCGAGCGATGGAGACGAGGTGCAATAGCCCGCCCGCGCCGCAACGGCGCTGACATAAGCTCGAGAGATGGCCTCCGCTTGATCGTTTTGACTGAGAAGCTCGTCGGCATAGTCCGACACCGCTGTCCCCCCTCTCAGCTCAAGCCCGTCGCGAGGCTCGGCAGCACCATCGGCGAGAAGCCGTAGTGGGCGAGCCAGCGCACGTCGGGGTCGAAGTAGGGCCGCAGATCCGGCATGCCGTACTTGAGCATNNTCCGCAGCACGTTGGGATGCACCATGCCGCAGCCGAGGATCTCCAGCCAGTCGTCGCCCTGGCCGATGCGGGTCTCCGAGCCCACGCGCTCGCAGCGCACGTCCATCTCGGCTGACGGCTCCGTGAACGGAAAGAAGTGCGGCCGGAAGCGCGCCTCCACGCCGTCGACCTCGAAGAAGGCCGCCACGAAGTCCTTGAGGCAGCCCTTGAGGTGGCCCATGTGGGTCGAGGTGTCGATGACCAGCCCCTCGACCTGATGGAACATCGGCGTGTGGGTGGCGTCCCAGTCGCAGCGGTAGGTGCGCCCCGGCACGATCACGCGGATCGGCGGCTTCTGGGTGAGCATCGTGCGCACCTGCACGGGGCTCGTGTGCGTGCGCAGCACCATCGGCGCGCCGTCCTTCTCCGCGCGCATGAAGAAGGTGTCGTGCGCGTCCCGCGCCGGATGGCCCTCGGGGAAGTTGAGCGCGGTGAAGTTGTGCCAGTCGGTCTCGATGTCGGGCCCCTCGGCCTGGATGAAGCCCATGTCGGCGAAGATCGCCACGAGCTCGTCCATGACCTGGGAGACGGGATGGATCGCGCCCTTGGGCTCGGGCCGGATCGGCAAGGTCACGTCGATGCGGGAGGCGGCCAGCTGGGCATCGAGCGCGGCGTCCTCGAGCGCAGCCTTCTTCGCGGCGAACGCGTCGCCGAGGCGGTCCTTCAGGCCGTTCAAAGCCGGCCCCATGATCTGGCGCTGCTCGGCGCTCATGCCGCCCAGGCCCCGCATCAGCAGCGAGACCTCGCCCTTCCTGCCCAGAAACGCCACGCGCGCGTCGTCGAGCGCGCGCTCGTCGGCCGCCGCCGCGATCGCGGCGAGGGCGCGGGCTTCGAGCGTCTCGATCTTTTGGGGGTCGATGTCCACGACGTCGCTCATCGGGCTCCTCCGGTCGGGGAGGGCTTTAGCCCGCGTCGGCGGAAACGGCTAGCCGACGGCGCGCTCGCGCGCGGGGGAATCGCATTGTGGGGCATGGGGAGAAGCTTTCCTGTCACGTTCCTGACGCACGCGACCGACCGCCCGTCGGCGGCGGTCAGCGGCTAAATCGGAACGTGGGCTTCCCGCTCATGGCGCGGGTTGTAGCACAACCGGCGGCGGCGGCCAGCCCGGAATTATTCACCACAAAGGCACGAAGCACACCAAGAAGAAGGTGCGATGGTGTCGCGCGATCCTTCGTGCTCTTCGTGCCTTTGTGGTGAATACTCGGATCAACGTCCCTCAAGCCTTCCGCGTCGGCACGACGTCCTCGAGCGCCTCGAAGCTCTTCCACGCCGGCTCGACCGGCGGCTCGCCCGGCTTGGGAACGTCGGGCGAGGGCGCGCCGGCGACGGCGTCGGGGATGTAGCGCGGGCGGTTCGGGAAGACGTGCTCGGGCGTCACCCGCACGAGCGCCTGCGCGCCGGGGAAGCTCGCCATCAGCGGATCGTCGAGCACGGCCTCGGCGCGGCCGTTGACCCTGAGCCGCCTGGGCTTGTCGGTCATGGCGATGAACAGCAGGCCGACCTGCGGGTTGACCGCGATGTTGCCGAGGCTGCGGAACATGCCGTTGCCGTCGTAGTCGGGCCAGACGATCAGGTCCGGCGCCGGCGCGCGCACGAAGCCCGGCGCGCCGCCCTTGAAGGAGCAGTCGGGCCGGCCCTCCGCGTCGGCCGTCGCGAGGAAGAAGAACGCGCATGACTCGATGAAGGCGCGGTCCTCGTCGGTGAGCGCGATGCGATGGGTGACCGCGAGCAGGCGGTCCGCGAGGGCTTGCGAGCCGAAGCGGGCCTGCAGGTCGCGCTGGCCGGAATGGTAGAAGTCGTCAGACGTCGACATTGGCCGCGCCAGGGTTACTCCGCCGGGTGACGGCGCTGCTCCAGCTCCTCGAGCTCGCGCTCCAGCCTGCGGGCGTCCCGCGAGTACCAGTGGGCCCAGCCGACCGCCACCAAGCTGGCGACGAAGACGATACCTATGAAGATGGGGATGAACTCGTTCATGCCGGTCATGATCGCCGCGTCCGAGGTCTCAATCCCGCGCGCTCCTGATCCAATCGCTCTCGAGCGAGTTCCGCAAGCGATCATACAGAGCCAGGACATGTGCGATCAAATGGCAATAGAAGCCAAACAACGCTGACGCCACACGCCATTCGATCAGCGTATCGGGCGAGAACAGTGCGACGCCGAGCGCTCCGATCGACAAGGCGTGGAACAAGTCTCGAATGAGCTTGTAGCTCTCGTTCTTCAACGCCGCATCCTTCGCCGCATAGGCCCAGCATTGCACGCTAAGGATGCATCTGAAACGAGATTCTCCCGGAGCGAGCGGGCCACTAGCGCCCGAGCCGGAGGGCTCCTTGACGGCGAGGCCGGCGTCGCGAGCTCGCGTCCGCGCCCTCAGGTCCGGCGCTTCTTGCGCCTCAAGATCACCCCGATACCCATGCCCATCAGGCGGCGCGTCAGGCGAGCGCCCCCTTGGCCTTCTCCACCAGCGCGCCGAACGCCGCGGGCTCCTTGACGGCGAGGTCGGCGAGCATCTTGCGGTCGACCTCGACGCCGGCCTTGCCGAGGCCGTCGATGAAGCGGCCGTAGGTCAGGCCGTGCTCGCGCACCGCGGCGTTGATGCGCACGATCCACAGCCGNNGCCTGGTTGGCGACGCGGAAGGTGTTCTTGCGGCGGCCGTAATAGCCCTTGGCCGCCTTGATGACTTTCTTGTGCCGGGCGTGGCCGGCGGGACCGCGTGTGACGCGCATGGCAATCTCCTCGTGAGAGCTCGATGACGGCGAGGAGTGCTTAGTGCTTAGTTCGTAGTGCGTAGAACGAAACTTCCCCGATCTCTCTGCGCACTAGGAACTACGCACTAAGCACTATCGACCTAGCGGTCGTACGGCATCCACTTCTTCACGATCTTGGCGTCGGGATCCGCGAGCGTGTCGGTGCGCCGCTTCTGGCGGATCTGCTTGGGCGTGCGCTTGATCATGCCGTGGCGCTTGCC
>JABAOG010001621.1_pt1 | contig 13072 bp, 12 predicted proteins | sample 7062131 | NCBI WGS metagenome assembly JABAOG01 (sample SAMN14538629, study PRJNA623070) | marine sediment metagenome | biome: marine biome [ENVO:00000428]; feature: marine pelagic biome [ENVO:01000023]; material: deep marine sediment [ENVO:00002113] | place: India: Arabian Sea | collected... | reverse complement strand
GTCAATCCGACGCCCTATCCGGCCACGTACCTGCACCTCCTCGCAGAGCCGGACCACATCGCGGATCCGGGCACCGCCCGGGCGGAGCGCGCGCTGCGGGACGCGGACCTCTTCGTGGTCCTGGATACCGGCGAGCCCAGGCGTCTCGGCAAGCTGTCCAGCCGGTTCGGCGACCGGCCCGTGGTGGTCCTGGACCACCATCCTCCGGTCGAGCCCGGCATCCCCGGCTACGCGCTCCTGGACCCCGGCGCGTGCGCGGCCGGCGAGCTCGTCTTCGACCTGCTCCTCGTGGCCGACCCCGACGCCGACTGGCCCGACCGCGTGGCCGAGGCGCTCTACACCGCGCTCGTGACCGATACCGGGTCCTTCCGCTTCGCCAACACCACGCCCCGCACCCACGCCATCGCCGCGGAACTGCTGCGGCGCGGCGTCGACCCGGAGGCCGTCTACCGCCGCCTCTTCGCNNCTGACCTCGCTCGACGCCACGGCCGAGGACCTGGACGGGATCGTCGAGTACGCCCGGTCCATCGAGGGTACCGAGGTCGCGATCCTCTTCCGCGAGACGTCGGACGGCTCGACCAAGGTCTCGTGGCGCTCCAACGGCGACGTCGACGTCAACGCCCTCGCCCGCGCGTTCGGCGGCGGCGGCCACGTCAAGGCCGCCGGCGCCGTGATCGGCCGCCCGCTCGACACCGCCCGTCAGGACGTCCTCGAGGCGACCCGCGAGGCCGTCCGGGCGCTTGAGCGGCGCCTGGAATTGCGCTAAATTCGACCGTATGAGGGCATTCTACCGACGGCCGGATTTCCGATTGGCGCGCTTCCACGGCGCGCCCGATGCGCGCTTCCTGCCCGCGCCCGCCGACGGCGTGCTCCCCGACGGCTTCTTCGCGACCACCAACCTGCCCACGTACGTGAAGCTGGGCGGCGAGTGGCGCGTTCCGCGCACCCCGCGCATGGACGCGGCGATCGTCCTCGACCCCGACGGCGCGCCGTGCGTCCTCGAGGGGCGCTACGTCCGCGCCGGCCAGCCCGTCGCCGTCGGCCACGCCGAGGACGGGAGCCAGGGCATCTACGTCCACGCCGCGGGCTTCGCCCTCGAGCGCGCCGACGCCGACGAGTTCCAGTTCATGAGCTCGGACGTCAGCCGCGAGAAGCCGGTCGACTACGCCGAGATGGCCCGCCTCATCGTCGCGGAGAAGCGCCGCGGCGGCCACGTGGTCTGGGTGGTCGGACCCGCCGTGCTGCACTCGCGTGGCCGCGACGTCCTGAGCTGGTTCATCGAGAACGGCTACGTCGGCGCGCTCCTGGGCGGCAACGCCGTCGGCGTCCACGACATCGAGCAGGCGCTCCTCGGGACCACCCTCGGCATGGACCGCTCCGGCCGGCCGGTCTCCGGCGGCCACGCGTTCCACATGCGCGCCATCAACCAGATCCGCGCCGCCGGCTCCATCCGCGCCGCCGTCGCGCTGGGCATCCTGCGCGAGGGGATCATGCACGCCTGCGTCAGGCACGACGTTCCCTTCATCCTCGCCGGCTCGATCCGCGACGACGGCCCGCTGCCGGACACCGTCACCGACGCGATCCGCGCGCAGGAGCTCATGCGCGAGCACGCGCAGCGCGCGACCATGGCCGTCATGATCGCCACGGCACTGCACACCATCGCGTTCGGCAACATGCTTCCGGCCTACGTGACCGACGACGACGGCCAGATCCGGCCCCTCACCACGATCGCCGTCGATTCGTCCGAGTTCGTCGTCAACAAGCTCAGGGACCGCGGGACGCACCACGCCTTCGGCGTGATCACCAATGCACAGGACTTCCTGCACGTCCTGCGCTACTTCGTCGAGGGCGTCGCGGCCGAGCCCGCCGCCGAGGACGCGCGGGCCCGTGCCGACGACTCCGCCCCCGCACGGACCCCGGCCGGCGTGTGAACCAGCCCGCCGACCACACCGTCCGCCCCGACACCGGGCACCTCGCCGCCCACCTCGGCGACCTCGCCCGACGCGTCCCCGTCGCGACCATCGACCGCCTCTGGATCTTCCCCACTCGCCGCGTCGCCGGCGCGTACAGCACCGTCGTCGTCGTCGCGGCCTTCGACCCCGACGGCAACGACCGACGCCGCGTCCTCACCGCGCACTACACCGTCCGCGTCGACAGGCGCGGCCGCCTCTCGACCCAGGGCGCCGTCCTCGAGCACGGCGCCGCTCCGGCCGACCGCCTCGGCCGCCTGATCGAGGGCGTCCTGCGCCGCCTCGACGAGGACCTCCTTTCCGAACCGCCGCACACGGCCGCCATCGAGGGCCACGCGTCGCGCTGGCATGCGCTGGTCGCGGCGCTGTCCGACCCGACCGCCTCCCGGCCGGCGATCCCGGCGGCGCTTGCGTCGTCGGACCCAATCGGCGAAGAATAAGTATTAGCGATAAGCGACGCCAAGCGCAGGAGGACGCATGAGCTTTGTTCACCTCTTTCGACGCTATCTGCGGGACCAAGGCTTGCCGGTGACGCAGCAGCGGGAGGTCATCGCGGAGATGGTCTTCTCGACGCCGGAGCATCTGTCGGTGGAAGACATCGAGTCGCGGCTCCGGACGGGGGGGGAGCGGATCGGGAAGGCGACGGTCTACCGGACGCTGGAGATGCTGGTGCGGAGCGGGCTGGTCGAGGAGCACGACTTCGGCGAGGGGTTCAAGCGGTACGAGCACCTGTTCGGCCAGGAGCTGGTCCGGGAGCACCTGATCTGCACGGAGTGCGGGAAGGTGCAGGAGATCCAGACGCCGGAGCTGTCGCGGCTACAGGAGGTGGTCGCGCGGGAGCAGGGGTTCCAGCCGGCGCGGCATCGGCTGGAGATGTACGGGATCTGCGCGGCCTGCCAGGCGGCGGGTCGAACGTTGCAGTGGGAGGGGTTGACCTGCCCCATCGAGGCACTATAATAGCGCCGCATCGGCCCGTGCCGATTGGAAACCGCGAGTTGGCGCGGCCGATTGGCGGGGCCCTTCGACTTGTTGGGGAGCAGGGATGGCCTTCAAACCGGAAGCGTTCGTCCCCACGAAGGTCTTCATGACGAAGGGCGTGGGGGTGCATCGTGAGAAGCTGACCAGTTTCGAGATGGCGCTGCGGGATGCACAGATTGCGAAGTACAACCTGGTCCGTGTGTCGAGCATCTACCCTCCACGGGTGCGACAGGTGAGTCGCGAAGCGGGTGTGGGCATGCTGAGCCCCGGCCAGGTGGTTTTCTGCGTGCTCTCCGAGGCCGCGACGAACGAGCCGAGTCGGCGGGTGGGCGCATCCATCGGCCTGGCGGTGCCGAAGGACCCGGACCATTACGGATACATCTCGGAGCATCACGCGTTCGGCCAGGCCGCGAGCGCGATGGGCGACTACGCCGAGGACCTGGCGGCGTCGATGCTGGCGACGGTGCTGGGGATCCCGTTCAGTCCGGACGAGGCGTGGGACGTTCGCCGGGAGCAGTGGAAACTGGGTGGCGAGATCGTGGACACGACGAACCACACGGTCATCGCGGAGGGGCCGGAGGACGGGAGCTGGGTCACGGTGGTGGCCGCGGCCGTCTTCTGCGGGTGATCCGGCCCCGATCGGATGGGTCCGGCGGCCGGCGGCGCCGGCCGTTCGAGCGCGGAGGCGGGGCCGCATGCCGAATCGGAGGGACGCGGGGGCACCCGGGCGGGGCCCCCTTTTCACGCTCGTGGCGCGTGAGGGGGGAGCGGAGATGAGCGTGCCGGATGCGCTGCGAGATCTCCCGTGGGAGCTGCCGCACAACTTCCTCGGGCTGGACGAGCGGGCGAGCGACTTCGAGCGGGCGCGGGCGGTGATCCTGCCGGTTCCGTACGAGGCGACGACGAGCTTCGGCGGCGGGACGGCGAGCGGCCCGGCCGCGATCCTGGNNCTGGAGGGGGAGTCGGGCGATTTCGCGCGGTCGCGGGTGGTGATTCTTCCGGTGCCGTACGAGTCGACGACGAGCTACGGTGGCGGCACGGCGGGGGGTCCGGCGGCGATCCTGGAGGCGTCGCGCTACATCGAGCTGTACGACCAGGAGCTGGACGCGGAGCCGTACGAGGTCGGCATCGCCACGCTGCCGGCGCTCGAGCTGACGGGCGCGGGCCCGGCGGAGGCGATCGCCGAGCTGCGCGAGGCGTACGACCGGGTGCTGGACGCGGCGCCGGGCAGGTTCATCATCACGCTGGGCGGCGAGCATTCGCTCACGAGCGCGCCGGTCCTGGCATGGGCGGACCGGCTGGCGGCCGGGGCCGAGCGGCGGCTCACGGTGCTCCAGATCGACGCGCACACGGACCTGCGTCCGGAGTACGAGGGCAGCCCCTACTCGCACGCCTCGGTCATGCACCGGGTGCACGACCGGGTGGACATCGTCGCCGTGGGCATCCGTGCCTTGACGCGCGAAGAGCGGGAGCTGGCGCGAGGCTCGGGCCGCATCCACCTCTTCTTCGCCGACGACCTCCACGAGGGCGACGCCTGGATCGACGACGTCGTGGCCCGGCTGAGCGACGACGTCTACGTCACGTTCGACGTGGACGGCCTGGACCCCTCGCTGGTCCCGTCCACCGGCACGCCGGAGCCCGGCGGGCTGCTGTGGTACCCCACGCTGAAGCTGCTCCGCCGCGTCTTCCGCGAGCGTAACGTCGTGGGCTGCGACGTGGTCGAGCTCGCGCCCATCCCGGGATTCCACGCGCCGGATTTCCTCGTGGCGAAGCTGACCTACAAGATGATCGGGTACAGGTTCGAGGAACGCGGGTAGCCACGCCGCCGCCCGGTGCGCGGGGACGCGGGAGTCCGAGCGTCACCGGCCACGACGGAGGCCGGCCGAGAGGATGCCGAAGACCGCCGACACCTCGGCCGTTCCGCCGAGGGCGTTGTCGATGTCGAGCTCGTACCCATCCAGGCTGCCCGACCCGCTCACGCCACCACCGAGGTGGTACGTGACACCGCCTCCGAAGCGGAGCAGCATGTCGCGTTCCGGGACGCGGTAGCCGTAGAATGCGAGGAGCTCGACCGGAAAGCGGTTGAGCTTGAGGCGATCGTCCGTGTTCTCGGGGCCGGTGCTCCACCCTGACCACCCCACCATCCCTTGCAGCTCCACCGAGCTCGGGCCGGATGACCAGGCCTCGAAGACGGGGCCGACGGTGAGCGATGCGTACGTGCCGAGCTTCAGGCCGGACCACCGACCCGGCCGCACGATACGATGCCGGTACGGCTCGGACAAGGTTCGAACGGGTCTTGCCGCGGAACCGGATCGGTCTTCCGCTGCGGCGGTCAGCGCGCCCCGGCGGCCGCTCCGGGCGTGGCTCGGACGCCGCGGTGGGGCCGGAGAGCATCCTGCCCGTCCGCGTACCTGAGGAACAGCGGATGCAGGTCGAGCGGGTCCTGGATGACGTGGTGCGCGGGGAGCAGCCCGGGCGGCGACATGAGGAACGGCCAGAACTGGCGGCCGCCGAGCGCGCCGTGTGCGCCGACCTGGTCGTCGAAGCAGACGCAGCGGTCGGCCACAGGGTCATAGGCGCCGAAGAGGACGAGGTCGCCGGCGTTCGGGAGCTGGGCGAGGTGGACGATCGAACGACGTTCGACCGGCGTCGTCGCGTAGGGGGGCAGCGGGTCGTCGCCGGCCAGCACTTCGAGCTCGCCGTCGGGGGCGAGGAGTACGCGTCCGTGGGGGCCCTCGACGTGGGCGCCGTCCTGGACGCGGGTGATGACGAGCCCGATCCCGCGGTGCGCCACGAGGAAGTAGTAGAGCGCGCGCCGGGCGGGGTCGGAGCGGATCTCGTCCAGGCCGAGCGGGCGCTCGGGCTCGGTCCAGTAGACGTGGGCGAGCGAGGAGGAGTAGGTGACCACGAGCGGCTTGTCCCTGGCGATCCGCACGGTCTCGGCGACCAGCGGGAAGAGGCCGTAGTGGCGGCGCAGCCAGCGGCCGAGCCGGAGGCCGAGCTGCCGGGTCGGCGAGACGGACGTCGCCGCGACCTCCTCGAGCTCCTGGACCAGGAAGTCCATGGCTTCCCGCGGCGGCGCGTAGGCGCCGGTCCCGGCCAGGACGTGCACGCCGTAGTCCGCGGCGTCCTCGATGGTGTCGCCGAGCGTCTCGCCGTACTCGATGCGGTAGGGCACGGAGGGCGTCTGGCCGTGGTCGCTCAGGATGTAGAGGTCGTAGGCGCGGCCGGGCACGCGGCGCAGCATCCTGAGGATCTCGCCGATGCGCCGGTCCAGGCCGCGCAGGCTCTTGAGCGCCGTGCGCGACGACGGGCCGAAGTGGTGCGCGAACTCGTCGTACACGTTGTAGGTGGTGTAGATCGCGGGCACGCCGGTGTAGATGTCGAGCATCACGGCGAGCGTCTGGAGCTCGCGCAGGATGATGTGCGTGCCGATGTGGAGCAGTGGCAGGTACCACCACCAGTAGGTGTAGCGGCCCTTCACGTGGCTGATCAGGCGGTCGCGCTCCTCGCGCAGGTACTCCCAGACGCTGGCGAGCGCCATGCGGAGCACGCGGATGGGGTGGAGCGCGAGGAGGAGCGCGAGGCGCAGACCGCCCATCTTCTGGAAGAGCGGCTGCCGCCGGCGGCCCGAGAGGGTGAAGACCGCTCGATCGGCGCCACCGTCGTAGAGGTTGACGTAGCTCGACCCGCCCGCCAGGATTCCGTCGGCCGGAAGGCGGTCCCGGATGTACTGCATCGATGCGGGCTGCGAGCCGATGATCACGCGCCGTTCCTGCTTCTCGTAGAAGCGAAACGCGGGTATGCGGTCCTTGGTGCCGTGGAAGATCGCCGCCTGCGCGGCGGGCGTCGCACTCGGCAGGCCGGCGGGGAAGCGGCGGAGTTCCCAGCGCTCCCGCTCGAGCAGCCGTTTCAGGTTCGGCACGTACCCGCGCCGGAGCGCGCGCTCGAGGTCCTCGTGGGCCAGCGCGTCGATCTGGATGACGATGAACCCGCGACGGGCGCGTTCCGTGGCGGCCTCGTCGCGGCGCCGGCGTCGTTCGGCGGCGAACGGAAAGTACTTGGCGCGGTAGTACCACCGGTAGATCGTGCGCCGGAGGCGGTTCCAACTCGTATCCGCTGGAGCGAACATGGAGAATTCGGTTTCGTTTGCCGTGGCCTTCGCCGCGGGCGTGCTGTCGTTCCTCTCGCCGTGCGTCCTCCCGCTGGTCCCGAGCTACCTCGGTTTCGTCACCGGGATGACGCTCGACGACCTGAGCGCGGGCGTGCGGCGGCACGCGGCCATGTTCCACGCGCTCCTGTTCGTCAGCGGCTTCAGCCTGATCTTCCTGCTGCTCGGCGCTTCGGCTACCGTCTTCGGGCAGGTGATGTTCCGCTACCAGGACTGGATCGCCCGGGTCGGCGGCGTCCTGATCGTGGTCTTCGGGCTGCACCTGCTCGGCGTGCTCCGCATCGGGACGCTGCTGCGTGAGCGACGCGTCCAGCTCGCCCATCGGCCCGCCGGATACCTGGGCACGGTCCTGGTCGGCATGGCGTTCGGCGCCGGGTGGACGCCGTGCGTCGGCCCCGTGCTCGGCGCCGTACTGACGTACGCGGGCACGCAGGAGACGATGACGTCCGGGATCGCGCTCCTCGGCGCGTACGCGCTCGGCCTGGCCATCCCCTTCCTTCTCGCGGCGCTCGCGACGGGCTCCTTCCTGGACGCGTCCCGCCGGATGCGACGCTTCATCCCCGTGCTCGAGAAGGCGTCGGGCGCCATCCTGGTCCTGGCCGGCGTGCTCCTGGCCAGTGGCTCGTTCCCCGTGCTGGCCGGCTACTTCGCCCGTCTGACCCCGGATTTTCTGCTGGAGCGTCTCTAGCCGATCCGCAGGAGACCCGGCAGGCAGCGAAGCAGCTCCCGCGGCTCGATCGGCTTCGCCAGGAAGGAGGTGCAGCCGGCTTCGAGGCAGGCGCTCCGTTCGCCGGCTCCGACGCGGCCGGTCAGGGCGACGATCGGCGTCTCGCGGGTGGCCAGCCGGCCGCGCAGGATGCGGGCCACATCGAGGCCCGGGCGGTCGGGCAGTCCCAGATCGAGGAGGATCAGCGCGGGGGGGGCGGCCGCCGTGAGGTCGAGCGCCTCGGCGGCGCTCCCGGCCTCGAGGACGCGGTAGCCCGCGTCCTCCAGCAGGAGGCGCAGCGCATCGCGGAGCAGGGGGTCGTCTTCGACGAGCAGGATCGGAGACTCGCTCGTCCTCATCGGCGTAAAGCTACCCGTCCGCCCGGGCGGTCGCAAGCGTTCGTTTCTGGCCGGTCTCCTCCAGCCGCTCCTCGAGCCGCTCCTCCAGCAACTGCCGACGCAGCAGCGATGCGTAGAGCCCGTCGCGGGTCAGCAGCTCGGCGTGCGTGCCCTGTTCGACGATCCGGCCGTCGCCCAGGACCAGGATCAGATCCGCGCCCATGACCGCGGTGACTCGGTGGCTCACGATGAGGGCGGTCCGGTCGCGCAGCACGTGCCGGAGCCCCTGGAGGATCCGGCTCTCGGTCTGTGTGTCCACCGCGCTGAGCGCGTCGTCGAGCACCAGGATGCGCGGGTCGCGGGCGAGGGCGCGCGCGAGGGTGGTCCGCTGACGCTGGCCGCCGGACAGGTTGACGCCGCGCTCGCCGAGGTGCGTGTCGAAGCCACGCGGCAACGACGCGATGGCCTCCTCGAGCTGTGCGATCGCCGCTGCGTCGCGGATCGTCCCGCCGTGGTCGCCGTCGGGCGGAAGACCCAGCGCGATGTTCTCGGCGATCGTCTCCGAGAAGACGAACGCGTCCTGCGGCACGAGGCCGATCGCGGCACGGAGCCGGTCGAGCGGCAGGTCGCGGACCGGCACGCCGTCGAGGAGGACCTGGCCCGCGTCGGGGTCGTGCAGCCGCGCGATCAGCGCGATCAGCGTCGATTTGCCGGCGCCGGTCGGGCCGACCAGCGCGACCGTGCTGCCCGCCGGCACGCGGAACGAGACGCCGTCGAGCACCGTGCGCCGCGTATCGGGGTAGCGGAAGGAGACGCCCCGGAACTCGATCTCCCCGCGCACGGCTTCGAGCCGGGCCGGCCGATCGGGTGAGCGGACGGCGGGCTCGACCGCGAAGATCGCGTTGAGACGCCCCATCGATGCCGCGCCGCGCTGGAACAGGTTGATCACCCACCCCAGCGAGATCATCGGCCAGGTCAGCATGCTCAGATAGAAGCCGAAGGCGACGAAGTCGCCGACGGTGATGCGTCCGTCCACGACCTGCCGTCCGCCGAGCCACAGCACGATCGCCATGCCGAGTCCGGTCAGGAGCGTGAGCAGCGGATGGAACACGCCGCTCGTCCTGGCCAGCGCCATGTTCCTGTCGAGGTACGCGGCGTTGAGCTCCTCGAACTCGCGCTCTTGGCGGTCCTCCTGGACGTACGCCCGGACGATGCGCGCGCCCGACAGGTTCTCCTGGACCAGGGTGGACAGGCGGCCCAGGTGGTCCTGGATCCGCTCGAACCTCCGATGGATGATCCGGCCGAACCCGAGCGCGATCGCCGGCAGCAGCAGCATCGGCACCAGCGACGCGGCCGTGAGCCCCGCGTCGATGCGGATCATGAACGCCAGCGCGAACGTGGTCATGACCAGCGTGTTGGCCAGGTACATGATCGCCGGGCCCGCCGCCATCCGCACCGCCTGCGCGTCGTTCGTCGCGCGACTCATCAGGTCGCCGGTGCGCGTCCGGCCGTGGAACGCGGCGTCGAGGCGGAGCAGGTGCTCGACGAAGCGCTGGCGCAGGTCCGTCTCGATCCGCCGGCTGATCCCGTTGAGCAGCTCGCGCATTCCGTACCGCGCCGCGCCGCTCGCCAGCGCGGCGCCCACGACGGCGAGCGCGTACACCACGATCGCGCCCCGCGTGATGCCCGGCCGGTCGAGTGCGTCCACGGCCATCCCCACCAGCTTCGGCGCGAGGATGCCGAACGCGTTCGAGACCACGACCAGCAGCAGGCCGAGGGCCGTCCCGACGCGGTAGACGCGGAGATACGGCAGAAGCGTGCGCAGCTCTTTCATCCCGGCCTCGTCCCGCCCACGGCCGACCCTGTGAAGCCGGGCCGCAGCCGCGGACCGCCCGTGGCGAGCCGGCCGCGGGCGGTCCGGAAACTTACGGCCCGTTCTGGTATATACATTGCAACGAATCGGTCGGCGCACCGTCGCGCCAGACACCAACTTACCCGGAACTTCCGTGCCGTTCAAGCNNTCAAGCGGGCACGCCACCCGCGGAGAGGTCCTATGTCCAAGTACGTGTTGCGGACGGCCACGCTGCTTCTGCTACCCCTCACCATCCTGCCGGTGGCCTGCGGCGATGCCGAGGACGAGCGGGCCGCGCTCGAGGAGGACGAGCTCGATCGGGAACTCGATCTGGCCCTGCGAGGGGACACGGCGACGGCCGCTCTGGAGGACACCGCCGAGAAGCCGGCGCCGGAGAGCCGGCCGGCGGCGCGCCCCCGGCCGGAGTCGAGTCCGCGACCGGCGCCGCGGCGGGAGGAGCCTGCGCGGGAGCAGCCGCGGCCCCGCCCGCGCCAGGTCACGCTGACGGTGCCGACGGGCACCACGTTCGCGATCCGGCTCGACGAGACGCTGAGCACGGAGACGAACCAGCCGGGCGACCCGTTCACGGCCACGCTGGACGACCCGATCGTCTCCGCGGACGGCGAGGTGCTGGTCCCGTCGGGCGCGACCGTGCGCGGTCGGGTCACGGCGGCCGAGAAGTCGGACCGCGTGGGCGAGACGGCGGTGATCAAGGTCGCGTTCGAGTCGATCTCGTTCGAGGGCCGTAGCTATCCGCTCCTGGCCTCGGTGGTGGAAGCCAACCCGGAGCGGCGGACCCGCACGCCGAAGAAGCAGCAGGCGGCGAAGGTCGCCGCGGGTGCCGCGGCCGGCGCGATCCTCGGCCAGGTGCTCGGCAAGGACACCGAGTCCACGCTGAAGGGTGCCGCGGTCGGCGCCGCGGCCGGCACCGCGATCGCGATGGGTACCGCCGACGTGGACGCGGTGCTCCCCGCCGGCTCGCGGATGGTGATCCGGCTCGACGGGCCGGTCGAGGTCCCGCGGACGGCGAGCTGACCCGGGCCGGCACACGGGCGAAAACGAGCCCGCGACCACTTCGGTCGCGGGCTCGTTTCGTCGGGCGGAGTCATCCGGGCTCCGCGCGATCACGGGCTTACCGCAACGCCCACTCCCGGGTCGGGCGACCCGACCTCCTTCGGGGTGGCGCCGCGGCTCCTGCTCTTCATTTCTCACGAAGCCGCAGAGGAGCACGGAGCACGGAGGGGTGAGCACGACCCCGGATCGCCCCCGCCCGGAAGACGTCCGTGCCTCCGATTTCCTCCGTGGCTCCGCGAGAGAACGGGCGCCTCCCCGTGAGCCCCCGTGCTTGCGCGCGAGCCCCCTGGACCTCCCCCGCGCCTCGCGGACCCTGCGCCCCCTGCGTCTGGTTGCGCGCTGTACGCAAGAAGGAGAACCCGCGAGATGGCAGCCAGACGCGAAGAACCGAAACGGTTCACGCGGATCCGGTATGCGGAGCGCCACGTGAACGCGGCTCAGTGACCCTCGGCGAGGCCGCCCTGACGCGGGTCCGCCACGCCGGTCCACTCGCCGCCGCGCCACAGGATCGAGGGCGCGTTGCCGATGTACCCGCCATGCGGCCGCACCTCGTGCCCGAGCGCCTCGAGGGCGCGGATCTGCGCCGGCAGCAGGCCGCGCGACTCGTAGAACAGGATGTCCGGCAGGTGCTGGTGGTGGATGCGCGGCGCGTGGACCGCGGCGGCCGCGTCCATCCCGTGGTCGACGATGTTCGAGAGCACCTGGAACGCGGCCGTGATGATGCGCGGGCCGCCGCGTGCGCCGGTCACGAGCAGCGGCGTCCCGTTCGGCGATACCACGATGGTCGGCGTCATCGCCGAGAGCATCCGCTTGCCGGGCTCGATCGCGTTCGCCTCGCCCTGGACCAGCCCGAACTGGTTGGGCTCGCCGGGCTTGGCGGCGAAGTCGTCCATCTCGTTGTTCAGCACGAAGCCCGCGCCGGCGACGGCGACCGCCGAGCCGTACAGCGAGTTGACCGTGGTCGTCAGTGCGACCGCGTTGCCGGCGGCGTCCACGACCGAGAGGTGGGTGGTGTGGTCGCCCTCGGAGTCGAAGACCGTGATCTTCCCCGGGGCGACCTCGGCGGAGGGCGTCGCGCGGTCCCGCGCGATGCTCTCGCGCTGCCGCCGCGCGTACGCCCCGGAGAGGAACCGCTCGCGGGGGATCTCGACGAAGTCCGGGTCTCCGAGGAAGTGGTTGCGGTCGGCGAACGCCCTCCGCATCGCCTCGGTCACCAGGTGCAGCGCTTCGGGCGAGTGCCACCCCAGGGCGCGCAGGTCGTAGCCCTCGAGGATGTTCGCGATCAACGCGAGCGTGAGCCCGCCCGAGGACGGCGGCGGCATCGAGACGACGCGGTGGCCGCGGTAGTCGAACTCGACCGGCTCGCGCCAGACGGCGCGGTAGCGCCGCAGGTCCTCGTGGGTGATGAGCCCCCCGCCGCGGCGCATCTCGGCGACGACCAGGTCGGCGGTCTCACCCTGATAGAACCCCGCGGGGCCGCGCTCCGCGACCCGCCGCAACACGCCGGCCAGGTCGGGGTTGCGCCAGCGGGTGCCCGCCCGGATCGGCTTGCCGCCCGGCAGGTAGAGCGCGGCGGAGGCGGGGAACCGCTTCAGACGCCCGGCTTCGTCGGCGACCGACGCCTCGAGCGCCGCGTCGACGGTGAATCCGTCCGCGGCCAACCGAATCGCCGGCTCGAGGACCGCCGGCCACGGCAGCGAGCCGAACCGGCGGTGCGCCTCCCGGAGCCCGGCCACCGCGCCCGGCACGCCGGACGCGAGGTGTCCGGTGATCGAGCGGTCGGTCAGCTCGCCGTTCCCGTCGAGATACATGTCGCGCGTCGCGGCGAGGGGCGCGGTCTCGCGGAAGTCGAGCGCGGCCGTCTCGCCGTCCGCGCCGCGGACCACCAGGAAGCCGCCGCCGCCGATGTTGCCGGCTTCCGGGTACACCACCGCGAGCGCGAACGCGGTCGCGACCGCCGCGTCCACGGCGTTGCCGCCGGCG
>JABAOG010016391.1_pt1 | contig 13074 bp, 13 predicted proteins | sample 7062131 | NCBI WGS metagenome assembly JABAOG01 (sample SAMN14538629, study PRJNA623070) | marine sediment metagenome | biome: marine biome [ENVO:00000428]; feature: marine pelagic biome [ENVO:01000023]; material: deep marine sediment [ENVO:00002113] | place: India: Arabian Sea | collected... | reverse complement strand
GACACATCCTTGGCATCCACCCCTTCGACCAGCCCAACGTCGAGTCCGCCAAGAAACGCGCCACCGCCATGGTCAACGCCTACATCGAAAAAGGCCAACTCCCCGAAAGCAGCCCGGCCGAATTAACGGCCGAAAACTTCTCCCAATTCGTCCTCCAGGCCCAACCAGGCGACTACATCGCCATCCACGCCTACGTCCAGCCCACGGCCGAAATGGACGACCTCCTTCAAAAGCTGCGCCTCCGCCTCCGCCAACTATCCGGCCTCGCCATCACCATCGGCTACGGCCCTCGCTTCCTCCACTCCACCGGCCAGCTCCACAAGGGGCGACGCCGGCAACGGTCTCTTTATCCAATTCACCTCCGACGCCGCCCAAGAAGTACCCATCCCCGACACCGCCGGCGAAGACACCTCCGCCATCACCTTCAACGTCCTCATCCTCGCCCAGGCCCTCGGCGACGGCCAGGCCCTCCAGGACGAAAACCGCCGCGTCATCCACTTCCACCTCGGCCTTGACCCCCTCAACAAGCTTCAGCAAATTTAGATTAGTCCGGTAGTATTTCATCTCGGATCTGGTCAGGAGTTTTATTATTGGTGTAAATAGTTCCCGTGGCTAACATCTGAATCGAAGGGTGAGTTATTAAAAATGTTTCTCTAGGACTACCTCTAATACTTGTTCGTTGGTGAACTCTCTCACTCAACACATTCAAGGATTCTTCTACCCTAGGAGAGGGCATTAAGAGAAATCGGTTCGGAAAAGGAGACAAAAGCGACTCAACCATCGCTAAATCAGCTTCATCCTCAAAGACCGTTTGTCCGGCCCCGAAATCAATAACGGCCTCAGAATACTCTTCCAGCAAACGCTTAATGGCGTGCCCATCAAATTTTTTCCAATAATCAAGCACACCTTCATCACCACTTATTTTTGCGATTCGGTTTTCTTCCTCTCTCGAATAACCCACTTCCGAATAATAACGCCGCCGCAAACCATCAGATGATACCTGGGGCAGGTTTAGCCTGGCTGACAACAAACGGCCGATTGTCGTTTTACCCACCCCAACCGGCCCAAGTAAGCATATAGTAGAGGAATTCCTGTCTAACATAGACATGATTTCGGCCGTTGTCTCCTCCGGCGTTTGGTCTTTTGTATAAACAACATGGTTCGCCAACCGCCGGTTGGAAGGCTGACGAACAAAATATTCATTCCAGTCCATTCCCCGGTAAACTATACGCCCGCGCGCCTGCAAAATTCGGACAGACTGCTCAATATCGGCCTCAGGCAGAAGCAGGACAACCTTATCATACCCACTAACTGCCCGTTTCACCCTCCTCAAAAGACTATCCTCATCATAAACCGCGTAAAAAGCGCCTAACTCAATCACGCCAACCCCATAATCAGCCAGGGCCAACTCAACGACCCGTGCCCGAATTGGCATCATGTAGTTGAATACCCCATCAAATCCGGCTTCCTGGTAATGTTTATCACGCTGCACAGGATCAAATGCAGTTTTCCTTCGATACCGATGGGAATCAACAGACAGGTCATAAAATGGGAGCCCTAAAGACTCAGCCAGCAGTAGACCTACTGTTGTCTTACCAGATTTTTCGGGCCCTATCAGAATAATGCCCTTCGACATATCATCTCCCAAGTTGCTAAAATTGACCGAGTTTGACAAACATAGGAATGATTACGGCCGTATAAGTCCTAATTTCGCATTTTCAACGACTATTAAAATATTACCATATCTGAGTGTGAATTGAACTCTGATTATCGACTATATACAAACTTTTCGGCTAAATTTCTGGCATATTGTTAATAGATTTAACGCCAAAGAATCCCTATACTGCTTCCTTTGTTAGACGAATTTGAGCTGTCCGGATATATGCCGGGTAAAAAACTATATCATTTCAAAAAGCTGCTCAAGCTGTCTAACAGGAGGTAAAAGTATATGAACAATTTAACAACTCCAGTCCAAAAAAGTATTGCATTGGTCGCACATGACAGCCAGAAAGGCAACTTATTAGCCTGGGCTAAATATAACCGCCACATATTAAGTAACCATAATCTTTATGCAACCGGTACGACAGGCACGGTCTTGGAACAACAATTGGATATGCCCATCACTAAACTAAAAAGCGGTCCGCTTGGCGGCGATCAGCAGTTAGGTGCCAAGATAGTGGATGGCGAAATAGATTTTGTCATCTTTTTCTGGGACCCATTACAGGCCCAACCCCACGATCCGGATGTCAAAGCGTTACTACGAATGGCGGTCGTCTGGAATATTCCTATCGCCTGTAATCGCGCTACGGCCGATTTGATGATCTCTTCCCCCCTAATGCACGAAAGCTATATTCGGGAAATTCCAGACTATGAAAAATACCAACAACGCCCTATTGAACTGGAGGCGGAACCAGTAAAACCTTCGTTAAACTAACCAAGGTTTTATCAGAACAATTAAATAATTGAGAAGGAGGCTCCGTTTCCGGGGCCTCTTTTTTTTGCCCAAATGACAATACTAGAACAATCGTTTTCGTGACCCTCCTCACAGTTTTACGGCCGAAAAACACCTATACTGAACCTCAAAGGTATCCATTCAGCTCCTTTATAGATTTTTTTTGGTACCTTTCAATTCAAGCCGATAGAGTATAAAAAACAAAAGGCTGAACCCTAAAGCTCAAGACTTCGTGATAGTACAATCAAATCGACTATCAAATCAGATAATCGATTTACGAGGAAAAATCGATGAAACAACAAATCCAAAAACTGACACTTATTGTTACCTTAATTTTAATTACCTTTATCATATCAGCCTGTAACCCTACCGGAAGTGCGCCGGAGCAAGAAATTGTACCGACAGCAGAAGCAACCGAAGAATCCGAAACGGCCGAGGANNGCAAAAGCAACCGAAGAATCCGAAAAGGCCGAGGAAACAGTTACAGAAGCGGCCGAACAACCAACCGAAGCCAACCAATCAGATGCCCCCCAAACCACCACCACCTTCACCGAAGTAGGCGAACCAGAGCCGGGAGCCAATGACATCGAAGTAGAAATCCTGACCGAAGACAACCGCAGCAGCCGGCTGCAAAGTTTGACAGCCAGTTGGAACACCGACTGGACTCGACACACCATCCGCTATGAAGAAATCCTCTCCGGCGGCCCGCCCCGCGACGCCATCCCCTCCATCGATAACCCTCAATTCATCAACTACGAAGAAGCCGATGAATGGCTCGCCGACAACGAACCCGTCATCTCCCTCGAATTAAACGGCGACGCCCGCGCCTACCCCTTCCAGATTCTCACCTGGCACGAGATCGTCAACGACACCGTCGGCGACGTTCCTGTCAACGTCACCTTCTGCCCCCTCTGCAACTCCGCCATCGTTTTCGACCGCCGGGTGGACGGCGAAGTCTATGAATTTGGCACTTCCGGCTTGCTGCGAAACTCCGACCTCATCATGTACGACCGCACCACCGAAACCCTGTGGCAGCAGTTCACCGGTATAGCCATCGTCGGCGAGTTGGTCGGCAAGAAACTCATCTTCCTGCCCTCCTCCCTCGTCAGCTACGCCGACTTTAAGGAAGCCCACCCCCAAGGCATCGTTCTTTCCAGAGACACCGGCTTCAACCGCCGCTATGGTCAAAATCCATACGTCGGCTACGACCGCATCGGTCAGAATCCCTTCCTTTACCAGGGCATCCCCGACGACAGGCTGGCCGCCATGGAACGCGTCGTAACCGTCTCCTTCGACGACGTTGACATCGCATATCCTTTACCCATCCTCATAGACGCCGGCGTTATCAACCACACCCAAAATGGTCATGATCTGGTTGTCTTCCATGTATCGGGTACGGCCAGCGCCCTGGACGCCTCCACCATTTCAAGCGGCCGTGATGTCGGCGCAACCGGCGTTTTTGATCCAAATCTAAATGGTCAAAAACTAACCTTTTACAAAGATAACAACCAGATTCGGGACGAACAGACCAACAGCATCTGGAACATTTTTGGACTGGCCATCGAAGGCGAACTGGCCGGCCAACAGCTAACCCCCATCATTCATGCCGACCACTTCTGGTTCTCCTGGGCCGCTTTTAGACCAGACACCATTATCTACACCAACAGCAGCTAGTTAAATAATCGGGTAATTGGTCGGAACCACCATTCAATTACCCATTCCCCAATCACTTTAAAGGGGAGCCTTTATAAACCAGCCAAGTCCTACTTGTTTCTCAATTCTGATACAATTAAAGATTAGTTATTAACAAACGGGTAATTAACGGCTGCACATCACCCACATTACCCGCAGAAATCTTAATTCAACAAAAAGAGTCTATGCCCGTTTTTCTATTCACTGACATTGAAGGATCAACCCGACTATGGAATCGGCACCCGCAAGCGATGGCCACAGCCATCAAGCGCCATGACAAACTCCTTCGAGAAACGATTATTCGGCATGGCGGACAGATCATTGAAAATACAGGTGATGGAGTTTATGCCGTATTTGAGAAAGGAACCCCTCTAAAGGCCGTCCTGGACATTCAACAACAGATAGCCAGAGAAAATTGGGGAAGCGTTGAAAATTTGCGCATTCGCATCGGCTTGAACGCCTGTACCGTAGACCGGGAAGGCGTTGAATATTTCAAGGACGACAGCCGCTATTTTGGGCTGGCAGTTAGCCAAACATCTCGGGTTATGTCGGCCGGTTGGGGTGGGCAAATTCTGTTAACCTCGGCCGTCTTAAACTTCGACAGAGTGCCGGACGGCGCCGAACTACAAGACCTCGGCCCCCACATGTTGAAAAGTCTCACCCAACCCCAAAGAATTTACAACCTTACCCACCCCGAGATTCCCTGGCAGGAATTCCCCCCATTAAACACCCTTTCAACCCGGCCCAACAACCTCCCCTCCCAGATAACCCCTTTCGTCAACCGGCACGAGGAAATTATTCAGGCAGTTGACAACTTGAAAAAGGATAACTGCCGTTTGTTAACCTTATATGGGCTAGGCGGGGTTGGCAAAACAAGATTAGCAATTCAAATAGCGGCCGAATTAATCAGCGACTTTCAGGCAGGCGTTTTCTTCGTCCCGCTGGCCCCCATTCAATCTCCAGAACAAATGGTATCCAGCATTGCCGCCACCTTAAATTTTTCCTTTCACGGCTCCGAAAATCAAAAACTTCAACTATTAAACTACCTCCGAGAAAAGCAACTTCTGTTGGTCATGGATAACTTTGAGCATTTAATTAACGGGGTCGGTCTGGTAGCCGACATATTAGAAGCTGCCCCGCAGATAAAAATTCTTGCTACCTGCCGGGAACGCCTCAACTTTGCTAGTGAACAGGTCCTGGAAGTCCGCGGGCTGGCCCTTCCAGAACCGGCAAACTTAGAAAATCTGGAGACGTATGCCACCATCCAACTGTTCCTGAATGCAGTGCGCCGCTCTGACCCCGATTTTATTTTGAAGCCCGAGGAAGCGCCGGCCGTTATTCGCATTTGCCGCCTGGTAGCCGGTATGCCGCTCGGCATTGAGTTGGCCGCGGCCTGGGTTCGTATCTTTTCTTGCCAGGAGATAGCCGACCAAATTGAAAAAAATCTTAGTTTCCTTGTTAGCAATCGCCCTGATGTTCCTGAAAGACACCGGAATTTATACGCCGTTTGTGACTATTTTTGGGAACAATTGGCTGAAGGCGAACGGGCAGTCCTGCGCAAACTCTCAATTTTCCGGGGTGGATTTCATGCCCAGGCCGCCTGGCAGGTGGCCGGAGCCTCAACTTTTTTTCTTTCGGCCCTAATAGATCGGGCCTTCCTACGGAAAGCCACCATCACCACCGCCTCACGCCCCGATATAACCGACCAGGCTGAAGCATGGCGAGTTCGCTACGAAATGCACGCCGTATTAAGGCAATATGCGGCCGAAAAACTCGAGGCACATAAACAGGAACTAGCACACACCCAGGAGCTGCACGGCCGTTATTATGCCGACTTCCTGCAGCGACGCGAAAAACGTCTCCACGGCGAACAACAACAAGCAGCATTAGAGCAAATAACGGCCGAAATCGACAACATCTTGAGCGCCTGGGATTGGGCTATTGTTGGACTTCATGCCGATGCGGTCGAACGCGCCTTTGAGGGATTAAGAGAAGCCTTTGACCTAACAAATCGGCACGACGACGGAGCCGAAGCCTTCGGCCGGGCAGCCTCACGGCTAAAATCACTGGGTTTTGAAAACAACACCCTGACCGGCAAACTGTTAATCCGGCAAGCTGGTTTCCTGGCCCGTTCATCTCAGGCCGAAAAAGCCCTGGCCCTTGTTGAGGAAAGTTCCGCCTATATCTCCACCTCGGAGTTACCGGCCGAGACAGCCCATTCCTATCAAATTAAAGGCCATGTAGCCCGATTTAGGGGACAATTGGATGAAGCCCTCAGATGTCTGGAGAAAAGCCTCGCCATTTTCCGACAAACAAACGAATCCTGGTACGTCGCCAATCTATTAACCCAAATTAGCGACTGCGCCTACCGCATGGGCGACTTTGAAAAAGCCCGCCGCTCCTTTTGGGAAGGATATAACATTCACCGCCGCATGGGAGATCCGCGCGGCATGGCCTTCACACTAAGCGGCTTAGGCTTTCTTCTCAATCAACTCGGCGAAGCCGATAACGCTGTTACCCTGCTCCAGGAAAGCGTCAGGTTATTTCGTTCCGTAAATGACCGCTATGGAACGGCCGTCTCAAGCCACAATCTAGGCGCTATCGCCCTGGAACGACAAGATTACGTCACCGCCCGAACCTACTTTGAAGTAAGCCTGTCCGCATTTCAAGAAATGAGCAATAAATGGACACTGGCCGCCGCTCTGAATGGATTGGGCATTGTCAACTATGAACTAGGTGACCGGCAGCAAGCCAAAGAATATCTGGCCCGGGCCTTAGACCTTACCAATCAAAGTAACTTTCTGCCGCTCCTATTAGAAACGCTGGTCCAAACAGCCGCCATCGCAGCAGACGAAGGCCGGCCCCAACTGGCAGCAGAAATCCTGGCCCTGGCCCTGGCCCATCCGGCGCTAGACAAAGCGGAAACCGAAGGGCGGGCCAAAAACATTTGGCGCTCAATTTCAAGTGAGTTATCATCAGAGATAATCCAGCGTGCCCGCCAACAGGGTGAGCAAAAAGAACTTGCCGAGGCAGTATCCGAAGCGGCAATCATTCTATCTCACCAAGGAGAAAACTAATACCATGAACCTGACCGATTTTCTCATCGAATTAGCCAGCGACCCGCAAAAAGCAGCCGACTTCAAACAAGACCCCAAACGAGTAATGGCCGACGCCGGTCTTTCCCAGGCCGACCAGGATTTACTCCTCGCCGGCGATCCCCAGGCCATCCGCAACGCAGTGGATGAAGATAAGATAGGCGACCAGATAGTGATCATCATGGTCGTTTCCGTTTTAGTATATGGAGACGACTGAGACTAAACCAGGCTCACTGGTTATTGCCGGTAGCGGCATTAAACTGGTCGGCCACATGACCCTTGAGGTTAAAGCGACAATCGAGCAGGCGGACAAAGTTCTCTACGTGGTGAACGAATCAGCTATGGCCCGTTGGATTCACCGCCTGAACTCCACCGCCGAATCCCTCCACACCCTGTACGCCCCCGGCAAGCCCCGCCCAGACACTTACGTCGAAATGGTAGACGCCATCTTGAGTCACATCCGCCAGGGAAAAAAGGTTTGCGCCGTCTTTTACGGCCATCCCGGCGTCTTCGTGAATCCCGGTTGGAAAGCCATTGAACAGGCCCGGGCCGAAGGGTACGAAGCCAAAATGCTGCCCGGCATCTCGGCCGAAGATTGCCTCTTCGTTGACCTCGCTCTTGATCCCGCCAGGAACGGCTGTCAGAGCTATGAAGCCACCGATTTCCTCCTCCGCCCTCGCCGTTTCGATCCCACCGTTCCGCTAATCCTTTGGCAAATCGGTGTCGTCGGCGAAAAAGGCATCCCTGGCGACGAACCCAGCCGTCATGGCCTGCGCTTGTTGGCCGGCGTCCTTGAAAAACATTACGGCTCGGAACATGAGGTCGTCGTCTACGAAGCAACCCTTTATCCCATTTTAGATCCCGTTATCCTCCGTCTACCCTTAGGAGAACTGGCAACGGCCGAATTCACGCCCATCTCAACCCTCTACGTACCACCTTTACACCCCACACCAACCGACGAAACAATGTACAAACGCCTTTTTGGATGATTATTTGCGGCTGCCCGGCAACCATACCACAAGAGAATTAATTCCCATTTGCAAACCCAACCGCCAACCCTATAATCCTGTACCTTGAAATTGAATAATGAATCGAGAACCTATATGACAACCTGGCAAGATTATTCAACCTACAGAAATCACCAACACCACACTGTAAAAGGTGATGTTAGAGTACTGGCTGGGCTGGAAAGTCCCCAACTGAATAACCAACGAGACATTCTCGTCTATCTGCCCCAATCGTATAAACAAAGCAGCCAGCATTATCCCGTGTTTTATATGCAAGATGGTCAAAACCTGTTCGACGCCGCCACAAGTTTTGCGGGAGAATGGCATGTTGATGAAACAATGGAAAAATTGGGCGAGGAAGGCGTCGAGGCAATCATTGTCGGCATTCCAAACGCCGGTGAACAACGCCTTGATGAATACAGTCCCTTCAACCAACCCCGAATCGNNGGGAAACCAATATCTATCCTTCTTAGTAGACACAATTAAACCCCTGATTGACAGCACCTTTCGCACCTGTCCTGAAAAAGAGCACACTGCCATTTTCGGCTCTTCTATGGGCGCCTTTATTAGCCTTTATGGTTTCTTTCGTTTTCCAAACGTCTTTGGCACGGTAGGCATCATGAGCCCCTCATTCTGGTTTGCCCGGGGCGCTATCTATACCTTTGTGGAAAATTCACCCTTCAATCCTGGAAAAATCTATCTTGACGTTGGAACACGCGAACATGGCGACGGCCGAACCGTTTTGAAAGCCCATTCCCGTCGCTACTATGCCTCCGTTCGCCGTATGCAGCGCCTCCTCGTCAAAAAAGGCTACCGTCCCCGCCGCGATCTGCTCTACGTCGAAGAAAAATGGGCCGGCCACGAAGAACAAGCCTGGGCCAGACGCCTCCCCACCGCCATTCGTTTCCTCCTCGATTCGGCCGATTCCCCTTCAGAAACCATATAAATTATTTTTTTTCGAAAGGCTGGTTGGCGCCACCCAAAACTTCACAATTTAAAATTCGTTATTCACAATCCATTATTCATTCAAGCCGTTCCGCCGCCCCCGTTCTTTCAAGCTCCCGCTTCAAATTTAACTTCAATATCTCATCAACCTCCCGTGGCTGCTTAAGATTGGCGTCAAAAATTTTCCTGTTCAGCTCTTGAATGGCATCCGCAACCTCATTATTCAAATAATGCCGCCAACCCGCCACTAACGCCCCCCGCGCCATCTCATCCAGCGCAACCTGATATTCGGCCGAATACAACGCAAACGTCTCCCGCAGTTCCGTCCTGAACGCCTCAATCTCACCAAAAATCTGGCGCCGTTCGGCAATCCAGGGCAAGGTATAATCATTATTCTTTAGCAGCGAATAAGCTAGCTCAGTCTCCTGGGTAAACGGGTTATTAGACAGCCTTAGAGGCTTTCCCTTCCCCGGTAAATTATCAAACTCCCCATTCCGCATCGCTTCCTCAATTAACTCATCCATCATCGTATCCCACCGGCTCAACGGCGGAATCCGCGGCAACTCCCGATTTTCATCAGCCTCATTTTTTTCAGTTTTGTTCCTATAATTCTCGTCCATAATTTTTTGGTTGATTAGGTTAATTTGGTTAACTGGGTTGATTAACGGCTGCCAATCACCAATAACTATTCACTACTTGCCACCCCCTAATTCAACGAAAACGAATTATCATCCCCCGGCGGTACTTGAAGCATAAACTTTAACAGGGACAACTCCTGCCGGTAAAGATGCCGCATCTCCGTCAGCATATCGGCCGCTTCATCACTAGATAGCAGGCTCTGTTTTTGCTCAGAGGGANNTAATGAACGGCCGTAATCTCTCAACTGTACTCCCCAAACGCTCCGTCCCCCAGCCCGTCAAGGGATACTCCTCAACCTGGCCAACCAGGTAAGGCGCCTCCCGCTCAAGCGAAAGAATACGGAATCGTTCCCGTCCAACCGCCGCGATATTCATCCGCCCTTCGGCCAAACGTTGGACCTGGGTGATTTGGGCCATGCAGCCAATCAGATGCGGGTCAGCCACCGGCCCCAGTGCCTCCGTTCCCTTCTTAATCAAAACCACCCCAAACGGTTTGCGGGCATCAATACACTCCCCAATCATCACCTTATAACGCTCTTCAAAGATATGCAGCGCCAGCGGCATCCCTGGAAAAAGAACAGTGTTCAATGGAAACAACGATAGTTCAAACATACCTCTATTATAAACATTTCCCCCATTCCCCTGACCCCACCAGCCGCCAATCCCGACCAAACCTCATTTACCCTTAATCTATAAGTGCCCGGTACTTCTCCCCGCTTTTACAATATCATCCTCCCTTGCTATACTCACACTAACTTTCCGACCCGTTCCAACAGGTTTTATATCTCAGACGCCGAATTCATTCGGCGGGTAATTTAAATTCAAAAATGAAAACTACAAAACACACCAAAATCTCCACCCTCACCCTCCTGACAATCCTCATCCTCCTTCTGGCTGCCTGCAGCAACGAAACCCCAACCCCAACATCAACAGCCGAACCCGCTACCGAAATCGCCGCCGCCACAGACACCCCGGCTCCACCCACCGACACCCCGACNNCGCCGCCACCGACACCCCTGTCCCCCCTACTGATACCCCGACTCCGGAACCAACCGCTCCACCAACCGAAACCCCAACGCCTGAACCAACAGCTACCCAAGAACCAACAGCTACCCCAACCCAAACCCCCTTAGAACAGGCCCAGGCCGCCACGGTTCGCATTGTCGTCGAAGGCTCTGAATATCTCGAAACCCTCATCAGTTCCGGCACCGGTGTCCTCTACGACAGCAGTGGCCTCATCCTGACCAGCAACCACCTGGTAGATGGCGCCGGATTGATTCAAGTATCGATTGCGGGACGAGACGAAAGCTTATCCGCCCAGATAGTCGGCCGTTCCGCCTGCGACGATATCGCTGTCCTCCAACTCCTGGGTAGCGAATTTCCCACCATCAACCTCAGCGACACCGACGCCCTCGACAGCAGCCTCCAAATCATTGGTTACCCCCTGAATGAGACAACCCAATCCACCCAGGAAAGCGTCCTTGACAACCAGACCCTCCGCATCTCGGCCGGATTTTCCACCCTCAGCCCCACCCTTCAGCTCGACACCGCCCTCGACAGCGGCTACAACGGCGCGCCGGTCCTGACCAGCCAGGGCTTACTAACCGGGCTTGTTGTCTTCCCTGGTACTGAAGAAGAACACGCCGCCATTATGCCCCTCTCAACAATTATGCCCCTCCTGGCACAGTTAGAAACCGGAGAGAATCTGAACTGGATTGGCTTGAACGCCGGCCCAATTTCGGCCGAATCCGCCCAAACACTCGGCCTCGAACCCGCCCCCGGCCTCTTCGTCTATGCCGTCGATTTCCGCGGCCCCGGCGGCCAGGCCGACGTTCGCAACGGCGACATCATCACCGAAATAGGCGGCGTTGATGTCACCGGCCAGGATGGTCTCGAACAATATTGCCAATTGCTCCGCCAAAACCCCGCCGGCGACCCTCTCGATATCGTCGTCCTCCGCAATGACACCCGCTACCTGGGCCAGATTAACGGCGATCCCCTGACCGAAGAAGTTGTCGTCGTCGAAGAAACCCCTGCCGAAGGAGAAACNNCGAATTGACTCCCTCGCCACCAACGGCTGCCTGAATGCCCCCCTCCTCGCCGGAACCACTTCCGATGGCCCTGGTACCACTGGCCCCCAAAGTGACGCTTTAGCCCATCCGGGCTGCATCCACAGCATTGCCGATTGTGAAAGTATCCTGGCCAGCTATGCCCGAATCACCAACCCGCCAACGGTAGACCTGACCGGCGCCGACCAGGAACTGATAAACGCCAACAACAACCACCAGACCGCCATTACCACCTTTGTTGAAGGCTCTACCAATNNCCATTACCACCTTTGTTGAAGGCGCTACCAATTTAATTGAAGCTTGCCGCGCCTTCGTCTCCGATCCAAATTTGACCATCGGTCCCCTCGCCTTCGGCCTGGCCCGCCAGGCCATATCCGACGCCCTCAACATCCTCAACCCCGCCATCCAACAACTCCAAGGAGCATAGAAGTGCATTACACCACCCACCATCCACGACCCACCAGCCACGCCACCATTCATTATTCGATATTCGTTATTCATTATTCATTATTCACCACTCCTCATGCCCCTCTACACCGAAATTGACCTGACCACCCACACCGGCGGCCTCATCACCACCATCGAACCCGACAGCGTCGCCGCCGACATCGGCCTCCTCCCCGGAGACGAACTCCTGGCCATCAACGACAACCCCGTCCAGGACGTCATCGACGTCCAATACTACGCCGCCGAAGAATACCTTGAACTCCTCATCCGGCGCGGCGAAGAATACTTGCTCTACGAAGCCGAACGCGATTACCAGCAAGAACTCGGTCTCGCCTTCCAACACCCGACATTCGACACCGACATCCGCCGCTGCAACAACCTCTGCGAATTCTGCTTCGTGCTGCAGATGGCCCCCCGCTTCCGCCGCACCCTCTACATCAAAGACGACGACTACCGCTACTCCTTCCTCTTCGGCCACTTCGTCACCCTCACCAACCTCAGCGACCATGACTGGTGGCGCATCGAAAACATGGGCCTCTCCCCCCTCTACGTCTCCGTCCACGTCACCGACCTCGACCTGCGCCGCCAATTCCTCCGCAACGACACCGCCCCCGACATCATGGAGCAGCTCCGCTGGCTCGCCGAACGCGGCATCGAGGTTCACACCCAGCTCGTCGTCGTTCCCGAATTTAACGACGGCCGTTGGCTCCAACGCTCCATCAAAGAACT
>JABAOG010023018.1_pt1 | contig 13077 bp, 12 predicted proteins | sample 7062131 | NCBI WGS metagenome assembly JABAOG01 (sample SAMN14538629, study PRJNA623070) | marine sediment metagenome | biome: marine biome [ENVO:00000428]; feature: marine pelagic biome [ENVO:01000023]; material: deep marine sediment [ENVO:00002113] | place: India: Arabian Sea | collected... | reverse complement strand
CCTTCCGGCCCCGCCGCTGTCGTGGCGCGCTGCTGCCCCACAAGGCCAAAGTGCGGTTCGAGATATTGGAGCCGGACAAGCGACCCGTCAGCGCGGTCGCGGACCATACCGAGGTGCGCCACGTCTCGGCCGTCGATGTGGAGGAAGCGCGCGCGATCTCCAAACGCATGCTCTTCGACCAGGATCATTCACTGGACGAGCGTATTCTGAGAGAGCAATTCGTGGACTGATGTCACGGTTTCCGCCCGGCACGCCTCCCATTACCGAGCTCTGGCGGCGCGGGGCGCTGGCACTGGGCATTGGCGGCACGGGCGGCGCCGTCTTTGCCTGGACGGGTGCGCCGCTGGCCTGGATGCTGGGTGCAATGCTCACTGTCACAGCCGCCAGCTTCGCGGGCCTCAGGTCTGCTGTTTCGATGAAACTGCGAACGATGATGGTCGCGGTGCTTGGCGTTATGCTGGGTTCGGCCTTTACGCCGGAACTGCTGTCGGCGCTGGGACGATGGGCGGGCAGTCTGGCCCTTCTCGCCCTCGTCATTGTACTGATGAGCATTGCGACCTACATTTTCTTCCGGCGCGTGGGCCGGTACGATCCGGTCACATGCTATTTCGCCTCGATGCCGGGCGGCCTTACCGAGATGACGCTGGTCGGCGAAGCCCAGGGCGGCGACGTTCGGCGCATCAGCCTAACTCACGCGACGCGCATTCTGATCGCGGTCAGCCTGATCCCGTTCTATTTTCGTGTCGTTCAGGGACTCGACGTCCCTTCCATGCCGGCGCAGGCGGGCCGGTTGCTCGATCTGAACCTCGCCGACGCGGGGCTGCTTGCGGCCTGCGCCGCGCTGGGCCTGCCGCTGGGCCGCCTCGTCAGGGCTCCCGCCGCCGCGCTGACAGGCCCCATGCTCCTGAGCGCCGTCATCCACGGCATGGGCTGGAGCCGGGCCGCGCCGCCGGTCGAACTGATTGCCGCTGCCCAGGTGGTGGTGGGCTCGGCCATCGGAGCGCGCTTCGCGGGCCTCTCCTGGGCCACCGCAGGACGGACGATCCTGCTGGCAGCGTCCGCCGGCGTACTGATGATTGGGGTGGTTGTGGCGGTGTCGGCGCTCTCGGCGCCGTGGCTGGGATTGCGCCAGGAGGCGCTGTTCCTGGCGCTGTCGGGTTGGCGGAGATGGCGATTATCGCCCTGTCGCTGGGTATCGACACGGCCTTCGTTTCGGCCATGCATGTCATCCGCATCGTGATGATCGTGACTCTTGCACCCGTCGCCTGGCGTCTTGCAAACCGCACAATGGCCCGGACCCGCGTTCAGCGCAAAGAGTCCAGCGGCTCGCGAACGGCGCCGTAACCGGCCTCCTCGGAAATACACAGAACGGGACCGTCCTCCGTGTCTTCGATCCACGGTTCCACGCAGACGATGGCAGAGGCGCGGGCGGCCCTCATGGCCTCCGGGACGGTAGCGGAGCGGGCCAGTTTGATGAGGTTCATTCGTGTCGGGAAAATGATCGTCCAGCACCCCGCTTCGGCTTCGGCAAGCGCACGCGCCGGGTTGATCCAGACCGAATCCACCGATTCCGCCCCGTCATGCAGGGCGCCGTGACCTGCCGGAGCCTCGGCGAGGAAAAAATGCGTATCGAAGCGCTTGGGCATGANNGATCCAATGGGCGAAGGGCACGAGCAGATCGCAGGCCAGTTCGAGGTCTGCCGCGCTCAACAGTTCACCAATGCCTGCCTCACCCGCGTTCAAACGATCGCGCAAGGCTTGCAGCGTATCGACTTCCACGCCCGCTATGAGGTCATGGGCGCCGCACTTGCGGGCCAGCAAAACCCCGCTCTCTTCGAAGGCTTCGCGAATGGCCGCCGCGCGCAGGGCCAGCCCGGCGTCGTCCAGCGCGTCCGCACCCCGGGCATGGGCGCGCACTTCGGGAGCATAATCGCGCGGATCGACCTTGCCGCCCGGAAAAACCAGCGCGCCAGAGGCGAAATCGATCTGGTGATGGCGCACCACCATCAACACCTGCAAGTCGCCCTCGTGCTCCCGGATGAGGAGAATTGTGGCGGCGGGTGCGGGAACGGCGGGACCGGCCGTTGCTGTCATGAACGGGAACCTTTCCTTTGCGGATACCGTAACCTGCGCCTCGCGGCCTGTATACAGGGCGCAGCGCCTCGCCGCCCGGTGCCGCTTCCCCTCTCCGGCTCACACGCTATGCTTAACGGCGGGAAGCCAATTCCCGGCCGTTTCGCCGTCGAGGCGCAAGAGTGAGGTACGGAATGCTGGAAGGCCTGCGTGTCATTGAACTGGCAAGTTATATCGCGGCGCCGGCCGCCGGCGGCATCCTGGCCGACTGGGGTGCCGACGTCATCAAGATCGAACCCCTCAAGGGCGACCCGATCCGCCAGTTCTTCGCCTCCATCGGTACGGATATCGAGGGTAATCCGGTGTTCGAGCTGGATAACCGCGGCAAGCGCGGCATCGCCATCGATACGGGTACGGAGGACGGGGCTGAGGCCGTGCGCCGGCTGGCGGCGCAGGCGGATATATTCCTTACCAATTTGAGGCCGGGCAGTCTCGCCCGCGCGGGCCTCGACTACGACCGCCTGTCGACGCTCAACCCGAAACTCGTTTATGCCAGCGTCACGGGCTACGGCCTCTTCGGTGACGAGAAGGACCGGCCGGGTTTCGACATGGCGGCCTTCTGGTCGCGAGCAGGGGTGGCGCGTCTGTTCGCGCCCAAAGGCACCGACCCGGTGCAAATTCGCACTGCCTTCGGCGACCATGTTACGGCGCAGGCGACGGTGGCGGGGATTTTGGCCGCCATCATCGAGCGCCATCGGACGGGCAAGGGCCGACTGGTAGAAACCTCCCTGTTGCGCTCAGGCATCTATGCGCTGGGAACGGACATGGCGATCCAGCTTGCGCTCGGGCGCGTCGCCTCGACGCCGCCGCGCGAAAACGCCATCAACCCCATCAACAATTTCTTTCAGTCCAGGGACGGTAACTGGATCTGCCTGATGCCGCGCCAGGGCGGCGTCGACTGGCCGGATCTCACCAAAGCTCTGGGCATCAACGAATTGAAGGATGACCCGCGCTTCAGGGATTCGAAGAGCCGCCGCGCCCATGGTCCTGAACTGGTTCGGATCCTCGACGAAGCCTTCGCCGCCCGCACACTTGAGGAATGGGGCGCGATACTGGACGCACATCATTTGATCTGGGCACCGGTCCAGCACCCCCGCCNNGGACATGCCGGGCGCGGATTACCGGTCCCCGGCATCGCCGGTGCGCTTTCACGGCGCGAATGACGGGCCCAAGGGCCCCGCGCCGCAAATCGGTCAGCATACAGAGACAGTTCTCGCTGAAATCGGTTTTAGCCAGGTTGCCATCGAGGCGCTACGCGAGGCGGGCGCGATCCCGCATCCCGACTGAGCCCTGTCCCCATGAAAAAGGCGGCCCGCCGGGACCGCCTTTCACCCTGTCAGATCACCGGCGGAGCGTCGTCCGCCGGTAATTCAACCCGATATCAGAACTTCTTCGTCAAGCGGCCGAAATAGGTCCTGCCGAAGNNGAGGCCGTCACCGCATTGTTCCGGTTGGAGAAGATTTGTCCGGGCAATGCACCGCCATTGATGTCGCGGTCGATCAGCGGCGGATCGGTGTCGAAGACGTTCCGGACGCCAAAGCGCACGCCCCAGCCTTCCCGCTCCCAACCGAGCGACACATCGTGATACCAAATGCTGTCTACGATGCCGTGGTTGATGAAATTCGGATCCAGATCCGGATTGCCGGAGCTGACGAATCCCTCCGAGGACGTACCGTCGATGAACCGTGTCCGCCAGAACAGGTCGAATTCCCGCCAGGTGACGATGAAATTATGGACACTCTGCCATTCCGGCGTGCCGATCAGCCCGACATTGTCATTGATGGGAGACTGTTCGTCGACCTGGATCAGCTGCTCGTTCATGAACGTGTTGGCGCTGGTCACGGACAGNNTCGTCGTCAAAACGGAACTCGGTGCTGAAACGCAGGTTCAGGTCGAGCCCTTCCGCCGTCAGCGTACCGATATTGATGAACCCGGCCTCAATTTCTTCAACTACCTGCTGGACAGGATCGGGCGAGTCTGCCCGGGTGATGCGGTCACAGGCTGACGTATCGCGGGCTTCCAGATTGTAGCACCGGTTCAGGATATTGGCCGCATCGATGGACTCCACCGTGTCCTTGATGTCGATATTGAACCAGGTTGCCGCCAGTTCGAGCTGGAACGATTCAAACCACGGTTGACGGAGCACGGCGCCCGCGGTCCAGGAAGTGGACGTTTCCGCCTCCAGGTCCTGCGACCCGCCGTCCAGCACGCTGAAATTCTGCGTGGCGCCCAGCCCGACTGCCGTCGGGTCGAGTCCGTCCGCCGAGCAATTATCGAGCGTGGTTTGCGAACGGGTTTCGCCTTCCGGATCATAGGTGGCAACGCCGCCCACCGAAATCTGCGCGTCGGCCGGAACCTTGCACGGATCGAGGTTGTTCGACTCCGAACGCAGCAGATCGGCCAGGAACTGCTCACGCAGATTGGGCGCCCGGAACGAGGTCCCGATCGTGCCCCGGAACGACAGCCAATCATTGGGCGCATAGAGGCCCGTGAAGCGCCACGTCCAGGCGGCACCGAAATTTTCCTCTTCGGTCCAGCGCGCCGCGCCGTTGATGGTCAATTCCTCCGCGTACGGCAAACCTTTCAGAAGCGGGATTTCCGTCTCGAAGAACACTTCCATCAACGAGGTCGAGCCGACCGTGTTGCCTTCTTCATTCGCGGACTCACTGGCCAGCTGGAAGTTTNNATCACGGAACTCGAAGCCGACCACCAGCGGCATTGCGCCCGCCGGAAGATCGAGCAAATCGCCCGTGAGGTAAGACGAGAAGATCGCCTGCTCGATGACGGTGCGATTGGTCCGCAGGCCAAGAATGTAGCCCTTCTCTTCGTCCGTAAACGACTTGGTCGCTATCGCTCCGAAGAAGTCCACCGGCACGCATTCTGCCGACCCGGCCAGGAAGCCGAAATCCAGGCCTCCCGTATTGTTGGGTAGCGGACCACACACGATTTCACTGCCGTCTTCGCTGAAACGCATGGAATCCATGATCATCTGGACAAGCGGCTCATTCATCCCGACTTGCGAGGNNGCCGTCCTCAGTGAGGCGCATGGAATCGACGATGAGCTTCACCAGCGGCTCGTTCATGGCGATCTGCGAGGAGAAGCCCTGCGAGCGGCTGTAGCTGCCGGCGATTTCGTAGGTCCAGTTTTGCAGGCTGAGCCAGCCTTCCGGGTTGTAGGAAGCGCCGATATCGCCCCGCATCCCCAGCACGCCGCGATACTGGTCCACCTCCACGTCACGCACCTGACTGAAATCAGGGCTGGTGAAGACCGGGAACATGACGATCTGGTTGTACTCGAACGGACCGAGATGACTTTCGTCCTCGGCGTCGAGCGCCCGCCGGTCGAGCGTCAACTGCGTTGCCAGGCCCGCAAAGGGATTGAGCGGATTCTCGAAAAGCGCCAGGCTGCCGTCCGGATTTCGAACCAGCCCGCCCGTTCCGTCTTCCTGCGCGATCAGCGCCGGCACGCCCGGAAAGATCTGCTCGCTCGCCGCCCGCAGCCTCTGCTGGCGGTCGCTGTACATGAATTCAAAGAAGATTTCGTCGTTCTGCCACCAGTTGATATCGAAATCGCCACTGGCATAGACGCTCATACGACGCAAGGGCTGAATGAGATCCGCCGCGCGCCGCTCGTCCTGAAGATTGTAGAAATCGTTGAAATCCTGGAGCCGGTTGGCGGGCGCGCCGGGAATCGCCGGCAGACCTGCTTCGGCTTCCCATTCGGGCACGCCCGTGGTGGTCTCAAGCTGCCCGGGGACATTGAAGACGAAGAAAGGCAGCCCCGTTTGTCCGGGAAGACCTGCGGCCGAATTGTCGGGCAGGCTGTCCGCACAGGGTCCCTCGATCAATTCGCCCGTCGCCGGATTACGCTCGAAATCGCGCAGACAGCGCGTGAAATCCCGGTCGCCTACCGCAACACGGGACCGTTCGAAGAATTCGGCCGCGAAAGTCAATTGTCCGCGATCGNNCGACAATGCCGCTGTACTGTTCGATCGTCCCGCCATCCGCTTCGGGCTGGGCGTAGAAACCGGAAAATTCGGCGCCGTCGAAATTCGAACGGGTAATGATGTTCACCACGCCCGCCACGGCGTCTGCGCCATAAATCGACGACGCACCGTCGGTGAGAACTTCGACGCGCTCGATCATGCTCGAAGGAATCAGGTTCAGGTCCGGCTGAGTGGGCGCCCCCCGAACACCGGCCGGGGACAGGCGGCGGCCGTTCAGCAGCACCAGCGTGCGTTCGGGCTCCAGGCCGCNNGCCCAGACCGTTGACGGGAACATCCTCCAGGACCGCGGTCCCGGAACCGCCACTGAACGTGGCATCAAGCTGGGTGCCTGCCGCCACGGTGGCCTGGGTAATGAGATCGGCGGTATCCACCAGGCCAATGGACCGGGCCGCTTCCCCGTCAATGACCTGGAGCGGCGATGCGCTGGTGAACTCGTCCCGCCGGATCCGCGAACCCGTAACCACGATGGTGTCCTCACGGGCCGACTCCGCTTCCGCCTCTTCGACGACCGCGGTGTCGGCAGGCGGTGCGGCAGGCGGCTCCTCCGGCTCTTCCTGGGCGAGTGCCAGGCTTGAAACTGACAGCGCCAGTGCCGTGACCAGACCGGCGCACGACGCCCCGCGAAGCAAAAGCTCCGCTAACGAACTCTTCGGATACATTCAGTCCCCCAGACAGGTTACGCAAAACGAACGCCACCGGCTCTCGCCGGATGAGACTCGTCGGACTCATAGCTATCCGAATTTGTCCGATCCCGCAGCCGCAAGACGCACGCTTATGCTGCACACACTCTGATATGTGCAGCTTTTATGGCGAAAAATGTCATTTTCAGGGCTGATATGATGCCGAGTTGCAACTGCCGCGCGTTTTTATGTCAGACAGGTCCCGACGGCCAGTTCGCCTGTGCCAGCCCCTACCCTGCACGGCTCAATTCGGTTTGCGCGAGGTTTTCGTGGCGGGATGGTCTGCCGGCGGCCTGTCGGGAGCGATCATGTTGCCCTTGCCGCCGGGCGCCAGCCCTTCGTCCTCGAAGCCCGGAACGTCGGCATTGTCCGGCAGNNGTGACGATCCGCCAAGCTCGAACAGCCGGCGCAGAAAGCCCGGCGCAAGAGCCGACAGCGGATTGACGAAGATTTCTGATTTTCCGCCCACGCCCACGATTCGGTAGGTGATGCCGATGATGCCCTCACCCTTGCGGCNNTGTTCACCGAATAGGCCGGGACGATGGTGCCGTGGACGTCGGTCGTCAGCGTATTCCGGTCCACGGTTCCCTCCAGCGTGATGCCGAGCGACGGGCCGAAGGCTCGTCCATTCTCCAACACGAGATTTCGGCCCTCGGATCTGATTTTCAGGTCCAGCCGGTCGAAGCCGATGCCGGCGCCCTGAAGCAGTTCGCTCAAACCGGTCAGTGAGCCGACAGTCAGCAGACGGGCCAGCACCGGCGCGTTCACAACTCGAAAATTGCTGGCCTCGATGCGTCCGGACAGCGACGACATGCCGCTTCGCGTCCGCGCCTCGCCGAGCCCGACGCTCATGTCGAGCTTGCCGCCATAGATACCGTTCCACCCCAGCACGCCTCGCAGCAGGCTTCCGGCATCCGCCGTATACAGTTGCAGCACGCGTTTGTCCTTCTGCTGCCGGGTGATCGAGCCCGTCAGCAGACGGTCGTCGTCAAACAGACCGGAAACCTGAAAATCCACAAATTTTCGACCGTCATGGGCGAGCGCAAAGGTAACGTCGTTGACATCCACGCCGTGCGCCAGACCGAGCTGCCTGAGCTGAACCGAGATCGCGTAGCCCTTGCCGCGCTGGGGTGCGGAACGCTTCCCGCCGGCCCCCGGGGTGCTATCCAGTTCTCCGGCGACATCGAACCGTTCCATAAACGGACCGATATCGACCCTGTCGCCGGCCACCGTCAGTTCCAGCCTGCCCCGCGAATCCCGGCCGGCCTGAGCCGAAATTTCCATCAGTGTACCGATTTTTGCTTGCGGAAAGCTGGCGGAAAGCAGGCGGCCGTCCTCGGCAATACGCAGTTCGCCACGCACCGCGATGTCCTCGCCCGCCATCACCACCTCTCTGGCGTGAAGCCCGCCACCCTCCGGGTATTCCACGCTCATGCGCATGGAGGCAGGCGCGCCCGCCGGCTTGACCCACGTCGCGCCGGGAACGTGAACCGCCGCATCCCCGAAGTCGAGCTTCGCATCCAGCTTGCGGATCCGGGCCGCACGGCCGGTGGCTTTCAGATCGAGCCCTGTCGAACCGCTCATATATTGCGAAAGATCGTAACCGAGGCGGCGTCGGGCGGGTCCATCGAGGGTAGCCTTGACCTCGAAGGTGGACGGGTCGGCACGGGAGCCGTCGAAAACCTCCTCCCAACGGACTTTCGACGCAATGCCATTGAGCAGCACGTCCCCCTCACCTGTCAGCCCGGCGCCATTGATCTGGAGCAGGACGTCCCCTTCCGTAAGGTCCATGCCCTGAATAACACGGGGTACACTGAGATTTTTTACATTGGCAGCAGCGGCGAATTGAACGTCCGCGACATCGATGGATCGGCGCATGGGCAGCGTGACGTGAAGACGCACTCCGCCCTGCCCGCCCACGGCCTCCGGATTGATGCCGTAACGACTGGGATACCCGAAGGGCCCCCGATCCAGAAGATCCAGAATGGTGCTGACGGGACCCTGGAGAACGGTTTCGATCGTTCCATCCGTCGGCGTCACGTGCAATTTGTCGATAAAAACACGGCCCTCGGTGACGCGGACGTCACCGGCATTGCCTTCAAGCTCCTCCATCAGGAAGCGGTCGCCCTCCAGTAAGCCCTTTCCATGTATCCCCGTCACCGGGGGCAGGCCGCGAATATAGGTGGCGGCTGCGTCCTTGACCTCGAACTCCAGCCTCAAGGCCTCATTGGGCAGGTGGCCGCCGCCCAGAGTTCCCGGAGGCGCGTCCATCCTGAATTCCGCGCGCGTCAGAATACCTTCGCGGACGTTGCCGGAAACCCATTCACGCGCGCCCGCGCCTGCATTCACGGGCCACAACATGAGCAGTTGTTCGAGACGCAGATTGGTAAAGCCGCCTTCGAGGAAAACGCCGGGCATGCCGTCAGCCCAGACGTAGTTTCCGCGCATGANNTGGTCAGCTGAAACATGCCCACGTCGAGACGCTTGCTTCCTGATTCCATCTGTCCACGGAAGGAGACGGAATCGAATTGCGCCGTGGCGCCCGACAGGTTGGGCACGTTGATGCTCACGTCCCGGCCGTCGAGATCGACGGCGATGCCCGCCAGCCGGAATGTGCCGGGTTCGAATGCCAGTTTGGCCGAGCCTTTGAACGTCGCCTGGTTCCGGTCGGCCCGGTACTGGAAACGCCTCAATTCGAGCGCGCCCGAATCCGGATTGAACACCCCCGCCAGAACGGCGGAGTCGACGCCGATCCGCTCGTCGAAAAATCCGGGTACGGAAAGGTGCCCCGCTCCGGCCTTCAAGTTCAGATCCGCCGACGCGATCTTGCCGTCCGTGTTCACGGCCAGATGCGCCCGCCCCTGAACCGGAACGTCCACATCGCGCAGGGCGCGGAGCAACGGAATGGTTGCGGCCAGACGGGAAAGCCGCATTTCGTCGAATGCGAAATCGACCTGGGCAGTGCGCTCCGCGACGCGGTAGTNNCCACTGCATGCCGCCAAGGTCGAGGTCGGTACGCAATCGGGCCTCGATTCCCCGAGGACGGCGAGCGAAACCCAGAGTGGCGCCCGGTGCACGCAGCAGCGTCTGGGAGGCGGCGTCGAAAAAGGTGAGATTGGCGTCCGAAATCACGATGTCGGTAAGGTAGCGCCAGCTTTCCGGGGCCGATTCGTGCTGCCGCCCCGAGAACAGGTTAAGCAGGAGGTCGAGAGGGTTGCCGTTGAGAAGTGGCGGCCCTTGCCCGTCCGCCGGTTTGCTTCCGCCGAAGCCCAGGCTGACATGGCCCTCCGCGGAGCGGATCAGGACCGCCCTGGCGCCGATCAGTTCCACCCGCACGGGCGCCAGCCGGCCTCGCAGCAGCGCCCGCCCGCTGACCGCCAGCTTGAGCCGGGGAAAACGCGCCACTTCGCGGCCGGTGGGCTGGCGAAACCGGGCATCGCGCACGCTGACATAAAGCGCCCGCTCGCCCGCCTTCCATTCCAGGAATGCCTTTTCCACGGTGACGGCCATACCGCCGAGCCGCTTGCCCAGTTCGTCCTCGATGGCAGGCGTCAGGGCGTCGATGGGCACCGGACCGCGGGAGAGCACAANNAAGGCCACCACCGCCACGACGGCGGAAAAGAACTCCAGAAGATGTCGCCCCGTCCTCCGGATCACCGTTTCAATCCATCCTCTATCGGGTTGACGGCGGGCTCTCTTTCTGGCCCTAACCGTGGCACTGGATCACGACCACCCGGCGAAGCCCGGTTTACACGCTGGCCGTGAATCCTCAAGTCCGAAGAAACTGCTGCCCCCTGTGCAATCTGTNNTGGCAGGGCCAAACCGCAAGTTGCTCCGGTTTACAGGCATACCGCGAATCGCCGAATCCGGAGAAGCTTCCGGCCGCCCTGCAATCGGTGCGCCAAACCCTAATCCCGGAGTCAACAACATGGCAAGCAAGGCACCCCCCTCCGAGGGAGACAAGGCCCCCGCTTTCACTCTGGCTGCCGATGGCGGCGGAAACGTGTCGCTGGCGGACTTCAAAGGGAAAATTGTGATCCTCTATTTCTATCCCAAGGATGACACTTCAGGATGTACAAAAGAGGCCCTTGCCTTCAGCGAACAGCTTCCTCAGCTCCGTAAGGCGGGCGCCGAAGTGATCGGTGTGTCGAAAGACACGGTCGCCAGACACGACAAGTTCAAAGCCAAATACGACCTGACGGTAAGGCTTGCCTCTGACAGTGACGGAACGGTTGTGGAACGCTACGGGTCCTGGGTGGAAAAGAGCATGTACGGCCGGAAATATATGGGCATTGATCGCTCGACGTTCCTGATTGATCGTGACGGCGTGATCCGGAAGGTGTGGCGCAAGGTGCGCGTTCCGGGCCATGTGGACGAAGTGCTGGAGGCAGTCAAATCGCTGTAGCCGGAAACAGAAACAATTCCCAAGGCCCCGGAACGCTTGGGGACCGTGCCATGGCCATCGTTGCCTGTGCGGATCCCGCGCGAAAAGCTGCCCTGGCCCGTGCGGCCGCGCAAGCCTGGCGCAAGGGCACGGTCGACCTGCCGGCGCCGGAAACGGCGGCCGCCATGCCGGCGCGGCCAGGACGGCCCGAGCGGCCGCGCCTGCTGCCGCCGAGCGACGTCCCCAAACGCCCTCTGTCCACCGCCCAGGGGCGCATCGCCCTGCTCCATGCGCTGGCGCATATCGAACTCAATGCCGTTGACCTTGCCTGGGACCTGATCGGCCGCTTCGGACATGAAATCGGCGAACGGGCATTTTTCGACGACTGGACTCGGGTTGGTTGTGAGGAGGGGGCGCATTTTCTACTGCTGGAAGCGCGGCTCAGGGAACTGGGGGCACATTACGGTGCGCTCGACGCCCATGACGGGCTGTGGCAAGCCGCCACAGACACGGCTGACGATCTGCTTGCACGGCTGGCGATTGTGCCGCTGGTGCTGGAGGCGCGCGGGCTGGATGTCACGCCGGGCATGATCGCGCGCCTGCGCAGCGCGGGCGACGAGGCCAGCGCGGCCATCCTGGAGCGCATATATGACGACGAGATCGGCCATGTGGCCGCGGGAATGCGCTGGTTCGTCTATGTCGCCGAACAGCGCGGGCTGGAGCCCCGCGCCGCCTTTCACGAAAGCGTGCGCCAACATTTCAGGGGCAGGCTGAAGCCGCCGTTCAACCACGCAGCGCGCCGTCATGCGGGGGTTTTGCCCGGATTTTACGAGCCTTTGTCCGGCTGAGCGCACTCGCGGAAAAAGGTCAAAATTCGCCGCGTTACTATCGATTGCATCTTGTCATTGCGCTCCCAATCCGTTGGAATGGCGGCCGTAAGGGGAATGTCTGGTGTAGGGAGTCCGATGGCTATTGGTCCTTTGGGCGCCGCGGGAGGTCTGATCGAGCGGATCTTTCCCGAGCGGCAGATTTACCATCGCAGCCACGGTCAGGTGCACTTCATCTCCATATCTGCACCGACTCAGATGATGTTCGTGCTGCTGGCACTGATGTTCGTGGCCTGGGTCGCCTATGCGTCGGTCAACGTCATCTTCAAGGAACAAATCATCGCCGAACGGGACCGCAATTACCGGACCATGGTGCAAGCCTATGAGGCCCGGATCTCCGATTTGCGCGGCTCCGTCGACAATCTCCACGGCGCCCTGGCCGTCGCCCGCAAGCGTTTCGAAGAGGAGCTTCAGGATCTGCGGCTGCGCCAGCGCCAGGTGGANNTGGGCAAGGACATCCGCAACGACAAGGAGCAGCGTTCGGCGGTTCTGGTGGACGTGTTGAACCGGGAGCTGGAGCCGCGCCTTTCCCGCGAGGCCCGGCCCCGGGAAGCGCCGCCCGTGAATACCGTGGTCGAAGTATTCAACCGGGTCGCGGAAGCGCGTCAGGACGTGGGCCAGATGTTGCGCAACGATGCGAACCAGATCAGCCAGATGATGAAACAGTCATCCGAGATGCGCCACCAGCAGTTGCAGATCGTGCAGATGCTCGAAGAAGACACGCAACGCAAATTGGAGGAACTCGAGGCGATCGTCACGCGCACCCGCGTTGACACGGATGCGATCGCCGAGCGCTTTGTCGCCGAAATCGAGCGTGGCAAGGAGGCCGGGTCCGGTCAGGGCGGCCCGCTGGAGCCGCTGCCGGAAATGGTGCTCGCCGACGCGTCGCGGACGCCCTCGCCATTCGACCGCCAGTGGCTGCGCATCCAGAACAAGATGGAACGGTTGACCGCGCTCAGCGAAGCGCTGGAACATATGCCGATCCT
>JABAOG010019234.1_pt1 | contig 13088 bp, 13 predicted proteins | sample 7062131 | NCBI WGS metagenome assembly JABAOG01 (sample SAMN14538629, study PRJNA623070) | marine sediment metagenome | biome: marine biome [ENVO:00000428]; feature: marine pelagic biome [ENVO:01000023]; material: deep marine sediment [ENVO:00002113] | place: India: Arabian Sea | collected... | reverse complement strand
GCGCCCACCGAGACCGCCATGGAAGCCGAACCGAGCGAGCTGCCGGCCCATCCCTCGCGCGAGCAGGTGCAGGCGGCGCTCAACTCGGTCAAGCCCGCGGTGGCCGCCTGCATGGAGGGTGAGCACGCCACCGTGCGCGTGCGCGTGACGGTCCGGGGCTCCGGGCGAATCACCACCGCCGTGGTCCAGGACTCGCTCTACGCCCGTCCGCCCATCGGCTCGTGCATCGCCCGCGCGGTCCGCAACGCCCGCTTCCCGCAGTTCTCGGAGGAGAGCTTCGTGGTCCTCTACCCCTTCCAGATCTAGCGAGAGCGACAGCCGAAGGCCGAAGACTCGAGGTCGCCCTTCGGGCTCCCTCAGCCTCCTGCTCAGGCCTGGATCGGCGGCTCGACCTCGCCCCGACAGATCTGGAGCATGCCCTCGACCTCGAGGGCGACCTCGATCTCCGGGTTCGTCTCCAGGAAGTGCTCGAGGAAGGGCTGCGCCTGCGGGTAGTCGCCCCGCTGGAAGAAGGTCGCGCCCACCAGGAAGAGAGCGTCCGGATCGTCCGGTCGCTTGCGCAGCACCTGGCGCCCCATCCGCAGGGCCCGGTCGTGGTCTCCGAGGTAGCGGAGCGACTGGCCGGCGCCGACCATCGCGCCGATGTAGTCCGGCACCACGTCGAGCGCGGCCACGTAGCACTTGAGCGCCTTCGCGTGGTCCCCCTTCTCGAAGTAGGCGTTGCCGAGGAAATAGTGTGCGTACTCGTTGTCGGGCGTCTCCTCCGCGACCCCGTGCAGCTCGCTCATCGCCTCCTCGAGGCGGCCCTCCTGGAGCAGCTCGATGCCCTCCTCGACCGCGGCCCACTTCTCGGTGTCGTCCATGGCGGGGCAGCATGCATCGTCGGCGCGAGGGGGCGCAATGCGCGCCCTTCGTCCCACTGGCCGGCTGTGCGAGACTCGCGCCCATGGCGCCCGAACGGCGGCGAGAGACCTACCGACGGCTGAGCCGAGCGCTCGAAGACCACCGGCTGCCGGCCGCGTGGGTCGATCTGGACCGCTTCGAGCGGAACTTGGCGGACCTGGTCCGGCGCGCGGCCGGTACGCCGATCCGGGTGGCGTCCAAGAGCGTTCGTTGCCGAGCGCTGATCGAGCGCGTGCTCGCCCACCGAGGTTGCGAAGGCGTGATGTGCTTCACCGCCGCCGAGGCGGTGCATCTCTCGGAGACGATGGACGATCTCCTGGTGGCCTACCCCACCGTCGAGTCCCACGAGGTGCGCGCGGTGCTCGAGCGCCTGGCCGCCGGCAAGACGATCGTGCTCACCGTCGACGACCTCGAGCAGCTCGCGATCCTCGGTGCGCTGGCTCGCGAGGCCGACCAGGTCTTGCCGCTCTGCCTCGACGTCGACATGTCCCTGCCCTTGCCCGGGCTGCACTTCGGCGTCCGCCGGAGCCCGATCCGGAGCGCCGAGGACGCCCTCGCGGTCGGCGAGGCGGTCCACGCCGACCGTCACCTCGAGCTGGTGGGCGTGCTGGGCTACGAAGCACAGGTCGCCGGCCTGCCCGACGCGACGGCGAAGAAGGCGTGGAACGCCATGGTCCGGACGCTCAAGCGGGCCTCGATCCGGGATCTGCGCAAGCGCCGCGGCGCAGTGGTTCGCGCCCTGCGCCGGGACGGCCACCGCATCCGCTTCGTCAACGGCGGGGGCACCGGCAGCCTCGAGAGCACTCGCGCCGATCCCTCCGTGACCGAGGTGACCGCCGGCAGCGGGCTCTACGTGCCCGCCCTCTTCGACGAGTACGCCTCCTTCGAGCCGCTGCCCGCCGCCGGCTTCGCCCTGCCCATCGTGCGGCGGCCGGCGAGCGGCTTCGTGACCTGCCTCGGCGGCGGCTACGTGGCCTCCGGGAGCGCGGGACCCGACAAGCTGCCGCAGCCCTTCTTGCCGCCGGGGCTCTCGCTCCTCGAGCAAGAGGGCGCCGGCGAGGTGCAGACGCCGCTGACGGGCGACGACGCCGACGAGCTACCCATCGGCGCGCCGGTCTTCTTTCGGCACGCCAAGGCGGGCGAGCTCTGCGAACGCTTCGCGAGCCTGCACCTCATCCGCGGCGAAGCGGTGGTGGACACGGTCCCCACCTACCGCGGCGAAGGCCACACCTTCCTCTGAGACCTTTGCAGCGCGAGCCGGCCGGGCCATCATCGGGCCGTGCGCATCGCCCTCCCCTGTCTCGCCCTGCTCGCCCTCATCGCCGGCTGCCAGCCGGACCCGATCTGCGATGGTCGCTCGCTCCGCATCATCGAGCCCGACCAAGGGGAGATGGTGCCCGAAGGGGACGTGAACATCGTCGTCGAGGCCTGCGATCTCGAGATGGACGAGCAGATCCGGCTGCGACTGACGATGCCCGTCGAGAGCGACTACGGCTTCGCCATCGTCGAGGACCCGAACCAGCGGCTCTACGGCTTCGACGTCCCCACCCTGCCGGGCACGATGGAGCTCGTCGCCGACGTGGTGGGCGACCCCGAGGTCGTCAGCGAGCCGAGGAGCTTCGAGGTCGTCGCCGAATGACGGCGAGCAGCAGGGGCGCGAGCCAAGGCAGCGCGCCCGGTGAGCCGCCGGCGCTGCAGCCGCCGTCCTCGATGGGCTGACGCTCGCCGTCCGGGCTGGTCGCGGCCATGGTCTCGAGCCACCCCGCCTCGCCGCCGTAGTGGGCCCAGTCGGGCTCGCAGACGGCGCAGGGCGAGGGAGCGATCTGCACGAAGCGGAAGAGCGGCTCGGCCGCCGGGGCATCGGCGTCGTCCAGGCGGAAGAGCCCGTCGAGGGAAGCCGCGTAGGTCACCCCATTCACCGCGTCGACGTAGGTCCAGCGCCGGTCGTCGGTGCCGAGCGCGACCCACTCGCCGCCGCGCTCGGCGAGCCACTCGCCGTCGGCGAAGACACGCATCTCGCCACCGAAGAGCGCCGGGCCGAGGAGCTGGTCGGCGGGCGGGCCCAGGGTGACCGTTTCGTCGCCGAGCGCCACGCGTTCGGGGACCAGGCGACCGTCGATGCCGGCGGTGCCGTAGACCGCGTCGGCGGTCAGCGCGCGGAGGTAGCGGAGGCGGCTCGGCAGCGGGATGACGCGCCACTCGCCGTCCCAGAGCGCCAGGCCTTCACGGCCACCGACCGCGATGCGCCCGTCATCGGCCACCATCGAGGTGAGCGTGCCGATGGCGGGGAGGGCCCCGAGCTCGCCGGCGTCGCCGTAGAGGACATCGGCCCGCACCCAATGGAGCTCACCGGCCGCGTGGTCGGCCGCCGCCTGCTGCACGGGGCCGAGCTCGGTCCAAGGCTCGCAGCGGTCGGTCGCGCTCCGGTAGCCCGTGGCGCTGACCACCAGCGCGGAGTCGCCGGCCACCGCGGCCTGCATGCGGTCGTTGTCGTCCCAGTGCGCCGGGCAAACGTGGGCCCAGGTGCCGTCGGGGTTGCGACGGAGCAGCCCCACCGTGGCGCGAAGCCAGGTGGGGCCGTCCACGTCCGCGGCCAGCACCTCGAGCACCGCCGGGGCGGGCCCGTGGGCGCCCGTCCGCTGCGGCAGGGCGAACGCGGCCAGCGCTAGGGCTAGGAGCCCGAGCCGAGGCTGGGATCGCATGTGCTGACGAAGCTGTCGCACGCTCCGGAAGCCAGCAGGTCGTCGGTGCAGCTGACCATGGCGTCGTACTGGGTCCCGCATTCGGTGCTGAGGCAATCGCTCAGGTTCCCGTCCAGGATGTTCACGTTGATGATGCAGCCGCGCAGGCAGTCTCCGACGCCGAGCCACTCGAGCCCGCAGGTCGTCGTGTCGCGTACGCATTCGACGGTCTGCGTGGTCGTGCAGTTCTGGCACTCGCGGTCGCGGGTGTTGAGCGCCTCGCAGGCGTAGATGCAATCGAGGCTGTCACCGCACTCGGTGCGGCAGTCGCCGAGGGCCGCGCAGGTGTCCACCGGCGGGACGCGCTCGGTGAAGGGCACCTCGCGGCTGATGTAGAGGATGCACATCTCGTCGAGGGTGCCCTCGCCCCACGCCACGTCGCTCGGCATCTGCTGCATGCCGTTGACCACCGGCTGGTTCACCGCCGAGTTGTCGTAGGTGCAGCTCACCTCGATGCCCTCACCGGGCTGAAGCACGACGGGCGAGTCCTGCGGCCGCCGGTAGCCCTGCTGCCACTGGAAATCCCAGGCCGGGATGTCGAGCAGGCACATCTGGTCGCCGCCCTCGCCGATCGCCGGCGTCCAGTGCGCCGAGAACTCGGTGCCGAGCAGGTGCATGTGCGCCGCGAGACTGGTGATGGTCATCGGCGCGCCGGTCCAGTTCCGGAAGACCCGCGTGTGATTCACGTTGCTCTCGCCAGCGGGGATCTCGAGGTCGAGGATCGGCATCGGCTTGGTCTCGACCAGCACCTCGGGCTGCTCGGGTCCGAGGATCATCTGGAACTCCGTCTGGTCGGGTCCCGGTGAGGTCTCCAGGGTGTTGTAGTGGACCTGCATGACGATGCGGCTGCCCGCCTCGATGCGGACCGCGCGACCGTCCGGCAGCAGGTTCGGGAGCTGCCCCGGAACCCACGCGCCGAGCTGGGTCGGCGGGACCCCGGTGCCGGCGCCCGGGGTCGGGCCGCCGAAGCAGGTGTAGCCGATGGTGCCGTCGGCGCCGTTCGCCTCGTCGACGGCCGCCGCGTCTTCCGGCGGCACGGCGTAGACCAGCACGTGGTGCACGATCTCCTGCTGGTCGGGCACGACCCAGGAACCGGTGAGGTACTGGGTCTCGGTGATGGGCACGTCGAGCACGAAGCAGCGGTAGTCGTCCGGGCGGGTGACGTCGGCGGTGTAGCCGCCGTCGCCGATGGCGGCGCTGTGGGTCGGGGTGAAGTCGACGATCTCGTCCTCGAGCGGCGGCGGGGCGTCGGCCGGGTCGCCTTCCTGCAGCCCGCCGGCGTTCCAGGCGACGAAGAGATCGCGCTCCGCGGCGCTGAGCCCACGCTCGTTCACGAACTCGCCGCAGTCCCGGCTCGGCTGCCAGGGCGGCATGTAGCCGCTCACCACCGCGCTGATGACCGACGAGGCCTGCTCCTCGACGGCCGCGTAGCTGTCGAGGGCGAAGGGACCGATGCCGCCCTCCACGTGGCAGGTGAGGCACTCGCGTTGCACCAGCGGCGCGATGTCCGCGTAGTAGGTGACGTCCGCCGGATCGATCGACCCGTCGGGACGAGGCGCATCACCGCCACCGCCGTCGTCACCACAGCCCGCGAGCGCCACGAGCAACCCGCACACGAACACCCCATGTTTTGTCATCACGAGTGCCATCTTCTCGCACTCGCACGCCCCGGTCAATGGCCGGGGACGGATCGATTCAGCTGCCGCCCGCGGGGCCGTGATCGTGGGGCAGGCTCCCACGCGGGGAGCGCAGGTAGACGAAGGGCGTGTTGCCGACGAAGTTGGACACCCGGCTGGTGTAGATGTCGGCGTTCTTCTCGATCTGCCGAGCCAGGTGGCTCTTGTCGTTGCCCGCCCGCATGAGCAGGCCCCAGCGCTCGTTGCTGAGCCGGCTGTACTCCTCGGCCAAGGGAGCGATGGTCGAATCGAGGGCGCGCAGCTCCTTGCGCAGCGCCGCGGCTCGATCCCGGAGCACCGCGGGGTCGGCGTCGGTCTGGGGACCGTAGCCACGGTCGAGCCGCTGGAGCGCCAGCCGCATGTGCGAGAGCTGGTGCTCCATCTCTTCCTTCATCGCCATCTTGCGGGTGAGCTCGGCCTGCTTCGGCTTGAAGGCCTCGAGCGCCTCGAGGTCCTGCTCGAGCTCGCGAACGACCAAGGCGGTGCGCCAACGGTGCATCCGCTTGGACACGTTCACGTCGCTGAAGATGTGGTCGCCGACGTAGAGAACGTCCTCGCCGCGAATGTCGAGCTGCTCCTCCACCTTCGCGGCGCTGCCGCCGTGGTAGACCTTGCCGCGCTCCAGCTTCCCCAGCGTCGGCTCGAGCAGCCCCCGCGCCTCGTCGACGACCTCGTAGACGGGGTTCGGCGCGCTGAAGAAGAGCGGCTTGCGCGCCGCGACGATCACGATGTCGAAGAGGTCCCGCCACCCCATGCTCTTCGGCAGGAAGCGATCGAAGGCCCACTCCATCATCGCGCGGGTGTAGGGCCAGCCGCTGTTGGTGATCAGCATCACCTTCTTGCCGCCGTGGGCCAGGTCCATCAGCGCGAGCGGCACGTCGGCGTCGAGATCCACGAAGGTGTCCGGGTCGGCGATGATCTCGGCCTTGAGCTCGCCCATCATGTGCGCTTCGTCGATGGCCCCGCGCACGAGTCGGTAGGCCTCTTCGTAGCCGAGCGGCGCCCCGTGCCGGATGCGCTGGTTCGCCTCACGAAGCTCGCCGGCGTCGAGCATGTCGACGAACTGCGCGTAGAGGTGCGCCTCCGAGAGCGCGAAGAGGGTGTTCATGAAGCGGTAGCGGCCCTCCCCGAGATCGATGGGCTCCCGGGAGTAGATGTCCCGCATCTCCTTGAAGTCCACCTCGGTGGTGCCGTGGTAGGCGCGCTTCACGTAGCCGAAGCGGTTCGCCTTCACGACGTTGCCGAGCTCCAGATCCATGATCAGGCCGAGGGTCGCGAAGTCCGGGTCGAAGCGCAGCTCCTCCACCGGCCAACCGCCCGCGGCCAGCCGGCGCTTGGCGTGCTCGTAGGCCGCATGCTCCCACGGCTCGGTGTGATAGTGGATGAGCGTGTAATCCATGTCGAAACCGACCGCTTGGATGCCGCGGAGGCTCAGCGTTCGGTTGCAGTAGATCCGCTCGCGAGGCGGGGGAAGCGTCAGCTGGTCGAAGTCGGACATGAGTTGGATGCGGGGGCCGCGGGGCGGCCGTCGGGTACGAAAAGGGCGCCCGGCGAAGCATCGCCGAACGCCCTGAAGAGATCGAGACGACGAGGCGTCAGATCTGGAACGTCGCCACGTCGACCTGCTGGCCGGGGGCGATGGTGTAGTTGTAGGCGCCGATGATCTGCCCACCCACCGCGATGCTGAGGGTGAAGGTGGTCGCGCCCGCGGCGGTGCTGCAGCGCGCGCCATCCCAATACTGGACGGTCACCTGGTAGGGCCCCGCCGGCGGGTTGGCCTGGTTCCAGTAGACGTTCTCGAGGTTCGACTCGACCTGGTCGTTGGAGCAACCACCCCGCGCGTCTTGGTCGAGGTGCCCCCCGGACGCCGCCCGGTCGTGGCCGTAGTAGATCTGCTCGTTGTTCGGGTCTCGTACGTAGAGGTCGAGGTCGGCGCCCGTGGGCCACGCCAGGGTGATCTGGATGTTGCCGCTCTGGAAGCCGCAGCCCTCGTCGATCTGGCCGTTGCAGTTGTCGTCGAGGCCATTGCAGGCCTCCGGCGCGCCCTGCGTGCAGGACGCCTCCACGACGGTGACGCCGGTGGCGGTCTGCGGTGCGCTGGCGCTCACGGTGACCGTGTTGTTCGACGGCGGCGGCGCCGCTTGGGCGCTGCCGCTGACCGACACCCGAGCCCGCGCGGGCGGGGGCGTGTGGGGGCGGACGTAGCAGCCGCCGGTGGCGATCAGGGCCAGCAGCCCGAGCCCGTTGGCGATGGTGCCGATCGTTCGTCGATGTCGCATGGGGAACCCTTCCTCGCTCCTCGAAGTGAAGCCTCGCTGCTCCGACGCAGACGCTGGCCGCTTGTTCACTCTTACTCGCATTGCGCCGCGCGGGACAAGCCGCTCTCAGCGATCCTTGCCGGCGCCGAAGTCGATCGCGCCGGCCCGATCCCGGTCCCGCGGTCGGATCCCCGCGCCGAGGGCGCCGAGGGCCACCAGCAGGAAGAGCAGACCGCCCACCAGGATGGAGATGCCGGTGAGCCGCTCGTTGTCCAGGCCGAACCAAGCGCCGAGGGCGGCGGCGGTGGTCAGGACGACCACACCGATCAGCAGCCGGCGGCGGCGCACCTTCGCCTCCTCGGCGAGGCGCTTGGCCTCCTCCTCGGCACGGCGCTGCGCCTCCTTGCGGGCCTTCTTGTCGCTCTTCTTCTTCTTCTTGGCCATGTCCCCCTCCTTCAGCCGCGCAGCGCCCCCCGACTGATCACGATGCGCTGCACCTCGCTGGTGCCTTCGTAGATTCGGCTGACCCGCACGTCGCGGAGCGCCCGCTCGGCCGCGCCGCCGCGGACCAAGCCCGCGTCCCCCAGGATGGCGACGGCCTCGTTGCAGACCCACCACGACGACTCGGTGGCGAAGGCCTTCGCGATCGAGGCCTCCTGGCTGAAGGGCTTGCCGGCCTCCTTCAGCTGGGCCGCGCGCAACGCCAAGAGACGCGAGGCGTCGAGGCGCGTGCGCATGTCGGCGAGGCGGAAGGTCAGCCCCTGATCGCCACCGGCGCTCCGCAGGGCTCCGAGCGCTTCCGCGTAGGCCGCCTCCCCGATGCCGATCGCCTGGGACGCGATGCCGACGCGGCCGCCGTCGAGGGCCATCATCGCGATGCGGAAGCCACCACCGCGCGGCCCGAGAAGCGCGCTCTCCGGGAGCCGCAGGTTCTCGAAGGCGAGGGAGACCGTGTGGCTGGCGCGCAGCCCCATCTTGTCCTCGTGGCTGGCCACGCTCAGCCCCGGCGCGTCGCCGGGCACCAAGAAGCAGCTCAGTCCCCGCGGCCCGGCGCCGTCGGTGCGGGCCCAGACCACGAGGAACGCTGCCGTGTCGCCGTGGCTGATCCACTGCTTGGTGCCCTCGAGGATCCACTCGCCGTCCTCGAGGACGGCGGTCGTCCGCATGCCGCCGGGATCGCTGCCGGCGTCCGCCTCGCTGAGGGCGAAGGCGCCGTGGGCTCCGGCGGCGAGCTTCGGGCAGACCGCTTGCTTCTGCTCGTCGGTTCCGAAGGCGGCGACGACCTCACCGACCATGTTGGTCACGGCCATGGTCACCGCGGTCGACGCGCAGCCGCGGGCGATGGCCATCATCGCCAGCGAGTAGCTGACGACACCCGCCGCCGAGCCGCCGACCGACGCGGGCACGTTCACCGCCATCAGGCCCCGTTCGCCGAGCGCCTCGTAGATCGCCGGGGGCACCTGCTCCTTCGCCTCGAAGTCGGCCGCCGCGTCGACGAGCGACTCCGCCGCGAAGGCCGCAGCGCGTGCCCGAAAGGACTCCTGCGTCTCGTTGAGGTTCAGCTCCATGGCGGGCGCCGGCTTCAGATGCTGAAGGAGACCTTCGCCGGGTAGCTGCCGGGGTCGGGCATCTCCCACTGGCTGACGTCGTCGGTGACGCAGTCGAGGTTCTCCGCCTGGTCGAGCTCGTCGGCGGCGGCGCCGGCGGCCATGACCTCGCCACCCGGTCCCACGTACACGGTGACGGTGAAGCCGGTGCCGCACTCGGCGACCGACTCGCGGTTGGCTTCGAGCACGTCCTCGATGGAGCTCTCGGCCCAGGCGACCGGCGGACGAACGTCCTCCGGCGGGTCCAGGTCGAGCGGGTAGCCGAACTCCGCCTCGCCGCCGTGCGGCCGCGGGAAGCGAATCGCCTTGGCGGTCTCCAGGAGGCAACGCTCCGTCTCCCGATCGCCGATCGACGACTCGTTCGGATAGACCCAGAGCACGTTGCCCTCGACGTCCACGCGGAAGCTCATGTGGATGTGGCCGCCGAGGATCTCGATGTCCTCGTAGCGGGTGGAGAAGCAGCGCATGAAGCGGCCGAGCTTGGGCTCGATGGTCATCCGCACCTCGTCGGCGTCGATGGTGCCCATCAGGCCCTCGATGGCGACTCCGTCGTCGCGCTCGGCGACGGGCGCCTCTTCACCGGTGGTGCCCTCGTCGGTCGCGGCCGTCTCGGCCTCTTCGTCGCCGCCACAACCGATCGCCAACACCAGCGCGAGCGTCAGGCTCGAACATCCAAACTTCACGAGCGTCCGCATTCTCATCCCTTCAGGGCCATCGCCGAGATCACGATTCGCATGATCTCGCTGGTGCCCTCGTAGATTTCCGTGATCCGAGCGTCCCGGTAGTGGCGCTCCATGTCGTATTCCTTCGAGTAGCCCTGGCCGCCGTAGATCTGCAGCGACTGGTGGGTCACCCGCGTCGCCATCTCCGACGCATAGAGCTTGGCCATCGCCGACTCCTGCGTGTGCCGAATCGACTTGTCCTTCACGGCCTGATCCTTGAGCCAGGCGGCGCGCATGATGAGCACTCGAGCGGCGTCGAGCTCCATCGCCATGTCGGCGATCTTGAACTGGATCGCCTGCTTCTTGGCGAGCGGCTCACCGAAGGCCTTGCGCTCCTTGCTGTAGGCCACGGCCTTCTCGAAGGCGGCGCGAGCGATGCCGAGCGCCTGGGCGGCGATGCCGATGCGGCCACCGTCGAGGGTGGACATCGCGATCTTGAAGCCCATGCCGGGCTCGCCGACCCGAAGCGAGTCGGGCACCCGGCAGCCCTCGAAGAACATCGTGCAGCTGTGGGCGGCGTGGATGCCGAGCTTGTGGTCCGCCGGCTGCGGCTCGAACCCCTTGGTGCCCTTGGGCACGATGAAGGCGGTGGTGCCGCGCGCGCCCTGGCTGCGGTCGGTGCAGCAGAAGACCAGGATCATGTCGGCGTGGGGCCCGTTGGTGATCCAGTTCTTGGAGCCATCGATGACCCACTCGTCGCCGTCCTGCACGGCGACGGTCTGCATGTTGGAGGCGTCCGAGCCGCTGCTCGGCTCGGTCAGCCCGAAGCAGCCGAGCTTCTCACCCTTCGCGAGGGGCTCGAGCCAGTCCTTCTTCTGCTGGTCGCTCGCGAACTTCAGCAGCGGATCGCAGACGAGCGAGTTGTTCACGCTCATGATCACGCCGGTCGACGCGCAGGCGCGGCTGATCTCCTCGATCGCCAGGGCGTAGGAGACGTTGTCCATCCCGGCGCCGCCGTGCTCCTCGGGGACGGCCACGCCCATCAGACCGAGCTCGGCCATGCCCTTGACGAGCTCTTCGGGCCAGCGGCCCTTCTCGTCCAGCTCGCGGGCCTTCGGAGCGACCTCGCGCTCGGCGAAGTCCCGGGCCATCTTCCGCACCATCTGCTGTTCTTCGGTCAGCTCGAATTCCATGGGCGGCGGAGATTGGCAGCACAGACCCCCGCGGTCAACGACTCAGGCTGCGTCCATCGACCCGCGAAGAGACGGATTTCGCAGGTTTTTTCAGCAATTCCGTGAGAGAGCGCCCGCCCCCCATTGCCTCGGGCCCCCGGTCGACCGATGATCATCGGAGCACCCACAGCGTCTGGAGCTCCGATGTTCGCCTTCAACCCCATCTATCTGCTGCTCACCTGGGCCGCGACCGCCGTGGCCTTCTTCGTCGCCTCCAAGGCCATCAAGGGGGTCCGGATCGACGGAGGCGTGGGCACCCACTTCGTGATCGCCGCCGTCTACGGCGTGCTGATGATGTCCCTCGGCGCCTTCTGCCTGAAGCCGCTCTTCCACGTGGCCACCCTGGGGACCTTCGCGATGCTCGGGCTGAGCGCGCTGATCAACCTGGTGGTGGCGACGATCGTGATCGCGGTCACCGACAAGCTGAGCAAGCGGCTGACCATCACCGGTCTCGGCAGCGCCTTCTTCGTGGCGCTGATCCTCACGGCGACGCTCTTCGCCAAGGACTTCCTCCTCGGCCGGATCTGAGCGGGCTAGCGGGCCCGCTCGCCGCCGTCGGCGGCGAGGATCTGACCGGTCACGTAGCTGCCGGCGTCGCTGCAGAGCAGCAGCGCCGGTCCGGCCATCTCTTCGGGCTGCGCCCCGCGGCGCATCGGCACGCGGCCGATCAGCTTGTCCTTGATCGCCGGAGCGAGCTCGGCGGTCATGTCGGTCTCCACGAAGCCGGGGGCCAGGCCGTTCACCCGAATGCCGTCGCGGGCCCACTCGATCGCCAGCACCTTCACGGTGTGGGCCAGGCCGGCCTTGGCCACCCCATAGGGCAAGGTCCCCGGCTGACCGCCGAGGCCCCAGACGCTGGTCACCAGGAGCACCGCGCCGCCACCGCGCGCCTTCATCTGCGGGTGGGCGGCCTGCGCGCAGGCGAGCGAGCCGAGCACGTGCACCTCGTGCATGCGCCGCATCTCGTCCAACGAGACCTCGACCGCCTTCGCCGCCGAGGAGAGACCGGCGGCGCAGACCAGCACGTCCGTGCCCCCGCTCTCGGTGGCCACGGTCTCGAAGAGCGCGGCCACTTGGCCCGGGTCGGTGACGTCGCAGCCGGCCCCGCGAACGCCGAGGGTGCCGGCGTGCTCCGCCGCGCTCTCCGCCGAGCGGGAGGTGATCCAGACGTCCGCCCCCGCGTCCCGGAGGGCGGCGGCGATGGCCCGGCCGATGCCACGGCTCCCGCCGGTGACCACCGCGACCTTGCCGTCGAGGCCGAAGGCGTCGAGGGCGCTCATCGGACCGCTCGCCGCGCGCGGGAGGCCAGCGGCCCGTCCGGATCGAGCTCGAGGTAGCGCTCGTAGGCCTCGCGGGCTGCGGGCGAATCCCGACCGGCGAGCGCCTCGCCCAGATGGAAGTGGGCCTCGGCCGGCGCCGCCCCGGTCTCGATCGCCTCACGCAGCGCCGCGGCCGCGCCGGGCTCGTCGTTCTCCGCGAGGGCGACCCGGCCCTTCAGGGTCAGCGCACGGGCGCGCACCGCCGGCGGCCGGATCCGCTGCTCGAGGGTCTCGAGCGCGGCCTCGACGCGCTCCTTGGCGTCGCGAGCCTTGTCTCCGCGGAGCAGTACCTCCGCGAAACCGAGCAGCGCCTCCGGGTGCCCCTCGTCGGCTTCGATGACCGAGGCGAAGACGTCCGCGGCCGCCTGACCGGAGCCGGCGCGGCGAAGCGCTTCGCCGTAGAGCGCCCGCACGTCGGTGGTGGCGCCCTCCCCTTCGGCCAGGGGCCGCAAGGCCCGCACCGCGTCGCCGGGCTCGTTCTTGGCGAGAGCGAGCCGACCGGCCGCGAGCTGGGCGCTCGCGAGCTCCTTCTCCTCGTCGCGGAGCCCTTCGAATTGGACGGTCGCGTCGTCGACGCGGCCGAGGCCGATGAGCGCTTCGACCCGACCGAGCCGCGCGACCACCGCCATCGAGCGCCCCTGGCCCGTGCGAGCGAGCGCCGCATAGACCTCGTCGGCCTCTTCGTACTGA
>JABAOG010000363.1_pt2 | contig 13088 bp, 13 predicted proteins | sample 7062131 | NCBI WGS metagenome assembly JABAOG01 (sample SAMN14538629, study PRJNA623070) | marine sediment metagenome | biome: marine biome [ENVO:00000428]; feature: marine pelagic biome [ENVO:01000023]; material: deep marine sediment [ENVO:00002113] | place: India: Arabian Sea | collected... | reverse complement strand
CGACGTCCGGGACGGCTACGGGCGGAACTACCTGATCCCGCGCGGGTTCGCGATGGGGTGGACGAAGGGCGCCCAGAAGCAGATCGACTCGATCCGGCGCGCTCGCGCCGCCCGGGAGGTTGCCGACCTCGAGACCGCGAACGAGGTCAAGTCGAGGCTGGAGTCGACCACCGTGCGGCTGTCGGCCAAGGCAGGCAACACCGGCCGCCTGTTCGGCTCGATCACGCCGGCCGAGATCGCNNGAGATGGGCGACCCCATCAAGACACTCGGCACCCACACCGTTCAGGTGAGGGTGCATCCGGAGGTATCGGCCACCGTCACGCTGGACGTCGCCGCCGCCTGACCATCGGTTCGATCACGTTCGGCAGGCACAGCCCTACCGCAACAGGCACGCAGGCCTCGTGGCGTGCGGCCAACCCTGCTGAACGTGATCGAACCGAGGCGGCCGGCTAGCGGACCGCACCGGTCACCAGCCAGCGGTCGCCGCGTTCCCGGACGACCAGAGTCACCAGGCGGGCGGCCGTCCACAGACCGATCGCCAACCACAGCGCCACCAGGCCTGCCGTGTCCGACAGCCCGAGAGCCGGGACAGCGGCTNNAGCCGAGACGGCGGCTGCGGTCGGCAGGAAGGCCAGCACGCTCACGACGGACGCCCACGCCAGGTATCGCCCGTCGCCGGCGCCGATGAGGACGCCGTCCAGCACGAACACCCACCCGGCGATGGGCTGCAGCGCGGCAGCCACGACAAGCGCCGCCACGATCAGCGACCGGACCTCGGTGTCGGTCGTGAACAGCCGGGCGTAGAGCGTCCCGCTCGCGATCACGAGGGCCCCGAGGCCGAAGCCGGCGACCACGCCCCACTGGACCATCCGGCGGGTGACCGAACGCGCCTCGGCGACGTCCCCCGCCCCGAGCGACTTGCCGACCAGCGCCTGGGCCGCGATGGCCACCGCGTCGAGGGCCAGGGCGAGCAGGATCCAGGTGTTGAAGACCACCTGATGGGCGGCGAGCGGCGCGGTCCCCAGCGACGTGGCGACGACCGTGGTGACGACCAGCGCCACCCGCATCGCGACGGTCCGGATCAGCAGCGGCATGCCCGCACCGAAGGACCGTCGCACTCCCGGCCAGTGCGGTCGCAGCGACGTCCCGTGCCGGCGCGCGGCACGGCTCACGATCGTGAGCAGGGTCGCAGCCATTGCGGCCTGCGCGACGACCGTCCCGATGGCAGACCCGGCGATTCCCAGGCCGAGACCGTAAACGAGCAGGATGTTCAGCCCGACATTTCCCACGGCGCCCGTGGCCGCGACGATCAGGGGCGTCCGCGTGTCCTGCAGGCCCCGCAGCACACCGGTGGCTGCCAGGACGAGCAGCATCGCCGGGATGCCGATCAGGCTGATCCGCAGGTACGTCTCGGCGTGTGCCGCGACCTCCGGCCCCGGGCCGAACATCGCGACGACGAACGGTACGGCCGGCCAGCCCACCCCCAGGGTGCCGACGCCGATGAGGACCGCCAGCCAACAGCCGTCGAGGCCCTGCCGCAACGCTCCTGCGACGTCGGCCGCGCCCAGCAACCGGGCCACCGCGGCGGTCGTGGCGTACGCAAGGAAGATCGAGACGTTGACCAGCGTCGTGAGGACGGTCGCGGCGATACCCAACCCCGCAAGCTCAGGGGTGCCGAGGTGTCCGACGATCGCGGAGTCCGCCAGAAGGAAGAGGGGTTCGGCCACAAGGGCGCCCAGCGCCGGCAGCGCGAGCCGGAGGATCTCGCCGTCGGCGGGGTGTCGGCTCGTCAGCCGAGGGCGGGGGCCGGGACGGTCGGGCATGGCAGTACCGACCGTACGGATGATGCCTGACGGCGGCGGCCGCCCTCTCGGATGGTGAGATTTCCCCGAAGAAGTTCCCGTCCACACCCCGTGGATGTCCATCGACGCTGTTCACCGAGGAGGATGTGGATCAATCGTCGCCCCGCGTGCACGAGTTGTCCCCAGCGTTGTCCACATCCTGGGGACGACTGTCCACCGGCTTCGGACCGCACGTCCACAATCCCGGTGGATGGCCGCCTTTCGCCATCACCGCCGACCCCGTAGGTTTCGGTTGCGGCCAGCGCCTCTGCGTGTTGGCCGTGCTTGTCAGTGCCGTCCGCTAGAACGGATGTGCGGTCCAGGTGAGCCTTGTGAGGGGGTGACGGCCGACATGAGCGTGACCGAGCTGTCCGCGCGGCACGACGAGGAGCCGCCTCCTCCCGGGTACGACCGCACACCACCGCAGGACGTCGCCGCGGAGCAGAGCGGTGCTCGGCGGCATGCTGCTGTCCAAGGACGCGATCGCCGACGTGGTGGAGCTGCTGCGCGGGCACGACTTCTACCGTCCGGCGCACGAGACGATCTACGAGGCCATCCTCGACCTCTACGGCAGGGGCGAACCGGCCGATCCGCTAACCGTCGCGGACTCCTTGCAGAAGGCCGGCGATCTCGGCCGGGTCGGCGGGGCTCCGTACCTGCACACGCTGGTCAACTACGTCCCGACGGCGGCCAACGCGGCCTACTACGCCGAGATCGTCCGCGAGCGGGCGATCCTGCGGCGGCTGGTCGAGGCCGGCACCCGGATCGTCCAGATGGGGTACGGCGCGGACGGTGAGGTCGACGACATCGTCGACACCGCCCAGGCCGAGGTGTACGCGGTCACCGAACGGCGTACGTCCGAGGACTACCTGCCGCTTTCGGAGATCATGGAAGGCGCCCTCGATGAGATCGAGGCGATCGGCTCGCACGGCGGTCAGATGGTCGGTGTGCCCACGGGCTTCGCTGACCTCGACGCGCTGACGAACGGCCTGCACCCCGGCCAGATGATCGTGGTGGCAGCTCGACCTGCCGTTGGCAAGAGCACGCTGGGGCTTGATCTCGCTCGGGCCGCAGCGATCAAGCATCAGCTCACGACGGTGCTCTTCTCGCTCGAGATGAGCCGCAACGAGATCACGATGCGGCTGCTGTCGGCCGAGGCGCGAGTACCCCTGCACCACATGCGCTCGGGTCAGATGACCGACGAAGACTGGAACCGGATCGCCCGCCGCACCGGCGAGGTCTCGAGCGCGCCGCTGTTCATCGATGACTCGCCGAACATGACGATGATGGAGATCCGCGCCAAGTGCCGGCGGCTCAAGCAGCGGCACGAGCTTCGGCTGGTGATCGTCGACTACCTGCAGCTCATGACCAGCGGCAAGCGGGTGGAGAGCCGGCAGCAGGAGGTCGCGGAGTTCTCCCGGGCGCTCAAGCTGCTCGCCAAGGAACTCGACGTTCCCGTCGTCGCCGTCGCCCAGCTCAACCGGGGTCCTGAGCAGCGGCAGGACAAGAAGCCCCTGCTGTCCGATTTGCGGGAATCCGGCAGCATCGAACAAGATTCGGATATGGTGCTGCTCCTGCACCGGGAGGACGCGTACGAGCGCGAGTCCCCGCGCGCGGGCGAGGCGGACTTCATCGTCGCCAAGCACCGCAACGGCCCGACGGCGACGATCACGGTCGCCTTCCAGGGCCACTACAGCCGGTTCGTCGACATGGCGCAGTGACGCAGGCTTGTGGCTGAATCACGTTTCCGAGGGTCGCAGCGTGGGGGCCGCCGTTGGGTTGCTCCTCACACCGCGTCAGGCGCCACTGTGGTGCCATGTTGAGCATCGGAGACTTCGCGCGGCTCGGTGGAGTGTCAGTGCGGATGCTGCGTCATTACGACGATCTCGGCCTGCTCCGGCCCGCGGAGGTCGATGAGTGGACGGGACGTCGCCGCTACGAGGTCGGCCAACTCGAGGTCCTCAACCGGATCGTCACCCTCAAGGAACTGGGATTCACCCTGCAGCAGGTCGGAGGACTCATCCAGGACGGCGTGGACGCCGCCGAGGTACGAGGGATGCTCCTGATGCGGCGCGCCGAGTTGGAACGGCAGGTGCAGCAGACCGCTCACCGGCTGGCGCAGATCGACGCGAGGCTCCGGCTGATCGAACGGGAGAGCACCATGTCGGAGCGGGATGTCGTCGTCAAGCACGTTGAGCCGATGCGGATCGCGGCGCTGACGGACGTCGCGACCGTCGACGCCAACTTCGCCGCGTTCGTGGAGGAGCTGTTCGTCCGGGTGTGTGATCTCATGGACACGGCAGGACGGTCACGGACCACGCCGGTGAGCTGGTACGTCCCGGAGACCACGGACTCGGAGGACGCGCTGCGCGTCTACACGGGCTTCGCTGTCACTCGGAGCGTGCCGGGGCTGGAGATCGCGGCGTTGCCTGCGGCCGACGTCGCGTCGGTGATCCACCGTGGCCCGATGTCGGGCGTGGGTCAGGCGTATCAGACCCTCGCTCGATGGGCGGACTCCCGCGGCTACGAGTTCGGCGGAGGGACGCCGCGGCGGCGGTCGGTCTTCCTCGAAGCCGATGGTGAGGACCAGTCGGACTGGGTCGTCGAGGTGCAACTCGAGCTCACGTGAGGGCCGGAAGAGGTCAGCTCGCCGCGGCGAAGTCGTAGCGCGTCCCTACGGTGTTTGGGTATGAGCCCACAGTCACACGCCCAGTAGCTGCTGGACCGGCTCGATCGCGAACCAGATCACGAACAGGGTCGGCGACCAGCCACATGAGCGGGTGGATTTGCCGGAACTTGCCGCGAGCCAGCTTGAGCACGGTGTACGAGACGAAGCCGGCGCCGATGCCGACGGTGATCGAGAACGTGAACGGCATGAGCGCGATGGCAAGGAACGCCGGAAGCGCGATCTCGATGTCGTCCCAGCTGATGCTTCCGACCTGGCTCATCATCAGGAACCCGACGAGCACCAGGGCAGGCGCGGCCGCCTCGTTGGGCACCAGCGCGACGAGCGGCGACAGGAACGTCGCTAGCAGGAAGCAGATGCCCGTGATCACGCTGGCCAGCCCGGTCCGGGCACCGTCGCCCACGCCGGCGGAGGACTCGATGTACGCCGTGTTGCTTGACACCGAGCCGGCCCCGCCCGCCGCGGCGCCGAGCGAGTCGACGATGAGGATGCGCTGGGTGTTCGGCGGGTTGCCCTGCTCGTCCAGCAGGTCGCCCTCGGCGGCGACGGCGACCATCGTCCCCATCGTGTCGAAGAAGTCCGCGAGCAGCAGGGTGAAGACCAGCAGCACCGCGGTGACGATGCCGACGGCCTCCCAGGAGCCGAGCAGGCTGAACTGCCCGAGCAGCGAGAAGTCGGGGACCTCGGCGGCCTGGTCGGGGATCTGCGGGGCGTTGAGCGTCCACCCCGTGGGGTTGCCGCCGTCCGGCTGCCGCGCTCCGACGTTGCCGACCTCCTCGACGATGACGGCGAGGATGGCGGCGCCGATGATCGTCCACAGGATCGCGCCCTTGACCTTGAGCACGTAGAGGATCGCCACAGCGACCAGGCCGAGCGCGAAGACGAGCACCGGCCAGCCGGCGAGCGAGCCGTCGATGCCGAGTTCGACCGGGGGCGACGGCATCAGCGTCGAGCTGACGAACCCGCCGTTGACCAGCCCGATGAACGCGATGAACATGCCGATGCCCACGCTGATGGCGACCTTCAGCTCGCGGGGCACCGCGTCGAAGATCGCCCTGCGGAAGCCGGTCAGGACAAGGATGAGAATGATCAGACCTTCGAGGACGATCAGGCCCATCGCATCTGCCCACGTCATCTGGGTGGCGATCCCGAACGCCACGAACGCGTTGAGGCCGAGACCGGTCGCGAGTGCGAGGGGGAAGTTGGCGAACACGCCCATCANNCTGCGATCAGCGGCAGGTTGGGCTCGTCGCCACCGCCGAGGAACGCCCCCGTGGAGTCCGGAACTGTGCCGATGATCAGCGGGTTGAGGACGATGATGTAGGCCATCGCGAAGAACGTGACCAGGCCGCCGCGGACCTCCCGGGCGACGGTCGAGCCACGTTCGGTGATCTTGAAGAAGCGGTCGAGGCCGGATTGTGCCGAGGTCGTCCGCTCTGCCATCACTGCTCCTGCCCTTCGAACAGCTGCGACGCTTTCCCCGTCGGGTGTGAAGCATGGCAGATCTACCCACAAATGGGGACAGGACACGCGGCGGCAAGCCGGTTGCCCTGAACGTGAGTGATGTTCTAGTTTCGCGCCATGCCACGCCGGGTGTGCCAATCCACACCGTCGTACGTTGTGGATTGGCACAGGCTTTTCGGGGCGGGGGCAGCAGCCGGCGTCGTCCTGGCGGTGTTCGCACCCACCGCCGTCGCGCACGACGAACGTGAGGTCGACCACCCGGACGGGTCGAGCACCGTGCCCGAGCACCGGTCGCCGGACGAGGCCGCCGACACGTTGCTGGTGTGCGGCGCCGACGCGGCCGAGTTCCGTGAGCGCATCGCCGACTTTCCCGCCGATCTGCGGCAACGGAACCTCGACCTGTACGAGGAGTGCCAGGACACCGGCTTCCCGACCATTCAGGAGGCCGTGGACGCCGTCAGCCGACCGGGCACCAACATCTACCTGCTCCCGGGGGAGTATCTCGAGGAGTCGAACCGTCCCGTCCCGACCGGGGATTGCGCCGACCTGGACCGGCCGTGGGTGGAGGGCAACGCCTACCAGATCCTCACGTACGAGGACCAGGTCCAATGCCCCCACAACCAGAACCTGATCGCGATCACCGGGGTCGAGGACCTGCAGATCGAGGGCACCGGCGCCGATCCCGGCGACGTCGTCATCGACGCGGGCTTCACCAAGCTCAATGCGCTGCGGGCGGACCGCACCGACGGCATCTACCTGCGCAACTTCACCGCGCAGAACACGACGTTCAACGCGATCTACATCCTGGAGACCGACGGGTTCGTGATCGATGATGTCGTAGGGCGCTGGAACGACGAGTACGGCTTCCTCACCTTCGCGGTCGACCATGGGCTGTATACCGGCTGCGAGGCGTACGGCAACGGCGACTCCGGCGTCTACCCGGGCGCCGCGTCCGACATCAACGCCGACCGGGGCTACGACGTCGACCGGTACGCCGTCGAGATCGAGAACTGCTACAGCCACCACAACCTGCTCGGCTACTCCGGGACCGCCGGCAACTCGGTCTGGGCGCACGACAACGACTTCTCGGAGAACACCGTCGGTGTTGCGATGGACAGCCTGTTCCCCGACCACCCCGGCCTTCCTCAGAACCACGCGCTGTTCGAGAACAACCTGATCTACGACAACAACCAGGACTACTTCCGCTACGTCCGCGACGAGACGTGCACGCTGCCGAGCGGAGAGCGCGGCTACGAGGACGGCGTGGTGTGCCCGGCGATCGGCGTCCCGCCGGGCACGGGCCTGCTCACGGCCGGCGGCAACTACAACGTGTTCCGCGACAACCGGGTGTACGGCAACGACTACGCCGGCTTCCTGCTGCTGCATCCGCCGGCCTTCGTCCGCGGCGAGTACGAGTTCACCGAGCAGTGGGACACGTCCAACCACAACACCTACATCGGCAACGAGTTCGGGCTGACGCCGGACGGCGAGCCGAGCCCGAACGGGCTGGACGTCTGGTGGGACGGCCAGGGCACCCGCAACTGCTGGCAGGCCGACACCGGCGACAGCGTCCCGCTGCGGCTACCGGCATGCGGCGACGAGCCGGGCGAGTTCAGCGGCCCGCAGACCTCGCGGCTGTTCGCCGAGCCGGCGACGCTGGCGTCGCTGTACGTGTGCGGTGAGTACAGCCTGGACGAGATGTACATCCCGGCCGGCTGCGAGTGGCTCGGCGCCAGCGGGCTGGGCCGGCTGGACGTGCAACTCACTCTTGCCAGTTCGGTGCTCGTCGGTGCGGTGGGTGTGCTGCTGTGGTGGCGACGGCTGCGCCGCTCCGTGCTGGCGACGGTGGCGACCGCCGTCGGTGTCGCCGGACTCGTGCTCAATGTGATCGTTGTTCCGCAGTGGCACACTGTGCTGCCGGCGGTGGCGCTCACCCTGATCGGAGCGTGGCAGGTGGCGCTCGGCCTCGCGCTGCGCCGCGGCGGACGCTCCGGGTTCGGCTGGTTCACCGCTGCGTTCGGTGCCCTCACCCTGCTCCACGCCGTGGACAAGGCCGTCCTGCTCCTGCCGTGGATCCCGCTGTCGCCGGCCTGGTTCCGGCTGGTCGTCGGCATCGTGTGGATCGTGTGGGCGCTGGCCGTCCTCGCTCCGTCCCGCCGTACCGCCCCGGCCACGGCGCCGGAGGCGGCGCAGGTGTGACCCCCGTCGACCTGGCGCACGACTCGATCGGCTCCTACTACCAGTTCTTCAGGAGTAAGACGAGCCTGGTTCGCGCGTTCGGCCAGCGGAACCTGGACCGGTACCTCGCCCGGGTCACGACGCGCCTGGAGGAGGCGCCGCCGGCGNNGCAGCGTCCCGGGCTTCGGCGTGGTGGACTTCGCCCTGGTCGGCGCCGGCGACGCGAGCGAGCGCGTGGCCGACCACCTGCTGCGGCTGATCGCGAAACACCACGGCTGGAAGGACGGCGCCGACCTGCGGCGAGCGCTGCGGGTCTCGGTGGAGACCGCCGACGCGCTGGTCCGGCTCGCGTTCCGGACGGACGACTCGGGCGATCCGCGACTGCTCACCGAGACCAGGCTCGTGATCAGCGGGTACCTCGTCCGGTATCTGGGTCCGCCGTGACCTCCGTGCCTCGTGTCGCACGGCGGTAGAGCACCCGTCCCGGAGCGCTCGTCAGGCCGTGGGCGATCGTGCTCACCGCGACGACCAGCGCTCCGGCAGACAGCACGACCGGGTCGGCGCCGAGGCGCTCGGCCTCCAGTGTCAGGTAGAACAGCGCCGACACTCCGACCGGCCCGAACCAGCCGAGGTAGAGCGCGTCGGGACGGCCGAGGCTCAGCACCCGCCGAATCAGCAGCAGCACGGGGAGGCGGCGCAGCAGCAGCACGGCCACTGCCAGGGCCGCCCCGCGCCAGCCGAGGGAGGCCCACTCGTCCCAGGGCAGCATCGCGCCGAAGAGCAGGAAGATCGGAAGCACGGCGAACCGGTTGATCGCCTCGTCGATGGACACCGACCCGGCGCGGTCGGCTCCGGTGCTCCAGACGTTGAACGCGAGGCCGGCCACGAAGACCGCCAGTACCCCGTCGGTCTGGGTCAGGCCCGCGGCTCCCAGCACGCCGATCGCGAGCACCAACGTGAACAGCAGAGCAGGCTCCGGGTCCGTCGCGCCGTGCAGCTCGCCGAGCCGCAGCGCCCGAGCCGCCAGCCAGCCCGCTGCGGCACCGATCGCCACCGCCCCCAGCACTTGCCAGAGCGACTCGAGGACGGCCTCGGACGCGGTGAGAGGCCCGGCCAGGGTGACCGCGATGATGACCAGTGGCAGGGCGAGCCCGTCGTTGCTGCCCGACTCCAGCGACAGAAGCTGGCGGTCACGTACGGGCAGGTCCTCCTCGGCGGGCTTGCCGGTCACCACGCTCGACGCGAGCACNNCCACCAGCGCGGCGGCTGCGACCGGAATGCCCAGGATCGCCCAGGCCAGCGTGCCCGATACGAGCGCCATCGCGGGCATGGCGATGAGGACGAGGATCAGGACGGGGCGCACGCGCCGCCGGGCGTCGCTGAACGGGTACCGCAGGGCCACCGCCATCACCGAGATGGCAAGCAGCAACCGGGACGCCTCGTGCAACAGCGCGTGGTCGTCCAGCAGCGACGGCAGCGGGAGCGCGTCCGTGACGTAGGGTCCGAGCAGGATCCCGATCACCAGGCCGATCAGCGGCTCGGAGACCGGCAGCCGCCGCATCCGGGCGGACAGCGCAGCGACGAAGGCTCCCAGGACGCCGACTGCGGCCAGGAGCACCTCGAGCGCCATGCGTCACCACCCTGGGACCGGTGAAGTAGCCGTCAGCACACTGCCCGTACCTTCCCCGGCGGAAGCCGCGTCACACCCGGGCCCCGCATATCCACCTGATCATCCGATTGACACCAGCCGAAACCAAGCCGCCGTGCGCGGCGGATTGCCGTGGCCGTCGCGATCCCACCTCGACGTCTCGTGGCGACCCTGGCGTTCAGCAGCGTCATCGCTCCCGCCACGCTATCCGTCCGCCCTGGTGTGATCAACAATCGCGGACATCGATGATCGTTTGGGCGAAGGGCTAGTCTCGACACTTGTCCGAGACCAGCGTCGCCACACCGCGCCGGAGGCATCGGTGAAGTACCTGATCCTCATCTACAGCACCCCGGAGTCCCGGGAGGCCTGGAGCGGGTTTTCCGACGTCCAGCGCGCTGAAGGCATGGGCGCGTACTCCGCGCTCAGCGACGAACTCGCCGCGTCCGAGGAGCTGGTGGCGTCCGAGACGCTGACGAGCCCGACGCTCGGCAAGGGCGTCGCCGTACGGGACGGACAGGTGATCACGACGGACGGGCCGTTCGCGGCGGCGAAGGAGCACCTGTCCGGCTTCTTCCTCGTCGATTGCGAGACCCTCGAACGGGCGACGGAGATCGCCGCACGAATTCCGGAGGCGACGCTCGGCCTCGTGGAGGTGCGGCCGGTGATGATGTACCACCGGATGTAGCGGTGCTACGGCGATTCCCGGCAGCTCACGGCGGCGATCGAGCCGGTCAGCTCTGACGTGGTCAGGTACCCGCACCCGTCGACGCGGTAGGCCACGGCTTCGGCTTGGACCTGGGAGGGGGACGGCACACGGCGGCGCGGCCACTCCGGGAAGCCCGCCGGGTCGGCGTCCGGGTCGTCCGCCCGGAACTCGTAGACCTCGTCGTACGTGCGCAGCAGTACCCGGCCGTCGTCCGAGTCCGCACCCGTGATGACGTGCCCGACCAGCGGGGCGAACGTGGGCCGCTCCGGCTCAGGGAGCTCGATCTCGCCGAGGTGTTCGAGGGCGCCGCCGTCGCGGGAGCCGCGGAGCAGTACGGTCGCGCCGGTGGTTCCCGTGTCCCGGTCGAACGGCGCCTTGCTGATGACGAGCGGACGGCCCTCGCCGTCGACGAGCAGCGCTTCGGCGTCGGTCGGCGCGTCGGGGTAGGTGTAGCGAAGTTGGGCGGCTGCGACTGTGTCGGGCGGGTCGGACAGGTCCGGCTCCACGGCGCGGTACACAAATAGGTCCGGCAGGTCGACGTGGTTGCCGATGTCGCCGACGAACAGGCAGCTGTCCTCGCTTTCGGCCCCGCACGGGCCCGATGGCCAGCGCCTCGGCGTTCCGGGCGGACATCCCCTCGATCTCGAGGTGCGCGAGGAGTGTGCCGTCCGCCTCGACGACGGCTACGCGCGAGGTGCCGGAGGCGTCGCTCACGACATAGAACAGACCGGGCGTGCGGCGGCTCGCCGCCATGCCGCTGGCCGCTTCGACCACGTCAGGAGCGAGTTCGCCGAGGATTACTGCGTCCTCGTAGCAGGGCTCGCCGGAGCACTCCGGCTCGGTCGGCGCGGCCGCCGGAGTGCCGGTACGGGGCGACGTGGAGGTCGGCTCACCCGTAGCGGTGGGGACGACCGGCTCGGGCGGCACGTCCGTCCCGGGTTCGGCAGCTCCGTCGCCGCATGCCGTGACCACAAGCACGAGCGCACCGGGGACGAGACTGGCGGCGAGGACCCGGGGCACGGCGACACGGTACGGGACCGGCCGCCGAGACGATGCGCGCCGCTAGGCTGGCGGGCGTGGGCGCCGTGAACACCGCGTACGAGGATCTGCTGCGGCAGGTGCTGGAGAACGGCACCAAGAAGGCGGACCGCACGGGCACCGGCACCCGCAGCGTCTTCGGCCACCAGATGCGCTTCGACCTCGGGGCCGGCTTCCCGCTGGTGACGACCAAGAAGGTGCACCTGAAGTCGGTCGTCTACGAGCTGCTGTGGTTCCTGCGCGGCGAGACGAACGTCCGGTGGCTGCAGGAGCACGGCGTCACCATCTGGGACGAGTGGGCGGACGAGGACGGCGATCTCGGCCCCGTCTACGGCGTCCAGTGGCGATCGTGGCCCACCCCGTCCGGGGAGCAGGTCGACCAGATCAGCCAGGTGATCGACGGCATCCGGCGCGACCCCGACTCGCGGCGGCTGATCGTCTCGGCGTGGAACGTCGCCGACATCGACCGGATGGCGCTGCCCCCGTGCCACGTGCTGTTCCAGTTCTACGTGGCCGAGGGAGCGCTGTCCTGCCAGCTGTACCAGCGCAGCGCCGACATCTTCCTCGGCGTGCCGTTCAACATCGCGTCCTACGCGCTGCTCACGCACATGGTGGCGCAGCAGACGGGCTACCGTCCCGGCGAGTTCATCTGGACCGGCGGCGACTGCCACATCTACGACAACCACGTCGAGCAGGTCCGTGAGCAACTGACCCGGGAGCCGTACCCGTTCCCGGAGTTGCGGCTGGCGCCGCGGGACTCGATCTTCGGCTACCGCTACGAGGACGTCGAGGTGGTCGGCTACCGGCACCACCCGGCGATCAAGGCACCGGTCGCGGTATGACGCTGGGCCTGATCTGGGCGCAGTCGACGAACAAGGTCATCGGCTGTGGTGGACGACTGCCGTGGGACCTGCCCGAGGATCGAGTGCACTTCAAGGCCGTCACGGATGGCCATGCAGTGATCATGGGACGGCGGACCTGGGAGTCGCTGCCGGAGCGGTACCGGCCGTTGCCCGGTCGTCGGAACATCGTGTTGTCGCGCCGGTCGACGCTGACCCTCCCCGGTGCGGAGGTCGCGGGCTCGCTCGCGGACGCGAGGACGCTCGCGGCCGAGACGCCTGACGCTGCGTGCTGGGTGATCGGTGGTGCCGAAGTGTTCGATGCGGCGATGCCGCTGTCGTCCGTGGCCGAGGTCACCGAGATCGACGCGGAAGTGGAGGGTGACACGCCTGCCCCGACGCTGGACGGCCGCTGGACCCTCGAGTCGGCCGGCGGGTGGTGCACGTCCGTCACAGGGCTGCGCTACCGCTTTCTGCAGTACACGCGCGGGCAGGTCGTCGGCCCGGTCGACGGCTGATTCCCGCCTTTGCTCTGCACCCTGTGAGGAAGCGCCACGCGCCATCGGCAGGCGCGATGCGCAAGCGGTCCCTCGCGGTCGGCACCGCGGTTTGATCGGATAGGGCTGCGGATCGCTCTGTGTCTGGGGACGGCAGCGAGGCGCTTCCTCACAGGGTGCAGAGCAAAGC
>JABAOG010010648.1_pt1 | contig 13093 bp, 11 predicted proteins | sample 7062131 | NCBI WGS metagenome assembly JABAOG01 (sample SAMN14538629, study PRJNA623070) | marine sediment metagenome | biome: marine biome [ENVO:00000428]; feature: marine pelagic biome [ENVO:01000023]; material: deep marine sediment [ENVO:00002113] | place: India: Arabian Sea | collected... | reverse complement strand
GAGGTACTCGTCGACCACCCGATGCAGCCGCTCCCGGTGGTCGCCCTCGCCGGCGAAGGCCTCCGCGAGGCTGGCCTTGTGTCGCGCGTAATACCTCTCGAGCACCCGCTCGAAGAGCTCGTGGGTGCTGTCGAAGTAGTAGAAGACCAAGCCCTTCGCGACCCCGGCCCGCTCGGCCACCGCCCGCGCGCTGAGGGAGTCCATGCCCTGCTCCTCGAGCAGCGCTTCGGCGGCATCGAGCAAGGCTCGGGCCCGTTCGTTGGTCGGCTCCTCGGTGGGGCCGGATTGGCTCTGCGCACTTTCCATTTGACCTCGCGGTCAACATCCTGTAGCACTTTGACCGCGGGGTCAAGAACGAAGTCCTCGCCTCGCGAAAGGACCGACGAAGACGATGAAGCGCGCATTTCTGGGAACGGGATTGATCGGCGGCGGGCTGGCTCAGGCCGCCGCGGGACGGGGTGACGAGGTCGTCGCCTGGAACCGCACGATCGAGAAGGCTCAGGCGCTCGAGAGCTTCGGAGTCACGGTCGCCGAGTCCGCGCCGAAGGCGGCCCGGGGGATCACCCGTGTTCACCTCGCGCTGACCAGCGACCCGGCGGTGAACGCGGTCCTCGAGAGCGTGAAGGACGCGCTGGCCCCGGACGCCATCGTCATCGACCACAGCACCACCTCGCCGGAGGGCACGCTGAAGCGGGCCGAGGCCATGGAGGCCGCGGGCGTGCGCTACCTGCACGTGCCGGTCTTCATGTCGCCGGAGGCCTGCAAGGCCGGCAAGGGCATCATGATGGTCGCCGGCTCCAAGGCCCTCTTCGACGAGGTGAAGGACGAGCTCGCCCAGATGACGGGTCAGGTTCGATACTGCGGCGAGCAGAAGGACGCGGCGGCCACGCTGAAGCTCGTCGGCAACTGCCTGCTCCTCGCCATGGTCGGCGGCTTGGCCGACGCCTTCGCGGTCGCGAAGGCGCGCGGCGTGTCGGCCCCGGATGCCCTCGGTCTCTTCGAGGCGTTCGATCCGCGCTTCGTTCTGAGTGGACGAGGTGCGAAGATGGCTCAGGGGGACTTCGACACCCTCTGGACGTTGCGGATGGCCCGGAAGGACCTGGGTCTCATGAAGGATACGGCTGGCGGCGACGAGCGGCTGGCCGTGCTCCCGGGGTTGGGAGCACGAATGGATCAGCTCATCGCCGAGGGCGAGGACGACAAGGACGTGGCGGTTCTCGCCCGAGACTCCATCGGCAGCTGAGCGAACGAAGAAGCGAAGGAAGAGACACGATGTACGACCTGAAGATCGAAGGCGGAACCATCATCGACGGCACCGGAGCCGAGCGCTTCCGGGGGGACGTGGGTATCAAGGACGGGACCATCGTCGCCGTGGGCGACGAGTGCACCGAGAGCGCGGAGAAGACCATCGACGCCAACGGCGCGGTGGTGGCGCCGGGCTTCATCGACATCCACACCCACTACGACGGGCAGGTCACCTGGGACTCGGATCTGACGCCCTCGTCGATCCACGGCGTGACCACCTGCGTGATGGGCAACTGCGGCGTCGGCTTCGCGCCGGTGCGGCCGACCGACCACGAGCGCCTGATCGAGCTGATGGAGGGCGTCGAGGACATCCCGGGCACCGCGCTGGCCGAGGGCATCACCTGGGGCTGGGAGAGCTTCCCCGAGTACATGGACGCGCTGGCGAAGATGCCGCACGCCGTCGACTTCGCCTGCCAGGTGCCGCACGACGCCCTCCGGGTGTACGTGATGGGTGACCGCGCGGTGGCCGAAGAGGACGCCACCGACGCGGACATCGCCGAGATGCGCCGGCTGCTGCGCCAGGCGCTCGAGGCCGGCGCCATCGGCTTCTCCACCGGCCGCAGCGACAACCACCGCTCGGCCAAGGGCGAGTGGACCCCGGCCAGCGAGGCCACCGGCAAGGAGCTCGCCGGCGTGGCCGAGGCATTCCTGGGCCTGGACTACGGCGTCCTACAGGCGGTCAGCGACTTCGACATCCTCCACGGCGACGACCGCTTCGACGGCGAGTTCGAGCTCCTCGAGGGCATGCTCCGCGCCGCCGGCGGCCGCCCGATGAGCATCTCGACGATGCAGCGCGACCACTCCGCCAACCAGTGGAAGTGGATCATGGAGCGGGCCGAGAAGCTCGTCGAAGAAGGGTTCGACGTCCGCTGCCAGGTCGCGCCCCGCGGCATCGGCGTGATCCTCGGGCTCACCGCGACCTTCCACCCGCTGATGGGCTTCCCCAGCTACAAGAAGATCAGCCAGCTGCCCCTCGAGCAGCGGGTCGCCGAGCTCCGCAAGCCGGAGGTGAAGGAACGCATCCTGAAGGAGACCCACGAGCCCGTCGCCGGCGACGGCAGCATGCTCCCGCCGCTGGCCGACTTCTTCCTGAGCAACCTCGACATGGTCGCGATGCGCCTCTTCCGCCTCGGTGAGGACCCGAACTACGAGCCGACGGTGCAGGAGAGCTTCGCCGCCCAGGCGATGCGCGACAAGCAGCCGGTGCTCGGCGCCATCTACGACGCTCTGCTGGAGAACGATGGCGAGGCCCTGCTCTACTTCCCGGTCTACAACTACTCGGGGATGAACCTCGACGTCTGCCACGAGATGCTCACCCATCCGCTCGCGCTCCCCGGGCTGAGCGATGGCGGCGCGCACGTCGGCACCATCTGTGACGCGAACTTCCCGACCTTCCTGATGACCCACTGGGCCCGCGACCGTGAGAAGGGCCGCATCCCGCTGGAGAAGGTCATCAAGATGCAGGCCCACGACACCGCCCGCTTCGTCGGCCTCACCGACCGCGGCACCATCGCCAAGGGGCAGCGCGCGGACATCAACGTCATCGACTTCGACAACCTGAAGCTCGAGCACCCGGTCATGCAGAAGGACCTGCCCGCCGGCGGCCAGCGGCTGATGCAGTACGCCAAGGGCTACGTCGCGACGCTGGTGAAGGGCCAGGCCATCGCCGAGGGCGGCCGCCTCACCGGCGCCTACCCCGGCACCCTGGTCCGCGCCGGCAAGGGCTGAGCGCCCTTCGACGGTCGGGCGCCGCCTCCCTCAGTCGCATTCGCCACCGAGCAGACCGCGGGTCATCTGCGGGCTCGGCGAGCTCGCGCCGAGGAAGGTGGCGAAGAAGCGGGTGGCGAATCGGTCGCCGCGGACGAGCCCGCGGCGCCGGTGGTCGACGCGCACCTCCAAGCCGCGGCCCGGTTGGTGGGTGAGCTCGATGCGTGTTCCTTCGGGCAGCTCTTCGGGCAGGAGCTCGAGGAAGCGCGAGAAGCCAGCGGTCGCGCCTGCCGCTTCGAACGCATCGCCCATGCCCCGCCCCATCTTGTCCCGGCTGACGTCGCGGAGCAGGTGCAAGCGCAACCGTTTGCGGCCGTTCGCCGCGAGGATCGCCTCTGCGTCGTCGCTCGGCTCCGGGAGGTAGAGGCCCACCACCATCACGTCCACGCGGAAGATCGTCGCCTCGCGTAGGCCCAGGCCGTTGAGCACCAGAACCTCGCCGTCGACCTCGATTCGGCTGGGCATCGACACGCCGGCGCAACGATCGGCCACGACGAGCGAGGGAGCGCCGATCACGATGGCGAGGCCGAGCACGATGGGGACGATGGGGTGAAGATGTCGGGTCATGGGATTCTCCTCGCGAGTCGACGACTCGCGTGGCCCGCTGGGGTCGCAAGGAGCAGGCCAAGCCGATTCGGCTGCGAACGCCTCTCGGACGGGCGGCGAAGTGTCCGGGATGCCGGACGACCGTCCGGCGCTCCGAACACGCCGCGCACCGTGACGACGAGAAACGCCGCGGTCGGTGCAACATCCTGTGCTGGCTTCGAACGGAATCCGGTTAGCATTCGCTCCATGGGCTTCCGGCCGAGCGTCCTCATCGTCGATGACGAGCCCTCGATGCGCTACGTCCTGCGCGAGCTGCTCGAGCCCCTCGACTGCGACGTCGTCGAGGCCGAAGGCGGCGCCGAAGCGATCGGTCTGCTCGAGAGCGAGGACCGGAGCTTCGACATCGTGGTCACCGACCTACGCATGCCCGACGTCGACGGCTTCGCCGTCCTGGACGCGGCCACCGGGCTCGACCGGGCGCCCCAGGTGGTCATGATCACTGCCCACGGCTCCGAGCGCCAAGCCGTCGAAGCGCTGAAGCGCGGCGCCGTGGACTACTTCAAGAAGCCTTTCGAGCCCGACGAGCTCGCCGCGGTCGTGGAGCGGACCTTGCGCTCGACGCGCTTGCGGCTGGAGCGCGACCAGCTCGCCGACGAGCGGAGCCTGGCGCGCACCATGGTCTTCGCGGCCCCATCGATGAAGCGGCTCGCGAAGTTGGTCGCCCGGATCGCTCCGCTCGACGTGAACGTGCTGATCACCGGCGAGAGCGGGACGGGCAAGGAGCTGGTGGCNNCTCGCCGAAGCCGAGCTCTTCGGCCACGCGCGCGGTGCGTTCACCGGAGCCCAGTCCGCGCGCAAGGGGCTCTTCCGCGCGGCCGACGGTGGAACGATCCTCCTCGACGAGATCGGTGACCTGAGCGGCGAGAATCAGGCCCGGCTGCTGCGGGTGCTCCAAGAGGGCGAGGTCCGCCCCCTGGGGGAAGACCGCCCGGTGACGGTCGACGTCCGGGTGCTCGCGGCGACTCACCAGGACCTGCAGGCCCGGGTCGCGGAGGGGCGCTTCCGGGAGGACCTCTACTACCGCCTCGCGGTGCTGCACCTCGAGCTCCCGCCGCTCCGGGAGCGCCCCGAAGACATCGCGGTCTTGGCCGAGACCTTCCTCGATCGGCTATCCGAGCGCTTCGGAGTGGATCCCGTTCGTCTCGACGACACCCTGCTCGAGCGACTGCAGGCTCACGACTGGCCGGGGAACGTGCGGGAGCTCCACAACACCCTCGAAGGGCTGGTGGCCCTGAGCGAAGCGGGACGGGTCGACCTCGACCGCTTGCCCCGCGCGCGCTCTCGCGGCCGAGCCGCCGAGAGCACCGGCACCCTGGAGGAGCGCATCGCGGCCTACGAGCGCGGCGTCATCGTGGACACCCTTCGCCTCTGCGACGGCAATCGCGCCGAGGCCGCTCGCCGGCTCGGCATCGGCCGGGCGACCCTCTACGAGAAGCTGGCCAAGCACGGCATCGACCGCGACGAGGCGTGAGCGCTCCTCGGCGGGGTGGCCACGACGAAACGACCGGCGGGTCACTCCCGAGGGGCACCCACCGCGCGCCGCAACCGCGCCTCGGCGCGCAGCGCGTCCACTCGAGCGGCCCACACGGCGTGCTGAGCGAGGGCGAGCGCCTCTTCGGCACGGAGCAGATCGGCCACCGCGGCGGTCCCCGCCTCGAGCTCTGCCTCGCGGGCCGCATGGGCTCGCCGCGCCGCCTCGAGCCGCGCCTCTGCGGCGCGGACACGGGCGTGCGAGGCTTCGAGCTGGGCGTGGCTCTGGCGGACGGAGAGCTCGGTCGCGCGCACGATGGCCGCTTCTCGGGCGCGCAGCACCTCGACCTGCGCGTCCGCGCGGCGCCCTTGGCGGCTCGCAGTGGCGTAGGCGTTCGGAGACCAGCGTGCGTAGACGCCGAGCTCCCAGCTCTGACGAAAGTCGTCCTCGGGTGGCACGACGTTGGGGTTCGGATTCGAGACCTCGTATGCGCCATAGGCGCCGAGCATGGGCCAGCGACCGGCCCGCGCGGCGGTGCCCTGAGCCTCGGCGGCCTCGATCCGCGCGCGAATGGCCGCCAGCTCGGCGCGCCGCTCGAGGGCCTCGGCGGTCAGCGCAGCGACCGCGCTGGTCTCCGCGACCATGGGCAGCCGCACGGCCCAGCGCCGGGCCGGCACATCCATCCACTGGGCCAGGGCTTCACCGGCGACGGCCACCGCGCTCTCCGCGGCCGCCTGGCGGCTCTCCGCTTCGGCGACCCGCGCCTCGGCGTCGAGACGGTCGGCGGTCGTGGCCAGGCCCGCCTCGGCCATGGCCGCGAGTCGCTCCGCGTGGCTCCGCGCGCGCCGGATCCGCGCCTCCGTCACGGCCGAGTCCGCGCGGGCCTTCGCGTAGTCGAGGTAGGCCAGCGTGGTCGCCAACACCACCTCCGCCCGGTCGGCGCCGACCTCGACACGCTCGGCTTCGACGCGGGCCTCGGCCGCGCGCACGGTGGGTCGCACCCGAGCCAGCGAGTCGGTGAGCGGGAAATCGAGCCGCCCACGGAAACGGGTCCGGTCGCGAGGCACCTCGATCACGATCTGGCCCATCGGGGTCTCGATCGTTCCATCGTCGAAGCCGTCGACACGCGCGTAGCCGGCCTCGACGCTCAGGGTCGGCCAATAGCCCACCCGGGCGGCGTCGGCCTCCGCTTCGCGGACGGCCACCGCGGCCTCCGCTTCGCGCAGGCGGGGTGCGCTCTGCAGCGCGCGCTCGATGGCGGTGGACAGGTCGAGAGGCTCGCCCGCAGCGAGCTGGTCGGCGACACCCGAGGATTGCCCCCGAGCCTCCGTCGCGACCGAGGCGACGGCGACAGCGATGACGAGGCGGGAAAGGGTCGAAGGTCGGCTCATCAGCTCTTCGTCTTGCGGAAGGAGAGAATCGAGGCGGACAAGAGCACCGCCGCACAGGTGAACAGCGCGACCACCTCGGGGAGGAGCTCGCCCAGGCGAGCCCCGCGGAGGAGAATCGCGCGGGCGATCATCGCGAAGTGGCGGAGGGGGTTCGCCCAGGTGACGAGCTGCATCCACTCGGGCATGGCGCCGAGGGGCGTGAGCGTCCCGCTGAGCAGGATCACCGGCAACATCACCAGGAAGCCGGTCATGAAGGCCTGCTGCTGGGTCTGGCTCACCGTCGAGATCAACAGGCCCAGCGCCAGCGTGGCGACGAGGTAGGTCACGACCACCGCCATCAGCGCCACCAGCGAGCCATCGACCGGGACGTCGAAGACGAGCACGCCCGCGACCATGGCCAAGATGAAGTCGAAGACCCCCACCACGGCAAAGGGTGTGAGCTTGCCGACCAGGAGCACCCCCCGGGGGATCGGCGTGACCAGCACCTGCTCGAGAGTGCCCGTCTCGGCCTCCCGCGCGATGCCCATGGCGGCGACGATGGTCGTCACCAGCAGCAAGAGAATCCCGGTGAGGGCCGGCACCATGTAGGGCGCGGTGTCGAGCCCCGGGTTGTAGAGCACGCGCGTGACGACCGGCGAGCTGCCGACGTCTCCGAAGAACCCGCGAGCGGCGTTGGCGGCCGCGGTGCCGCGGTTCGGGTCCGAGCCGTCGTAGAGCACCTGCACCGGCGCGGGCTCACCGCGACCCATCGAGCGGGCGAAGCCCTCGGGCACGATGATCACCGCCTGGGCCTCGCCGCGAACGAGCGCCGCCTCGCCGGCGGCGGCGTCCCGTGAGCGCGCGGTGACCCGGAGCGTTCCTTCGGCGGCCAGGTCGGCGAGGCGGGCGCGGCTGGCGGTGGTGTCGTCCCGGTCGACGAGCACCGTGTCGATGGCCTCGATCTCGAAGTCCACCGCGTAGGTGAAGACGAAGAGCTGCAAGGTCGGAGCGAAGAAGAGCAACCCGAGCATGCGCTTGTCCCGCAGCGTCTGCCGGACCTCCTTGAGCATCACCGCTCGAAGCTGATGCCAGCGCCTCATGCATCCTCCCGGGAGAAGCGCTTCACCGCCAGCGTCAGGACAGCGACGGCGAAGAGCGCGAGGGCCGCGAGCTGAGGCCAGAGCACCTCGACGCCGTTGCCGCGCAAGAGCACGCCGCGGAGAGTGGTGACGAAGTACCGGGCCGGCACCACGTGGGTGATCCCCTGAAGCACCGGCGGCATGTTCTCGATGGGAAAGATGAAGCCGCTCAGGAGCATCGACGGCAGCAACGAGCTCATCGTGGCCACCTGGGTCGCGACCATCTGGTTGCCGGTGACCGTCGAGATGAGCAGCCCTTGGCCGAGCATGCCGACCAGGAAGAGGAGCGAGGCGGCCACGAGGGTGAGCACGCTTCCCCGCAGCGGCACCTCGAACACGACGAAGCCCGTGCCCAGGACCAGGGCCACCGCCAGGATCCCCAGACCGAGGTAGGGCAGGAGCTTGCCCAAGACGATCTCCACCTTCCCCACCGGGGTGGCGAAGAGCTGCTGCATGCTCCCCTGCTCGAGCTCGCGAGCGATGGTCAGCGCCGTCAGCAGCACCGCGACCACGGCCACCACGTAGGCGGCGAGCCCGGGGACGATGAACCAAGCGCTGCGCCCGGCGGGGTTGAACATGCCGAGGAGGTGCAGGCGCACGGCCGGCGCGCGAGGCGGCAGCATCACGCGACCCCCCAGCGCGGTGGCCTTGCCGATGAACGCGGTCGCGGTCGAGCCATCGCTCCCGTCGACGAGGAGCTGCACCCGCGCGTGGCCCGTCCCGAAGTCCGGCGGAATCACCAGCGCGCCCACCGAGTCACTCCGACGGAGGGCCGTCATCGCGTCGTCCACCTCGAAGGTGGTCGAGGCCACTCGCAGATCGCCCGAGGCGGTCAGCTCACGTACGAAGCGTCGGCTCGCCTGACTCTGGTCCTGGTCGACGACCGTGAGGGCGAGCTCGTCTTGGTCGAAGCCGATGCCGTAGCCGAAGAGGAGGATCAGGACGACGGGGACGACGATCGCGAGGAGCAGGGTGCGAACATCCCTCCGCACGTGGAGCACCTCCTTGGCGGCGATCGCCATCAGCCGGCTCCACATCAGCGCGGCTCCTCCGAGGCGCCGAGAGGCCCGCCGTGGACGGTGGCGACGAAGACGTCCTCGAGGGTCGGCTCGGTACCCTCGACGGCCACCTCGCTACCGCCGCCGGCGGTCGCCGACCCCTCGATCGCGCCGCGGAGCTCGGGCGTCAGCGAGTCCCCATCGCGGAGCAGCACGTGCGCCCCTTGGCCGAAGAGCTCCGCATGGGCCACCGCGGGCAGCGCACGCAGCGGTTCGAGATCTCGCAACCCCGGCGCCCGGACGTGGAGCAGAGCGCCCGGCACGTACGTCCGCTTGAGTCCGGCGGGGGTGTCCAGCGCCACGAGCGCGCCGGCCACCATGATGCCCACCCGGTCGCAATACTCGGCCTCGTCCATGTAGTGGGTGGTCACGAAGACCGTCGTGCCCTGCTCCGCCAGGCTGTAGATCAGCTGCCAGAAACGCCGCCGCGAGGCGGGATCGACGCCGGAGGTGGGCTCGTCCAGGAACAGGATCTCCGGATCGTGGAGCAGCGCGGCGCCCAGAGCCAGCCGCTGTCTCCACCCGCCGGACAGCTCGCGCGCCAGCTGCTTCTCCCGCCCCTCGAGATCCGCCATGCCGAGGACCCAGCGCATTCGCTCTGCAAGAGTCGACCGCTCCACGCCGTAGATCCCACCGCAGAGCCTCAGGTTCTCCAGGACGGTCAGATCGGGGTAGAGCGAGAAGTTCTGCGACATGTAGCCGACGCGACCTCGCTGAGCCCGGAGGCCGCGACTCACGTCGAGCCCCCCGACTTCCAGGGTTCCCGAGCTCGGCGGCAACAGGCCGCAGAGCATCTTGATCGTCGTCGTCTTGCCGGCTCCGTTCGGGCCCAGCAGGCCAAAGATCTCTCCTGCAGCGACCTGCAGATCGATCCCGTCGACCGCCACGAACTCCCCGAAGCGGCGGGTCAGCCCAGCAGTCCTCACCGCAACCTCGGCGCCTCCGGAGCCGTGGTCCCCTACGGCGAGCGCAGACGCCCCCTGGCGCCCGCCTGCCGAGTCACCTGACCCGACGCTCTGGGCCAGGAAGACATCTTCCAACCCGGGTTGAATGCGGCGGATCTCGTCCAGCTCGGCCCGAGCCTGGTCGATCTCCTGCCGCAGCGCCGCCTCGAACTGCCGTCTCGAATCGACTCGCACGTGGATTCGATCGCCGAACGCCGCGCTTTCCAGAAAACCCGGTGTTCGCCTCGCCAGCTCCTCGATCCGCAGCAGCGGCCGACCGCGAATCAAGAGCATCTCGCCGGTGACCAACTGCCTCAAGGCGTCTGGCGTACCGAGACTCAACAGCTTCCCCTGAGCCAGCAGAGCTACCCGATGGCACTGCTCCGCCTCGTCCATGTAGGGTGTCGTCAGCACCACGGTAACGCCCGCCTCGAGGAATCCGAAGACGATCTCCCACAGCTCGCGCCGGGACACCGGATCGACACCCGTGGTCGGCTCATCGAGCACCAGAAGGGCCGGCTGGTGAATCAGGGCACAGCACAGCGCGAGCTTCTTTTTCATCCCTCCCGACAGCGCCTCTGCCCTCCGGCTTCGGAAAGGCTCCAGACGGGCGAATCCCAGCAGCCTTCGCTTGCGCTCTTCTCGAACCTCCGGTGGAACGGCATGGATGGCGGCGAAGAAATCGATGTTCTCCGCCACCGTCAAGGTTCCGTAGAGCGAAAAGCCCTGCGACACGTAGCCGAGAAGAGGCGCCAGCTGCCGCCCCTGCATGGCGGGCGTCAGGTCGAACGCCCGGACTTCGCCGACTTCCGGCCGAGCCAGGCCACAGAGAATCTCGAGAGCCGTAGTCTTTCCGGCTCCGTCCGGGCCGACCAGGGCGAAGATCTCACCACTTTCGACCTCGAAGCTCAGATCGGCGAGCGCCTCGACCGGGCCGTAGCGCTTGGCCACATTGAGAAACGACACGGCCGGTTCCGTAGCCATCACTCGCCTTCTCGCCTCCCAGCACTCTCCCGCCAGTGGATCCAGGCATCGGCCGTCATCCCCGGCTTGAGGAGCCCCTCCGGGTTCTCACATCGGATCTTGACCGCGTAGACGAGCCGCGTGCGCTCGTCGGGCATGTGGACATCCCGCGGCGTGTACTCCGCCTGGTCCGCCACTTGCAGGACGAAGCCTTCGAAGCTCTGGTCGGGAAGGGCATCCGCGGTCACCGTGACCGGATTGCCCGGGCGCACCCGCCCGATCTCACGCTGGGCAACATAGACCTTGAGATGGAGGGCCTCGAGATCAATCAGGATCGCCAAGGGTTGCCCCGCTGGAACGACCTCACCGACTTCCGCCAGCCGGTAGAGGATCACGCCATCGCTCGGAGCGGTCACGTACCGCTCGCCTCGACTCGCCGCGACCGCGTCGACGGCCGCCCGCCGCTCCTCGAGCCTCGCCTCCGCCTCGGCCACCCGCGATCTGGCGACCTCGAGCTCTCCGGCAACCTCTTCGAGAGCGTCTTCCGCCTCGTCCACCTGACGAGCGGACGCAGCGCCCGCGTCCTGCAACGCCTGCATCCGCTCGAGATCGGTTCGGGCGGTCGCGACGTGATGCTCGAACACCCTGACGCGCGTCTCCGCTTGCACGACAGTTGCCTGGGCCGCCGCGACACCCGACCGGGCCTGGCGCAGCCGGGCTTCGAGCTCCGTGTTGTCGAGCTCGGCAACCACCTGGCCGGATCGGACCNNGACGTTCAAGCGGGAGACCCTGCCCGAGATCTCGGCCGCGAGCTTGACCTCGTCTCCCTCGATCCTGCCGTTGGCGTAGAGAGGATTCTCGCCGTCGTCTTCGTGCCCGCAGGCGGTCGACACCAACACGGCAAGAAGAGTGAAGAGACCTAACCCCCATCGGTTTCTCGCCAGCATTTCCACTAACCTCCTCTCGGCGGAAGCAGCGTCTCCCCCCGCGCGCGGTGCAGCTCGGCCATGGCGATGGCTCGTTTGGCCAGGGCCTCTACGCGGACGACCTGCGCCTCCGCCAGCGCGAGCTGCGCATCGGTGACCTCGAGCTCGATACCGAGACCGCTCTCGTAGCGCACTCGGGCGATCTGCAGCGCTTTCTCCGCCTGCTTGATGACCTCTCCCTGCGCTACGAGAATCGCTTCGGCCTCCGCCAGGCGCCGTTGCGCGACCCGTTCCTCGAGAGCCAGCTGAAGATCGAGGTCCTTCGCGAGATCGCTGGCTTCCCGAGCCGCGGCCTCGGCCCGGAGAATCCGCGCCTCGCGCCCACCGCCGTCAAGGACCGGAAACCGGACAACGAGCCCGCCGACCGCGTTGAGCCCCGGATCTGCGTCGTTCGCCAGAAAGTATTCGGGCGAGGTCGCAAAGAGGTGAACGAGCCAGGAGACGGTGGGCCGACGAGTGCCCCGCTGCGCCAGAACCTCGGCCCGAGCCGCCTCCTGGCGCGCAGCGGCAGCGACTCGCTCCGCTCGCTCGCCCGATGGCGCGCTTCCGACACTCTCTCGGTACGGCTCGGGCAACTCTCCCGCCACGTCGATCGGACGCCTCGGGTCCAGGCCCAGCAGGCGCGTCAGCCGATCCCCCGCCGACGCGCCTCCGTTTTCCGCGCGAACCAGATCAGGCAGGCGGTTGGTCAGCTCGACTTCGGCCCTGAGAGCCTCGTACTCCGAGGCGGCTCCCTGACGAAAGCGATTCCTCGTCGCCTCCAGGTGAGACTCGAGCTGCTCGAGAGAGGCCCGGCGAACACGCACCAGCTCGCGCGCCGCCAGAACCTCGTAGAACGCGCGAACCACCTCCAGAGCCGTCTCCTCGGCCAAGGCGTCATAGGCGGCGCCGGCGGCCTCCCGCCCGGCCTCGGCTGCCTGCGATGCTGCGGCTACAGTGCCTCCGGTGTAGATCGGCTGTTCGATCCCGAGGTCGGCAAAGAAGGCGTTCGACCGACCGAGGCTCAACGAGACACCGGGGAGCGAGAGCTCCGGCGGATCCTCCAGCCGCAGATAGCCGCTGGCGACCGTGAGCTGCGGCGCTCCTGCCGCGCGCGCCAGCGTGAGCTCGGCCTCAGCCGCGTCTCTCCGATGACGAGCCGCTGACAGCTGTCGGCTGTTCTCGAGAGCCAGCCGCAGGCAATCCTCGAGCGTCAAAGCGCCCGTGCCATCGAGACCCGCTGCCGGCCGAGCCGCGACCAGCACGACGAACGCCAGCAGAAGCCGCGACGAGAATCTCACTCTGCGCCACCTTCTTCCTCTCCAGGGAGGAACCGCTCGGGGTCCTCACGGAAGCGGTCCTTGCACGCCAGAGAGCAGAAGAGGTAGGCCCGGTCTCCAACGCGAACGCTGCCCGCAGCGCGGCGTTCGTCGACCCGCATACCGCAGACCGGGTCCCGGGCTGCGGTCGCGTCTTCGATCGAGAGAGGTTCCTGAGAGATCGTC
>JABAOG010014517.1_pt1 | contig 13100 bp, 11 predicted proteins | sample 7062131 | NCBI WGS metagenome assembly JABAOG01 (sample SAMN14538629, study PRJNA623070) | marine sediment metagenome | biome: marine biome [ENVO:00000428]; feature: marine pelagic biome [ENVO:01000023]; material: deep marine sediment [ENVO:00002113] | place: India: Arabian Sea | collected... | reverse complement strand
CCTACAGCGACGAGCCGCCCGTGGAGCCCGTGGCGCTGCCCGACTCCCTGCGCCACGTCCCGCCGCTGGATCCCGCGGATGCGACGGCGACCCGGGTCATGGTCCTGACGCAGGGATTCATCAACGGGAAGACCATGGACATGGACCGCGTCGACGAGACCGCCGCGCTCGGCGCCACCGAGATCTGGCAGGTCGAGAACCTCGTGGGGATGGATCACCCGTTCCATCTGCACGGGTTCCGGTTCCAGGTGCTGAGCCGCGACGGCGAGCCCGTCGAGTATCGAAGCTGGAAGGACTCGGTGAACGTGCCGAAGCACGGGACCGTGCGCCTCATCGTCCGCTACGACGACTACCCCGGCAAATGGATGTTCCACTGCCACATCCTGGACCACGAGGATCACGGGATGATGGGCATCCTCGAAGTCAGGTAAGGAGACCGACATGGTGCGAATCGCGCGCAGCGACCCACGGGCCCGGCCCGTCCTGGCCTCCCTCTTCATCCTCGCCTCGGCGGCCCTCGTGGCCGCCTTCGCCGGAGATGGCGGCGAACACGAGGCGGACCCCGAGACGGTTCTCCGGGGCCGCGGCCTCGTCTTGGAGCACGCCTGCGGCGGCTGCCACGGCGGCGGCAGCAACCCGGCGGCAGAGGGCTGGCTGGCCGGTATGATGAGCCCGGAGCAGGAGTTCCGCATCGGGCCCTGCGGAGATGACCCGGAGACCGAGCCCTGCTTCCTGACCCGGCCGCGGAACCTGACGCCGCACAACACCACGGGCATGGGTCGCTTCAGCGAGCGCCAGATCTTCAACGCCTTGCGGTACGGGCTGCGGCCGGGCGAGACGGCGGACGTCGAGATCACGTCGACGGTCCCCGGGGAGGGCAACTTCCCCGAGAGCCCGAAGTACCTGGCGCCGCCGATGCCGTGGCAGGCGTGGCGGCACATGTCCGACGAGGACCTGTGGGCCATCGCCGCGTACCTCAAGCACGGCGTGAAGCCGGTCGAGAACCGGGTGCCCGACAGCGAGGGCCCGCCCGACTTCTGGGCGAGCGCGTTCACCGTGGAGGAGATCGGCTCCTACCCGGCCCACCCGTTCCCCACCGGCAACGAGAGGGAGCCGGCGGACGGCGTCGACCGGGAGAAGGTGCTGAAGGGGCGCCAGGAGGTGATCGAGCACGACTGCGGCGGCTGTCACGGCGGCGACGCCAACCCGGCGGCCGACGGTTGGCTGATCGGGATCACGAGCCCGGAGCAGGACTTCCTGATCGGCCCGTGCGCCGTGGACCCGGAGGCGGAGCCCTGCTTCCGCACCCGCCCCCGGAACCTGACGCCCCACAACACCACCGGCATGGGCCGGTTCAGCGAGCGGCAGATCTTCAACGCGCTGCGCTACGGGCTCCGGCCCGGCGAGACGGCGGACGTCGAGATCACGTCCACGGTACCCGGCGAGGGCAACTTCCCGGAGACGCCGAAGTACCTGGCCGGCGGAATGCCGTGGGAGTCGTGGCGGCACATGTCCGACGAGGACCTGTGGGCCGTTGCCGCCTACCTGAAGCACGGGCTGAAGCCGGTGGAGAATCACGTCCCGGACAGCGAGGGTCCGCCCGACTTCTGGGCGAGCGACTACACGGTGGAGAAGATCGGGCCCTGGCCCGCGCCGCCGTTCCCGACAGCCAACGAGGTGGCGCAATAGGCCCTGCCCGGCCGGGGGGCCGGACCGGAGCCCCCCGGCCGGGAGTCCGCGAGGCCGCCGCGACCCGCGGGCGAGCGTTCCGGTAGGCCGGGGCCGGCCACCTCCCGGCCGGGTCAGCGCGCGTGCAGTGCGGCCTGGATGTGCATCCAGTCGAAGTTGGCCACCCGACCGAGGCCGATCCAGCCTTCCTCCTCCCAGATCTCCCACCAGCGATCGTACTCGGGCCGGGCGAAGGCGGCCCGGTCCCGGCCCCACCGGAGCCGGTTGCGCTCCGGGTCGAAATCCAGCGCGATCGCCCAGGCGTGGGTCGACCAGCTCGTGCCACCCCGCTTTCTGCGCGGGTTGTAGCACCCGCCGTACAGGTCGAGGCGCATCTCCCGGATCGCTTCGGGGCCGTAGTGATCGTGCACGCGCCGGAGGACGCGCTCCAGCGACGGGGCCACCCGCTCGTGACANNCGCCTGGATCCGGGCCAGCGGCGGATCGCCCGGCTCTCCGTAGAAGGCCCGCAGCTCCGGCTCGACCTCGTTGGGCCAGCCGTTGGGGTTGGCCTCCGGACCGTCGAAATCGCGCCAGGGGTGCGGCGGCGATCCGAACTCCTCGACGTGCTCCAGGGTCCCGAACGCGAAGTCGGTCTGGGGGCCCCAGAACCCGTCCACCGCGCCACTTTCGATGCCGGCGTCCCGGGCCAGGAGCTGCACGAGGGCGGTGACCTTCCTGCGCCGCGAGGTACCGAGGATGGCCGCCGCGTGGGCAGTGGCGAGGTCGTCTTGGCGTGCGGCCAGAGCCCGGTCCAGCGCGGCCTCGGTGGCCGGGCCGAGCCGGCCGTCCACCGGACCGGGGTCGAAGCCGCCTTCACGGAGGTGGCGTTGAACGATGCGGATGGCGTTGACGGGAATGTGCATGGCGGCTCCTCCGGGAGTCGTGGGGACGTCCCGCGGTGCTCACCGCCGGGGAGGCGCTACCAGCCGGAGGTCGAGGCGGGACTGGATACGGTCAGGGGGTGGGATGGCCCCGTCCTCGGCCGCTGGGGGTGACGGCTGCAAGAGGCGACGGGCCCAGTCCAGTGATGGCACGACCGGGGACGGGAAACAAGGGTGCTTTCCGATTCCCGGAGGCATCGGCCGACGGGTCACCCCGGGACGGGGCGGCCCTCGGGGCTGTCGGCCCCGGCGGCACGGGTCCGGAAGCGGGCTCGACCGCCCGGGAACGTTTTCGCGGCCGAACGCCTACAACGCGACAGGGCGGAAGGTCCGCCCGGAACCCCCGCCGCCGTCCCCAAGGAGCCCGCTATGCCATCAGCCTCTCCTTTCCCCCGCGCCCACGACACCGCCAACGAGCGCTTCAAGCGCGGCTTCAACGCCTGGTTCTGGATCGGACTCACGTTGGCCACGGGGGTCCATGCCGGGGTCTTCATGCTCTCCCCCACGTTCGAGCTCCACGCCATGGGCCCGGGCGACGAGCCCATCGCGGTGATGGGGGCCCCGGAGATCGACATCCCGCCGCCGCCGGAGGACATCGCGCCGCCCGTGGCGCCGGTCCCGGTCGAGGGGCTGGAGGCCGAGGAGCCGGCGTTCCCGCTCACGACCCTGGAACGGAACCCGGCCCGGTTCCTCCCATCGCCGTCCGCGGCTGGGGACGGCGATCCGACGATCCCCTTCACGCCCATGACCCTGCGCCCGGAGCTGCGGAACGCCGGCGAGGTCGCCCGGGCGCTTGCGCGGCTCTACCCGCCGGCGCTCCGGGACGCTGGCATCGGCGGGACCACGCTCGTGTGGTTCCATATCGACGTGAACGGCCGCGTGGTGGAGACCCGGCTCAGGGAGTCGAGCGGCTACGAGGCCTTCGACCGCGCGGCGCTGGAGGTCGCCGGCCGCATGCGGTTCAGTCCGGCGTACAACCGGGACCAGCGGGTCCCCGTGTGGGTCTCGATCCCGGTCACTTTCGAAGTTCGCGACTAGGCAGACCTTCGGTCGGGGGCTCCCCGTGCGCGGCCGCGCCCGTGCCGGCATCTTGGTGACCGAGGAGCCCCGACGAGATCCTCCCGGGACTCGCCCCCCACGTCGGGGCCTGCCCCACCGGAAGGAGCCTCTCCGTCATGATCGACCCTGGACTGGACGAACGCGTGGTCCTGCAAAGAGACCGTCCACGGGGGGCACCCCATGGCCGCGGGCCCGTGACCCCGGCCGGTCGGGTCCGGCGTCTCCGCGCGGGCGGCGCGCGTCTCGCCCTGGCGTTGCCGGCGTTCCTGGCCGCGTGCGCCGGTGAGCGGGCGGGCGCCCCGGGATCGGCGGAGGGTCCGGCAGCCGTCCGGGCGGAAGCGCCCGTCCTCGTTTCGGCCGCCCGGGCCGGCACGGTCCACGTGGAGCCGGTCATCGCCGCGAGCCCCCGGGACCCGTCGCGCCTGGTGGCGGCCGCGATGGTGGTCGACCGGCCACGGAGCGACCGCTGGCACGACAGCCAGCACGTCGTGGTCTACGCTTCCCGGGACGCGGGCCGGAGCTGGCAGCCACGCCCCCTGCCGGGGCTGCCCGACGGCTGGATGTCGGGGGACCCGTGGTTGACGTGGACAGGCGGCGACGCGGTCTACCTTTCCTGCGTGGTGAGCGAGTCGGTCCTCGACGGACGGCCCGTGGCGGTGTGGGTCTTTCGCTCCGGCGACGGCGGCTGGACCTGGTCGGGCCCCACCCCCGCCTTCCCGGCGGGAACGGAGCACGACCACCCCGTCATCGCGTCGGGGCCGGGGCCGCAGGGCGAGCCCCGCGTGGCGGTCTTCGCCACCCGGGCGGGGCGGGAAGGGGAGGGCGTCGACGTGGCAATCCTCCCCCCGGAGGCGGGGGAGGCCGCCGCGCTGCCGCCGTTCCTCACGGAGACGCGGACGGCCAATCTCGGGAGCGGCGCCGTCCTCCCGGACGGGGCCGGGCTCGTGTTCACCTGGTTCCGGATGCCGGACCCGCCCCGGGGGCTATGGGCCGTCGCCGGCGATGGCCGGGGATCGTGGACACCGGTCCGGCTGCGAGAGGGGATCCTGCCCGTCGGGTTCCCGGCGCTCACTGTGGACGCGTCCGAGGGGGAGTATCGGGGGCGCGTGTACGCCGCCTGGGTCGAGGGCGCTGATCCGGTCGACCAGCGGGAGCTGCGGGTGCTGGTCTCGGGGTCGGACGACGGGGGACGGAGCTGGTCACCGCCGGTCCGGGTCCATCGGCACGACGTGGCGACCCAGCGGACGCTGCCGACCGTGGCCGTCAACCGGCACGGCGAGGTCGCGGCGGCGTGGCTCGACTGGCGCCACCTCCCCGACCGCCCCGACTGCCCGGCCGTCTACGTCGCGGTCTCCCGGGACGGTGGAGCCACCTTCGAGCCCGAGGTCCAGCTGGATCCGCCCGCGTGCTTCGGCACCGCTGCGAACGGCGCGGCCGCGCGGCGGTGGCGACTGGGGGGAGGCGAGTACATCGGGATGGCGGCTGGCGCCGATGGCACCTTCCACGTGATCTGGCCAGGGAGCCGCACCGGCCGGTTCCAGGCGTGGACCGCCGCCGTGCGCGTGCGGTGAAGCCGGGACGTCGCCCGGTTCTCAGTCGGACGGCGGGTCCACGGGGAGCCGCAGGGTGAACACGCTGCCTTCGCCCGCGGCGCTCTCCACGTCGATCTCGCCGCCGAGGAGCCCTGCGAGCCGGCGGCTGACGGAGAGGCCGAGGCCGGTCCCGCCCTTCGGACGGGTGTTGGAGCTGTCGCCCTGGGTGAACGGCTCGAAGACGTGCTCCAGCTGCTCCGGCGCGATGCCCGGCCCCGTGTCCTCCACCCGGACCCGGGCCTCGGCGTCCCGTCGGTCGAGACGGACCCGGACCGCGCCTTCGTCGGTGAACTTGACGGCGTTGCCGATGAGGTTGAGCAGGATCTGCCGGACCTTGCCCGCATCGGTCCGGAGGGGGACGGGCTCGCCTGCCGCGTACTCGAAGGCGAGCCCCTTGGCTTCGGCCTGGGGCTCGAGCACGCCCGCGCTCTCCTCGACCAGCCCGCCGAGGTCCACGGCCGTGAGACGGACCTGCTCACTGCCCGCCTCGACCCGCGCGAAGGACAGGATCTCGTCGATGATCGTGACCAGGTGCCACGCGCTGGCCTGCACCCGCCCGAGCTGCCGCCGCTGCTCGTCCGTCACCGGCCCCGTCGTGCCGGACTCCAGCAGGTCCACGTACCCGATGATCCCGTTGAGCGGCGTCCGGAGCTCGTGGCTCATGGTGGCCAGGAACTGGCTCTTCGCCCGGTTCGCCTGCTCGGCGCGCCGCCGGGCGTCCTGCTCGGCGGCGTGATGACGCGTGTTGTCCACCGCCGCCCCCGCCCGCCGGCCCAGCTCCGTGGCCACCTGGAGGTCTACGACGTCATACCTGCGGTCGGGCCGGGTCGACACGAGCAGGATCGAGCCCAGCGTGCGGCCGCCCGCCCGCAGCGGGACGCACAGGTGGGAACGGGGCTCCAGCGCCCTGATGATGGCGGCCGCCTCCCGCCGGTTGGCGGCGGTCGCGTCAATGTCCAATCTGGTGGCGTCCGCTTCGAGCTCCGGCTCTCCGGTCTTGAGCACCCGGGCCACGACGTTCTCCGATTCGAGGATGGGCGGAAACGCGCGGATGCGATCGACCATTGGCTGGCGCGCCGGATCCACGTGGGCGGCCGCCGCCCGTTCCACCGTGCCGTCGTCGTGCAACACGTCGACGACGCAGTAGTCGGCCAGGAGCGGGATCGCGAGCCGCGCCACCCGGCCGAGCGTCTCCTCGTAGTCGAGGGACGACGCCAGGATGGCGCCGGCATCCGCCAGGAGCTGGCGGGCCAGCTCCGACCGCTTCTGCGCCGTGATGTCCTCCACCGTCACGTTGACCCCGACCACCTCGCCGCCGGCCTCCAGCCGGAGCGGGTGGTAATGGGCGCGGCGGTAGCGGCCGTGGCCGGGGGGAGCTCCCGGATCTTCCGGGACCTCCACATCGAGGATGGGCCGCCCCGTTTCCAGCACCTGGCGCAGGAGCGGCTCCACCTGCTCCGCGAGCCGCGGGACCACCTCCGCGATCGACCGGCCGAGGTGGTCTTCCCGGGGCAGGCCATTGAGGTCCGCCAGGCGCCGGTTCACCCGCTGGAAACGGAGCTCCCGGTCCAGCACGCAGAGGCCGACCGGCGCCGCGTCGTAGATGGTCTCGATCTCCGCCAGCTGCCGCCGGATCAACGCCTCGCTCCGCCGGAGCGCTTCGTCGGCCTCCCGACGGGCGGTCACGTCCACGTTCACCGCGACACCGCCCACGATGGTGCCCGAGCGGTCGCGGATCGGGAGGGCGTAGTTCAGGACGCACTTGCGGCGACCGTCCACCGTCTCGATCTCCAGCTCCTCCGCCACGGAGACCTCGCCGGTGCGGAGCGCCCGGGCCAGCGCCCAGTCGTCCGGCTCCACCGGACGGCCGTCGGGCCACCACGCCCGGTAGTCCCGCCCGTAGTCGGCCGGGCGCTCGGACATGGGGGCCGTCTCTCCCCAGATCTCACGGGCCGCCCGGTTGCGCTCCAGGAAGCGACCCGACGTGTCCGCGATCCAGACGCCGACCGGAAGGATCTCCAGCACCGACCGGAGCCGCTCCCGCTCCAGCTCGGAATGCGCCTTCTGCTGACGCAGCTCCGCCAGGAGCCGGGCGAGCTCCTCCGTCCGCTCCGACACGCGCTCCTCCAGAGCGCGGTTCAGCCGCTCGACCTCGGCGCGCGCCTCCTCCCGGGGCGTCACGTCCCGGGCGACCTGGACCGCGCCGACGGGCTCCCCCTCCGGGTTCCGGAGCGTCCGGAAGCCGACCTCGTACAGCGGCCGACCGAGGCGGTCGTCGCCGAACCGCGTGACCACCTCGAACTCCTCGCCCTCCAGGGCCCGTTCCCACAGACGCACGGCGCCGTCGCGCTCCTCCGGGAGGTGCCCGAGCGCGTCCCGGAGGTCCATGCCCACGACAATGTCGGTCCCGAAGATCCGTCGGAACTCCTCGTGGTAGGCGTGGTTGAACGTCGCGAACCGGAAGTCGAGGTCGAGGGCGGCGATCAGGTCGCTCGACTGCTCCGCGATGCGCCGGAGCACTTCCCCGGGCGGTGCGGTCCGGGACGAGCGACGTGCGGCGAACTCAGCGGGATCGTCCATATCCGTCGCCTTCACGGCAGAGATCGTGCCGGCCGGAGCCCGGCTGCCCCGACATGGCCGGTTTCGGGAGGTGGCCGGGAGGCCCCCGGGGGCCGGCGCCTCGCCGTCGTGTCCGGTCGGGGCCCGGTTCCGCGCAACGCCGGGTGTGTGGCCGGAAAACGTGACCCGATCAGCAGGAGAGGACCGATGCCGGAGCGTCTGTCACCGAAGCAGCTGTCGCGGCTGGACATCCAGGGGTTCGACCGGGTCGACCCGGGCCACCTCGCCGAGGTGGCGCCGTGGCTCCGCCTGGCGTTCGGGCTGTGCGCGGCCCTGGCGATCCTGGGCACCGCGCTCGCGTCCGTGCCGCTCCTGCTGGTCCTGGCCGCGATCGCCCTGGGCGGCGGCCTGTCTCCGGTCCATCCCTTCGACGTGATCTACAACCGCGGGGTCCGCCGCGTGACCGGGACCCGGCCCCTGCCGANNGCGCACCGGCCCGCTTCGCGTGCGGCCTCGGCTCGCTCTGGCTCCTCGCCACGGTGGTCGCGTTCCAGTCGGCGATGCCGGGCCTGGGGTACGTTCTGGGCTTCGCCCTCGCCGGTGTGGCGATCCTGGTGGCCACCATCGACGTCTGCATCCCGTCCATGATCTTCAGGGCCGTGTTCGGTGGTCCCGAGCCGCGGCGAGCGGCCGGCCGGGAGGCGCCGGCCCCGACCATCCCGCGCTAGGGGGAGCGGCCGGTCCCGGAGCCGGTCCTCAGGGCGCCGTCCCGGAGCCGGTCCTCAGGGCGGAGCCGGCCCTCAGGACGGAGCCGGGGCCTCGGCCCTGCCGTTCGTCCGGAGCAGCGCGTGGATGGCGGGGGGATCGCCGAGGACCGTGAGCCGGTCCCCGGGGAGGAGCACGGTCGAGCCGTCGGGGACGATCCCGTGACCGTCACGGCGGATCAGGGCGACGAGCGTGCCCGCCGGGAGCCCGAGGGCATGGATCGGGCGACCGGGCCACGTGGTGGTCCCCGCTTCGCCTACCCGCAGCGTGACCCAGCGATCCTCGCGGAGCAGCGTCTCCTTGAGCTCCGCCTCGTTCCGCGCCGCGAGCCAACGTCCGAGGAAGGCCGGGTCATCGACGTGCGTGGCCAGGTGTCCCAGCAGTCGCAGATGCCGCCCCGGCTCGTCCTCGGGACTGAGCAGGAAGAAGATCGCCCGCACATCCGCCAGTCCGGCGGGCAGCGAGTCGGATGGCCCGGTTGCCACCTGGACGCCGCCGTGGCATCGCATCAGGAGCATGATCGGGCGGGCGAGCCCCGCCGCCCGGAGGTGTGGCAGCGCCGCGCCATGGGCCACGGGCATGAAGCCCGCGCGCGCCTCGGCACCGAACCCGGCCTCCAGGACCTCCGCGGACACACCGCTCCGACGCTCCAGCACGCTCGCCGCGAGGCGGGTGAGCTCTTCCCACGGCGACGGCTCGTGCACCTCCAGGACCGCGGCCCGGGCCACCACCTCGTCGTAGGGGTCCTCGTCCCGGAGCCCCTTCTCCTTCACGATGGCCCGCAGCTCGAGGTCGAGCCCGCTGTGGCGGAGCGCGCCGAGCCGGGCGAAGGCGTGGAAGATGGCGCCGGAGCGCTCGACCCGCGGCCGGGCGTATCGGAAGAACCACCAGAGGGTCGCGGCCACGAGGCCGAGGGTGAACAGGATCGCCAGCTTGCCCATCTCCGCGATGAGCCAGAACGGCGCGACGAAGCCGACGATCTGCATCCAGGGGTAGAAGGGCGACCGGTACCCCGGGTCGTACCCCTCGATCCCGCTCTCCCGCATGATCACCACGGCCAGGCACAGCAGCGAGAACAGCAGCAGCTGGAAAGCCGACGCCAGCTTCGCGATGCTGGCCACGTCCAGCAGCACGATGGCCGCCGCGATGAGGAGCGAGGTCAGCACGATCGAGAGCGTGGGCGTGCCGAAGCGCCCCAGCCGCTCCAGGCTCCGGGGCACCAGCCGGTCCCGCGCCATGGCCATCGGATACCGCGACGCCGACAGGATCCCCGCATTGCCCGTCGACGCGAAGGCGGCGATGGCGGCCACCACCACCAGGACCACGCCGAGCCCCGCCGGCAGCCAGTCGAAGAACGCGGCCGCCGCCGTCGCCACCGGGGTCAGGTCCTCGTACAGCTCCGCCGCCGGCAGGATGGCCACGATGATCGTGACGCCCACGAAATACACGAACGACGCCGTGGCCAGCGAGAGCATCATGCCCAGCGGGATGTTCCGCTCCGGGTCCCGGATCTCCTCGGCGACGCTCGCCACCTTGGTGAGCCCGGCGTACGAGACGAACACGAAGCCGACCGTCCCCAGAAAGCCGGTCACTCCCGCCGCGAGGAACGGCGTGAACTGCCGCCGACCCACCTCGACGACGTTCCGGGACGCGAGCTCCGCGACCCCCTGTACGAGAAAGAGAGCGAGCACGGCGAGCAGGATCACCACCAGCACCCGCTGAAGGCCCCCCGTCTCCTTGGCGCCCACGACGTTCACCCCCATGAACAGCAGGGTCAGCGTCACCGCCAGCGGCTCCACCGGCACGTCCATGTAGAGCGCCAGGTAGGCGCCCATCCCGACCAGCGCGAAGGCACTCTTCAGGATCAGCGCCAGCCACGTACCCAGCCCCCCGACCGTCCCCATCAACGGCCCCAGGGCCCGGTCGAGGAAGTAATAGGCCCCCCCGGCCCGGGGCATGGCCGTGGCCAGCTCCGCCACGCTCAGCATGGCCGGCAGGATGAACAGCCCAGCCACCAGGTACGCAGCCGCCACCGACGGGCCCGTCTGGGCCGCCGCCAGACCCGGCAGCAGGAAGAAGCCCGAGCTGAACATCGCGCCGGTGCTGATGGCGTAGACGTCGAACAGCCCCAGCTCCTTGCTGAGCCGCGGCGCCGACCGGGGGAGCCCCTTCAAGCACCGCCTCCGGCCGCCAGCCCCCACCCACACCCGGCGCCCGACGCGGCCTCCCCGTCGGCCACGACCTCCGGCCGGACCACCAGCACCGAGCCGGGGATCCGGCCCGCCACCGTCAGGTCCGCACCCCACGCACGCGCCGCCTCCAGCGCGCACGCGAAACCACGCGTCGAGCCCGTGACGCGACGCTCCACGTACAGAATGCTCCGGATGAGCTCCATCCGCCCTCCCCCGTCGGCGATCCCCCCGTCTCCCTCCACACCGGGCCCTCCAATCATCGCCGCCCTTTTTCCATAGGTCCAATACCTATTTCGTTACGAATGCATAGCTATGTCCTATGATACCGGAGCGCCGACTCCGGGGGCGCATACCGGCTCCGGGTCGCACACGGGCCGGGGGCGTCCGGGCGGTGGCGTCGGGGCGTCGGGCCCGCGGAGCTGCGAGGCTGGCGCGGCCAGCGGGTCGTGCGGGTCAGGGGGGTGGGACGGGGCGACGATGGTTCCTTCGCGGCCCGGAGCGCACCCCGCCCCGTCGGGGGCTGCGAAACCCGGTGGCTGTCGCGCCCTTCGCAGCCCGGAGTGCAAGCCACCGCGTCGGGGGCGGCGAAGTCGGCGAAAGATCGCGCCCTTCGCAGCCCGGAGCCACGCGGGACAATCATCCGGCGTCCGCCGGTTGCCGGCCCGATGGCGCCGACGGGCCCTCGCAGGCGTTGCGCTCGATGGTGGCCAGCCTGCTCGGGCGAGGACGAGGCCCGCCGGTCGCGCTACCTCAGGACCTCGAACGTGATGGGAATGGACACCCAGACTTGTACGCGCTGGTCCCGGTTGTACGCCGGGGTGAATCGCATCCGGTCGGCGACCCTGAGGGCCGCCTGGTCGAAGGCGTCGAACCCGCTGGGCTGGTGGATCTGGGTCTTCGCGACGCGGCCGGTCTCGTCGATGAAGAACCAGACCTGAACGGTCCCGCCGATCCCGGCGTCCCGGAGCAGGGGCGGGTACTGCTCCATGAGGACCCGTGTGATCTGCGCGGCGTTGGTGAGCGTGGGCCGGACGGTCATGGGGGTGAAAGTCGGCGCGTCGGCCAGGTCCTTCGCCTCCTCCTTCCGCATGCTCGGGGGCGGCGGCAGGCTCTCCACCGGGTTGGCGTCCAGTGTCGTAGGGGCGATGGTCACGTCGGTGTCCTCGAGGAGCGCCTCGTCGACGATCACGGGCGCCCGGGGCCGGGGCACCGCCTCCGGGGGCGGCGGGATGCGGATCTCGTCGGGGATCTCCAGGACGGAGAGCTGGCCGGTCGCGATCCCGATCTCCTCGGTGGCGAACGTGGGGGCCGTGACGAACAGGAGGGTGTGGAGCAGTGTCGCCAGGAACAGGCCCGCCCAGAACCAGCTGGCAAAGCCGCGCTTGAACCGATCGTTGGCCGTCTCGTGCTCGGTCGGGGCCGCGGACCGCGTCATGGGTCGCCTCCCTGCAGAAGGCTGCGGGCTTCTCACGCCGGCCGCGCCGACCGGCGCTGTATCTATATAGTCCTGAGCGTTCGAAAAGATCCCGGGTCGTCCTGCCCCGCCGAGGCGATATATTCCGTGCGCAGTCGCGCCGACGCCGACCTCGATTTCGGAGAGGATCCATGGACCCGCTCGTCCCGATCGACACCGCCGCCGACATCCCGCCGGAGTACCGTGACGGCCCCATCGGGCGCCTGCTCGCGTGCCACAACCTCGACGCCCCGCTGGACCCCTCCGACGGCGCCGAGCTCCTGATCGGGATGTGCATGGACCACCGCAAGCGCCTCCGGATGCCGGACAACTTCGCCTACATCCTCCGGACGGGCGGCGGCAACCTTCGGTACAGCGAGTTCAAGGTCTCCTACGCCATGGCGGTCGGAGGCGTCCGCGCCCTGGCCCTCATCGGCCACAGCGATTGCGGGATGGTGAACGTGATGGCGCGCCGACCGGCCTTCATCCAGGGCCTCGTGGAGAACGCCGGCTGGGACGCGGAGCGGGCGGAGGAGCACTTCGCCCATTTCGCGCCCATGTTCGAGATCGGCAACGCCATCGACTTCACGCTCTCCGAGGCCAAGCGGCTCCGACTCCGCTACCCGAAGGTCGTCGTGGCTCCCCTCCACTACCGCGTCGAGGACAACCGGCTGTATCTCATCCGCGAGTAGGCGGGCCGGCGCAGCGCGGACCCCGCCGGCTACGTGGAGAACGCGCCGAAGGACATGGTGACGGCCCTGCCGGGTCAGATCACCCGCATCAAGGCGAAGTTCCAAGACGGGCCGCTACGTGTGGCATTGCCACATCCTGTCCCGTGAGGACCACGAGATGATGCGCGTGCTGCACGT
>JABAOG010011715.1_pt1 | contig 13118 bp, 11 predicted proteins | sample 7062131 | NCBI WGS metagenome assembly JABAOG01 (sample SAMN14538629, study PRJNA623070) | marine sediment metagenome | biome: marine biome [ENVO:00000428]; feature: marine pelagic biome [ENVO:01000023]; material: deep marine sediment [ENVO:00002113] | place: India: Arabian Sea | collected... | reverse complement strand
GGGCCAGCCCCAGGAAGCGGTCCTCCCCGGTCTCCACGTGGAGGCCGAGGTAGTTGCAGACGGCGAAGGCGTCGGTCCACAGGTAGCGCTTCGGCGACGCGTCGGAGTCGAGCCCTGTCCGCCGGGCGAACCCGTCCATGATCCGGATGGCCCGGGCCCGGCGCTCGTCAGCGCTCACGGGAGCCTCGCGTCCTCGCGGGGCGCCCCGTTCCGCTTTAACGACACGCCCACACCCGTCGTCTCCACTACGCGGCCGGTCTGCCCCCGGCGGCGCCGGCGACTAGATGATCTTCCCAAAGCGGAGTGAAGGGTGACAGGCATGTCGACAAGGTACGGGCGCGTGGCGGTCGTGGGCGCGCTGCTCGCCATGGCCTCCTGGGCCACCGGGCTGGGCGCGCAGGACACCACGGCGGTGACGCAGCGACTCGATCCCTATGTGGTCGGCACGGCGCTGCCTCCTCTTGAAGACGGCGCCACGATGGTCTCCATGACGCTCGCCGAGGCCATCGATCGGGCGCTCGAGCGCAACCTGGACGTCCAGACGGCACGCATCGCGCCGCGCCTCCAGGCCTACTCCCTCGAGGCCGCCGAGGCGGCCTTCTCTCCGACGCTGAGCGCGAGCTACCGGTACAACAACGCCACCCGCCAATCCACGAGCCAGCTCGACGGGGGAGCGCGGACCACCAACCAGCAGCACTCCCTCAACACCTCCCTGAGCCAGACGGTGCCATGGTACGGCGGCCGGTTCAGCGCCGACTTCAACAACAGCCGGACGACCACCAACAACCGGTTCGCCACGCTGAATCCGAGCTACAGCTCGTCGGTGAGCCTCAGCTACACCCAGCCTCTCCTGGCCGGCCTGAAGACCGACAACCAGCGGGCGGCGTTGCAGACCCAGCGCCTCGAGGGCCAGATCACGGGCATCCAGCTCGATGCCCTGGTCGCAAACGTGACCGATCTCGTACGGATCCAGTATTGGAGTCTCAGAGCCGCCATCGAGCAGATCGAGATCCAGCGCGCGGCCCTCGCCCAGGCCGAGCAGCTCCTGGCCGACAACCAGCTCCGGGTGCAGCTCGGCTCCATGGCCCAGATCCAGGTGGTCCAGGCCGAGTCCCAGGTCGCCGCCGCCGAGCAGGCGCTCCTCAACGCCGAGGTCCAGTGGCGCAACGCCGAGCTGGCGCTGAAGAGCCTGCTCATCAGCGGGGCCGACGATCCCCTGCTGGGCCAGACCATCAATCCCACCGAGCTGCCGACGCTCCAGGCTCAGGCCGTGGACGTTCAGGACGCCGTGGACGTGGCCCTCCGGGAGCGGGCGGACCTGCGGCAGATGCGCCATCAGCTCCAGATCTCCGAGGTGCAGCTCGACGTCGCCGACGACGGCCGTATGCCGAGCCTCGACCTCACCGCCGCGTACTCCCTTCAGGGCGTCGGCGGAAACATCTTCGACCGCTCGGGTCTCGGCGGAGAGCCCGTGCTCATTCAGGAGGGCGGGTACTGGGACGGTCTGGGCTCCATCGCGGACTTCGACACGCCGACCTGGAGCCTGGCGATGAGCTTCTCCTACCCCATCGGGATGCGGGTGGGGAGGGCCAACGCCGAGAGGGCCCGGCTCCAGATGGAGCAGACCGACCTGGCGATCCGGAGCCAGGAGCTGGCGGTCATCANNCATCCGCAGCCAGGAGCTGGCGGTCATCACCGAGGTGACCAACGTCGGTCTCACGGTTACCGACACGAGGCTGCAGCTCGAGGCGGCCCAGCGGAGCCGTGAGCTGGCGGAGGAGAGCGCGGCGGCCGTGATCACCCGCTTCAACGCCGGCGCGGCGACGAACTTCGAGGTGGGTCAGGCCAACGACGACCTCACCGCCGCCCGGCTCTCCGAGCTGCGGGCCCTCATCAACCACATCAACGCGATCGCCGACTTCGAGAGGGTCCAGCGCGTCGGTCGCTGAACGGGCGTGGGGCGGCGCGGCGTCGGGCCCCGCGGTGGGTGGCCCCCGTTTGGCCACGCGCGCGCGGCGCGCGGCGCCGAGCCAGGACGGACATCGACGACGAAGCTCGGAGCATCGACGACGAAGCTCCGGGCGTGACGCCGCCATCCGCGTCGTGACGCCCCTACCCCGCAGTCACAGCGCGAAGGGATAGGTCTCCGGCACTCCCGCCAGCTCGCGGGTCGGCAGCGGCCGCAACGCGCTGGTCTCGTCGATCCAGACGTACTCGTCGAACTGGGCCGGCAGGGCCGCGTGGAAGTAGTGGCTCACGANNAGCTTCTCCCGGACCTCCGGCACCGCCGGGTGACGGAGGGGCAGGAGGAACCCCGCGCGATCCGCGTCGTGGCAGAGCCGCTCGTAGCTGTCTTCGTGCGACGGCCGCACCTTCATGACCTGCATGGCCTCGCCCCAGTTCGACGCGGCCGCGACGGTCCCGTGGTGCGTGCCGAAGCCCACGTTGAACGCCCGTTCCCCGAAGGCTTCCCGGGTGAGCTGCCCGATATTCAGCTCGCCCCGCCGGCCCATCTCCGTGGCCCGGGCGTCACCCACGTGGGAGTTGTGGGCCCAGACGACCGCCCGGGAGTCGAGGCCCCGATGATCCAGCGCCGCACCGAGGACCTCGAACATGTGGGTGTCCCGGAGGTTCCAGGACTCCCGTGAGCCCCGGTACATGACGCGATAGTACCGCTCGGCCTCCCGCACCACGGCGGCGTTGCGCTCGGCATCGAACACCGCGGCCCCGTCGTCCACCGCATAGCGGATGCGCCGCTCGAGGAGGTCCTCCAGGACGTCGACCACCTCGTCCTCGCAGCTCTCCAGACGGCCCGCCGACACCGCCCGTCCGTACACAGCGGGATCGGTCTCCCACGGGGAGAAGCAGCCGTAGCGCACCCGCGCCACCTCCGCCGCGGACGGATCGACCCGCTCCAGGAACTCCAGCACCGCCGCGATGGAGGCCGAGAGGCTGTAGAGATCCAGCCCGTACACCGCGACCTGACGGGCGGCGTCCCAGACGCCGGCGTTGTGCTCGTGGAGCCAGTCCACGAAGTCCCGGGTCTCCCGGTTCCGCCACATCCAGGTCGGGAAGCGGGAGAACGGCCGGGAGGGCACCGATCTCCGGACGTCCGGACGGACGTGCGCGTCGATGGAGGCCACGTCGGGCCAGTCGCCCTCGATGGCCACGATGTCGAAGCCCTTCCGCTCGATGAGCTCCCGGGTGATCCGCGCCCGCATGCCGTAGAACTCCGACGTCCCGTGGGTCGCTTCGCCGATGAGCACCACCCGGGCCTCTCCGATGCGGTCGAGGAGCGGATCCAGGTCGGCCCGCTCCCAGGAGGCGAAGGGCTCGCATCCGTCCCGGACGAGGGAGACCAGCATCGAGCGCTCGGACTCGGGGACGCGCAGGGCGGGGCCGGCCCGGTGGCGCTCGAGCGGCCGGCCGTCCAGCGCCCACCCCGCGCTCCCGATGAGGGGCACGAACTGGACGCGCCCCAGGGACTCCTGCTCGAACTCGTGCTCGTCCAGGCGCGTCACCCGGAGGAGCTCCTGCGCCCGCGCCTCTTCTCCCACGGGAATCACCAGGCGGCCCCCGACGGCGAGCTGGTCCAGGAGCGGCCGCGGCACCTCGGGCCCGCCGGCCGCCACCGCGATGGCGTCGAAGGGGGCCTTCTCGGCCCAGCCGAGGGTGCCGTCGCCGGCCACGACCTCCACGTTGTCGTATCCGAGCTCGGCCATGCGCGCCCGCGCGCGCTCCGCCAGCGTACGGTATCGCTCGATTGCGTACACCCGGCCGACGATCCGCCCCATGACCGCCGCCGCGTACCCCGAGCCGGCGCCCACCTCCAGCACCCGGTCGCCGGGCTCGAGCTCCAGCGCTTCGAGCATGACCGCGACGATGTAGGGCTGGGAGATCGTCTGGCCCTCCTCGATGGGCAGGGGCGTGTCCTCGTAGGCGAACTCCGCGTATTCGGGCGCGACGAAGCGCTCCCGGGGCACCGTCCGCATCGCGTCGAGCACCGCCGGGTCGCGGACGCCTCGGCTCTCGATCTGCTGCTCCACCATGCGCCGGCGGGCGGCCGTCGTGCGCTCGCCCACGTTCCCGACCGTCATCGTCTCATTCTCCTCGACCGCCGGCCGGCAGACCCCCGTCCCCGGCGAGCTCGGCCAATGTCTGTCGCTTCTGGATCCAACGAGCCACGTCGCTCGCGGAGATGATCCCCACCAGCCGCCCGCCCTCGTCCACCACCATGACCCGGTTGGCGCCTCCGCCCCGCATGTGCTCCAGCACCTCCGAGAGCGTGGCGTCCCGACCGATGAGCCGTCCCTCGACTCCCTCCATCACCGCGGAGACCGGAGTCTGCGACCAACCCGCGCGGGGCGTCCTCTTCACGTCGCCCAGGGACACGATGCCCACCACGGACCCGTTGTCGACCACCGGATAGGCCTGGTAGGGCTCCTGGAGGAGCCGTGCGTCGACGAGCTCCGCCACCGACATCCCCGGCGGCACGGTGCTCGGCTCGGACGTCATGACGTTCGAAGCCCGGACGGTGGCCAGCACGTCACGGAGAAGGTGCTGTTGGAACGACATCGTCGCTGCGGTGCGGAGGAACCATCCGATGAACACCATCCAGAGGCCGCCCACGACGACTCCCCCGAGCACCTGCACGAAGCCCAGGCCCATGAGCACGTAGCCCAGCGCCTTGCCGCCGTTCGACGCCCAGCGCGTGGCCTTCGTCAGGTCACCGGTGAGGCGCCACACGACCGCCCGGAACAGCCGTCCTCCGTCCAGGGGAAAGCCGGGGNNTGAAGCCCAGATACCGGGCCACGCCCGTGACGGCGACGGGCCAGCCCTGGCGGTCGCCGATCCACCAGAGCGCCCCGAAGAGGCCCGCGATGGCCACGCTGGAGAGGGGTCCCACTCCCGCGATGGCGAGCTCGTCCTCCGGCGTCTCCGCCTCTTCCCGCGTGTGGGCCATGCCGCCGAACACGAAGAGGGTGATGGCGTCGACGGGGATGCCGCGAGCCCGGGCCACCACCGAATGCGAGAGCTCGTGCGCCAGGAGGGAGGCGAAGAAGAGGGCGGCCCCGACCACGCCCATGGCCAGATACGCTCCGGGCTCGAGGCCCGGGAACCGCTCCGGGAAGACCCCTGCGGTGAAGGACCAGAGGATGAGGAAGGCGATGACGAACCAGGAGTAGTCGATGCGGATCTCGAAGCCCAGCACCGATCCCACGCGCATGCCGTTCATAGGACTCCCCCTCGAAGTTGGAAGGTCGCCCCCTAGAAGGTAAGAAGGGAGTCGGTCAACCCCTGAGCGGCGTGTGGGGAGACTCCCGGGGCGTGGCGCGGCCCTCCGTGCCGAGCCGGAGGCGACGGGGAAGAAGCGCTCCCGCTTCGGCGGCGTGAGGCCCCCGGGTCGAGGGACGTCCCGCCTCGAGGCCCCGGGTCGCCCCGTGGGAGAGGGGGCTCGCTCAGCCCCGGGAGAGGAGGTCGCGGGCCTTGGCGTACGAGACCAGGGAGTCCAGGCGCCGGACCTCGTCGGCAAGGGCGGCGCGTCCGTCGGCCGTGAGGGCGTAGAAGCGCCGGGGTGGCCCCCCGGACGACGGCTCGGACGAGGGGGCCTCCACCTCCTCGATATGGCCCGCGTCCACCAGGCGCGCGACCGCCTCGTACAGGGTGCCGGACCCGAGACGCACCCGCCCCTCGGTACGCGCTTCCACGGCCTGCTTGATCCCGTACCCGTGGAGGGGCCCGTCGAGCAGGGCGAGGAGGATCTGGAGCGTCCGGGTGGTCATGNNTCCGCGTCGTCATGGTGCCCTCGGGGTACGGGCGCCGGCCCGCGGCCGGAGCCCGGGCGGTCCAGGCATCCGATCCACCGCTACTCCTCGCGCAGGGTCGTCATGGGGTCGGCGCGACCGGCGACCGTGGCGGGGATCCACGCCGCAAGGATCCCCGTGGCGACCACCACCGATCCGACGAGGGCGTAGGTCGGCCAGTCCCGGGGGCCGACGAGGCTCAGCACGCCGGCGAGAACCGACGACGACGCGAAGGCGCCGGCAAGGCCGAGAGCGACGCCGACGCCGACGGCCGACGCCGCGCGGGCGACGAGCCGCCGCACCACCTGCTCGCTCCGGGCGCCGAGCACGAGGCGGATGCCCGCCTCCCTCAGCCGGGTCCGGGTGGCATAGGCCGTCGTGCCGTAGACGCCCACCAGCGCCAGCACGAGGGCCACGAGGGCGAAGCCGCCGAAGAGGGCGGCGTAGAAGCGGGGCTCGGCGAGCGCCCGCGAGGAGAGGACGCCCATGGTGTGGACGCTGGTCACCGGGAGCGCGGGGTCGACCCGTCTCACGACCTCCCTGAGCCCCGAGGCCACCTCCTCGCTCTCGCCGGAGGTGCGCGCCAGCACCTCCATCTCCCTCCAGGGGGCGTCCGAGAGCGGATGGATCACGCTGGGAAACACGTCCCGCCCCGGGTGCGTGCTCACGTCCTCCAGGACGCCCACCACCCGGTAGACCGGTCCGCCGTCCTGCCCCGACACGACGAGCTTGCCCACGGCTCTTTCGCCGGGCCAGTAGCGCTCGGCGAACGAACGGCTGACCATTATCACGGGGTCTCCTCCCTGGCCGTCGGCGGATCCCAGCGGCCGGCCGGCGACGACCCGGGAGCCGAGGGCGTCGACGTAGGCCCCTCCCACGCCCACCTGCGTGGCGAAGACTGGGCTTTCCTCCTCCCACCCCTCCGGCCGGTACGTCGACACCGTGCGCGTGCCGTCCCAGGGCGCCTGCGTCGCCACGGCCACGGAGCTCACGCCGGGCAGGGAGCGGGCGTTGTCCATGATCCGCTCCCACATCGGCACCCATTCGTCCCGGCCGTATCGCGGCTCGAGGTTCAACGTCATGGCCATCAGTCCCTCCGGCCGGAACCCGGGGTCGTCCCGTGTCACCCGCACCAGGTCGTGGGCCAGGAGTCCGGAGCCGACGGCCAGGACCACCGCCAGGGCGGTCTCGACCGTCACCAGCCCGCTCCGCAGGCGCCCCTCCGCCGCCCCGACTGTGGACCCTCTCGCCAGACGTATCCCGGCAGCCAGACCGCGCGTGCTTCGCAACGCGGGCAGGACGCCGAACAGCACGGCCGTCCCGCTCGCCACGGACAGGGCGAAGAGCAGGCCGGGGGCGTCCAGGGCGATCTCGGACACGCGTGGGAGCCCCGCGGGGGCGAACGCTCGGAACACCTCCACCGAGCCCCACGCCAGCCCGACGCCCGCGAGGCCGCCCACGGCCGCCAGTAGGGCGCTCTCGCCCAGGAGCTTGCGGACGATACGCCGCCGGGGCGCACCGAGGGCGAAGTGGACGCCCAGCTCGTGGCGCCGCGCGGCGCCCCGGGTGAGGACGAGGCCGGCGACGTTCACGCAGGCGATGACGAGGAGCAGACCCACGGCCGCCAGCACCCCGCGCAGCTCCCTGCCCACCGGCCCGATCACGGCTTCACGGTAGCCGAGGACCGAGGCTCCGAGAAGGAAGTTCGGCCGACCGGCCCCGACATATACGCTCGAGACCACGTCGTCGGCGTGGGCGTCCAGCTCCTCTCGAGTGGCCCCGGGCCGCAGCCGGGCGAGCCCGGCGAGGAAGAAGCTCCCGGTGATCTCCGGATCGACCCGCAGGGGGACCCAGAAGCCGTCCCGCTCCACCACCTCGGGTGGCGCCACGAAGCCCTCGTCCAGGACGCCCACCACCGTATGGAGGCGATCATCCAGCCGGATGGCGCTCCCCACGACGTCGGGGTCGGATCCGTAGCGCTCCCGCCAGACTCCGTGACCGAGCACCACCACCGCCTCGGCGCCCGGGTCGTGATCGGATGGGCGGAGGAGCCGTCCCGCGACGGGCCGGGCGCCGAAGACACCCAGCAGGTCGCGGGACGCCTCCGTCACCTCGACCCGCTCCGGGGCGTCGCCGCCCTGGAGGATGGCCTCCACCGTGCGGGCGGCGACCACCCCCTCGGCCGGCCCCGGCCGGTCGTGGAGGGCGGTGAGCAGCGCGGGGCTGAGCGGTCCCACGGATCCCGGATCGTTGCGGGCGTCGATCCCCACCAGCACCATCCGCTCCGAGCCCGGATAGGGCAGCGGCCGGAGCAGAACCCTCTCCACCACCGTGAACACGGCGGTGACCGATCCGACCCCCAGCGCCAGCGTCACGACGGCGAAGATCGCGAAGCGCGGTGCCCGTGCCAGGGAGCGCGCCGCGGCCCCCAGATCGTCCAACATGGTCCTCATCGTCCCCTCCTCCGTTCGGCTCCCGCGCGAGCGCCTCCGTACGGCCCACGCGGCCTCCACGTGATCGCCGAGCAGTCGCAGCCAGAACGCCGGCCCGCCCCCGCTGGCGGCCCTTTCCCTCAGATAGAACGCCTCCATCTCGGCTCCGTACCGCCGGCGATATGCGGCGGGATACAGACGGAGGAGCAGATGGAAGACGCGGGACGGATGTGGGTTCATGTGGAAACTATGTCGGCATACGACTGTCGTAAGGCGACATAGTACGGGTCGTGTTCGGTCGGGCGCAAGTCGCGCGGCCTCCCAGGCCGGGCATCACCCGGTCGCAAGTCGCGGCCTCCAGCGGCTTGTTTTGTCACGGGATCGATTCACCGGAGGAGATCGCCGAGCTCAAGCTCGCCCGCGGGTGCCATGCTCGGCTCCTGCAGCGCGTGGCACGCGGCCCACCTGCCTCATCCTTGACGACTGAGTCATGGCCCCGCCCGACGATGCCGGTCAGTGTTGACGGTCAGGGTCGGCGTAGCCCAGGCGGATCTGGCCCGTCGACGGATCGTCGACCAGGGCATCGTCTGCCTGACGAATCTCCGTCGCACAGCAAGTCGGGTTACNNGCGCCACGGCATCGGAGATCCCACGTTCGCCGACGCCATCTCGCCTCCACACTCAGATGCGCCTTGTGGCCGTCCCAGCTGCGGAAGGCGCCGGACGCCCCCCCAACATCACCCATCGCTGGCACTTGGCTTGCACCGGTCTTGGAGTCGATTCATCCGGCGGGAGGGGCCATGAGAAAAGACCCGGACGAGCGATCTACGTCGATTGGATCGAGTCGGGGTGCGTGGGAGAGGGACCGACCGGAGGCTACCGGATCGGGGTCGGGCTCCGTGGCCGAGGCCGGAGACACGCTCTACGTGGAGGTCGAGGAGGCCTCTCCCGACCCCGCATGCGTCACCACCGCCGCCCTCACGCAGCCCGTCCTCCTCGTCGCCGTGCCGCTCATGGGATCCGCGGGCAGGTTCGTGGAGCGGGAGTCGGCCCTGGGCTGCTGACGTGCCGTCGGGAACGGAGATCGGCGGGTCGAGATCCGCATAGGTTGCGCCCGCCCGGACCGGCCACCACTATGCCGAAACCACCGCCCCCTATCCGACCCGTCCGGAGGTGTTCATGCGTGGCTCCTCGTCTCGCCGACTCGCCCTCTTCCTTGCCGTCGTCGCTCTGACCGCCTGCGATTCGGTGACCGAGCCCGTCAGCGACGTCCAGCCGTCCTTCGCCACCTTCGGCGCGACGGATGGCGGCGGCCCCATCAGGTACATCGTGGTGTCCCGAACCGACGGGCTGCCCGAGTCGCTCCACGCGGACGCGCGGGCGCTCGGCGGGCGGGTGACCGCGGAGCTCCCGCAGATCGGCGTCGCCTTCGTGGAGTCGTCGAGCTCCCGGTTCGCCGACGAGATGGCTCGAGCGGACGGCATCCAGTCCGTCATCCCCGACATGATGTGGGAGTTCGGCGACCGCACCATCGACGGGGCCCTGCTCGATCACGGCTCCCTGCCGGGCGCCGGCTTCTTCGACGACCTGACCTGGGGAATCGACGCGGTCGACGCGCCGGCAGCCTGGGCCCAGGGTCAGCGGGGCGCGGGCGTACGCGTCGCGGTGCTGGACTCCGGAATCGACCCGACGCATCCGGACCTGGCGCCCAACCTGAACGAGGCCCTCAGCACGACGTTCGTGCCATGCCTCTTCGACGAGAACTGCGACGGGCCGTGGGAGGACTGGCGGATCACGCCGGGCTTCTACTTCAACCACGGCTCCCACGTGGCCGGGACCATCGCGGGAGCCGGCGCGGGAGTGACGGGCGTCGCCCCCGAGTCCGAGCTGGTGGTCGTGAAGGTGTGCACCGAGTTCGAGAACCTGTGCCCCCTGTCGTCGCTTCTCAGCGGCCTGGTGTACGCGGCGGACGTCGACGCCGACCTCGTGAACATGAGCCTGGGGCTCCTGCTGCGGATGCGGAACGACTTCGTCCGCTTCTGCCGGGACGAGCTCGAATACCCGGCGTCGATCTGCGGCCGTGTGGCGCGCTACAATGCCATCTTCCAGGACGATTACGTGCACGTCCTGATCCTGGTCTTCCAGCGCGCCCTCCAGTACGCGCACGGCCAGGGCACCACGGTGATCGTCGCCGCCGGCAACGACCGCATCGACGCCGACCGCAGCAAGGACATCAAGCTCTCCTTCGCCGATTTCCCGCAGACCATCGCCGTCTCGGCGCTCGGACCCCTGGGCTGGTGCCTCGATCCGTCGACCAGCACCGACGAGCTGGCCTACTACTCGAACACGGGGCAGTCGGTGATCGACCTCTCGGCCCCCGGCGGGAGCTTCCTGGGAGCGGAGCTGGGCGCGCCCTACACCGACCCTTGCACGGTGGGGCCGGTGACCGTGCCCGCCTTCATCCTGGACGGCGTCTTCAGCACCATCGCCGGGGGCTGGGCGTGGGCGCAGGGCACCAGCATGGCCGCGCCGCACGTCACGGGCGTGGCGGCGCTCCTGATCGGCGCCAACGGAGGGAGCATGTCCCCGTCGCAGGTCGCGAGGGCCTTGAACGAGGCGGCCGAGGACCTCGGCGAGCCCGGCCACGACGCGATCTACGGGGCGGGTCGGGTGTCGACCGGGTACTGAGGCGGGCAGCTCGACCCGGCCCGTCCAGCCGGGTCGAGCTCCGGCAGCCGGGCAGGGGTGAGGCTACAATCCGGACATGGCCATCACCTGTCCGGGCTGCGGTCGCGAGTACGACGTCACGCTCTTCCAGTTCGGACGCACGATCCACTGCACGTGCGGTCGGCGTGTGGGGCTCGAGCATCGCATCGCCATCCCCACTTCCGGGCCGCCTCCGCGCTTCATCGCCGACGCCATGCTCGGCNNGCGCCGCGCCTTCGACGAGGAGCGTCACATCCTCACCCGGGACCGCGGGCTCTTCGAGGAGTGGCGCGTCGAGGGAGGCCTGCTGATCGGGTCCGACGGCACCCTCGACCAGGTGCGAGAGGTGGTGGAGGCGTTCGGTCTTCCCCGGCCCGACAGGCTCTTCCTCCGGTGCAGGGAGTGCAACGCCGAGCTCGAACGCCTGGATCCGGACGAAGTCGAGGAGGCTCTCGAGGGCGGGATCCCGGAGGGGGTCCGGGCCCGGGTGCGCCGGGGAGAATCGTCGCTCGCTCGCTGTCGGAGCTGCGGACGGACGTACTGGGAGGGCTCGCACACGGCCCGCATGAGGTCCCTGGTCGACCGGGTGTTCGACTGAGCGGCCGAGGGCGGTAGCTTCACACCATGGTGACGCTGATGGTCAACGGCGAGCGGCACGAGGTGGACGTGCCCGACACCCATCCCCTGCTCTGGGTCCTCCGGGAGAGGCTGGGCCTCACCGGCACCAAGTACGGCTGCGGGATCGGGCGATGCGGCGCGTGCACGGTGCTGGTCGACGGGCGTCCCGTGCGCTCGTGCCAGGCCCCGGTCAGCGGCGCGGTAGAAGCGGAGATCACGACCATCGAGGGCCTCGGCCGCGACGGGCCCGATCCCGTGCAGGCGGCCTGGATCGAGGAGCAGGTGCCCCAGTGCGGCTACTGCCAGTCGGGCCAGATCATGTCCGCCACGGCGCTTCTGGCCGACGTGGAGGAGCCCACCGACGCCGACATCGACCGCGCCATGTCGGGAAACGTCTGCCGCTGCGGCGCCTACGGCGCGATCCGCCGCGCGATCCACCGCGCTGCGGAGATCCGTGCGGGCGGGCCACCGCGGAGGTCGACGGAGGGCGGGCGCGGTGGGGACGCTCGGTCATGAGCCCCCTCACCCGCCGGAGCTTCGTCAAGATCGGGGTCGTGGCCGGCGCGGGCCTCACGCTGGGTGTCACGTGGCGCCTCACCCGCGATCCCGGACTTCCCCCCAGCGACGCCACCTGGGTGCCCAACGCCTACCTCCGCATCGATGAGGACGGCTCCATCACGGTCCTGGTGCCCCGCTCGGAGATGGGCCAGGGCGTGAGCACCGCCCTGCCCCAGCTGGTGGCCGAGGAGCTGGACGCGCCGTGGGAGCGGATCGCATTCGAGGCCGCCCCGGCCCACGATGCGTACNNTTCACGCCACATGTTGCGCGAAGCGGCCGCCCGTCGCTGGGAGGTCCGCGCGGAGGACGTGCGGACGCGGGACGCCGTCGTCGTCGGGCCCGACGGCGCCACGCTGACCTACGCCGAGCTCGCCACCGACGCGGCGGAGCTGGAGGTGCCGGAGGACGTGCCCCTGAAGGACCCGTCCCGGTTCCGCTTCATCGGAGCCTCGCTCCCGCGCCTCGACGTGGAAGACAAGTCCACCGGCCGGGCGGTCTTCGGCATCGACGCCGGGCCGCCCGACGCGCGCGTGGCGGTCGTCGCCCGCTGTCGCGTCTTCGGGGGCACCCTCCGCTCCTTCGATCCCGCGCCCGCCCTGGCCGTCGCGGGCGTGGAGGAGGTCGTTCCCATAGGCAGCGGCGTCGCGGTCGTGGCCCGCGGCTACGTGGAGGCCTCTGCGGGGCGGGACGCGCTGACGGTCGAATGGGACGAAGGCCCCGCCGCGTCGCTCGGGGACGCGGAGATCCTGCAGCGGCTTCGGGCCGCGGTATCCGAGGGCCGCACCGTCCGGGACGAGGGCGACACCGAGTCCGCCCTGGCCTCGGCCTCAACCCGCGTGCAGGCGGCGTATCGGCTCCCCTATCTCGCCCACGCGACCATGGAGCCCATGAACTGCACGGCCTGGGTCCGGGACGGCCGCTGCACCGTCTGGACCGGGACCCAGCTCCAGAACGCTCCGAAGATCATCGGCGGCGGGGCCCGGCAGGTCGCGGCAGCCGCA
>JABAOG010001023.1_pt4 | contig 13129 bp, 7 predicted proteins | sample 7062131 | NCBI WGS metagenome assembly JABAOG01 (sample SAMN14538629, study PRJNA623070) | marine sediment metagenome | biome: marine biome [ENVO:00000428]; feature: marine pelagic biome [ENVO:01000023]; material: deep marine sediment [ENVO:00002113] | place: India: Arabian Sea | collected... | reverse complement strand
CCGGAGGGCGGCCTGGGCGATCTCCACGCCGTGGGCCGCCGCCTCGTGGAGCGCCTTCTGGACGCGGGCCTGCGTCTCGACGTCCTCGAATTCCTGGACGCTGATCAGCACCGAGTCGCGCGCCCGGATCTCCCGCGCCCGGTCCAGCGCCTGGTCCGCCTGGATCAGGGAGGCCCGGGCCTGGGCCTCTCGGGCACGGGCCTCGCTCACGCCCGCCCGGTTCCGGGCCACCGCCGCCTCGTACTGGGTGGGGTCGATGCGCAGCAGGACCTCGTCCTTCTGCACCGCGTCCCCCTCCTGGACGTAGAGGGCCGTCACCCGGCCCATGATGTCCGACTGGACATCCACCGCCAGCCGGGGCTGGATCCAGCCGCTGGCCCGGACCATGGCCTCCAGGTCCCGGGTCTCCACGGCCGCCGTGCGGACGGCGACCGCGTCGTCCCCGCCCCGGGTCAGCCCCATGACCCCGGCGCCCGTGACCACGACCGCGGCGCCGATGCCCAGGATGATCTTCGTCTTGCGTTTCATGGTCTCCGCTTCAGTTCTCGGGGATCGCCAGGTCCTGGCCCACCGCCGCCTCCAGGACCGTCAGCGCTTCCTGGAACGCGTACACGCCGAGCAGGTACTCCCGGTCCGCCCGCGCCTTCAGGGTCTCCGCCTCCATCAGCTCCAGGAACGACGCGGCCCCCAGGCGGTAGCGNNTCTAGGAACGACGCGGCCCCCAGGCGGTAGCGCTCCCGAGCCAGCCGCAGCTGGTCGTCCGCGAGGGCGCGGTTCCGATCCTCGAGCTGAACGGCACGGTACGCCGTCTCCAGCTCACGGTACGCCGTCTCGACGTCGGCCTCCACCCGGAGCCGGGCCGCCCGATGGCGGAGCCGCGCGTCCTCCGCCTCCGCGTGCGCCGCCTCCAGCTGCCGCTGCCGCGACAGCCCCTGGAAGATCGGCAGCGAGATGCCCAACGTCAGTGACGCCGGCTCCCGCGTGAAGTCGAACGGGAACTGGCTGTTCTGGTCCAGCAGCGCGGCCCGGTCCGCCTCCGTGAAGGCGAACTGCTCCGCGCAGTCCACCGTGGGCAGCGGCGGGTCCGCCCCGGCGAAGATCCGGTTGAACACCACGCACTGGTCGTACGACTGCGAGGCCGACAGCTCCGCCTGGTCGATCAGGTACTGGTTGCTGCCCACCCGCCGGGTATACCCCGAGAGGCCCGTCGAGAGGCTCAGCGATGGCCAGAACGCGCTCCGGGCCACACCCACCCCCGCCTCCGCCGACTCCGCCGACGCCTCCGCGGCCGCCAGCTCCGGCTGGCTCGCCACCGCCGTCGCCACCAGCGACGCCTGGTCCCACCGCGGCTCGAAGACCCGCACCGCCGTGGTCAGCTCCACGTCCCCGTCCAGGTCCACCCCGATCTGCTCCAGGAGACGAACCTTCTCGTTCTCCAGCTGCGTCTGCGCCCGCAGGAGGTTCACCTCCGCACGACCCCGCTCCACCTCCGCCTGCTTCGTCTCGATGGCCGTCGCCGCCTCCACCGCGAACCGGGCCTCCGCGAGCGCCAGGTTCGCTTCCGCACGCTCCAGCTCCGAACGGGCGAGATCCACCCCGTCCCGGACCCGCAACACCGCCAGGTACTGACGCGTCACCGCCGCATCCAGCTGCTGCTCCGCCACATCCAGGTTCGCCAGCACCGCCCGCCGCGACGCCCGCTCCCGCCCGAGCTGGTAGAACTTCGCCCCGCTCAACCCCAGGCTCACGTCCAGCGAATAGCTCGAGTAGTAGTACGACGGGGTCTCCCCGATCCCGATGTCGTCCGACGTGTACGCTCCGATCCGCGCCTCACCACCCCCCTGATACGTCACCGCGCCGCCCGCCGTCGCACGCGGAAGGAAATCCGCGTACGCCGAGCGCACCTGCCAGTCCGCCACCGCCTCGTCGTTCAGCCGCGACCGGTAGTCCGGGTTGTGCTCCCGGGCCAGCGCGATCGCTTCCTCCAGCGTCAACGTCGCGGGCGCCTCCTGCGCGCCCAGCGCCCCCGCCACCAGAAGGAGTCCCGCCGTCGCAATGCTCGTCCTCTTCATTTGGCCCGTTCCTGCCACCAGGGGAGTGCCGTGATCCGCTCCGATCTCCGCCCCCTCTACGCAACCCGCCGTCCCTTTGTTTCGGGCGGGCCGGATCCGGCCGGGTCGATGTCCAGGTGGGGCGAATCCCGGTTGCGTCATGGTGTACTGGCCAACTAATACACCGGGGCGGTGGCGGTGTCAAGGACGGACCCGGTGGGGGTCGGGGGTGGGCGCGGCTGCCGCAGGAGGGGCCGGTCGGTCCCGGGCTCAGGGCAGTGCGGTACGCTCGGCCAGGTAGTCGTCGTCGGGGATGCGGAGGCGAAGCACGCGGTTCTGGGCGTCGACCCAGAGGGTGCGAGCGGGCATGCCGGCGGGCTCGATGGTGAACCGGCGCGCGGACACCTGCCGGCCGGCGACCTGGATCTGCTCGGTTCCGGCGGCGGCGATAGTGGCGGAGATCTGCCGGCTCTGGCGTGGGATGATGATGGGAACGCGGGTGTCGCCTTCGAGGCCTGCGACGAGGAAGTAGTGCTGGTGCGCGACGCCGTCATCGAGGACGACGGCGCCATCGCTGGCGAGGTACTCGCGCATCTGCTCGCCGGAGGTGGACACGACGGTGGCCCGGAAACGGTTGCCGGTGGCCTGGCCGCTGATGCTTTGCCTCTCGGGTGCGCTGACCTCAATCTGGTAGGCGGAGGGTCGCAGTCCGGGCCCTTCGACCTGGAGGAGGGCGCGGCTCTGCTCGCCGGTATCGAGGACGACGCGTCCCTGTGCGACGGTGGTGGTGTTTTCGCCGGACCCGCTGCGCCGTATGGTGAACGTCTCGGTCCCGACGGGGGTTCCGCGCACGGAGAGGCGGAAGGTTCCTTCGTCGATGACGGTGGTCTGGGCCTGCGCGTCGGCGGCCGCGAGGGTGGAGAGGAGCGCGGCGAAGGCGATGGGGACGGACGGTCTGGCGATCATACGGGCCTCCCGTTGGATTCGATACAATGTACCCCGTGTGGGGCTGCTGAGTTCGGTGCAGGGACCGGGCCGTGGCGTCACAGGGTATCGGAATCCTGGTCGGGCCGGACGAAGACGGCGCGCCGGATGGCGTCGAGGATCCGCTGGTAGAGGAGGCGGCCCTTGGCCTCGCTGGCGAGGGTGGGGCGGCCGACGCAGCCGGTGCCGCCGGGGGGTGGGGCGGGCAGGCCGCCGCGCATGTAGCGCCGGAACTCGTCGGGGTCGAGCTCGAAGTCGCGGGCGCGGTCCATGCGCACGAGGTTGGGGTAGAGGTGGAGCATGAGGGAGGTCTCGGCCTCCCCGGCGTGCTGGACGTGCTGCTGCCCCTCGAGGAGGTCGTGGATGGGGACGTCCCAGATGTCGACGACGCGGACGCGGGCGCCGGTGGTGACGAGGGTGGCCAGGGCCTCGAGGTGCGGCTCGTGGCGGTGGGCGGTGACGATGACGAACTCGGTGACGCCGTGTCCCTCCCAGGCGTCGAGGAGCTCGTTCATACCGCGGTGGAGGGTCTTGCGGCCGAGGGAGGCGGTGCCGGCGTAGGCGCGCTCGGTCTTCACGTTGACCCCGTAGTTGAAGGTGGGTGCGCGGAGCACCCCGAACTCCTGTGAGAGGTCGAGACAGATCTTGCGAGCGATGAGGACGTTGCTGCCGAGCGGGAGGTGGGGCCCGTGCTGCTCTAGGGCGCCGACCGGGATGAGGAGTCGGGGGTCGCGGGCGAGGTGGGCGGCGATGTCGATCCAGCTGAGCTCGTCCAGGGCCAGGGCGGTGTCGTGGTTTTCCATGGGGACAACATGACGGGGGCGGGCCGGTTGCGCACGGTGGTGGGAGTGACGTACGCGGCGCAGCTGGCGCTCCTGCTGTGGAGCCGGACGCTGTCTCCGCTGGTCCTCGCCGCGACGACGGGGGTCCTGGGGGCGGCGGTGTTGCTGGAGCGGCGGCGGTCGGCCCGGGAGGGGATGCGGATGCCGGTCCCGCTGGCGCAGGCGGCACTGGCGCTGGCGCTGATCGCGGCGCTGGCCACGACGGCGCGGCTGGAGTGGGGCGGTCGTTCGTGGGAGACGGTGGCGGCGACGCGGGAGGCGCACCTGTCGGCCCGGCTGGACGACCGGGTCCGCGGGGCGGTGCGGCGGGCGGCGGCGGCGGCGGAGCTGGCGGCGGCGGCGGAGCCCGGCTCGTTCGAGGCGCTGGCGGCGATCCGGGAGCGGACGGGGGTGGACGCGGTGGCGGTGCTGGGTGCGGCGGGGCGGCCGGAGGCGTGGGCGGGGGACCACCGGGGCCGGATCCCGGGGGCGGTGTTCCAGCGGGAGGAGGGGGCGATCTTCCCGGGCGGGACCCTGTTCGACTACCTGTACGTGGTGGCGCCGACGACGGGCGGGCGACGGGTGATGGTGGCGATGCTGATGCAGGCCGGGCCGCCGCTGCGGGGAGCGACGGACGCGCTGGCCGAGCGGTTCGAGGCGGTGACGGGGGAGGGACCGCGATTCGACGGGCCGCGCGCCGCGGATGCCGACTGGCGCCTGACGCTGGACGGCGTGGAGGTCCTCTCGGCCCGGTTCCCGCCGGTGAGTCCGGCGGAGTGGCGGGGTCGGACGGCCCGGGCGGGCCGCCTGGCGGTGTTCGTGCTCGTGCTGGCTGCCCTGAGTCTGCTGACCGCGGCGTGGCTGCGATCGCTCGAGGATCGCGGCGGGGTGGGCGGGATGGTCCCCATCGGCGCCCTCAGCGTCACGCTGATGGCCGCGCCGCTGCGGCGCACGCTGGGGCTCGACCGACTGTTCTCGCCGGGGTGGTTCGTGCTGCCCATCCCCGGCGACTTCGTGATCGAGGGGGTGATGGTGGTGCTGCTGCCGGCGGCCGCCCTGCTGTCCACGGTTCGCCCGTGGGCGGGGCGTCGGTCGGACCTGTGGCTCCGGCTGGTCATCGGCGCGGCGCTGGTGGGCGGCGGGTTCGCGGTGGGGGCGGGGCTGATGAGCGGGAGTGCGGGCACGCCGATGCTGACGTCGGGCGGACCGCTCTGGTACGTGCTCCAGCCGACCACGGTGGTGCTGTTGACGGTGCTGGCCGCGGTCCTCATGCCCCGGTGTCAGGAGGCGGATCCCCGCTCCCGGCTGCTGGTCTGGAGCGGGGCCGGGCTGGCGGTCTCCGTGCTGCTGGCGCTGGGACTGGCCACATCGTGGATCCCGGACCGCCCGCTGCCGACGCCGGTCCTGTTCGCGTGGGCCCTGCCGTTCGCCCTGCTGGCCCGGGCGGTGGCGGGGTACGTGGGCCGGGGGGACCGGCTGCTCCGCTGGCTGGCGGCCGGCTGGCTGGCGTCCACGGCGGTCATCCCGCACCTGTGGGTGGCGAGCCAGGCGGCGATGCTGGAGGAGGCGGAGACCGAGCTGGCCTCGTTCGGCGCCCGGGGTGACCCGTTCCTCAACTACCTCCTGGGCCAGTTCGCCGAGGAGCTGGGATCGGCGGCGGGGCGGGGCGAGCGGGGCATGGACCTGCTGTACGAGGCGTGGGTCTCCAGTGGGCTGGCCGGCGAGCCGTACCCGCTGGAGATCAGCATGTGGGACGGCGAGCTGCGGCGGGAGGCGCACCTGCCCCTGGGCGTGCAGCTGGAGCCGCCGGGCGAGTCGCAGCGGGACCTGCTGGAGCTGGTCCAGGACGCGCAGGGGCGGGGCCGGATCGTGAACGAGCCCGCCGGCGGCGGCGGGGTGAGCCGGTTCCTCGTGGTTCCGCTCGCCGGGGGGCGGACCGTCTCCGTGGCGGTGGCGCCGCGGGCGAGTCTCCGGCCGACGTCCGCTCTGACCATGTTCATGGAGGGCGAGCCGCAGCGGGATGTGACGCTGGACCTGCTGCCGACGCAGGCGTTCGGCGCGCCGTCGCAGACGGTCGTCCACTGGCAGAAGATGCAGACGGGGTGGCGGAGCGAGACGCTGCTGCAGGAGGGCAACGACACGTACCACGCGCACCTGGAGCTCCGGCTCGCGCCGGCCGGGGTCCGGCTGGCCCGGGGCGTCCTCCTGGTCACGCTGAACCTGCTCCTGCTCACGCTCCTGTGGGGGGTGGGGCGGCTGGCCCGGGGCGACCCCCCGGTCCCGCCCGGCGGCTGGCTGGGCTGGTTCGGCGGGTTCCGGGCGCGGCTCATCGCGAGCCTGTTCGTCTTCTTCCTCCTGCCAACGGCGGTCTTCGGCTGGGCGGCCTACCGGGCGCTGGCCGACGAGGTGACGAGGGCGGCGCGGCAGATCGCGGAGCGGGCGGTGGTCCACGCGGCCAGCATCCTGCCGGGCGCCGGCATCGAGGAGGCCGCCCGCCGGACGGGGGAGGACCTGCTGTACTACCGGATGGGGACCCTGGGTTCCGCCTCGATGCCGGAGGCGGCGGAGCTGGGTCTCTACAGCGCGTGGATGCCGCCGGAGCTCTACCAGAGCATCCGGGCCGGCGAGTCCCTGGGCGGGACGGAGACGGGCGAGCTGGCGAACCGCAGCTACCTCGTGGCCTACCGCCGGCTGCGCAGCCCGGTGGAGCTGGTGGCCGTGCCCGTATGGCTGGCGGCCCGGGACGTGGCGGTGCGGCAGCGGGAGTTCGCGCACCTGGTGCTGTTCGGGGTGCTGGTGGGCGGCGTCCTGTCCCTGGCGCTCTCCGTCCTGGTGGGGCGCGCGTTGGCCCAGCCGATCGGCGAGCTGCGGCGCGCGGCCGCGGCGGTGGGTCGGGGCCACTTCCGGGTCCGGCTGCCCGACGACCGGGCGGACGAGTTCGGGGACCTGTTCGAATCGTTCAACCGGATGGCGCGGCGGCTGCGACGGGCCCGGGCGCAGGAGCTGCGGACGGCCCGGATCCTGGCGTGGGGCGAGATGGCGCGGCAGGTGGCGCACGAGATCAAGAACCCGCTGACCCCGATCAAGCTCTCCATCCAGCACATCCGGCGGGCGTACCAGGACCGGCGAGAGGACTTCGAGCCGATCCTGGACTCGAACGTGGAGCAGATCCTGGTGGAGATCGACCGGCTGACGGAGATCGCCAAGGCGTTCTCCCGGTACGGGGCGCCGGAGGAGGTGACCGGGGAGACGGAGCCGGTGGACGTGGCGGCCGTGGCCCGGGAGGTCCTGACGCTGTACCGGGCGCCGGACCGGTCGGTGGAGTACCGGCTCCGGGTGGAGACCGAGCACGCGTTCGCGGCCGCCCGGGCCCTCGAGCTCCGGGAGGTCATGGTGAACCTGCTGGAGAACGCCCGGGCGGCGGTGGGCGAGGCGGGCACGGTCGAGCTGACGGTGGACGCCCGCGACGGCGAGGTTCTGGTGGCGGTCCGCGACGACGGCAGCGGCATCACGCCCGAGCAGCTGCCCCGGATCTTCGAGCCCCACTTCTCCACCCGGTCCTCGGGCACGGGGCTGGGTCTCGCCATCGTCCGCCGGCTGGTGGAGAGCTGGGGGGGAGAGGTGGGCGCCGAGAGCGAGCCCGGGGCGGGCGCGGTCGTCTGGCTCACGATCCCCGGTACGACGACGGCGCCGACCCCCAGACCGGGGGCCGACGCCGATGCCGAATGAAGCCCGGGGCCGGTCGGGGGCATGCCCGCCGGCTCCCGGCTCAGGCCCGGATCACCGGACCCGGAAGCTGATCACCCGCTCGTTACCGGTCCGGACGCTGCGGACCCTGACCACCACCACGTCCCCGCGCTCCACGTCGTCGGCCAGCCGCCGGAGGTCCCGGACGCCGGCGACGGGTTGACGGTTGAACTCGAGGATCAGGTCGCCCCGCTCCAGCTGGGCGGCCGCGGGCCCCCAGGGCGACACCTGAGCGACCACGACGCCCTCGACGTCCCCGGCGAGGCCGAGCTCCTGCCGGACCTCGGGCGAGAGGGGGGCGACCCGGATCCCCAGGAGCTCCTCCGCCGACTCGCTCTCGGCGGCCACCGTGGGCTCGGGCTGCTCGACCTCGAACTCGCCGAGCTCGACCTCCACCTCCGTGCGCCGCCCGTCCCGGACCACGCCCAGGGTGACCTCCTCGCCGGGCTGACGCCGGGCCAGTCGTGTGGTCAGGTCGCTGGCGTCCTCGATGGCCTCGCCGTCCACCGACACGATCACGTCCTCGGACCGGATCCCGGCCTCCTGAGCGGGGCCGTCCGGCTGGATCTCCGAGACGACGGCGCCGGCGATGTGGTCGAGGCCGTACAGCTCGGCCTGGGCCTCCGTGACCGGCACGATCACGACGCCGATCCGCGGCCGCCGCACGTAGCCGAACTCGATGATGTCCCGGGCGGCCTTGGCGGCGATGGCGCTGGGTACGGCGAAGCCGTTGCCGGCGTAGGTCCCCGTGGGCGAGAAGATCGCGGTGTTGATCCCCACCACGCGCCCGTACAGGTCGACCAGCGGGCCGCCGGAGTTGCCCGGGTTGATGGCCGCGTCCGTCTGGATGAACGACTCGAGGGCGATGTCGCCCTGGATGATGTTCAGGTCGCGCCCCTTCGCGCTGACGATCCCCGCCGTGACCGTGAAGCCGAGGGACAGGGGGTTGCCGAGGGCCAGGACCCAGTCGCCGACCTGGACCCGGTCGGAGTTGGCGATCTCCAGGGGGGTGAACGGCTCTCCGTCCCGGGGCTCGATCTTGACCACCGCCACGTCGGTGTTGGGGTCGCGTCCCACGACCTCCGCGTTGTCGAACACGCGCCCGTCCGGGAACCGGATCTGGACATGGGTCGCGTTCTCGACCACGTGGTTGTTGGTCACGATATGGCCCTCCTCGGTGAACACGAACCCGGAGCCGGTCCCGATCTGGGGCGGCGCGTCCTGCTGCGGGACGCGGTCGCCGAAGGGGAAGGGGAACGGCAGCTGCCGCTGGACGGCCCGCGGTCGGGCCGTCACCTGCACCGTCACCACGCTGGGCAGCGCTCGCGCGGCGGCGGCCCGGAACGTCTGCGAGAGGGCCGCCGCGGTGGTGGTGTCCACCCTGGTCGGCGCGTCCCGGAGCTGTTCGCTCACCGGGCGGTCCGTTTCCCGCTCCTGCGCGTTGGCGTCGACCCGCCCGCACCCCATCAAGAGAAGCATCGAGGCCACCACCGCGCGGCGCGCGATCCTGCTGTTCCAACCCATCGATATCCTCCGCTGAACCGATTGTTTCCGTATCCGTCTTCTCGCCGTCCTCGTGCGCCGCAAGGGGTGCACCGGCGTCCGATCGCCCGGCAGTTTATTTCCTCCAGGGCGGGCTTTGTTCCCCGCCGACCCTTGGACGTCCCTCGCCAGCCGGACCGTTGCCGGGGCCGGACGCAGGACCAACGAATCCGCCTCCGCGGGCGTCTGTATAATCCGGAACGGGCGCGGCCCGCGCCGATCGCGTGGAGGCGCGGCGGTGGGGCCGGAACGAGCGGACGGGGCGCATGAACGCATTCGACTCCAGGGTGGCGGCGGTGGTGCTCGCCGCGGTCGCGGCGACGGGGGCCGCGGGGCAGGAGCTGCCGCCGCTGACGGTGGTGGACAGCGTGACGCTCGAGGAGGCGGTCGAGCGGACGCTGCGGGTGGCCCCGCAGGTGGTGCAGGCCCGGACGAGCCTGGGGACGGCGTCGTTCGGGACGAAGCAGGCGTACGCGGCGATGCTGCCGAGCCTCTCGGTGTCGACGGGCGCGTCGCTGTCGAGCTCGGAGCGCTACGACCCGGATACGAACCTGCGGGTGAGCGGCCAGAGCGACAGCTACAGCGCGGGGATCTCCAGCAGCATGGACGTTTTCGCCGGAGGCCGGAACCTGGCGGCGGTGCGGAGCGCCCGGGCGACGGAGCGGGCGGCGGAGGCGACGCTCGTCACGCAGCGGTTCGCGGTGGCGCTGGCGGCGAAGCAGGCGTTCTTCGCTGTATTGCGGGCGGAGGAGCTCATGGAGCTGAACCGTCAGCGGATCGCGCAGGCGGAGGAGCAGCTGGAGGCGGCGGAGCGGCGGTTGCGGGTGGGCAGCGCGACGCGCTCCGACGTGCTGCGGGCCCGTCTCGAGCTGAGCAACGCGCGGCAGGCGCGGCTGGAGTCGGCGACGCAGCGGCGGACGGCCATGTACGCGCTGGGCGAGGCGATCGGCACGCCGGGCGCCGTGGCGGCGCGGGGCCCGGCATCGCTGGAGCCGGAGCCGCTGGCCATGAGCCCGGCGGCGCTCCGCGCGCTCATGGCGAACGAGGCGCCGACGGTCCTGTCGGCGCTGGCGGACGTGCGGGTGGCCGAGGCGGGCGTGTCCCAGTCCCGGGCCCAATACTTCCCGACCATCGGGGTGAGTGGGGGGTACAACTGGTCGAACCAGGAGTTCGGTCTGGCCCAGGGGCTGACGAGCTGGAGCACCCGGATCAGCCTGTCGTATCCCCTGTTCAACGGACTGCAGCGGGAAGCCGCGGTGGACCGGGCGAACGCGCAGCTGACGGTGGCGGAGGCCCGGGCGCAGGCGGCCGCGCGGGCGGCGGTGGCCGAGCTGGAGGCGCTGCTCGCCGCGCTGACGCTGGCGGAGCAGCAGCTGGCGCTCCTGGAGGAGTCGGTGGCGGTGGCGGAGGAAGACTACCGGGTGCAGCAGGAGCGGTACGAGCACGGGACGGCGACGATCCTGGAGCTCGTGTCGTCGCAGATCGCGCTCACGCAGGCGGAGTACGACCTGATCAACGCGCGCTACGACTACCAGATCGCGAAGGCGGAGCTGGAGTCGCTGGTGGGCCGGGAGCTCTAGCACCATGACGCAGGCACGGGACAGACGGAACGGGAGGACCCATTCGATGACGGGGTTCGCGAGGGGTGTGGGCGCGGCGCTGCTGGCGGTGGCGCTGGGGGCGTGCTCGGAGTCGGACGCCGCAGAGGGGAACGGGGCCGGGAACGGCAGCGAGATCGCGGCCGTCGAGCGCGGCGATCTCGACATCCGGGTGGAAGCGGCCGGCCAGGTGGAGCCGATCCTCGTCGTGGAGGTGAAGTCGAAGGCGTCGGGCGAGATCACGGCGCTGCACGTGGAGACCGGGGACGAGGTGGAGCGGGGCGAGCTGCTGGCGGAGGTGGATCCCCGGGACGTCCGGAACGCGCTGGCGCAGGCCCGGGCCGACCTCGAGGTGGCGCAGGCGCGGGTGCAGATCGCGGAGTCCCAGGCCGGGCGGTCGGAGGAGCTGCGGGAGGCCAACGTGGTGACGCAGCAGGAGCTGGAGTCCTCGGTCCTGGAGCTGGCCAACGCCCGGGCCGCGCTGACGCGGGCGGAGACGAACCTGGAGCTGGCGCAGGAGCGGATGGGGGACGTGACTATCCGGGCGCCCATCACCGGGACGATCATCGAGAAGCCGGTGGAGGCGGGGCAGATCATCGCGTCGGCCAGCGGGAACGTCTCGGGCGGGACGACGCTCATGCTGATGGCGGACCTGTCGACCATGCAGGTGCGGACGCTGGTGGACGAGACGGACATCGGGAAGGTGGAGCCGGGGCAGGTGGCCCGGGTCCAGGTGGAGGCGTACCCGAACCGCACGTTCACCGGCAGCGTGTACAAGATCGAGCCGCAGGCGGTGGTGGATCAGAACGTGACCATGTTCCCGGTGCTGGTCCGGCTGGACAACGAGGAAGGGCTGCTCAAGCCGAACATGAACGCGGAGGTCCAGGTCGAGGTGGCCCAGCGCCAGGACGTGGTGCTGGTCCCGAACGCGGCGGTCGTGGGGCTCCGGGACGCCGTGGCCGCCGGCGAGATCCTCGGGCTGGACGCGGACGCGGTACGGGACCAGCTGCAGGCGTCGCCCCGGGGCGGGGCGGGTCCCATGGGCACGAACGGCCCCGACGAGGAGGGCGCCGGAGCGGCCGCCGGGGAGGACCCGGCGCCGGAGGACTGCCAGACGCTGATCGCGCGGGTCCGGTCCGGCGATCGGGCCTCGCTCTCCGACGAGGACCGGGCCCGGGTCCGGGAGTGCTTCCAGGCGATGGGGGGCCGGGGCGGCCGGGGGACCGCCGGCGGTGACGACGAGACGCGTCCGGCGGTGGTGTTCGTCGTCGGCCCGTCGGGGCCGGAGGCCCGCCGGGTCGTGCTGGGGCTCAACGACTGGGACCGGACCCAGGTGGTGAGCGGGCTGGAGGCCGGGGAGGAGGTCGTCCTCATCTCGGTGGCCCGGCTCCGGCAGCAGCAGGAGGACATCATGAACCGGATCCGGCAGCGGACCAGCCCGATTCCCGGGGGCGGGCGTGGCTAGTCGCCCCGGCGGCCGGTCCGCCATGCTGCTGGGCGAGATCCTGAAGGTGGCGCTGGAGTCGATCCGGGTGAACAAGCTGCGGTCGTTCCTGACCATGCTGGGCATCATCATCGGCATCGCGGCGGTGATCACGATGGTCGCGCTGGGCGAGGGCGCACAGCGCCAGGTGGAGGAACGGCTCCAGGGGCTGGGCACGAACCTGCTCACGGTCCGTCCCGGTCAGCGGATGTGGGGCGGGGTCGACCGGGGGGCGGCGGGGCTCACGGCGGAGGATGCGGAAGCCATCGCGGCGGGCGCGGAGAGCGTGAGCTCGGTGTCGCCGGAGCTGGAACGGCGCCAGCAGATCGAATACGGGCGCAGCAACGCCAACCTGTCGGTGGTGGGCGTGTGGCCGGAGTACTTCGACATCCAGAACATGGAGCTCGACCTGGGCCGGCTGTTCAACGCCGGCGAGGAGCGGGGCCGTCGGCGGCTGGTGGTGATCGGGTCGGCCGTGGCGGAGCGTCTGGACGCGTCCTCCCCGCTGCTGGTGGGCCAGAACATCCTGGTGCGGGGGATCCCGTTCGAGGTGATCGGCGTGCTGAAGGAGAAGGGCTCCCAGGGGTGGGACAACCCGGACGAGCGGCTCTACATCCCGCTGGCCACGGCCCAGTTCCGGGTGATCGGGACCGACGAGGTGCGCTCGATCAGCGTGCAGGCGGCGAGTCCCGAGACCATGGACGCCGCGATGGCCGACATCGACCGGATCCTGCGTCGCGAGCACCGCATCGCGCCCGGGGAGGACGCGGACTTCAACGTGCGCAACATCGCGTCGCTGATGAGCACGTTCCAGGAGACCACGCAGACGTTCACGTTCCTGCTGGCGGGGATCGCCCTGATCTCGCTGCTGGTGGGCGGGATCGGGATCATGAACATCATGCT
>JABAOG010002526.1_pt3 | contig 13131 bp, 15 predicted proteins | sample 7062131 | NCBI WGS metagenome assembly JABAOG01 (sample SAMN14538629, study PRJNA623070) | marine sediment metagenome | biome: marine biome [ENVO:00000428]; feature: marine pelagic biome [ENVO:01000023]; material: deep marine sediment [ENVO:00002113] | place: India: Arabian Sea | collected... | reverse complement strand
CGAAGCACAAACCGGGCAGATCCGGTGCTCGGTGACCGAGAACGGCGCCCCCGCGCGCGGAACGGTCGCGGTTGAGCAAAGCGGGCGCAAAGTCGGTTCTGGATCGTGTGGAGCGGTCCTCTCCGTTCCTGCCGGCAAGTGCAAGGTCACCGTGTGGTTGGACGGCGCTCTCGATAACCCATCGAAGGCCGTCAACGTCCAGGTCGTGGCCGGAAAGGCCGCGCCGGTCGCCGTCGATTTCCAAACCGGTGTGCTCGAAGTCCGCGTCGAAACGAAGGGAAAGCGGGGCACCGCCATGATCACCGTGAACCGCGGCTCGAAACGGATCGGCACGCTCGGGAGCGGGGTTGCCGCGCGCCTCAGCACGGGGAGCTACGAGGTCGTCGTGCGGCTCGGCGGGCAGGAGCAACGCTACACGGTCGATCTGCGCCCCGGACAGCGCCGCCTCGTGCGCGCGCAGTTCTAGCGATCTGGCTCGTAAAAAGCCGGAATAAAAGCGAAACTCCGTATACTCGACCCGATCTTGCACGCTGCTAGGGTCTGACGCGACCATGACGAACATGCCGGAGCTTGCGCGGCGCTCACCCACGCCAGCGCCCTATGCGCCCAACGCAATCTTGCGATGGCTCTATCGGCGGTTCTTCGCCCGCATCCGGGTCGACGAGAACTGGAGCCGCGGCGTGCGGGAGGCGGCGAGCAAAGGCGTCGTCGTCTATGTGATGCGATCGCTCTCTTTTTTGGACTTCATCTGCCTCGACTTCCTGCTGAAGAAGTTCGGCCTCCCGTTGGTGCGATTCGNNGGCGTCTGAGCCTTCGGCGACAGATCCCAGAAGCTGACGCGTTGGAGCAAGCCGTGGGTGACGGGTACAGCGCATTGCTGTTCCTCAGGCGTCCACCAAAGTTTGGAAGCCAGACGCGCCGAGGCCGCGAGCTCGAGGTCGACCTCATCCGAACGCTCGTCGCCAAGCAGCGAACGTCTTCGCAGCCTATCCTGCTCGTTCCGCAGACGTTCGTGTGGAGCAAACAAGCGGGGACCGCGAGCCCGAGCTTGCTGGATCTGCTGTTTGGCCCGGTTCAGTGGCCCGGCCGCGTACGCGTGCTGTGTCAGTTCCTGCTGAACTATCGGGACGCGAAGCTTCGCTCTGGAGAGCCCTTCGATCTACAGGGATTCATCGAGAAGAATCCGGACCTGACCGACGCCGACGCGGCTGATAAGGTCCGGTACGCCCTGCTTCGACGCATGGAGCGCGATCGTGCCGTCATCCTCGGCCCGATGAAAAAGACCACCGCCCGCATACAGGACGAGCTCTTGCGCAGCCCGAGAGTCCGGGCACACATCGAGCGCTACGCGGACGAAAAGGGCATTTCCTATGCCAAAGCAGAGGCCGTGGCCCACAAACAGCTNNTTCTTCACGTGGGTTTGGTCCAAGATGTATGATGGGGTTGTTTTCGACAAGCAGGGCCTCGAACGCGTGCGTGAAGCCGCCCGGGACGCCTCGCTGGTCCTATTGCCCAGTCACAAGAGCCACATCGATTATCTGGTGCTGAGCGACATGCTCTATGGCCACGCGATGATGCCGCCGATGATCGCAGCCGGCGACAATCTCAGCTTCTGGCCAATCGGGATACTGCTGCGTCGGGGCGGCGCGTTTTTCATTCGTCGCAGCTTCTATGGGGACACACTCTACCCAGCGCTCGTCGAGGCGTACCTTCGAAAGCTCCTCGCCGAGGGTTTCACCATCGAGTTCTTCTTGGAGGGTGGTCGTTCCCGCACCGGCAAAGCGTTGCCTCCGAAATACGGCTTGCTGTCGATGGTCTTCGACTCGGCATCGAGGCTACGCGGCACCAAGGTCAAGCTCGTCCCGATTTCGATCGGGTACGAACGCATCATCGAGGAGCGTTCTTTCGTTCACGAGCTCTCCGGCGGCGACAAGCAATCCGAGAACGTCGGCGATTTGATCAAGAGCTCGAGCATCTTGAGGTCGAAATGGGGCCGCCTCTATGTGCAATTCGGTGAGATCATCGACTTCGACGAGTTCCGAGAGGAAACGGCCAAGCGCGCTGGGGAGGAGATTTCGCGCGTCGACGTCATCACCGGCCAGGAGCAGCGGAGCGCGGTTCGAGCGCTGGCCCACAAGGTGATGTACTCGATCAACGAGGTCACGGTGGTGACGCCAGCGGCGCTCGTGGCTACTGCGCTGCTGACTCACCAGAAACGCGGCATGACCAGGGCTTCTCTATTGAGCGCATGTGAGGACCTCATGGCCACGTTGGATGTCGTGCACGCCCGGATCGCGCACCAGCTTCGCATCGCACAAGGCCGCATCCGCGAAGACACGATCGACGAAGCCCTGCGTTTGTTCTTGGACGCGCGTCTCATCGTCGCCCACGACACGGGCCCGGAGCCAATCTACACCATCGATTCGGAACGCCGCATTGCGCTCGAGTACTATCAGAACACGATCATTCACTTCTTCGTGCCACGGGCATTGATCTCGGCGGCGCTGCTGGTGGACACCGAGCAGTGGGTTGACACTGCGCGCCTCAACGACCGTGTCCAACAGCTGTCAAGGGTCTTCAAGCACGAGTTCATCTATCGGACCGACGCGACGTTCGATGAGATCTTCGAGGACGCGATTCGGGAGATGGCGCACGACGGCGAGATCGAACTGCGCGACGGCCACGCGCAAGCAACCGAGGGCGCGATGCGTCACCGCTTGGAGCGATACGCAGCGATGCTTCAGACGTTCTTCGAGAGCTACCTCCTCGCGCTGCGCGGCGCGGAAATCGTGCTCGACGGCCCGATCCCAAAGAAGGATTGGTACAAACGCACGCTTGCGTTGGGCCAGCAGATGTATCTCGCGGGCGAAATCGAGCGCCGTGAGTCGCTTTCGAAGCTCAAGCTGGACACGGCCCTCAAGGCCCTCGAAGACTACCGTCTCGTGCGGTTGAACGGAGACACCCTCGAGCGCGGCGAAGGCGTCCAAAGCGTCGGCGACTTGCACGCCCTAGAGCCGAAGCTCACGGGCTTTCTTCGCTGACTCTCTTTCGCGGCCGGTCGTCCAGACACTGCAGACGTCTTGCAAAACGCAACGCTCACACTTATCCGGATCGGGGCGACTTGGGCAGTCCCTCGACACCCCGAGGTGGCAGAGCGCAAAATCGTACTTCACCGGATCGTCGGGATCGAACTTCCGCAACGCTGCGGTGATCTCTTCGGCCGTGGCCCACGTCGCGGTGCGCCGATTCGTCAGCCCGAGATTGCGGCTGATGCGATGGATGTGGGTGTCGACTGGGATCACGAGCTCCGAGGGCGTGATCGGCCACAGGCCGAGGTCTACGCCGTCGGCAGGGCGCACCATCCATCGCGCGTACAGAACCAGGCGCTTGCAAGCACTTCCGGCACGAGGATCACTGATCAAGTGACGCAAGCTCCGACTGGTCGTATCGCCCCGAAGCGCATCGGCAAAACCGGCCAGACCCTCACGAAAGTCCCCCCGGCTCGTCCGATGAAAGGAGGCAAAAGCGTTGCCCAGAGTGCCATGCTCTCGCAGCAAAGATCCGGCGCGCGACAACACCGACGCGAGATGCTCCCCTCGATAGATGCGGTGGACAAATCCCCGAAGAAGGCGGCGGAGCTCCGTTTCGCCCGCGTTTACGACGGTCGCTGCGGGTTCAGGACCGAGTGCCCTGAGTACGCCAGCGATACTTTTTCGGGCGGCCACGGCGTTGCCGAACGCAAGGCTAGCGGCAACGAGGCCCGCGATCTCCTGGTCGCGAGGTTCATCATAACCATGCACGAGGTCGACGGGGTCCCGGCTGCGAGCAATCTCCGCATCGCAACCAGCGAGCAAAGCGTCCAGGCATTCGCGGATGGCGTCCACTTCGCTGGGGTTCTTGCTATATTACCGAGCCAGCTGCAATGATCAGGAGCGGTCTCTCCAAACTCGGCCTACGCAAGTCCTCCATCGTTCTCGTGATCGTCCTGATCGTCTGGGGATGCGCGGTCGGCCCGGGTTGCGCGCGCAACTCGAGCGGTACGAACCAGACCACGCCTGAGGCACAAGAGAGCAGACGGCTCAACCTCGGAGTGCGGCTCTCCGATGGCCGGTGGCTCGAGTTGGCGGACCTTCGGGGCACGCCCGTGCTTCTCTTCGTCTTTGCGACGTTCGACGCGGTCAGCCAAGCATCGCTGAAATCCCTCCGGCCTTTCGTGCCCCAGCATCCCGAAGTGATCGTGATCGGCATCGCGGCACAACCGCGGGCGACGCAGCTCGTCGAAGCATGGGCGTACGCGCTGGATCCGCCCTTCGTGGTCGGCGCAGACCCATATGGCCGCGTCGAGAACGGAGAAAGTACGCTCGGTAAAATCGAGACCGTGCCGACGTACATCCTGTATGACGCCGAGGGCTATGAAATCGATCGGACGACTGGATTGGTGACCGAAGGGGACCTGGCTCGTCTCGTGCAGCCTCTATCCCGAGCCGACAACTAGACGATTCCCTGCTCTTTCCACAGTGCGCCCAGGTGCTTCCCGAGGCGATCGACCACCAGTCGACGAACCGCGTCGGCGGAGCTGCATTCGAGGGCATCACGTGCGACCTCTGCTGCCGCTTGGAGATCGACGTTGCGAATGACGGCGCGCGCCAATGGCACGACGCTCACCGGCACCGAGATCTGTCGGTAACCGAGTCCCAGAGCCAGGCCCAGCGCAACGGGATCGGCTGCCATGTCACCACACATCGAGCACGGTTTGTTCGCGTTGCTCGCTGCGGTGATCGCGCGCTCGAGAAGGCTTAGGACAGCCGGATCGAGTGGCTGGGCGGCCGAGCGGCTATCGCGCCGGTCGAAGGCCAACGTGTAGTGCGCCAGGTCATTGGTCCCAACGGCAAAGAAATCAGCGTGCTCGACAAAACGCTCTGCGAGCAAGGCGGCGGAGGGCACCTCCACCATCATCCCGACCGGAAGTTGCGCCAACTTCGCGCTTTCATCTTTGAGCTCGCCGCGGCACTCGTCTACCAGCGACTGCGCACCGCGGAGCTCTTCCACCGTCGCGACCATCGGGAACATCAACGCGACCGACCCCTCCCCGCTGGCTCGCAGCACCGCCTTGATTTGGCTCTTCAGCCAGGTTCGTTCCCGCTCGCCGAGGTCGTGCGCACGCAAACGCTTGTCACCGCGCCAATCAAACGTGCGAAACACGACCTGCTTGGGAGCCATAGCCGTAACGACCCTACGGTACACGTCGAGCTGCTCGTCCTCGGAAGGCGGCTCCCTGCGATCCAGACACATGAACTCCGTTCGGTACAGGCCGATGCCTTCGGCTCCGTTTTCGAGCGCGGCTTCGACCTCGCTCGGCAGCTCCACGTTCGCACGGACAGAAATCGAAACGCCGTCGCGCGTGACTGCGCTCGTCGAGCGTTCCGCTTTCAGGAATGCGGTGAATCGGTCCCGGCGCGTCTCGGCCGCGCGTCGTTCCTCTGGGGAAGCGCCCACCGTCACGTCGCCGGAGAAACCATCGACCAAAACGACTTCGCCGTCTTCGATTTCGATGGGCAGCGGGCCAACGCCGACGACAGTCGGCACACCAAAGGTGCGCGCGACAATCGCAGTGTGACTGCTACCAGCACCTTTTTCCGTCACCAACCCCACCGTGGGCGGTGCCAACATGTGCACTGCATCGGCCGGAGTGAGGTCGTGGGCGATCAACACGGTCGGCCCATCGGTGGCTAGCTCGCTTCGGTGCTCGCCACACAACTGGCGAAGCAGGTGCTCTTTGACGTGGTCGATATCGCGCGCGCGCTCGCGGAAATACGAGGACGCGTCTTCGAGGAGCGGCTTCTTGAGACGTTCTGCCACCCGCGATAGGGCCCACTCTGCGTTGATCTTGTCGTTCCGGATCGCCTCCGAGATTGCGTCGATCAGAAGGGCGTCGCCGTGCATCAACAGGTAGACGTCGAGAATCGGGGCGTATGTTGTGCCGTGCTGTTGTGTGAGCTCCTGTTTGGCCGCTTCGATCTCGGCTCGCGACTTCGCAACCGCTTGCTCGAATCGCGCCAACTCGGACGAAACACTCGTGTCCTCAATGCGCCGACACGAAAGTCGGCGACGCTCCCGGCCGATCACGCGGGCCGGCCCAACTGCCACCCCGATCGATGCCGCGATACCCTTCAGTCGCGTCGGGCGAGTCATTGCTCCTCCCCAAAGCCGTCAGCGACCAAAGCGCAAAGCGCATTAAGCGCAACTTCCGCGTCAGGACCCAAGGCGTGAATCGTGATCTTGGCGCCCCGCTGACCGCACAGCAGAAGCACGCCCATGATGCTCTTGGCGTCCGCGACCTGACCGTCCTTGCTCACCTCGATGTGGGATTGGTATCGATTCGCAAGGTCAACCAACTTGGCGGCAGCTCTGGCATGCAGGCCTAGACGATTGGGCACCTCCACGGTGGCAGTGAGTGTTTCGCTCACGAGCCAGCCCGCTCCGCGTCCCGGTGTGAAACGACGACCTCGTGACTGTCGCCAAGCTGACGGCGAAGCTCCTCGGCCATCGCCACGGACCGATGCCGCCCTCCGGTGCACCCGACTGCGATGGTCAGATACGCCTTCCCCTCTCGCGCATATTGCGGAAGCGCGTAGTCGAGCAGCGATCGCAAGCGCCGAAGGAGCTCCTGCGTCTCCGGAGCCTCCATGACGTATGCCGACACTTCAGGGTCCAACCCCGTCTTTGGACGCAGCGCGTCGACGAAGTGCGGGTTCGGCAAGAAGCGCAGGTCGAATACCAGGTCGGCATGCACGGGAATCCCATATTTGAAACCAAAGGAGACCAAACGAACCACCATCGAAGGCCGGTCCGGATTGCGACCCAGGTAGTCGATCAGGTGGTGTCGCAGATCGTGGACGCTGAAGTCGGTGGTATCGATCACGATGTCGGCGCGTGCGCGAAGCACCGAAAGCCGCTCGCGCTCTCGAACGATCGCGCCCTGCAAGTCTCCGGTCCGGGCAAGTGCGTGAGGCCTGCGGGTCTCGCTAAATCGCCGAACGAGGACATCGTCGGCGCAGTCCAGGAAGATCACCCGCACTCGATGCCCGGAAGCTTCGAGCTCCGACAGGGTCTCTTCAGCTCCGCTCAGGAATCCGCCGGTTCGAACGTCGATACCCAACCCGACTCGCTCGAGCTTCCCTTCCTGTCCGACCAGCTGCAGCAGCTCGGGCGCAAGCCCGGGGGGCAAATTGTCGACGCAAAAGAAGCCGGCGTCTTCGAGAACGCGAAGCGCGGTGCTCCTTCCCGCGCCCGACAACCCCGTGATGACGACGATGTGGGGAGTTTCGCTCATCCTGTGGACCCCGAGCTCGGGTCTTCCATGTCGCCCATCAACGTGTCGATGAATTTCTGCGCGCCATGATGGCCGGCGGCCTTCAGAATGTGATTGCGCGCTGCGACTTCCAGGATGACCGCCATGTTGCGGCCAGGACGAACCGGGATTCGCAACATGGGAATCGGAATGCCGAAGATCTCCAGTGTGGAGTCGTCGAGGCCGAGTCGGTCGAACGTCTCGTCATCGCTCCAAGGGCAGAGCTCGACTACGAGCTGCACGGTCTTTTCGGAACGCACGGCGTTCGCGCCAAACAAATCACGCACGTTGATGATACCGATGCCGCGCACCTCCAGATGATTCCGCAGCAATGTTGGCGCCCGACCGAGGATCTGCTCGGAGGGAAGCAACGACAAGATCACTTGATCATCAGCGACGAACCGATGACCGCGCTCGACCAGGAACAGCGCGCATTCGCTCTTGCCAATCCCACTCGGCCCCAATAGCAGCGTGCCAATGCCATGCACGTCCATCAATACGCCGTGACGTGTTTCGGAGGGTGCGAGGACTCCGTCCAACACTAGATGGATCACCTGGATCGCACGACTGGACCGAGGCTCGGCGAGGGCGAGCGGCGTGGAGGTCTCCTGCGCAGCTTGGAGTAGCGCTGCCGGTGGTTCGATCCCTCGCGTGACGACGACGAGGGAAAGCCCAAGGCCAAACAGGACGCTCAGTCGCTGGAGCTGCTCTTCGGGCGACAACCCTTCCAAGAACGTGATCTCGGTTTCACCAAGAATCTGAATTCGGGTGGGAACCACGCCGTGGGTGTGCCCAGCCAGCGCGAGCCCCGGTTTTTGCACGCGCGGATGATTGACCGTGCGGGCCTGCCCATGTTCGCCCGCGACCAGCTTCATGATGGCGTTCAGGCGCGGCTCTGCGAGCAGGTGTGCGACCGTGATGCCGCGTTCGACACGCATGCTAGCAAGGCCGCCGTGCCGCGAAGAGGGGGACTGGGTCACCCCCGCATCATACCACGACGCAGTCTGCCCATCAGGGCTCGACCAGCGTGCGATACGCTTCGGCGTTGTCGACGGCTTTGAGGAGCGCTTTGCGCTTCTCGTCGTTTCGAAGGACGCGAGACACACCCGCCAGGGCGGCAAGGTGTTTCTGCGGCATGGAGCGCGGCCCCACGATGCCAACTACAATCCTCACCGGTAACCGATCGACTGCGTCGAAATCGACGCCGGCTGGACACAAGGCCACCGCTGCCCGGAGCTCGTTCACGCCGTCATAGCGACCGTGGGGAATGGCAACCCCGCTACCGATTCCGGTGCTGGCCAACCGCTCCCGATCGAGGAGCACGTCGTAGATGATTTCCTCGTTGGCGATTCCCTCCGGCATCGTGAGAAGCGACGCAATCGCCCGCAGCGCGGCTTCTTTATCGGAAAGCTTGAGCCCCACACGCACGCGCTCAGGATGAAGAAGCTCGGCCAACATGACGGCCTGGCGATACCCCACCCGTCACTTGGGCGCAATACGGATCAGTCTTCGGGGCGGCGAAGGGACTCGCCGCTGTTCCGCCGACGCTGTGTCTGTGTCGCCTTCGTGTCACGGACCTGGCGGTCGATCTTGTCGACGACCTGATCGATGGTCGCGTACATGTCCTCGGACTGACCATGGCCAGCGTACTGACGACCGTCGCCGGTCAGGTTCAAGTCGACCCGGTGAAGGTGCCGCTCCGTCGAAAAAGTGAACTCGGCGTGCAGCGGGGCCCGCATGTACTTCTGGACTTTGCCTATCTTCTCTGATGCGTAGTTTTTGATTCCGTCCGATGACTCCATATTGCGAAATGTGTAGCTAATACGCATCGAACCTCCAGCGTCTAAAAGTACTTCTTACGTTTTGACGAGCTCAGAATCCCGAGCATCTCGCGATACTTCGCGACCGTGCGGCGGGCAATCTTGATGTCGTCTTGCCCGAGTATTTCAACGATTCGTTGGTCTGACAATGGGGCTTTGGGATCCTCGCCCCCGATGATGTTCTTGATCGCCTGTTTTACGCTTTCGGAGGCGATATCGTTCTGATGATCCCGCCTTATGGCGCTGTTGAAGAAGTACTTCAACTCGAAGGTGCCCCTTGGCGTATGGACGTATTTGTTGCTGGTTACGCGAGAAATCGTGCTCTCGTGCATCCCGACGGCCTCGGCCACGTCGCGCAGAATCATCGGCTTGAGGTGCTCGATGCCCTTGTCGAAGAAGTCCTGCTGCTTGTCGACGATGCACTCGGTCACCTTGACGATGGTCTTACGGCGCTGATCGATGCTGCGGATCAACCACTGCGCGCTTCTGAGCTTGTCCTGGATGTACTCCTTGGCCTTGGGGTCGCCCGCCATGGCCGAGCGGTAGAAGCCACTGATCTTGAGCTTGGGCATGCCGTCGTCGTTGGCCACGACGTAGTACTCGTCCCCGACCCTGTGAACGTAAACGTCGGGGACGATGTAGCGGGGCTCCTCGGTTTGAAAGCGGCGAGCCGGCCGCGGCTCGAGCTCAGCAATGATCTGCGCAACGTCGTACACCTCGTCGAGGGAGCAGCCGCACGCTTTCGCGGCCGCCTGGTAGTGCCGCTTCTCGAGGTCGGTGAGATGCTCGGAGATGACGCGAAGCACCAGGTCGTCCATCCCGTAGTACTTGGCTTGAATCGTCAAACACTCCTCGAGGGAGCGCGCCGCGACACCGATCGGGTCGAACTGTTGAATCATCCCGAGAACCTCCTCGGCATCTTCGGGATCGAGATCGGCCTCTGCGGCGAGTCGTGGCACGACGTNNACCAACGCGGCGAAACGACGCTCGTCCTCGACGAAGTCGCCCATGCGCAGCTGCCAGCCCAGGTGATCACTCAGGTCTTCGGAGGTCGACAGAGTGGCTTCGAGCCCGGGCATCTCTTCTTCTGGCGCGCGGCGCCTCGAGGGCATTGGCGCCTCGATCGATTGGTTCTCGAGGTAGCGCTCCCAGTCGATTTCTTCTTTCTTCTCCTCGTGCGCTTTGACCTCAGGCGACGCTGATTCCTCTGCGACTGCGGNNTGATCGCCTGCTGCAGTTGCGGCGTCATGATCAGCTGTTGCGATAGCTTGAGTTGCTGTTTGAGCTCCATTCAGGCCCCACACCCCGAGAAGTGCGTCGATTCGCAGTATAGACGCCTACCGCGCTCAGGGAAACTCGACCGCCAGGGCTCGCGAATCTTTGCCCGCTCGGCTATTCTGTCCTAGTGGGGACTGCTCGGCCATTTCCAAAAGCGGTCGTGGTCGTTGCCGATGATGATCGCGCGACGTGCGAGCACATATCCCAACTGCTTCGGGCGCGCGGGTTGGTTGTCGTCCCCGCGAGCACCGGACAGAAGGCGATCGATGCGGTCCGCGCGCAGCCGGTCGACCTCGTCGTGCTCGACGTCAACATGCCAGGGCTGAACGGCATCGATGCCTGCAGAGTCGTCAAGACCATCACGAAGGATCGCTTCGTCCCTGTGGTCCTTCTCACGGCGCCCGGCGATCTGAGCGCACGTGTTCAAGGCCTGCGGACCGGAGCGGACGACCACGTGGCGAAGCCTTTTGAGGATGAGGAGCTCTTGGCGCGCATCGAAAACATGCTGCGCGTGAAGCGAGCGCACGACGACGTGCAGTTTGCCAGGAATGAGCTCCGTTATACGTCGTTCCATGAGCAGCTGCGCGCGCTTCCGGACCACCGCTACTTTCACGAGTGCCTCGAAAACGAGTTCGAGGAAGCGCAGCGGCATTTGGATCCGCTCGCTTGTTGCATCATCGCGGTCGACGACTTCCGAGAGCTCGTCTCGGAGCACGGCGCGGACTGTGCCGCACAGATCCTCGACGAAGTGTCGGAGCGGGTACAACGCACGATCCGTGCAACCGACATCGCTGCGCGATTCAGGACAGCAGAGTTTGGGCTCCTACTGCGCAATACACGTCCTGCAAGAGCGCTCACCTTGGCTGATCGCATGGTGTCCGAGGTCGCCCTTAAACCATTCGAGCTGCCGGCGGCGCGCTCGCCGCAGAGCGCTGTACCGCCGGCGCGCTCGCCGCAGAGCGCTGTACCGCCGGCGCGCTCGCCGCAGAGCGCTGCGAACCCCACGACGATCGATCTCACGATTTCTATTGGGGTTGGGCTGTATCCGAGCGGCAGCATTCGCTCACACAGCGAGCTACTCGACGCGGCTAGCATCGCGGTGGCCCGAGCCCGGGTTGCTGGAGCGAATCGCGTCTGCGTAGTGCAGCAGCAGGGATACATCTTCCGCCCCACGCTCCCTGGCGCGGCCTAGTCGGCCCCAAGAACCGGCCTTCCGCCCAGGCAAAGACCTCCCAAGACGGCCACCAGGAGCCCGGCGACCATGAGCCACAGCCCCCAGAGCCACTCGACGTTCGCGCTCTCGGCCTGGGCCACCAATCCGATCCGGCGCACCGTGTAGGCCAAAGGCAACGCACCGCCCGCCGCCAATCCAAACACCGCAACCCGCGCGGCTCGCATCGCACTGCGGCTGCGGCGTCGCCAAAGAATCCACAGGAGCACAATCGCCACCCCCGGGGTGAACCAGAGATTGCCGGCGCCGTCGATGGCAACCTCCAGGGCCGAAGCAGCCAGCGCGCGCGCGCGGACAAACGGCGCCAGGAAGCCCAGAAGAACGAGTGTTGCGCCGATCAACACCGCACCCCGACCCAAACGCGGGTCGGCGAAGAAGGTCACGCCCTCCAACGGGCCCTCCGGCTGCCGAGGAAGCTTGTCGATTGGAATCAGTGTGAGCTCGTGCTCCGGACATTCGGTGCAACCCTCGAAGCTTTCACGGCAGAACGGGCAGAACAGGATCGGTGACTCTTGGGGGTGAGACATGCTTCCTACGGGCTCGCCGTGCGTCTTTCCTGCGTTCGTGTTATCCGCTGTCCCGGGTCATGGGAATTCGGGGTCTCACAAAAGCCGACTACGACTATATCATTTCGGTGCTCGACCAGTGGTGGGGCGGGCCGGCCGGACGGCGCGCCGATCCGATGTTTTTCTACGAGTTTGGCGAGCACGCCCTCATCGCCGAGCAGGACGGGCAGGTGATCGGGTTCTTGTTCGGGGTGATGGTGCCTGGACCGTCCGCAACTGGATACGTCCACCTCGTTGGGATTCACCCAGACCATCGTCGCCGAGGGGTCGGCAAACGGCTCTACGAGCAGTTCAACGAGCGTTGCCGAGGGGCCGGGATGAAGCGTATCAAGTCCCTGGCGTCGTCGGGACACGAGGGACCAGTTCGATTCCATGAATCGATGGGGTTCGAGAGCACCGAGGTCGCCGACTACGCCGGACCCGGGCGCTCGCGCGTCGTATTCGTCAAGGAGCTTTGACCTGAGGGCCACTCCCGGTATCCTCAGAAGCAGGCAAGCGGGGGGAAAGCCAGGCATGGGGTACTCATCGGCGAGCGAGGCGCGCCAAGCTCGTGAATCGCTCGGCAACGTGCTCGAGGCGCTACAGCAGGACGCTGACGTTCCGGAGGAAGTACTCCGGATCACCCAGAACGTCGCGAAGTCCATCGGGGCGCTCTTCGAGGCCGAATACGCCTCGACCGAACCGGATGGCAAGACCTGCGTGAAGAACGCGCTGGGCACGCTCAGCCAAACGCTCGCGCTGCTTCAAGATGTGAAGAGCGAGCACCCGGGTGTTCAAAGCGCCACCGAGAGCATCGCCGATGTGATCAGCATCCTCTTTCCCTTGACGAACAAGCCGAGCGTCAGGCCGGAGTCTGCTTCACAGCGCCCAGCTTCACAGCGCCCA
>JABAOG010018388.1_pt1 | contig 13139 bp, 13 predicted proteins | sample 7062131 | NCBI WGS metagenome assembly JABAOG01 (sample SAMN14538629, study PRJNA623070) | marine sediment metagenome | biome: marine biome [ENVO:00000428]; feature: marine pelagic biome [ENVO:01000023]; material: deep marine sediment [ENVO:00002113] | place: India: Arabian Sea | collected... | reverse complement strand
CACACCGCCTCGATTCACGGTAGGACGGTTCTGATATGCCGGGAGTTGCCCAGCGAACGCATCTCCGCTCCGACCCTTCCTGAGGGGATGAGCCCCATCGACTGGTATGAGGAGACCCTCGACGAGATGCTCGCGGCCCTCACCGACGCCGACCCTGATACGGAGTGTTGGGGGTTCGGGCCCGATCCCAACCTGGGGTTCTGGGAGAGGCGGATGGTGATAGAGACCGGGGTTCACCGCTGGGACGCATACCAGGCATTCGCTGAAGAGGATCGGCTCACCGACCTGGTGGCACGCTCGGGTCTCGACGAGTTCGCCGACATGTGGTTGCCCCACCTCGGAGACGTTCAGACTCTGCGGGTGACCGCCACCGACATGGACCGCTCGTGGGTCTACGGCGCCGGCGAGCCGAACACTTCGATTGCCGGGACCGCCTCCGACGTCTACCTGCGTCTCCTCTCGCGGCCCTCGCCGGTGGAGCTGCCGGACGATTGGGCCGCTGCGGTCGACGGGCTGGCGCCACCACCCAAGCGGTAGCTCGCCAGGCCTGCTCGCGAGCACCACGTGGCGCTCACCGATACGCCCTGCTCGCGAGCAACGGAATTCGGCCCGAGCTTGAAGACCGCTAGCTTCCTGATAGTCCCCCGATCCACGGAGCGAAAGTGAAAGTCGCCTACGTCCTCAACACCGCGCGAGCTGCGAGCTACAAGGTTGCGCAGATGATCCTCCCCCAGCTCGAAGCCGGCACCCACGGTGTCGAGGTGGTCGGCATCTTCTTCTTTGACGACAACAGTTGGGCCCTACGCAAGGGCGACCCCATCGGGGAGCGGCTCGCCGCTGTCGCCAAGGAGACCGGCATGCTCCTGATGGCATGCGACGCTTGCGCCCTGGAGCGGAACCTCGCCAAGGGAGAGCCCCGCTGGTGCGATCCGGTCACCGGTCTGGGACGTGAGGAGCCGGCCGAGTGCCAGCCGGTGGACATGGTCGAAGGCGCTACCGTCGGCTGTTTTCCGGATCTCTACACCGCCCTGGCTGGCAACATGCCCGACCAGGTGATCTCACTTTGACCGTGACGCCTCGTTTGCGCTGCATGACGTAGGTCTTTGCCTAACGCGTTGCAGCGCGGTCGAGATGCGGGAAGTGTCGGTCTGGTTTGCGCTGTAGGGCGTTGGTCTTTGGCTAACGCGTTGCAGCGCGGTCGAGATGCGGGAAGTGTCGGCCTGGTTTGCGCTGTAGGGCGTTGGTCTGCTTCTGACGCATTGCAGCGCAGTCGAGAGAGAGCGCCCGTGGTCGGTGGGCGGCAGCCTCCGCACCGAACTGACCCCGCCGAACATCGTGGTGCGGGCACAGCTAGGATGCCCCGCCATGCCTGTCTGGGTTTGGATTCTCATCGGGTTGGCGGTGGTGGTCGTCGTCTGGCTCGTCGGTGCCTACAACAGCCTCGTCGGGGCCCGCAACCGGGTCGACAACGCCTGGTCGCAGATCGACGTCCAGCTCAAGCGCCGCTACGACCTGATCCCCAACCTCGTCGAGACGGTCAAGGGGTACGCCTCCCACGAGCAAGAGACCTTCGAGCGGGTGATCCAAGCCCGCAACGCCGCGCAGGCGGCTCAGGGGCCCGGCGAGCAGGCCGAGGCGGAGAACTTCCTCACGGGGGCCCTGCGCCAGCTATTCGCCCTCGCCGAGGCCTATCCGGAGCTCCGTGCCACGGAGAACTTCCAGCAGTTGCAGGCACAGCTCAGCGAGACCGAAGACAGGATCTCGGTCAGCCGTCAGATCTACAACGACACCGTCCTCACCTACAACAACAGGGTGCAGCAGGTGCCCACCAACATCGTTGCCTCCATGTTCGGATTCGACCAGCGCGAGTTCTTCGAAGCCGGCGATGAGGCGGAGGAAGCACCCGTCGTCGAGTTCTGAGCGATGAAACGCCTCTTCCGGCTGATCGTCGTCATCGGCCTGGTGACGCTCCCGGCGTTGCCGGCCATGGCCAAATCCTTCGACATCGTCGCGGCGAACGTCACCATCCAGGTCGAGCAAGACGGGTCGCTCCTCATCACCGAGCGGCTCACCTACGACTTTGACGGGTCGTTCTCGGGTGCGTATCGGGACATTCCGATCCTGGCGGACGAGACCTTCGAGCTGGTCTCCGTGGAGGACGAGCTGGTCACCTACGACTCGGGTGGCTGCGCCTGGTTGGGATGTTCGTCACCCCCCGGCACCTATGGCCTCGACGAGCAGCCGGGCCTGGCACGTGTCGTGTGGCATCACTCCTCCANNCTGACATATCGGATGACCGGGGTGGTTACCGTCTATGACGACGTAGCCGACCTCTACTACAAAGTCTGGGGAGATCAGTGGGAGGTGTCGCCTGATCAGGTGACGGCGGAGGTCCTGTTGCCCGTCGGTGCGTCGGATGGTGAGGTGCGCGTTTACGGGCATCCGTACGGTATCGATGGTCAGACTGCACTGGGCGAAGACGGCGTCTCGCCGAGTCTGGAGGCGCAGGACGTTCCACCCCACACGTTCGTCGAGATAAGGGTGGTCTTTCCCCCGGACCTGCTCACGTCCTCGGACGGCGTGACTGTGATCGCGGGGGCCGGACAGGACGTCATCCTCGACCAGGAGGAGGAGTGGGCCGAGCGCGCCAATGACGCCCGTAACGCAGCACGCAACGGCCTCATCGGCGGTGCCCTCGCCTTCATCGGTCTGGTTGGTGGTGCCGGAGGCCTGGTCTATCTCCGGTATGGCCGGGAGCCACGAACCGGCTACGACCGTGAGTACGAGCAGTTCCCACCATCCGAGTTGAGTCCTGCCGAGGTCGGTGCCCTCATCAGCCAGGGTGGCGTGGACGAGAAGCAGTTCGCGGCCACTCTGTTCGATCTCATCCGGCAAGGCGTGCTCACCGCCGAGCCCTCGCAGGTCACCCGGGTCACCTGGGGCGGCCTCCGCTCGGAGGAGATCACCGATCTAGTGATCGGTCTCACCGACCAGGAGACCGGTCTTCGCGATTTCGAGCAGTCGGTCCTCACCGTTCTTCGCCGGGCACTGGCGATGGGGCCGATGCCCTTGCACGAATTGAATGACGCGATCAGGTCGGACGCTGCGGCGAATGCCAAGACCTACCAGACCTTCCGGGANNGCTCGGTGGGGCGATCTTCGGGGCCGTCGTCTTGTTCATCTTGCTGAGCTTCCGGCGAGTGCGCACCAAGCGGACCAAGGACGGAGCGCTCGAGGCCGAGAGGTGGATCGCCTTCCGCAGGTATCTGCGTGACTTCTCCCGTCTCGAGGAGGCTCCGGCGATCTCCCTGGCACTCTGGGAGAAGTTCCTGGTCTACGGGATCACCCTCGGCGTTGCGGAACAGGTCCTGGAACAGGCCCGGTTGCATGCGCCCGTGGAGCTAGAGCAGACTTCGTCTCTCTTCTGGTACGGAAACAACGGTTACGGGGGTGGCCCCACTCAGAACGCCTTCGTCGGCCTGGAGTCCGCCCTCTCCGGCGCCTTCACACCGCCCTCGAGCGGCTCCGGTGGGGGTGGGGGCTTCTCCGGCGGAGGTGGTGGCGGGTCCGGGGGTGGTGGCGGCGGCGCCTGGTGACGCCGACTCGTCGCCGAGCGACGAGCACATTGGAGTTCGCTCCGCGAACTCCCGATCAGAGGACCAAGGCCGATCAGGGAGTCAGGAGGTAGAAGGAGGAGAACTTGTTGGTGATGTCCTCCAACTCCTGGAAACCGGAGAAACCGGCCTCCCGGGCGTAGCCCTCGGCTGTCTCCCGGCCCCAGGCCGCACCCACTCCCTCACCACCCACCGCAAGAGACTGGGTCATGCAGTGCATGACGGACACGCCGTACAGCAGGGCGCCATGGGCATCGAGATTCTCCTCCAGGCGACTGCTGGCGTTTGGCTCCATCATCAAGAACTGGCCCCCATCGGCCAGCGCTTCCCTGACCCGGGCGAGCCCGGCGCGAGGGTCTGCGAGGTCGTGGATGACGTCGAAGGCCGTGATCAGGTCGAATGGCGGCTCCAGCGGGATGGCGTCGGCGGCGTACTCCTGAAAGGTGACGTTGTCCGTCGAGTTGGCCCTGCTCCTGGCGACGGCCAGAGATTCCTCTGACGTATCGAACCCGGTCACATCGGATCGCGGGTACGCCTCGGCCATGAGGATGGCGGCGGTGCCCACCCCGCAGCCGACGTCGGCGACTCTGATCCCGCCGTTGAGGCGGTCGACCAGCCCGGGCACGCTCGCCAGCCAGCGACCGGTGAGGAAGACTCGCTGGGAAGGGCCGTTGCCGCGGTCGATGCCCCGGATCATGGCGTTCCCAAACTCTTCGAACCCGACGCCACCCCCGTGTTTGGTGGCATGGGCGACACCGTCGACCTGACGCATCAGCGTAGGGACCATCTCGATCCATCCGCCCATGCAGTAGGGGCTGGATGGATCACTGAGGAACAGGGCGTGCTCGGGTGGGAGGGTGAAGACTGCACCCTCGGGGTCGTAGACCACTGCACCCGCCGCGGTCAGCCCGGAGAGAATTTCCTCGACGTAGCGGGCATCGAGGCCCGCCGCCTCCGCGATCTCGGCCGCCGTGCCCGACTGGTTCTTGCCCATCCACTGGAGGAGACCGGAGCGGTCGGCCACTGCGAGAAGCGCCATAGTCGTGGCGCCGGAGGCATAGCCGACGAAGCGCTCGAGGAACTCCGCTATCCGCTGTCGATCCATGGGGTCAAACTACCGGCGTGCCCCGTTTGAATGTCTGGCGCACCAGATTGGCACCAGGTCTGTACACGAGGTGGGCCGCCGAGGGGGCGTCCAGGACGACGAGGTCTCCCAACGTCCCGGGAGCGAGCCTCCCCCGGTCGTCGTATCCGAGTGACCTGGCGCCGCCGAGGGTTGCCGCGGTGATCGCCTGGTCGACAGTCAGACCCATTTGCACGACACCGAGCGACAGGATCGGGGCCATCGACTCGAAATAGGAGGTTCCCGGATTGCAGTCGGTGGCCAGGGCGATCGTGCAGCCCGCCTCGGCGAGAGCCGGCGCCGGTGCCTGCGCCGACCGCAGCGTGTAGGAGGCTCCGGGCACCAGCACGGCTGTCACCCCGGCCGTGGCGAGGGCGCGTGCGTCGTCCTCGTCGGCGTGGTCGAGGTGATCGGCTGACACCGCCCCGATCTCAGCGGCCAGCAGGGCTCCTCCGGTATGCCCCAGCTGCTCGGCGTGGACCCGGGCGCCGAGGCCGAGCTCGGCGGCGCGCGCGAAGATGTGGCGCGCCTCGTCCACGTCGAAGACCCCCTCCTCGACGAAGACATCGCAGAAGTCGGCCAGTGGAGCGGCCGCAGGCAGCATCTCCTCGACGATCAGCTCGACGTATCCAGCCCGGTCCGAACGGTGCTCCGGCGGCACCGAATGGGCTCCCAGGAACGTGGTCTTGACGTCGATCGGGAGCTGCTCACCGAGGCGGCGGGCGACCTCGAGCTGGCGGATCTCCGTATCGACGTCCAGCCCGTAGCCGGACTTGATCTCCAGGGTGGTGGTCCCGGTGCGAGCCATGCGCCATGCTCGCTCAGCCGACAGACGGAACAGCTCCTCCGCGGTTGCCGACCTGGTTGACGCCATCGTGGCCAGGATCCCCCCGCCGGTGGCAGCGATGTCGGAGTAGGACTCACCGGCGAGCCGCCTGGCGAACTCGTCGGAGCGGTCACCGGCGAAGACGAGATGGGTGTGAGCATCCACGAATCCGGGGATCACCGCCCGACCGTCGCAGTCGTAACGCTCGCCGGTCTGGTCGGGTGCATCGGCGGCGGGCCCCGCGAAGGTGACCAACCCCCCCTCCATCGCCACCACGGCGTCCGGGATGGGCGGCCCGACGTTGGTGGTGAGCTGGCCGATGCCGGTGAGGAAGAGGTCCGACATCTACCGGTCGCTCAGTGCTGCGATCTCGCCGCTCTCGATCATGGCGGCCACCGCGTCGATGTCCTCGGAGTGAGGCCGATCACCCTCCAGGGCGGGCACCCGCTGGCGCACCGCCTCCACCAGGCCGGCGGCCCCGACCCCTGGTGACAGGGGAGCCCGGTAGCCGATCGCCTCAACTGCGCACAGGATCTCGATGGCGAGCACGCGCCGGACGTTCTCCACCACCGTGAGCAGCTTCCGGGCCGCGCCCCATCCCATCGAGACGTGGTCTTCCTGCCCTCCCGAGGTGGGCACCGAGTCGACCGAGGCGGGATGGGCCAGAACCTTGTTCTCGGCGACCAGCGCCGCCTGCACGTATTGGGTGATCATGTATCCCGATTCGACTCCCGGGTTGGCGGCGAGGAACGGAGGCAGCCCCTCCGAGCGCGCCGGATCGAGCATGCGGTCGGTGCGGCGCTCCGAGATCGAGGCGAGCTCGGAGACCGCGATGGCGGCGAAGTCACACACCAGGGCCAGTGGTTCCCCGTGGAAGTTGCCTCCGGACAACACCTCACCCGTGTCGGCGAAGACGATCGGGTTGTCGACGACGGAGCCCATCTCGATGCTTAGCACCTGCTTCATGTGATCGAGGGTGTCGGCTACTGCGCCATGGACCTGGGGCGCACAGCGCAGTGAATAGGCGTCCTGGACAGCGTGCTGGAAGTCGTCGGTGTGGCTGGCGATGATGTGAGAGCCGTCGATGAGCGCGGCGATCCTCCTGGCCGAGGCGACNNTCCTGGCCGAGGCGACCTGGCCGGGATGGGGTCTCAACCCGTGGATCTCGGCTCGAAATGGGCGCGCACTGCCCAGTTGAGCCTCGATCGACAACGCCGCGGCGGCGTCCGCTGCGGCCACGAGGTTGACCGAGTGGTGGTGGGCGAGAGCTCCCATCGAGACCATTCCCTCGGTCCCGTTGAGTAGTGACAAGCCTTCCTTGGTGAGCAGCTCGATCGGCTCGAACTCCACTTCCGACGTGCTCGAGTAATCCCCGTCGACACGCACCTGGCCTTCGCCGATCAGAGGGAGCGCGAGGTGGGCGAAGGGCGCGAGGTCCCCTGACGCGCCGACCGACCCCTGTGAGGGCACCACCGGGAGGAGACCCCTCTGCAGGAGCTCGAGCAGCTTGTGGACCACGATCGGCCGGACCCCCGAATGGCCCTGAGACAGGGTGCGCGCCCGGAGCAGGAGCATTGCCCGGACCACCTCGTCGGGAATCGGCTCGCCTACACCGGTGGCGTGGGACCGCAGCAGGTTGTACTGGAGTGCCTCCGCTTCGCTCTTCCCGATGTGGGTGGTGGCCAGGGCCCCGAATCCGGTCGTGATCCCGTAGACGACCTGGTCCGACGCCACCGCCTCGTCGACCACCCGTCGCGCCCCGACCAGCCTGGCTTCGAGCTTATCGGAAGCGACTGCGTCTGCTTTACCCAGTGCGACGGCCACGACCTGCTCTGGGGTGAGCGGTCCGCCGTCGATGATGACGGTCTCCACGGCGGGAAACGCTAGTGGCCCACTGTTCGGCATCACGGCGTCGCCGGGGTCGGGCCCAGCCGCTACCTTCAAACACATGCCGACCACGCAGAAGATCCGCTACTCCGACTGTGATCCACAGGGGATCGTGTTCAACGGGAACTACGCCAGGTACTGGGACGATGCGATCACCGACTGGCTGGAGGACGCCGGGTTCGGTGGTGAGGAGCTTGGAGGAGCCGGCGTCGACATAGTTACCGCTCGCCTGGAGATGGACTTCGAGGCCTCGGCGACGCTGGGTGACGTCCTGGAGACCAGTGTGGAAGTCGAGCGGTTCGGCAATACCTCGCTGACTCTGGATCTCACCAGCAGGCGGCTCTCAGACGGCGCTGTCGTCACCCGGGGGAAGACCATCCACGTGTTCGTCGATCCGGACGACTTCCGTCCGACCCGGGTCCCGGACGAGATCAGGGAGGCGCTCGGAGGGAATCAGAGAGCGGCTGAGGCCGTTCAGTAGGTCATGAAGGAACTGACCCCTCTGTTGACCGAGCCAGGAACATCGATCGCCGTGGTGGGAGCCACCGATCACCCCGCCAAATATGGGGGGATCATCTACAGGGACATGAAGGCCAAGGGATTCCCGGTGTTCGCCGTGAACCCGAACCGGTCCACCGTCGACGGCGACCCCTGCTGGCCGACCGTCAAGGACCTGCCGGAGAAACCCACCATCGTCGTGCTCGTCGTCCATGCAAGAGACGGCCTTGATGTGCTCGAGGACTGTGCGGAGGCGGGCCTGCGAAACATCTGGGTCCAGCCGGGGGCCTCCTCGCCGAAGCTCGTGGAGCGATTGGATCGAGGGGACTTCGACTGGCTGGCCGACGCCTGCGTCATGGTGCGCGCCCGCACGGCCGCCGTGTGAGGCTGCGCTTCAGCCACTTTCCCTACAAACCCGTGGACGGGCCGGCTAGATCCTTCCCCGGAAGAGCTCCCGGGCGATGATGTTGCGCTGGATCTCAGAGGNNAGGGTGGAGTCGGCCTCGAGCCCCCGGGCCCCCAGCACCTGGATGGCCACGTCCACCGCCTTCTGAGCCGCCTCGGTCGAGTAGAGCTTGGCCATCGCCGCCTTCCCGGTGAGCCCCTCCGCCTCACCCACGTCGTAGGCGCGGGCCGCTCCGTAGACCAGGTGCTTGGCCGCCTCGATTTCGACGCGGACGTCGGCGAGTTGATGGGCAATACCCTGGAACTCCGAGATCGTCGCGCCGAATGCCTTCCTCGTCGTGGCGTGCTCCACGGCGATGCGTAGCGCCGCCTCGGCCATACCGAGGGCGAAAGCACCCACGCTGGGCCGGAAGAGGTCGAGTGTCTCCATGGCGACCCGGAATCCCTGGTCGACATCCCCAAGGACCATCTCGGGTGGCACGTAGACCCCGTCGAATACCCAGCGTCCGATCGGGTGCGGCGAGATCATCTCGATGGGCTCGCCGGACACACCATTTGAGTCGATGGCAACGACGAAGGCGGTGACCCCCCGGGCCCCGGCGTCGGGCGTCGTCCGGGCGAACACCGTGGCGACGTCGGCGTCCGGGGCGTTCGAGATGTAGGTCTTCTCCCCGGTTAGGCGAAAGCCGTCACCGTCGGGCTCGGCCCTGGTGGTCAGGGCGGCGGCGTCGGAGCCGGCTTCTCTCTCGGTCAGGGCGAAGGCAGCCACGGCCCTGCCCCTCATCAGGTCGCTGATCCACCGGCCCCGAGCCTCGCCGGATCCGGCGAGGAGGATGGGCGTCCCGCCCAAGCCCTGGAGGGCGAAGGCGGTCTCAGCCTCGGGGCACACCCTCGCCAACCCCTGGCGGATCTGGCATAGCTGTCCCGCCGTGACGCTGTCGCCGNNCGGCTTCCCCCAACGCCGCCACCAGGTCTCGATTGACGCGGCCGCGATGCCCCTTCTCCGCCACAGGGACGAGTGTTTGGCCGAGCTCTTCGGCTTCATCGACGAGGGGATGGCCTGACATCTGCTACGCCGGGTCGGGCCCATTCGCGAGCCGGGCCCGCACCTGCTCGACGGTCACTTTCATGTTGCTCAACTTACCCGTGTCAGGTGCGGATGGCGGCTTCGGCAGGGCCCGGGAGTTACCCTGCGGCGGGTGAGCCCTTTCCGAGCGTCAGCCCAGTTCACCGACGATTGGGAGCACTTCCAATTCGATGTCGAGGACGGCGTCGGGACGATCACCTTCGATCGACCGGAGCGGCTCAACGNNTCTACGCCGACTTTCGCGACCTCCTGACAGAGGTGGAACACCGTGAGGACGTCAGCGTTCTGGTGGTAAGCGGGGCGGGCGACGGCTTCTGCTCGGGCGGTGACGTCAACGAGATCATCGGCCATCTTCTCGACATGGACACCAAGGGGCTCCTGGAGTTCACTCGCATGACCGGGGCTGTCGTCGAGCGGATGCGGAGGCTGCCGATGCCCATCATCGCCGCGATCAACGGCGTGGCAGCCGGGGCAGGAGCGGTGATCGCTCTCGCCGCCGACCTGCGTCTGATGTCCGAGTCGGCCTCATTCCACTTCCTGTTCACGAAGGTGGGCCTCGCGGGTGCCGACATGGGGTCTGCCTACCTCCTTCCCAGGGTGGTCGGCCTGGGCCGGGCGTCGGAGTTGTTGCTGCTCGGGGAGAAGGTGACACCCGCCCAGGCGATCGGCATGGGTCTTGCCTCCAGGGTCGTCTCCGACGAAGAGCTCTCCGGTGAGGCGTCGTCTCTCGCCCGCGCCATCGCAGACGGCCCGACCATGGCCTATGGCGCCACCAAGATCCTGCTGAGCCGCGAGCTGGACATGGATCTCGGCTCGGCGGTGGAGCTGGAGGCGTTCACCCAGGCCCTGCTGATGACCACGGAGGACCATGCCGAGTTCTATGCGGCTTTCANNCACGGAGGACCATGCCGAGTTCTACGCGGCTTTCACCGGCAAACGCGAACCGGAATGGAGAGGCCGATGACCCGTCACCGAATCGTCGAGCCCGAGGGGATGCCTCCCGCGGTCGGGTTCTCCTATGGGGTGTTGGCCGCCGGGGGACGAGCACTTCACATCGCAGGTATCACCGGTCACCACCCCGACGGGTCGATCGATGACGATCTCGTCGAGCAGTTCGCCATCGCCTGCCAGGGCGTTTCCAGAGTCATCGAAGAAGCAGGTGGACAGCCCTCCGATCTCGTGAGGATGACGATCTTCACCACCGATGTCGACGGCTATCGGACCCAGCGGGGGCCGATCGGGGAGCGCTACCGCGAGGTGTTCGGGCGCCACTATCCAGCGATGGCCCTGCTCGGCATCGAAGAGCTCTTCGACCCGAAGGCCAGGATCGAGCTGGTCTGCGCGGCGGTGGTACCGGAGTGAGCTTGCCTATTCGTCCAGGATGAAGATCGTCTCCTCGTAGCGACGCACTCGTCCGTCGCGTGCGCGCGCAGAGATCATGTCGTCCAGGGCGTCCTGCTTGGCCTGGATCGACTCGCTCGCCTCGAGCAGGCCTATCGGGACGTTGAGACGGAGGGCACGCTCGTCCACCAGGAACCGGGTGATGCCCGCAGGAAGCAGGTCCTCGCTGATCGCCGCCTTCATGACGTCCTCGAGGGTGAGGGTGGGGAACTCGACCACCGCCGACCAGNNCAGTCAGGGAAGCTCCACATGACGGGATCGACACTCGGCTGGGTGACCCTGGAGATCCGCCACCTCCCCACGTAAGAGGCGACCAGGGAGGAGAGGGTGGCGTTCGGGCTGATACCCACCCCGAGCACCGCACTGGAGCGGCCGTCATTGACATGGATCTGCGGAGTGCCCCCCTCCTCGCTCAACAAGAGCTCGGGCCTGGCGGCGACCGCCTCGAGGAGCTCGTCGGGTGCGCACTCGCGGACCACGTGGTGCCATGTCTCGAGTTGCACGTCATCGGGAGCGACCATCTGCACCACTGCATGCTCCAGCCCGATCTGTCTCAGCGACTCCGTTCGGGTGGCTCCGTCGAGGAGGATCAGCTCCCCGTCCGGGGCGAGACAGCAGATCATCGGGTTGACCTGGACGCCCTCGGCCTCGATGCGTCCCACCAGCCGCTCGACGCGCAGAGGATCGACCTCTTCGTGTCGGCGGATGCTCTCCAGGGGGACCACACGTAGCACAGGCAGGTGTGGCATTGCCGCCACTGTAGTTGTCAGGCACCGTCCCGGCCCGATGACTTCAGGAGGGGGGCTTCAGGTCGTTGACGATCTCGACGAGTCGCTCCACGTCCTGTTGGCTGTGATATGCGCCGAAACCGAATCGGAGACGGTCACCGCGGTAGTCGGTGATCACGTTCTGATGATGCAGCGCTCGGTAGTGGTCCCGGGCGTGCTCGGACTCGAACGTGAGGAAGTTTCCCCTCTCCACCGGCGGAGAAGGCGTCAGAGCCCCCGGATGTCGGTCCAGCCCGTCGAGGAAGAGCTTGTGCAGCTCCACCACGTGCTGCCGGATCTCACCCGGGCCGATCCCGATCGCCGCAAGCCAGCCGAGCACCGCGTCCATGCGGTAGATGCCTGACGGGTCGTAGGTGGCCCCGGAGAAGCGGGAGCCGTCGGTGTGATAGGGCACCTGCCCCTGCTCGCCTTCCTCGAGGTCACCGAAGGCCGCGTACCACCCCGTGTCGACCGGGCGGCGCCCGTAGCCGGGAGGACAGTGCATGAAGCAGACCCCTTCGCCCGACATCGCGTATTTGTATCCGCCGGCGAGAAAGAAGACCCGCTCCTGTATGGCAGACAGGTCAACTGGGAAGGCCATGAACGAGTGATAGCCGTCGATGACGAAGAAGGTCCGTTCATTGGAGACCGAAGAGACGATGCGATCGATGTTGGGCACGACGAAGCCGCTGTCGAAGAAGACATGTGAGAGATAAATCAGGTCATGGTCACCGCTGCGGGCGGCCGTCGTGAACCGCTCGGCGAAGGACTCGAACGGCTCCGCAGGCACCCGGTCGATCTCAGCCAGTTCCGCCTCCTCCCATCGGCGAGACTGTCTCGCGAACGAGTGGAACTCGGCGTCGGTCGTCAGGATCCGGACCGGCGGCTCCAAACACGAGAAGATCCTCGTCACGAATTCGTGTGTGTTCGGAGCGAAGGTGATGGTGTCGTCCCGGGCCAGGCCGAGCAGGGAGGCGATTCTGCCGCGGGTACGGGGCACGATCGTTCCGAGGATGTGCTCCCACTTGTCGTCCATCAGAGAGGCGGCATCCACCCAGGCCCGGAGGTGGGCGTCATGAGACACGTCCGGCCATGGGTGATGGGAGTGAGCGGCGAAATGGAGGCGGTCCTGATCCGTTTGGAGGAACCGGGTGAAGTCGTCTCGGAGATGATTCACGACTCGTAGCGAAATCGCATGGAGTCGACGCAGGTCCGGTGGCAGCTCAGGGCGGTCGGCTCTGGGGACGAGGAACGTCGACAGGTTGAGTAGATCCCCGAACACACGGCTGCGCTCAGCCGACCTCTCCAGGTACTTGGCCCCCGCAGACCCACCGGTGCCGATCCGGCGACCGATCATGCGGAGGGCCATCTGGGCGTGGCGGTGGCGCCAGGCAGTGAAGCCCTCGTCCACGTCCATCAGTAGCTCAAGCAGCCGGTGCGGCTCCTGAAGGGCGGGCTGGTCGCGATAGAGGGTGATGAAGAGGGCCGCCTGAAAGGCACGATGGCTAATCAGTATCCTGCCGGCCGACTT
>JABAOG010008698.1_pt1 | contig 13157 bp, 11 predicted proteins | sample 7062131 | NCBI WGS metagenome assembly JABAOG01 (sample SAMN14538629, study PRJNA623070) | marine sediment metagenome | biome: marine biome [ENVO:00000428]; feature: marine pelagic biome [ENVO:01000023]; material: deep marine sediment [ENVO:00002113] | place: India: Arabian Sea | collected... | reverse complement strand
CGTTATGTCGATGCCGTCGCCCACATACGCGGAGTCCGAAAATTTCGCATACCTGATCTGATGCGTGCGGTCGTACCAGACGCCTGCGCACTGGGGCTCGACGCCTTTGCACCAGATGGTAAGATACCTCTTCTTGTCCGTCCGATCACTGACCAACACCGCGGTGGCCACGTGTACGTATTTCTGCGCGGACTCAATATCCGCAAACATCAGATCGTCGTAGGGCGGGACGCCGCTTTCAGCCGCATGGAGTCCAGCTTCTATCGCATCCCGTTCNNACCATGCACATCAGCACCATCAACGTAACGAGCCTCTTCATGCCCTCCCCCTTTCGTCTAACCTATTGAAATCACGGAACTAGGGTGTTTCCTCCACAGCCGTACGAGATGAAGAAATGTGCAAGGACCATGCCACTAATTGTATGAAATCTGTCAGCTGACGCGCAACTTAGGCGTTCGCGTTGCCGATAATATGTACACATGCACGGGGGAAACCTTCGGAGGAAACCATATGAAATTAAAAGCCTTTGTGATCGCGCTCGTCGTAGTGGCAACGTGCCTGTTCGCTGTTAAAGGTTTCAGCTGGATGCCGCTCCCGAATCCGCGCACCGCCACAGATGAAGTAGTTACGGGCACGCTCACGTCGTTTTCCGTANNGCAACCAAGACAGGCGAGCGGGAGTTCCGCGTCGTAAAAGGTGACCTCACCGCGGCCATTAAATGCACCGCGCTCGTCGCCGCCTTTACCAGCGGCCAGAGCGTCGCCATCGAAACCACCCAGTTCGTTGGGCTCCCTGATGCGTGGAACGTCTATAGCGTTACGCTGGAGTAGCATCCGGAACACTATGTACGGAAGGGGCGATCATCCGATCGCCCCTTTTTTATGAGGCTGCGCGGTGCGCTGGTAACGGCATCGTGCTTTCCTTACTTGCGGTGGGATGACAAAGGCGCAGCATTCTGCTAGGGTCGCGGGCCATGAAATCATTCACCAAAGCACTCCCCTCAATCATTAGCCGATCGAAACGCGCCAAGGGCGTCCTCATGCTCTTCGACTTCGACGGCACGCTCTCCGCNNGCAAACGTCCCCGGCATCATCTACGCGGCATCGCACGGCTACGAGATCCATCAGGGCCGCAAGCGCCTGCTCTCAGTCGGCCGCGAGCACCATGCACCGCTCAAGAAATTAGCCGGCGCGATCGCACGGGCGCTCGGGCCCATCGCCAACACGCAGGTGGAGTACAAGGGCACGGCCATCGCGGTGCACTACCGCCGCGTCAAGCCCGCCCAGCACGCGCGCGTCAAGAAGCTCGTCCGCGCGACGGCGCAGCCCCTGCTCGCCGGGCACGGCTGGAAGCTCACCGGCGGGAAGATGGTCATCGAGATCAGGCCCGCCGCGCAGTGGAACAAGGGAAACGCGGTGGAATGGCTGTGGAAACACCTGGCGCCGCGCGCGCTGCCCTGTTATATCGGCGACGACGTAACCGACGAGGACGCGTTCCGCGCGCTGGGGAACAAGGGGATAACGATCAAGATCGGCGCAGGCGCGCGTTCGCACGCGCGCTACCGCGCGGACCGCGTCGACGAACTGATACCCTGGATGGAGGCGCTGTTGTGAAACTGTCCGGCTACCTCGACAAGGCGCTCATCGCGCCGCGGATCATCGCAGGAAACAAGACGCAGCTCATGGACCAGCTCCTCGAGTTCGCTGAGAAGACCTGCGACCTCGGCGATCGCGCGCAAGTGCTCCGCGACCTCGTCGCGCGCGAGAAGCAGAGCTCGACGGGGATCGGCTGCGGCATCGCCGTACCGCACACGATCGTCGCGGCGCTGCCGAAGACGATCATGGTCACGGCGACCGTCCCGGAGGGCATCGACTTCGACGCGGTGGACGGCAAGGCGGTCAAGGCAATCTTCCTGCTCTTGAGCCCGCCCGGGCTGGTCGGCGAACACATACGGCTGCTCGCGCGCATCGCGCGTATATGTGCATCCGAGGCGTTCGTCCGCACGATCGCCGAGGCGCAGACGGCGGACGAGATCCTGACGCTGATCGTTCGCGAGGACGAACGCCGCGTGGGATGAGGGGATAGCTATGGAGCTGCTGGTCATCATCATAAAACAGACGCAGTACCTCGACGACATCCTCACCGGCTTCGTCGACATCGGAATCCGCGGCGCCTCGGTGATCGACAGCCGCGGCATGGGCCAGATCCTCACGGCCGACGTGCCCATCTTCGCGGGCCTCAAAGACCTCATGCCGGGCGGCAACATCGGCAACTACATGATCATGTCGNNGGTCGATAAGGCCTTGAAGCTTGTGAACGAGGTCTGCGGCGACCTCGGGCGGGAAGGCGTGGGCATCGCGTTCACCGTACCGGTGGGCCGCGTATTCGGACTGTACACGGATAAGGAATGACCGCGCGTGCAAATCGTCATCCTGATACTCGTGCTCATTCTCGTCTCGTATATCATCGGCGAGCGCGCGTTCCGCATCCAGCGGTTCTCCATCGGGTCGATGCTCTTCCTGGCCTACGGCGCGGAGTTCGCAATTCTCGGCATGCTGCTCGGCCCCTACGCCGTGGGCATCCTGTCGGCTGACGTCGTCGACAAGCTCGAGCCGCTCATCAACATCGTGCTGGGATGGATCGGGCTGATGTTCGGCGCACAGTTCCGCATCCGCGACTTAAAGCTCCTTCCCTTAGCGAATTACATCATCGCCGGCACCGAGGCGATCGCGACCTTCGCCATCATCCTGTTCCTCTTCATCGTGCTCGGCACGTCGCTCCCCAGCCCGCCGCCTCTCGCGAACAACGTCATGCGTCTCGCCGCCGTGCTCGCCGCCATCGCCGTCGTCTCGTCGTCGGCGGCGGTCGCCGCGACGATCAAGCGCGTGGGCGCGCACGGGCGCGTGAGCCGCCTGCTCAGCTATACAGCGGGGTTCGACAACCTGGCGGGGGTCGTCGCGTTCGGCCTCGTGTATCCGTTCTTCCATTTCACCGCGCAGGGCGGCGAGAGCATCCTGCCCGGATGGGGGTGGCTGCTCCTCTCGATCGGCTCGGGGCTCCTCCTCGGCGTGCTCTTCCACTTCTTCACGACGCCGCGCGCGTCGAGCAACGAGAACCTCATGATCGCCGTGGGGATGGTCACCCTCTCGTCGGGCCTGGCCGCGCACCTGCACCTCTCGGCGCTGTTCATGAACCTGATCGTGGGCATCGTGCTGTGCAACTTCTCGGAGCGCCAGGACCGTTTCTACCGCCTGCTCATATCGGCGGAGAAACCGCTCTACGGGATCATGCTCATCCTCGCCGGCGCGCTCTGGCGCGCGTCGTGGACGCTGGCGATCGTCGTCGCCGCGTTCATCGCCGTGCGCACCCTCGGCAAGATGTTCGGCGGATGGATCGCCATCAAGCGCTACGGCTCGATCGTGCGCTACCCGGAGCTCTTCGGGCCGGCGCTGATCGCGCAGGGCGGCATGGCCATGGCCATCGCGCTCGACTATCGCTTCCTCGCGCCCGGCGAGACATCCACGTTCTTCGTGTCCGTGACGCTCACCGCGCTCGCGATCAACAGCTTCATCAGCCCGTTCACGACCAAGCGCATGCTCATCATGGAGGGCGAGACGACATGAGGATCATCGCGCTCGCCATACTCTTCGTCGTCATGACGCTCGTCGGCATGTTTCAGCTCGGCGGCACGATGGACGATCCCATGGCGCGCACCATGGTCGGCTTCGGCTTCCTGATCTTCACGGGCCTGGTCGCCGGCGAGCTGGCGCGCCTGATCAGCCTTCCCCGCATCACGGGCTACCTCATCGCCGGCATGATATGCGGCCCCTACGTCCTCGACCTCATCGATCCCGACGTCATCGAGAACCTGAAGACCGTCGACGACCTGGCGCTGGCGCTCATCGCCTTCACCGCTGGCGGCGAGCTGCACCTTGAGCGGGTGCGCCGCGCGGCGAAGTCCATCGCATCGATCACGCTCCTGCAGACGGCCGCCGCGTTCATCATCATCGGCGCCGCCACCATGGCCGTCGGGCTCATCTTCCCGCCCTTTGCCGAACTCGCGCTGCCCACGCTGATCGCCCTGGCGCTGTTCTTCGGCCTGGTGACCGCGGCGAACTCGCCCGCGACGGCCGTCGCCGTCATCGTCGAGACGAGTTCGAAGGGCCCCCTCACCGAACAGGTGATGAGCGTCACCGTCCTCAAGGACATCGTCATCATCGTGCTCGCCGCGGTCGTCATAGCGATCGGCGGCGTCCTGCTCGCGCCCGCCGAGGGGATCGACTTCGGCTTCATCGGCCGGGAACTCCTGACGATACCGCTGTCGATCGTCGCCGGCTGCATCGCGGCCATCGCCATCATCGCGTATCTGCGCTTCGTGACCCGCGAGATGGTGCTGTTCGTCGTCGCGGTGTCGCTGCTGGTCGTGTTCGCGAGCGAATACCTCCACCTGCACTTCCTGCTCGTGTGCATGACGGCGGGCTTCTGCGTCGAGAACTTCTCGCCCTACGGCGAGCGGCTGATCTCGGCCATCGAGCGCACGTCGATGACCGTGTACATCATCTTCTTCGCCATCGCGGGCGCGAGCATCGACTTCAGCATCATGCGCACCACCTGGATCGTCGCGCTGATCTTCGTGCTGCTGCGCATGCTCGCCTTCTACCTCGGGACGGGCGCGGCGGCGGCAATCACGCGCCAGCCCCCGTTCATCAGGCGCTACGCGTGGATGGGCTTTCTGGGACAGGCGGGCGTGAGCCTGGGGCTGGCGACGCTCGCGCTCAGGACCTTCCCCGAGATCGGATCCATTTTCTATTCGATCGTGGTGGCGACGATCGGGATCAACCAGATCGTCGGCCCGGTCACGCTCAAGCTCCTCCTGATGAAGGCGGGCGAAACCGCCGAGAGCCGCATCGAGGAAGGCTACGGCATCAGGAGATTCCACGGCGCCCGCCGCCGCTAATTCCGGTTGCTCCTGGACACCAAAACGGTTACGATGCGGCCTCGATCACGAAGGGGGATCATCCATGAAGATCAAACACATCGGCGTCCTCACCGGCGGCGGCGACTGCCCCGGCCTCAACGCCGTCATCCGGTCGGTCACGAAGACGGCCATCCTCAGGCACGGATGGAAGGTGACGGGCATCCTCGACGGCTACGAGGGGCTCATCGAGAACCGCAAGATCGAGCTCACCTCGGCGCACGTCTCGGGCATCCTCACGCAGGGCGGCACGATCCTGGGCACGTCCAACATCGCGAACCCCTTCGCCCATCCCGTCACCAAGGACGGCAAGGTGTCGATCCACGATTATTCGAAGAAGACGCTGGCCAACATCAAGCGCATGAAGCTCGACGCGCTGGTGTCCATCGGCGGCGACGGCACCATGGCGATCGCCGACCGCATGGGCAAGCTGGGCGTCAAGGTCGTGGGCATACCCAAGACGATCGACAACGACCTGCCCGCCACCGACGTCACGTTCGGCCACGACACGGCCGTGCAGATCATCAGCGACGCGCTCGACCGCCTGCACACCACCGCGCAGTCGCATCACCGCGTCATCGTGCTCGAGGTGATGGGCCGCTACGCCGGCTGGTTGGCGCTCAACGGCGCGATCTCCGGCGGCGGCGACATCGTGCTCATCCCCGAGATCCCGTTCAGCTTCGAGAAGGTCATTGAGGCCATCCACGAACGCCGGCGCAACGGCAAGCGCTTCAGCCTCGTGGTGGTCGCGGAGGGCGCCGCGCCCAAGGGCGGCGAGATGGTCGTCAAGAAGCGCATCGAGGGCAGCCCCGACCCGATCCGCCTGGGCGGCATCGGCAAGGTCGTGTCCGAGCACATCGAGTCGGCCACGGGCATCTCGACGCGCTACACGGTACTCGGCCACATCCAGCGCGGCGGCACGCCGACCGCCATGGACCGCCGGCTCGGCTCGAACTTCGGCACCTACGCGGTGGGGCTGATCGCCAAGGGTAAGTTCGGCAGGCTCGTCGTCCAGCGCGGCGACCACTGCGCCGACGTCCCCATCACCTCGATCGCGAACAAACTCAGGAAGGTTACGCGCAAACATCCGACCGTGCAGGCCGCCCTTGGTCTCGGCATGTCGTTCGGCGAGTAACGCTAGCGTTCACAGGAGAATTCATGAGCAATCCATCGATCACCAGTTTCTACGTCACCCCGAGCCTGCCCGAGCAGCTGTATATGCTCGAGCAACTCGCCACCAACCTCCGCTGGTCATGGGATCTGGACATGCGCGACTGCTTTCTGCGCCTCGACCGCGACCTGTGGGACGCGGTCGGCCATAACCCGGTGCGGTTCCTGGGCAAGGTCGACCAGAGCATCCTCGAGGAGGCCGCGGCCGACGAGGCATATCTCGCGCACCTCTGCCGCGTCACGGAACGCTTCAACCGCTACATGGAGAACCGCGAGCGCCCGGCAGCATGGCAGTCGGGCGACGACCACCAGATCGCCTACTTCTGCATGGAATACGGCCTCAACGAATGCCTCCCCATCTACTCAGGGGGCTTAGGCATCCTCGCCGGCGATCACCTGAAGTCGGCCAGCGACATCAACCTGCCGCTCGTCGCGGTGGGACTGCTCTACCAGCAGGGCTACTTCAACCAGTACCTCAACCTCGACGGCTGGCAGCAGGAGCGCTATCCCATCAACGACTTCTCGAACATGCCGGTGAAACCGGCGCTCGACGAAGCGGGCAACGAGCTCGTGGTCGGCGTCGAATTCCCCCAGCGCACCGTCTTCGCGAAGGTCTGGCGCGTGCAGGTCGGGCGCATACCGCTGTACCTGCTCGACACCAACATCACGAAGAACGTGCCCGAGGATCAGAACATCACCGACCAGCTCTACGGCGGCGATACCGAGCGGCGCCTGCAGCAGGAGCTGATCCTGGGAATCGGCGGCATGCGGGCGCTCGACGCGCTGGGGATGAACCCGCGCGTCTGCCACATGAACGAGGGGCACCCCGCCTTCCTCGTCCTCGAGCGCACTCGCCTGCTCATGCAGAAGACCGGGCGCGCGCACGTCGAGGCCATGGAGGCCGTGCGCGCCGGCACGACGTTCACGACGCACACGCCCGTGCCCGCCGGCTTCGACCTCTTCCCGCCCGACCTCATCAAGCGCTACCTCGGCAGTTACGTGGACCAGCTTAAGATCTCACACGATGAGCTGCTGAGCATGGGCCGCGCCAACGGAACGAAGACGGACCAGTTCAACATGGCGATACTCGCGATCAAGGGATCGTCGCACTACAACGGCGTCTCGAAGCTCCACGGCAGGGTCACGCGCTCGATGCTCCGCGACGGCTGGCCCGGCTTCCTCGATGAGGAGGTGCCGGTGACGTCGATCACCAACGGCGTGCACATGCGATCCTGGATCGCCCGCGAGATCGTCCACCTGTTCAACCGCTATCTCGGCTCGGGCTGGCGCCACGACCCCGACGACCCCGACAGCTGGGAAGGCGTCGAGCACATCCCCAACGAGGAGCTGTGGCGCACCCACGAGCGTCAGAAGACGTGGTTGATCGCGTTCGCGCGCAAGCGCCTGCGCCAGCAATTCATCCGGCGCGGCATGACCTCGGCGGACATCGAGTCGGTCGACGGCGTGCTCAACCACGACGTGCTCACGATCGGTTTCGCGCGCCGCTTCGCCACGTACAAGCGCGGGGCACTGCTGCTGCGGGACCAGGAGCGCTTCATGAAGCTCCTGACGAACCGCGAGCGCCCCATACAGCTGATATTCGCGGGAAAGGCCCATCCCAAGGACAACGGCGGCAAGGAGCTGATCCGCCAGATCATCCACTTCGCGCAGCGCACCGACGCGTGGAACCGCGTACTCTTCCTGGAGGATTACGACATGAACGTCGCGCGCTACCTGGTGCAGGGCGTGGACGTCTGGCTCAACACGCCGCGCCGCCCCATGGAGGCGAGCGGGACGAGCGGCATGAAAGTCGTGCCCAACGGGGGCTTGAACTTGAGCGTGTTGGACGGCTGGTGGGGCGAGGCCTATGATCCCACGGTGGGATGGGCCATCGGCGCGGGCGAGACCTACGACGATCCCGACTATCAGGACGAGGTCGAGGCGAACCACCTCTACTACCTCCTCGAGAAGGAGGTCACGCCCCTCTATTACAAGCGAGGGCCGGACGACGTGCCGCACGAGTGGCTGAAGATGGTGAAGGCGTCCATCGGCAAGCTCGCGCACACGTTCAACGCGCAGCGCATGGTTCGCGAATACGACGGTCAATTCTATCAGCCCGCGGCCGAGCGCTACACCATGCTCACCGAGGACAACCTCCTGCGAACCGCCGACGAGTTTGCCCAATGGAAGAAGCGCCTGACGCACAACTGGAAAAACGTGCGCGTCGGCGACGTGAAAGCGTTGAACGGCAACGGCGGCCTGGCGATCGGCAACGCGCTCGCCGTCGACGCGGTCGTCGAGTTGGGAGAATTGTCACCTGAAGATGTGACCGTCGAGTTATACGCCGGAAGCCTCAATTCCGAACGGAAGATCGTTGACGGAGAGGCTATTTCCATGGCAAAAATTGAGGATGTAGGTAGGGGGATCTATCGTTACAAAGGCGATATCGCATGTCGCGCAAGCGGCCTTNNGTGTTGCCCGCGGTCAGCCGCCAGGCCATGCGCCATGAGATACCCCTCATCGCGTGGAAGGAGGAGAAATGATGAAGCGCGCGTCCTCATTGATCGTCGTCGTAGGAGTCATCGTCACCCTGTTCGCATCGAGCGCCTGGGCAGCCCACGGCACGCAGCAGACCGGCTTCGGTCCCATCCAGGAATCGATGTCGGGAGCGAACACGGCCGCTCCGCTGGACGCGCACGTCCTGGCGATCAACCCCGCGGGCATCACTGCCGCGATCAACCGCGTGGACATCGCCGTCGCGCTCGGCGTGCCGATCGCACACATGAACACGTCGACCGCGCCCGTGGGCAACGCCGCCGCGGGCAATCAGGAAAACGACGTCGACATATTTCCCCTGCCGGCCATCAGCGCGTCGTGGGGCCTCATGGACAACCGCCTCGCCCTGGGCTTCGGCTTCATACAGAACGGCGGCCTCACGGCGAGCTACAAGCAGTCGCGCATCAGTTCCGCGCTGACCGGCAACCTCTACGATACCTACATCGACTACCGCATGTTCAAGATGATCCCCGCTGTGGCGTACCGGATCCTGGACAACCTCTCCATCGGCGGATCGTTCCAGCTGGGCTACGGCACCTTCGGCACGGATTCAGCCGTGCCGGCCACGCTCGCGCCCACGTCCGGCCGCTCGCGCAACGACAACGCGTTCGGCTTCGGCGGCCAGCTCGGCATCCTCTACTCGCCGCTCGAGCAGCTGACGATCGGCTTCTCCTATCAGACGAAGATGAAGTTCATGAAGTTCAAGAAGTACAGCGACGTGCTCGCCAACAACAGCATGGACGCGCCGCGCCAGATCCGCTTCGGCATATCAGGACGTCCGGTCAGGCCGCTGATCCTCACGACCGAATTCCACTGGATCAACTGGAGCGATGTCTCCGTCCTGGGCAGCCAGNNGCCAGCCCGGACAGGGCGGCCTGGGATGGAAGGATCAGTACATCGTGAAGTTCGGCCTGCAGTACTGGCCGATCAAGATGGTCAAGCTGCGCGCCGGCTACAACTGGCAGACCGCGCTGCTCGGCAGCGATGTCGTGTTCGCCAACGCGCTCGTGCCGTTGATCACCGAGCACACGGTCAACGCCGGCATCGGCATCGACATCGCGAAGAACTGGACCGTCGACCTGGCGTTCGGCTGGGCGCTCAAGAACAGCAAGACGCAGTCGGCGACCACCAACCCCGTGGGCGCGGCCGGCGTCGGAACGCACGTGGAGTATGTCGGTTATGCCGGCGTCCTTGGACTAACGTACAAGTGGGACAGGTGAGTACCGCACATCATATCGGATCAGTTCGAAAGCACTTTGAGCGTATAGATTCCACGCATACTTATCTCATGCGCGAGGGAAGAAGTCTTTCCCACGGCACGGTCGTGACGGCCGACTATCAGGAGGCCGGCCGCGGGAGGCTCGAGCGCGTCTGGGTGGCTCCCCCCGATTCATCGCTCCTGGCATCGGTGCTGATCAAACCTACGATCGCCGCGGAGGTCGTCCCCCAGTTCACGCCCGCCGTGGCGCTCGCCTGCGTCCGCGCGCTGGACGAGCGGGGGCTTGCGACGCAGATACGCTGGCCCAACGACATCATCAGCGACGGCCGTAAGCTTGCCGGCATCCTCTGCGAGGCCGCGTTCGACGGCGGGGAGTTCGACTTCGCCGTGCTCTCCATCGGCATCAACCTCAACCAGACGCGGGAGGAGATGGAACGGATCGACCGCCCCGCGACGTCGTGCGCCGTCGAGACCGGCACGCGCTGGGATCGTGACGACCTGTTCGAACTGGTGCTGGCACATCTCGACCAGCTCTACCGCACCGTCCACGATAACGGCTTCAAGGCGATACGCGCCGCATGGGAGGAGCGCTCGGCGCTCACGGGGCTCTCCGTCACGCTCGACCTGGGAACGCGCACGGTCGAAGGCACGGTCCTCGGCATCGACGACGACGGAGCGCTCAGACTTGACTGCGGCGACGGCGTACGTTCATTCGCGGTGGGCGAGGTGGTGCGCGTAGGAGGGAAAGCGATATGCTGATGGAAGGAGTAAAGATCACGATCTTGGGCATGGCTACCGTATTCGTCATGCTCGGCGCACTCGTCCTCGCGACCGCGATCAACGCGCGCATCATCGGAAAGATTGAAAAGACCCCCGCGCCCGCGGCCGGCGGCATTCCGCCCCCCGCGGACACCGATGCGGCACGGGACGATCGATCGATCGCCGCAGTCATCTCCGCGGCGATCTCAATGTTCAGGAGGATGAGATGACACAGCCCAAGAGCCACGCCGTAGGAATCACCGAGGTCGTCCTGCGCGACGCGCACCAGTCGCTGCTGGCCACGCGCATGACGACCGAGGACATGTTGGCCATCGCCTCGAAGCTGGACAAGATCGGCTACTGGTCGCTCGAATGCTGGGGCGGCGCGACGTTCGACTCGTGCATCCGCTTTCTCCGCGAGGATCCCTGGGAGCGCATCCAGCAGCTCAAAAAGGCCATGCCGAATACGAAGCTGCAGATGCTGCTTCGCGGACAAAATCTGCTGGGCTACCGCAATTACGGCGATGACGTCGTCGACGCGTTCGTCGCGCAGGCTGCCGAGAGCGGCGTCGACGTCTTCCGCGTCTTCGATGCGCTCAACGACACGCGCAACCTGTCGCGCGCCATCACCGCGGTCAAACAGGCGTCGAAGCACGCGCAGGGGACGATCTCCTACACGACGAGCCCCGTCCACACGTTCGAATCGTTCGTCGAACTCGGCAAGGAACTCGAGCGCATGGGGTGCGACTCGATCTGCATCAAGGACATGGCGGGCCTGCTCACGCCCGCAAAAGCCTTCGACCTGATAACCGCGCTGAAGGCCGGCGTGAAAATCCCGATCCAGCTGCACAGCCACGCAACGACGGGGCTCGCGTCGACGACGCTCTACAAGGCGGTCGAGGCGGGCTGCGACATCGTCGACACGGCGATCTCGTCGCTGTCGCTCGGCAGCTCGCATCCGCCCACCGAATCGATGGTCGCGATGTTCGCGGGCACGCCGTTCGACACGGGTTTGAGGCTCGACCTCCTCCAGGAGATCGCCGAGTATTTCCTGACCGTCAGGACGCATTACGCCGAATTCGAGAGCAGCCTCGCGAGCGTGGACACGCGCATCCTCTCGGCACAGGTGCCGGGCGGCATGCTCACGAACATGGAGAGCCAGCTCAAACAACAGGGCGCCCTCGATCGCATGAAGGACGTGCTCGCCGAAATTCCCCGCGTGCGCGAGGATCTGGGCTACCCGCCGCTGGTGACGCCCACATCGCAGATCGTGGGCACCCAGGCGGTGCTCAACGTGCTCCAGGGCGAGCGCTACAAGACGATCACCGCGGAGACCAAGGGCCTGCTCGCCGGCCGCTACGGGAAAACGCCCGCGCCGGTCGATCCGACGATTCAGAAAAAAGCCCTGGGCGACGAGGAGCCGATCACCTGCCGTCCCGCTGACCTCATCGAACCCGAGATGGACAAGCTCAAGGCCGAACTGGGAAAGAAGGCCTCGACCAGGGACGTGCTCACCTACGCCCTCTTCCCCAAGATCGCGCCCGAGTTCTTCACGATCAGGGATTCCGGCGAAAAGCCAAAGCTGCCGAAGTCCAAACCGATGACGCCGCCCGAGGCGGGCGCGGCCCCCTCGCCGCGAGGCGGCTCGACCGGCGTCTACACGGTCACCGTCGACGGCACCGCCTATAGCGTCACGGTACAGGAGGGCGAGGGAAGCGCCCCCACAATCGATTATCACGTGCGGCGGAACACGACGCATGCATCCACCGAGGGCGTCAGCGAGCGGGACGTAACGGCCGTCTCCGCGCCGCTGGCCGGACGAGTGCTGCGCATCCTGGCCAAGGAAGGAAGCCGCATCGAGGCAGGCGATGTCGTCATGGTCATCGAGGCCATGAAGATGGAGACCGAGATCAAGGCGACGCAGGCGGGTACGATCGATCGCGTGTTCGTCGCGGAGGGCAACGAGTTTGCCGTCGGACAGCCGCTCTACGCCGTCAAATAAGGATATCGAATGAGCAAGCGCATCATCATCATACTAGGCATAGTCGCGATACTCCTCACCAGCGTTCACATCTCACGTGCAGATGTTGAATCGAAGGAGTCGCCGGAACGTTCGGTGCCGGCCGCGATGGGCAAGCTGATCGTGAACCTGATGAAGACGACGGGGGTCTACCAGTTCATCACGCGCAAGGACGGCGATCCGGAACCGGCGACCATGCTGATGCCGGAGGTCACGGCGACGTACCCGACGCCCGCGGGATGGAAGAAGCTCATCATGATCCTCGTGGGGTTCATGCTCATCTACCTCGCGATCGTGAAGAAGTTCGAACCGCTGCTGCTCATCCCCATCGGCTTCGGCACCGTGCTCACGAACATCCCCATGGGGGGGATCGCGCTCGAAGGTGGTCTGCTCAAGTATTTCTTCGACATCGGCATCGCCACCGAAGTCTGCCCGCTGCTCATCTTCATGGGCATCGG
>JABAOG010018323.1_pt1 | contig 13159 bp, 11 predicted proteins | sample 7062131 | NCBI WGS metagenome assembly JABAOG01 (sample SAMN14538629, study PRJNA623070) | marine sediment metagenome | biome: marine biome [ENVO:00000428]; feature: marine pelagic biome [ENVO:01000023]; material: deep marine sediment [ENVO:00002113] | place: India: Arabian Sea | collected... | reverse complement strand
GGTGACGTGATCGAAAGCCCCACCAGCGGGGACGTACATAACCGTCCGTGGTGGGTCAGGAACGTCGACGTGCCGACCCTGGGGATCGACTGGGACAACGTCGAGCGCTTCAACGCCTACGCCGGGCACGTCCGTGGTGTGCAGGGCATGCGCTTCGTGGGTGACTGGCCCGAGATCATGCAGCTCGAGAGAGTCGCGGCGGAGCTGGAGAAGCAGCGCATCGAGCGCGAAGTGCCGGGCTACAGGCTTCAGGATCAGGCGCTGTACGCTGCGTTTCGCGCCGCGCGCGATGCCCTGCCGATGAGCTTTCTCGGCTTGCAGAGTGCCCAGACCCCTGCGGATCGCGGGGTGCCGCACTGGCAGGGCACGCCGGAAGACGCGTCGCAGATGATCAAGGCGGCGCTGCGCCACATGGGGGCGGCGACGGTCGGCATCGTCGAGCTCGACGAGCGCACGCGCAAGCTGCTGTACAGTGTTGACACTGACGGCAAGCGGGTCGAGTTCGAGGACGTGCCGCTGGGCTACGAAGTGGACGACCGCCGGGTGATCCCGTACCGTCACCGCTGGGCGATCGTGTACACCGTGCAGATGTCGGAGGAGACGCTGAAGCGCGCCCCCACCGCGACCGGTGCGCAGACGACCATGCTGGCCTACTACCGCGGGATCAGCATCCAGTTGAGCGCGCAGGAGTTTATGCGCGGGCTGGGGTATCAGGCGCTCGGGCAGCCGACGGTAAACTCGCTCGGGATCACGCCCGCACTGGCGGTGATGGGCGGCCTCGGGGAGCTGACCCGGCTCAACCGCGTCATCACGCCTGAACACGGCCCGATGGTGCGCATCTTCTTCCTGATCACGGACCTCCCGCTCGCGCCCGATCGCCCGATTGACGCCGGGATCGCGCAGTTCTGCCGCACATGCATGAAGTGCGCCGAAGCCTGCCCGCCCAGCGCCCTCAGCTTTGCGAAAGACCCGACCTGGCAGCCCGAAGGAGCGTGGAACAACCCCGGCCATGAAGCGTGGTTCGAGAATTCCCCGCGCTGCCGCCGCTACTGGTACGAGAGCGCCGGTACCAACTGCGGCATCTGTTTCGCGGTGTGCCCGTTCTCCAAGAAAGATAAGTCGTTCATGCACGATTTCATGAAGATGAACATCGCCTCCGTGCCCGGCGTCGACGGCGTGGTGCGCAGCCTCGACGACGCGTTCGGCTACGGCATCCAGAAAGATCCGGAAGCGTGGTGGGAGTCGGATCTGCCGCCATATGGCATCGACCCCTAGCGCAGGCGTTTTGCCTGTGTCCGGTAATTCCTGACAGTCTCACACCTCTTCTGCCCGCAAACTCCTGACACGAAATCATTGGCTTGCCTGACAGACAGAATCCCCTGCCCCCGTCATAATGGGAACATATCCGGAAACGGGGGAAACCGGTGGCCGCGCAAGCGGGAATCCGGTGCTGGGGCGCAACTGTGACACCGCAAGGTGAAGCCAGAAAACCCATCTCGTCTAACTCTCCGCGAGTCCCTGAGAGTGGGCCAATAACGGCCCACTCTCATTTCATTTAGTCAGCAGGGATCGAGCAATGCCGCTTTACGAGTACTTCTGCCCGGAATGCAGGTCGCCGTTCTCGGCGCGGCGCAGCTTCGCCGACTACGAGCAGGCTGCAACATGCCCGGCGTGTGGCTGTGAAGATGGCCGCCGCGTGCTCTCGAATGTGGTCGCGTTCAGCACCGATGCGAGTGGCAGCCGCCGTGTGGTGGCGGGTGGGCCTTCGTGCGCCGGGTGCGCGTCGTCGCCGGTTGGGTGTTCGGGTGGGTGCAGCATCCGCCGCTGACGGTCCCTGGTATCCGTGAGGTGACGACCCTCACCGAATGTCATTGTAGTGAGTCAAACGAAAGGAGACTCAATCGTGGCCGATGAAGTGAATATGGGCCGCCGTGAATTCCTGAAAGAGCTGGGCCTGTTAGGGGTGGCGATGGGGGCCGTACCGGCTGCGTCCTCGCTCCGCCCGAACGAGGCGGCAGGCGAGTCATGGGATGCCGCGCCGCAGGCGTGGAAGCGCCCGTTCTGGGCGAAAGAAGTCGACAAGCCCACTATGGAAGTCGACTGGCAGCAGATGCAGCGGTATAAGGAGCACCAGACCGTGCGCCGCGGCTTCAACCTGTACGTCAGCGAGGAAGAGACGGATCGTCTCACGATCCAGCAGGACGAGAACCTCGCACGCTGGCTGAAGGAAAGCAAGCCCGGCTACAGCCTGCGTGACATCGCCATCAGCTCCGCGCAGGACTACCAGCGCAACCTGATCCCGATGTCGTTCGTCGGGCCGACCGAGGACGTTGCGACGCCCGAGGAACGCGGCGTGCCGAAGTGGGAAGGCACACCCGAAGAAGCCGCGATGATCATCTCCGCTGCGATGCGCCACTTCGGTGCCGCGCACGTCGGCTTCGTTGAGCTGGAAACCGACACCACCGAGAAGCTGATCTACGGTGAGGACCCGGACAAGAAGAAGATCATCATCTCCGAGGAGCACGACTATCCGGAGGAGACGGACGAGGCGCGCTACCTGCCCAAGTCAGGGCGCTGGGTGATCAGCTACACCGTGCAGATGTCGCAGGAAACCATGTTCCGCAACCCGACCGAGCTGGGTTCGCAGACGACTGCGATGACGTACGAGAAGGGCCGCGCCATCCAGAACAAGACGCAGGCGTTCCTGCGCAGCCTCGGCTACTGGGGTGCGGGTGAAGCGCAGACCAACGCGCTGGGCATCGCCCCGGCCTTCGCAGTGATGGCAGGGCTGGGCGAGATCGGGCGCATCAACCGTCTGGTCACGCCGGAGTACGGCCCGATGGTGCGGACGTTCAAGATGGTCACCAACCTGCCGGTTGCGCCGACCAAGCCGATTGACGCGGGCATCATGGACTTCTGCCGCCAGTGCAAGGTCTGTGCCGAGTACTGCCCGTCCGGCGCGCTCAGCACCGCAACCGAACCGACGTGGGAAGTCGCGGGTGGCTGGAACAACCCGGGCCACAAGACGTGGTTCGAAGATGCCGTCAAGTGCCGTGTCTACTGGCGTCACGTTGGCACCAACTGCGGGCTGTGCTTCGCCGCGTGCCCGTACGCTGCCAAGGACAAGGCGAAGATCCACGATCTCGTCAAGGCCACCATCGGCACGACGACCGTGTTCAACAGCCTGATGGCGCAGATGGGCCGGTTCGCCTATCTCGACACGGCGCCCTACTCGGCAACCGCCGAGCCGCAGCCGCTGAAGGATGCGGATGAATGGTGGACGCTCGACCTGCCTGAGTACGGCGTCGATACTACGCGTGGTCACAGCCAGGCATAACGGGCAGCCCGGAAACGGCCTTCCTGAGAAGCTAAAAGGAGCACACACCGATGTTTTGGGTATTCGTGATTGGGATCGCAGTCGGGATCGGGATCCACTATCTGGTATCTCGTCCCGCCGTCCAACTCGCCTGGTACGACTACGTGCTGATGGCGCTCAGCCTGGTGTTCGCCTACCTCGCGATTCAGAACTTCATCGCGTCGCTTAACGAGCTCGAGTCGACCGCCGCGTGGATTCTGCTGGCGGCGTTCGGCATCCCGGCGCTGGTTTTCATGGGGATCGAAGCGGCACGCATCACGCGCAACCGTACGCCCTCTGCCGGGTAGCGAGATCGCCTGGCAGCCCGGTCAGGCTGCACAGCATCGTATCGGTCTTGGGGTGGTATCCTGTCGGCTGGCATGATGGGGATGTACGTCAGGGCTGTGCAGCTGCCGTCCCCGTCATTCCAACATAAGCAATACGCAATGAGCCCTCAGCGAGGGCTCATTTGCTGTGTGCTGTGCCGAGTTCCGGCAGAGCGCGTTCCGGCGCGGATTCACGATGGCTCTGCCGCGAGTTGGTCGAGGGCCTGCGCGAACACCTCAAGCGGCTGCGCGCCGGAGATGCCATACCGCCCGTTGAGGACGTAAAACGGCACCCCGCGCACCCCCAGCGCGGCAGCGCGCTGCTGGCTGGCCAGCACCTCCGCTGTAAGCGCGTCGCTGGCCAGCAAATCGCGTACCGCGTCCGCTTCAAGCCCCACGCTGGTAGCCACCCGCATCAATTCGTCGTCCTCGTTAAGGTCCTGCCCCTTCACGAAGAATGCCTCGAACAGCGCTCGGGCCATCGCCCACTCTGATCCGATCTCGCGCGCAAACAGGATCAGCCGGTGTGCGTCGAGCGTGTTGGCGGCGCTGGCGATGCTCTCCAGGTTGAACGTGATGCCTGTGTCAGATGCCGCTTGACGCACCACCTCAAATGATTGCAGCGCGCGCTCCCAGCCGCCGAACTTCGCATCGGCGAACGTGCGCCAGTCCTGCCCTTTTGGCAGGCCGGGCTGAAGCTGGAAGGGATTCCAGCGGCGCTCGATCTCAAGGTCGGGGCGCTGCGCGATCGCCTTCTCAAGGCGAATCTCGCCGATGTAGCACCATGGGCAGGCGATGTCGGCATACAGGTCGATGTGAATCATGGGGTCCCTCCGTATCTTTGCGCGCTGTCGGGCGTTTACCTGACTGTACCGTGTCCGCGCTGTCCGGGTGAGGCGGCTGCGTTCCAGTTCGCATCTGCGCCTGTTAGGGCCGAAACGGTTGACAGCCCCTACGGGACTATGCTAGGATGTCGGGAACTATTTACATTTTGGTGTAAATTCCTCCTCTCGCCACACTCAGCGATCTGTTCGCTGCTTACACGTACATAGAAACGGTTTGCTAAGGAGCGCACTCGTTGGTCGATTCCGCATACCGTGAACGCATCGGGGATCGGGTCCGCAGCGCGCGGCGGGCGCTCAACCTGCGCCAGAGCGATCTCTCCGAGATGACCGGGCTGCCTGCCAGCCACCTGTCCGACATCGAGCGCGGGGTGCTGATCCCCACGATCCCCACCCTGCAGAAAATCAGCGGCGCGCTCAGCCGCCCGCTGATCTACTTCCTCCAGAACGAGGCCGACAGGCGGCGCTCGATGGGGACGGTCATTCACCTATCCTCGATCGGCGGGCAGGCGGCGCTGCGCTTCGCGCAGCTCGTCGAGGAGAAGACCGGCGGCGAGTTCAACCTGCGCGTGTACCACCACTCGCTGCTTGGGACCGCGGCTGAGCAGGTCGACGGGCTGGCGGAGGGCGCGATCGACATCTACATCGATGAGCTCTCGAGCTTCGAGCGGTACGCGCCGCTGCTCGGCCCGGTGTGCCTGCCGTATTTCTTTCGCGACGCCGATCACTACCGTCGCTTCATCGAGAGCGACATCTGCGAGGAGCACGTCCACCGGGCGCTGCTGGCGCATAACATCCGGCTGCTCCGCCCGGTCGCCACGTGGGACAGCGGCCCGTGGGAAGTCCTGCTCACCAGAGAGCCGGTCTTTGCCCCGGAGCAGATGGCAGGGAGGCGCTTCCGTTCCTACCAATCAGAGGCAGCGATTGCGCTGCGGCACGCGTTGGGCGCGGAGCCGGTCGTGGTCGAGTGGGCGGTGACGCCCCGCGCGTTCGAGCAGGGGCTGGTGGATGCATTCCTGATCCCCGCGTCGTACCTGGAATCCATTGACCTGGGGCGTTTCGCGGAATACGCAACGCTGATCGATTACGGTTACACCATCAACCTGAGTGTTGCCGTCAACGAGCGAGAATACCGTAAGCTGCCGCCGGACGTGCAGACCGTTCTGGCGGAAGCTGCAAGTGAAGCAGGGGAGTTCTGCAGCCAGCGTGTCCGCGAGTCGACCAGTCAGGCGCTTGACCGGCTTACCGAAGATCACGGAATTCCGGTGATTCAGCCTGATCGGGAGGCGTGGCGGGCGGCGTTCGACGCTGCATTACGCCACATCTGTGTCGAGGAAAGGCTGCTGTCGCGCGAGATGTATGACGCGCTGCAAAGCCTGTAACCCCGGCACTGTGGGAAGGACGATCTTGATGAAGAAGAGGAGGGGAGATACAGCCACAAACTGACTGGGCGGGTTTGGCGTGCTCAACCCGTCGAGGAACGATCGAGTAGAGCATCGCGCACAAGGCTAGGAGGGGAAAGTGACACGCAAAAACTTCAGGATGATGGCGCTGCTGCTGGTCGTCCTCAGTATGCTGCTGCTGGCAGCATGCGGTGGGGCACCGGCTGAGGAAGAGCCCGCACCGGATGCCGGAGACGCGGGCGACGTCGAAGAACCGGCAGATGACGCCGAAGAGCCCGCCGACGCCGGCGAGGGAGACGCAGACGGCGACCCGATCGTGATGGGCGCTGTATTCAACCAGACCGGCTGGATGGCTGCCTATGACGGCCCCCCGCGCGACGCCGCATTCCTCGCGGTCAAGCAGATCAACGAGCAGGGCGGCATCCTCGGGCGGCAGGTCGAGCTGATCGAGATCGACGGCAAGACCGACCCCGCGACGGTCGGTAATGCGGCCCGCCAGCTCATCGAGCAGGGTGCCGACATCATTATCGCCCCGTGCGACTTCGACATCGGCGCGCCTGCCAGCCAGGCAGCGCAGGAAGCCGGTCTGGTCGGTACGTCGCTCTGTGCGTCGTCGCCGCTGTACGGCTCAGAGGTGCTCGGCGACCTTCAGTTCACCGCATCGGTGTGGAACAACACGATGGCGGGCGCTGCGGCTGAGTGGGCGTACAACGAGCAGGGCTGGCGTACCGCCGCCGTGCTGACGGACGCCTCGTACGAGTATACGCAGTCGCTGGGTGACCTGTTCAAGGAGCACTGGGCAACGCTCGGCGGCGAGCTCGTCCTCGACGACACGTACGTGGCCGAGGATCAGGACATCTCCTCGCAGGTTCAGCGCATTCAGGATCTTCCTGAGGTACCGGACCTGATCTACATCTCCGGTGTGAACCCGGAGCTGGCCATCGCGCTGCGCCAGATCCGTGCAGCCGGTATCGAGGCCCCGCTGGTCGGTGGGGACACCTATGACGACTCAGAGCTGTGGGCGGCCCTCGGGCCTGACCTCGCGAACGACATCTACTTCGCCACGCACGCATGGCTTGGCCCGGAGGCGGGCGAGGACATCGTCGAATTCCTCGATCTGTACGAGCAGGAATACGGCGCACCGCCGGTCGCTGGCTTCACGGCGATGGGCTGGGACGTGGTCATGGCCTACAAGGACGCCATCGAGTCCGCAGGGACCACCGAAGGCGCTGCTGTCGCCGACGCGATGGAGGAGCTCACCTTCGATATGCTGAGCGGCAACATGGACTGGACGACTGCGGAACAGGGCCACGTGCCGTTGAAGGAAGTGGTGCTGGCCGGGTTGGAGAACGGTGAGCCGTTCTTCATCGACTGGATCGCCGTCGAAGATCCGCCAGGGCTCGACCTCGAATAGTCTTCAACTGCCATTGCTGGCCCCCGCGGCGCAGTAGGGTCGCGGGGGCCAGCTGCAAGGATGGGCCAATGCCACAGCTAGCCACGAACGACACCGCGAGGCGTCTGGTCGTCGAAGACGTGACCATGGTCTTCTCCGGCCTGTGCGCTCTCGACAGCGTGAGTCTGCACCTCGACCAGGGGGAGATCCTGGGCCTGATCGGGCCGAACGGGTCGGGCAAGACGACTCTCATCAACATCATCACCGGGTTTCTGAAACCGACCAGCGGCCAGGTCCGGGTCGGGGATACCGCGGTTGAGGGGTGGCCCCCGTACCGCATCAGCCCGCTTGGGCTGGCCCGCACCTTCCAGACGATCCGGCTGTTCCCCCTGCTGACCGTGCTGGAGAACGTCGAGGTCGCTGCCGTCAGCCACGGCCGCTCGCGCGCGGCGGCGAAAGAACGTGCCTTCGACCTGCTGCGCCGCCTCGGGGTCGAGCATCAGGCAGATATCGCGGCGGGTGGGCTGCCCTACGGGCAGGAGCGGCGCGTCGAGATTGCGCGTGCCCTGGCGACTGACCCCACGTTTCTGTTGCTGGATGAGCCGGCGGCGGGGCTCAACGAGGGCGAGAGCGAGGAGCTTCTCGCGATTCTGTCCTCCATCCCCGCTGACTTCGACTGCGGCATGCTGATCGTCGACCACGACATGCGGCTGATCCTGCGCCTGTGCGATCGCCTGCACGCCCTGAACTATGGCCAGACCATCGCCGAAGGGACCCCAGCCGAGCTGCGGCAGGATCCAGAAGTGATCCGTGCGTACCTCGGGACAGCCGGGGAGGAGAAGAAACATGCTCGCGGTCAGTGACCTGCACGTCCGGTATGGCGCGATCAGCGCGCTGCGCGGCGTGTCGCTCGAAGTAGAAAAGGGTGAGATTGTGGCGCTGGTCGGCGTGAACGGCGCGGGGAAGTCTACCCTGCTGATGACGGTAGCCGGGGTGCTTCAGCCGACCGAGGGAGACATCACCTTCAGGGGGGAGCGCATCGTCGGGCGCGCGCCCGAAGCCATCGTGCGCAAAGGGATCGCGCTGGTCCCGGAAGAGCGCCGTATCTTCCCCCGGCTGACCGTCGAAGAGAACCTGCGGATTGGCGCGGCCACCCAGTCGGACCGGGCCGCGATTCAGCACGATATGCAGGAGATGTACGAACGCTTCCCGATTCTGGGCGAGCGGCGCAGGCAGCTCGGTGGCACGCTCTCCGGCGGGGAGCAGCAGCAGCTCGCGATTGCCCGCGGGCTGATGTCCCGCCCCGACCTGCTGATGCTCGACGAGCCATCGCTGGGGCTGGCGCCCCTGCTGGTGGACTGGATCTTCGAGCTGATCGGGCAGCTGCACGAAACCGGCGTCGCGATCCTGCTTGTGGAGCAGCACGTAGAGCGCACGCTCGAGATCGCCGACCGCGCATACCTGATCGAGGCGGGGCGGATCCAGTATCAGGGTGCCGCGCGTGAGCTGCAAGATCGGGTTGACATCGTCTCCTCGTACTTAGGGGGCTAACCGAAGGGGCACAGTGTGATCAACGATATTCTGCAATTTTTGATTAACGCGTTGAGCCTGGGCAGCCTGTATGCGCTCATGGCACTGGGCCTCGCGCTGGTGTACAGCATTCTGCAGCTTGTGAACTTCGCGTACGGCGAGCTGGTGATGGTGGGGGGCTACGCTCTGCTGGTGGTGGGGCAGGCCGCCGCGATCCCGTGGCTGGTGGTCGCCGTGGTGGCGGTCATGTTTGCGGTCGCCGCCAGCCTGCTGCTCGAGCGGATCGCATTCCGCCCTGTACGTGACGCGCACCCCAACACCATGCTGATCACCTCATTCGCGGTCAGCGCGCTGCTTCAGAATGCCGCCCTGCTGATCATCTCGCCGCGCACGCGCGCGGTGCGCGTCCCGTCGTTCTTCATCGAGAACTTCGCCATTGGCGATCTGCTGATCTCGAAGAGCAACGCGCTCACCCTCGTGGTGAGCCTCGCCGTGCTCGGCATCCTGACGTTGTTCCTGCGCCGCACCCTGCTGGGGAGCGCGCTGCGGGCCGCTTCTGACGACTTCACCATGACGCGGCTGGTCGGCGTGCGNNTTCGTGGCGGCGGTCATCGGCGGCATGGGCAGCCTGACCGGGGCGGTGCTCGGCGGCTACGTGCTGGGCTTCGTCACGGTGGGGCTTAGCTCGCTGCTGCCGCAGGGCATGCTCGACTTCCGGCAGGCGTTCGTCTTCGCCATCGTCATCCTCGTGCTGCTGTTCAGACCTCAGGGCCTGATCGCCGCCCGCCAGTCTGCGGAGCGTGTGTGATGAGCGCTATGTGGTTCAAGCGAAACTCGACCGTCTTCCTGCTGCTGCTCGTCGTCCTGCTGCTTGCCGTGGTTGCGAGTGTGTCCGGGCAGGTGGTGTTCCAGCGCATCGTGATCGTGTTGTTCATCAACCTGATGCTGGTGCTGTCGCTCCAGATCTTCATGGGCAACTCCGGCGTCGTCTCGTTCGGGCACATCGCGTTCATGGGGATCGGCGCGTACGGCGCGTCGCTCTTCTCGATGTCGCCAGGGGCCAAAGCCGCGGCTCTGCGGGAGCTATACCCCATCTTCCAGACCGTGCACGTTCCGTTCATCCCGGCGGTGCTGATCGGCGGGGCCATCGCGGCGCTGTTCGCGGTCATCGTGGGCTTCCCGCTGATGCGACTGTCGGGCGCGTCGGCGGTGATCGCCACCTTCGCTCTGCTCGTGATCGTGCACACCGTGCTGCTGAACTGGACGGAGATCACCAACGGGCCTCGCGTCCTGTTCGGCGTCGAGGCCAAGACGACGCTGTGGAACACCACGGCATTCGCGCTGATCGCGGTGGCGGTGGCGTACTGGTTCAAGGAGAGCGCCCTCGGGCTGAAGCTGCGCGCCACGCGTGAGGCCCCGCAGGCGGCCTCCAGCATCGGCATCAACCTGATGCCCATGCGCTGGGTGGCGTTCATCCTCAGCGCGTTCGTGGCGGGCCTCGCTGGCGGGCTGTGGGCGCACTTCATCACGATCTTCTCGCCGGTGTCCTTCTACCTGACCCAGACGTTCCTGATCGTGATGATGCTGGTCGTCGGCGGGCAGGCGAGCGTCAGCGGTGCGGTGGTGGGGGCTGTGTTGATCACCGGCATCTTCGAAGGGCTGCGGGCCATCGAGAACACCGTCAACATGTCCGGCATGCTGGAGGGCACGCTTGCCGGGTTTACCGAAGTTCTGCTCGCCTTCGCCATGATCCTGATCCTCATCCGCCGCCCCGCGGGGGTGATGAGTAACCGGGAACTGCGCATCCCGGCGCGGTGGCTGCCGAAGGCGACGCCGCCTGCCCGGCCACCCGCCCGGCCAGCGGGCAGTGGCAGTGAGGGCGTGGCTGGTTGATGCTGGCACTGGAGGGGAGGGCGTGATGTCTGATGTGACCGTAGACCAGCTCGACGAGATGGACGGCGGCCTGATCGCCGATGCGCTGAAGATCCGGTTTTCGCCGCACACCACCGCGCGGGGCCGCGGCGCGCGGCTGATCGACGTGGAAGGGCGCGAGTACATCGATTTTGCGGCAGGCTGGGCGGTCGCCAACACCGGCTACAGCCACCCGCACGTCAAGCAGCGGATCGTCGAGCAGCTCGAACGCACGACGTTCGCCAGCCTGCTTTCCAGCATGCACCTGCCCGCTGTCGAGCTTGCCGAGCGGCTGGTAGAGCTTGTCCCCGGCAGCTTCGAGAAGAAGGTTTGGTACGGACTTTCCGGCTCCGATGCGAGCGAGACGATCGGCCGGCTGCTGCCGCTGGCGACCGGCAAGCGGCGCATCGTGAGCTTCATCGGCGCGTACCACGGCTCGACTGCCGGGTCGATGGCGATGTCCGCACACGTCGCGTGGACGCCGTTCATCACCGGCGGGCACGTCGTCAAGGTGCCGTACCCGCACCCTTACCGCTGCCCGTTCCCCGGCAGCACCGACTGCGCGGGCGATGCGATCCGCTTTCTGGAGGACTACATCTTCAAGACTATCTGCCCGCCGCAGGACGTCGCCGGGATCGTGCCGCCGCCTGAGTTCCTGCCGATGCTGAAAGACCTGTGCGCGCGCCACGACATCTACCTCGTGGTGGATGAGGTCAAAGTGGGGATGGGCCGCACCGGTGAGATGTTCGCGTTCGAGCACAGCGACGTCGTGCCGGATGCCGTGATCCTCGGCAAGGCGCTCGGCGGCGGGCTGCCGCTCAGCGCGGTCGTGGCGCGGCGAGAGATCCTCGACGCGGGCACCGCCACGGCGCTGTTTACTACCGGCGGCAACATCCTGAGCTGCGCCGCCGGGCTGGCCAACCTCGAAGCCATCGAACAGGACGGGCTGGTCGAGAACGCCCGGCGCGTCGGCGCGCACCTGCACCAGCGCCTGGCGGCGCTGGCCGACCGGCACCCGCTGATCGGCGACGTGCGTGGGAAGGGGCTGATCCAGGGCGTGGAGCTGGTTCGCGACCGCGAGAGCAAGGAGCCAGCCAGCACCGAGGCGGCGAAAGTCGTCTTCCGCGCCTACGAGCTGGGGCTGGTCGTGTTCTACGTTGGGATGTTCTCGAACGTCCTGGAGATCACCCCGCCGCTGGTAATTAGCGAGGCAGAGGTTGACCGGGGCGTTGAAATTCTTGACCAGGCGCTGGCAGACGTCGAGGCGGGGCGCGTCAGTGACACAGCCGTTGCCCGTTACGCGGGCTGGTAAAGGCGGATGATGGATTCCACCACATATCTCGAAGCGAATCTCGACCGTTACCTGGACGATCTGCGCACGCTGACAGGCATCGACTCGGGCACCAGGGATCGGGACGGCGTCGAGCGGGTCAACGCGTGGCTCGAAGCGCGGCTGAAGCAGCTTGGTTTCAGTATCGAGCGCGAGCCGCAGGCTGACGTCGGCGACAACCTGATCGGGCGGCTCGATGGCCGCGGCAGCGGGCACATTCTGCTGATCGGGCACAGCGACACCGTCTTCCCGAAGGGCACCGCAGCGGCCCGCCCGATGCACATCGAAGGCGACCGCATCCTCGGGCCGGGCGTGTGCGACATGAAAAGCGGGCTGTTGACCGGACTGTACGCGGTTCAGGCGCTCCAGGCGCAGGGCTTCGACGGCTTTGGCCGCATCACCTTCCTGTGCGTCTCGGATGAAGAGGTCGAGGACCGGCGGTCGCACCCGCTGCTGCACACGCTGGCTCGTGAGGCCGACGTCGGCCTGACGCTCGAGTCGGCCCGCGCCAACGGCGACATCGTCGTGGCCCGGAAGGGCGTGCGCGTGTACGTGNNCCCGCGTGTACGTGATCGAGGCGCGGGGCCGGGCAGCGCACGCAGGCGTCGAGCCGGAGAAGGGGCGAAACGCGATCGTGGCGATGGCCGAGCACACGCTGGCGCTCAACGCGCTCAACGGCTACCGGCCCGACGTGACCGTAAACCCTGGCGTGATCGAGGGCGGCTCGGCGTCGAACGTCGTGCCCGAATACGCCCGCCTCGAAGTCGATGTGCGCGGATTCACCCTCGGCGCGATTGAGGAGACCGCGGCGGCTATCGCGGCGCAGTTGGAGCGCGAGACCGTGCCGGGCGTCGAGATGGCGATGACACTGGTCGGGCATGGGCACGAGCCGATGCCGTACACCGAGCAGGTATCCGCAGTCGAGGCGCTGGCCAAACAGGCCGCGCAGGAGCTCGGCTTTGAGGTTGACGGCGCGCACACCGGCGGCGCGTCCGACGCGAGCATCGTCGCCGCCGAAGGCAGGCCAGTCCTCGACGGGCTGGGCCCGGTAGGGGGTCTGGATCACAGC
>JABAOG010016224.1_pt1 | contig 13166 bp, 27 predicted proteins | sample 7062131 | NCBI WGS metagenome assembly JABAOG01 (sample SAMN14538629, study PRJNA623070) | marine sediment metagenome | biome: marine biome [ENVO:00000428]; feature: marine pelagic biome [ENVO:01000023]; material: deep marine sediment [ENVO:00002113] | place: India: Arabian Sea | collected... | reverse complement strand
GAACAACACTAGTGTTGCAGAGAACAACACAAAGATAGAAACAAGAAAGAAAAAGAATACTACATCACGTAAACGTGATGATCGATTAGACCATCCATCAATAAAAACATACAAAGGAATAGCAAGATTGAACCCACCTGTTGCAATTCGTGACAGAATGATTGATGTGGTTGGGGATCATCCGAGCAGTGTAGAAGAGTGGGGTAAGGCTATTACTTACTGGATTGGTCACGGATGGCGACCGCAGAACGTAAGCGGGATGTTGGATGTATACGAAAAAAGAGAGTATGTTCCGAAAGGAACGAAAAGGAGACTACCCAATGCCGCAGACTTATGAGCAGCAGTACATCGGTTCGGCACTCATCCGGCCTGAGACGCTGACCGAATACCCGGTGGACAATAGTGACCTGAGCGACTACCAATACCGGGCGATCCACAAAGTGATGCTGAATGGTGTGACTGACCCGCTGTTGGTGGCAGAGAAGGCGAACGTTGATTACGCCGACATCATCACCTTGATGTCAACTGTGATAAGCGCATACAACGCCGACCAGCACCAGCGGGAGATTATCCGGGCAGCCCAAGCGCGGGCCGTTCTCGGTATTCTGTCCGAAGGCGCGAACGATGTCCACGCCGGGGACTTTGACGCGGTACAGATTGCCAACCGTCTTATCAAGACCGTTCGGGTGATGGGTGAAACCACCCGCATCGAGGACGTGGCGGCGGGATATGAGAGCTACATCGAACAACGGGAGCAAGACCCGTCCGAAGTGTGGGGGATAGCTGCACCCTGGGCGAACTTCAACAAAGTTACCGGAGGACTGCACAAGAAAGAGAGCGTGCTGATTTTTGGACCGTCAGGGATTGGCAAGACCGTTGCCGTGTTGCAGATGGGATACCATGCCGCATGTCATGGGTATAGAGTCGCCTTCTACGAACTGGAGATGAGCGCGGCCAACCTGTTCGGGCGAATGGTGGCCATGCGCTCAAAAGTGCCGACTGACCTGATACACAAAGGGAAGATGTCCATTCAGGAGAAGGCGAAAGTTAGACAGGCGATTGATTACGTGCGCGGGCTGCCGATCACGATTAGCGACGAAACTCACTGGACATCCTCGCAGATTAGAGCCGACCAGCAGAAGAATCCCGCTGACCTGGTGATAGTCGATTACTTAGCGTTATTACAGGACAAGGCAGAAAACGCCTATGAACGAGTGGAACACGCTGCCAAGAACCTCCGACAGATGGCGAAAGACCTGAACCAATGCGTGCTGACCGTCAGTTCAGAAGTGAAAGACGGCAGTATCAAGGGAACGGCAGAGGTGAAATTCTCTCAGGATATGGTGTGGAGGATTGAGAAAGTCTCCGACGATGAGAACGACATGGTGCGGTATCTGAGGCCGAGCAAGCTGAGGAACTCCGGCAAGTTCGCCGAGGTGCATTTGAAGATGGTGAACAACCTGCCGATGTTGGAGGAGTGGTAGATGAACATGCTTGAATACGCCAAGCACCTGGGCGGCGAAGTGGTGCATGAGCAGGACGAGCAAGATCACACCCCGGTATCTTGCTGTGATGAAATGCAAGCGTTGTTGGATTGGTCCAACGGCGTGGTCGAGATGGCAGACACGGCGGCAGAGTTTGACGAGATGACCAGTGACCCGGCGCATGTGGCGTTGCGGAAGCAGATTGCCGAGCATGAATGTATGCCGGAGTTCGCCCGTCAGGTGGCGGCGGTGAACCCGAAGCTGGCGGCGAAGTGGATGGCGAGTTATTCAGGAGGTGAATGATGGAATGGTACTGTGTGACGGGGATTGTGTTAGGGCTTGGCTTCTTGTTGGCGGTGCTGTACGCCTGCTGTTACGTGGGCGGGATGGCAGACGAGCGCGCNNATGAGTACAGGTGAAGTGGGTAAAGCGTTTATTCTGTTCTCATGTGTGGAAGTGGACAAAGACCGAAGGACTTGGTTATGCAGCGTCTTATATGGTGTATCGAGGGGGGACATTCATAGAAGAACACTATCAACAGAGGGTAGCATATAAGCAATGTATCAAGTGTGGCAAGGAAGCAGAAGAAGTTTACGAGAAGGTGATAAAGAAATGACCGCATGGATTTTATTCTTCGTGTTCTTGTTCCTGATGACCGTGTTGGTTGGCATCTTGATTGAGGATTACTTCGACTACCGATGAGCGAACTCGAAGAAGATTTGGCGTGGCATATCAAGGCGGCAGGACTGCCGGAGCCGGAGCGTGAGTACCGCTTCCATCCTGTTAGACGCTGGCGGTTCGACTTCGCATGGCCTGAGTACCAGGTAGCGGCAGAGGTGGAGGGCGGCGTGTTCACGAAGGGACGGCATACCAGAGGCGCGGGGTTCGTCAAGGACTGCGAGAAATACAACGAGGCCGCGCTTTGTGGGTGGCTGGTGCTGAGGTTCCCTGCTCCGATGATTAGCAGCGGCGAAGCGTTAGCGATGATTGAGAGGGCGTTGGGATGAAGTGCAGCCGGAAATACTGCAACAACGAAACCGAACGGTTCAAGATGTGCGCCAAGTGCNNAGAAGCGGGAGCATGACAAGAAAACCAACAGACGGAAAACCTGGGACTGCACTCCATTATGCGAACATTGGGAGCGTTGCGTTGCAGTCAAAACGTACAACGTGCCACTTCCATGCTCTCCGCACCCGACAGAACGGGAACTGCAAAACCTGACGATGTTGAAGGAGTTAGTTGATGAACGACAACTGGCGATATGTTGAGTGTCCATGCGGCACGAAGTTCTACGCCAATCACGGNNCAGCAGTACCATGACGGTATTCCACCTGCGCAACGGGTGGAGAGATGGAAGTTCTTATCGAGAAAAATAGTTGGCGAGCTAGAGTAAAGGAGACGAAATGAAAAAGATAGATTGGACGTATGTGTTCGCGGTGTGCTGTGAAAGCGCGTTCTGGATTTTCATGGGTATCGCGTGCGGTATCCTGCTCGGCTGGTGGGGGATGCAATGACTGACGACCTCGAAGTGTTCCGCGCCGCACTCGATAAGGCAGAGCAGGCGGTGAACTGTGTGTTGTGTGACAGTTGCGAAAATAGGGATCAATGTGATGTAGAGGCAACATATAGATACCTCACTGATAATAATTTTACTGATCTGTACTGTTCGAGATATATTCCAAGAAGGATAAACAATGAACGCTAAACTGCTATTATCCGGTATCGGACTGTTCGCCGCTGGCTTGATGGGCTGGCGGTACGTATGCCGCAAGGCGCGCATGTGGATCAGCGCGGAGAGGGGGCGGGAGTGATAACGATAAGCGAAGCGAACAAGAACGCTCGGAGGTCTGCCGCACTCATGAAGAGTTTCGCCGACACCGCCTACCAGCGGCACAGGCGCATCGTGGAGCTGAGAAACCGAATGGTGAAAACCTTCCTGGATTTGGGCGAAGAACTGTACTGGNNCCAGCAGTATTTAGAGTTAGGCCACCCGTCATTCAACTCATACCTTGCCGATCCTGATGTGGATATATCGAGATCCACCGCGTACAAGTTGAAGGGCATTTATCAGCGGTTCGTGGTAGAGCTTGCCAGTCCAGCCGCTGGACTGCTTGAAGCCGGAACGGACAAACTCGAACTAATCCGGCCTTATGTAACGGAGGACAACGTGAACGAATTAGTGTGCAAAGCGGCGGCACTCAGCCGCAGTGACTTGCGGGTAGAACTGAACGGAACCGAACCCCCGCAGTGGGACGAGGCTGCCAACTGGCGCATGGTGGTGTCGATGGTGCGCGATTTCTACGAGCGCGCCAAGGACGAGGAACGGCTGAACAAGTGCGCTGAGTTTTTGGAGGAGTGATGGAACGCAGAGTATTTTTAGTAATCATGACACCGTTGAACAGTGGAACACCTGATAAGTGCAGGGAAGATTACGGAAGAGTTGTACCAAATGGTGATGTTCTTCCGTTGCCCCATGAGGTAGAAGAAGGTAAAAAGTGTTTTTGTTATTTCAAGGTGCAATTTGGTTGCGATTTAGTGGAGGCCGACAATGAAAATTAACTCCACCTGTACCGTATGCGGCAAGACCGAGCGCGTCAGCAAGCGCATCGTCACCCGTATCGGAGGCGAGAACGTCCACACCTGCGACAAGTGCCTGAGAGGGCATGAGTGGGGCGCGCAGAGAATGACCAAGAAGGAAATCAGGCAAGGCAAGAAATGAAATCAATGCTTGAACTGATTGGCGAAACGTGGCAGCTTCCGCGTGATATTGTCTCCGATGGCTACGACCACGCCCTGGAAGTCTTAGCGGGTGAAGTGCCGATGTACGTGCATCAATACCCCACCGGAACGAAGTGCTGGACGTGGACNNGAGGCATACATCGAAACGCTGAATGGGGAACGGATCATTGACCACGAAAACGACCCGCTGCACGTTGTCTCCTATTCGCTCCCATTTGAGGGCGTTGTCAGCCGTGACGAGTTACGAAAGCATTTGCACACCCACCCGGAATACATCCCGTTTGTGTTCAAGTATTATCAGCGCGATTGGGGAATGTGCATGAAAGAAACGGAACTTACAGAAGAGCAGTACCGGGTGGTGATAAGAACCACATTCGAGCCGGGAACGCTCAAAGTGGGAGAGGTGGTTGTTCCTGGGGACGTGGAAGAAAGTTTTGTGCTGGTCGCCCATCTTTGCCACCCGGCGCAGGTCAACGACAACTTGACGGGCGTGGTAGTTGGGCTGGACGTGATGCGGGTGCTGTTGTCTGGACCAAGACCGCATTATACATACCGCCTTCTTATTCTACCGGAAACCATCGGATCGGTGGCGTATCTCAGCCACAACGAAGGTGTGAAGATGGTGGGCGGGCTGACATTGGAGATGCTAGGGAATAACTCAGGACTTGCGTTACAGCAGTCTTTCCAACCGGACAGTCAGACAGACAAAGTGCTGACAACCTCAATAGATGCGTATGTGGGGCAGTACCGCTCGATCATCAACAACGATGAGAGGCAGTTCAACGCTCCAGGCGTGCGCGTCCCGATGCTATCCCTGTCACGGGTCGAGAACCCGGAGACGTTAGAAAGCATGTACCAACCGTATCCTGAATACCACTCAAGCGGGGACACCCCGGAGATTATCACGGAAGAACGATTAGAAGAGGCGCGGGATGCCGTGCTGACGATGCTGAACGCCTTCGACAAAAACGCCCTGGTGGTCAATCACTTCAAGGGCGAAGTATTCTGTTCAGGGTACGGCATTTGGATTGACTACCGCGAGAACCCAGAAGGACACCGCGACTTATTCCGTATCATGGAACGTTGTGACGGTACGCGCACAGTGGCAGACATCGCGCAAGAACTGAGTATTTCTTTTTGGGCGGTGTGGGAGGTGGTCAGTAAACTGGAAGAAAAAGGATTGGTGTCGTTTCGATGAAATGCGATTATTGCCTAAGAAATCCGTGTAAGTGTGGTGCTGAGGACTACAACGAAAAACAGGAAGAGAGGAAGTTGAGGATTTGTGTATCGAAAGACAAAGAGAAGGTTTTATTTGTTCCTTCTGGAATTGAAATATACGTAGAGGATTTTCTAGTATTGGAGAAAGACACAGAAAACGTTATTGAAGTCCCAGAATGGTACATGAAACCATGAAACACTCGGACGTACTCGCAGACCTCGAAGCGTGGTGGCGTTCGCTGCCCTGGTGGATGCGCTTGTGGGTGCGGTTGTGTTCGTGGATAAGGAGAGATTGAAATGGATGATTTTGACAAGCTTGTTGTTATTATAACGGTTGGTCTTGTATTGTTTTTTGCGTTGATATTTGTGTTATCAAGGAGTATTGACCAGGGGTATTGCGCAATACTTGATGGGTCTGTTGTTGAGCATAGTTTTTCATGGTTGAGGGGATGTTATGCCGTACTGAATGGGCAATCTGTTCTGGTTGGTAGTGTTGAAACAGCACTTGATTTATTGTTATTGACGAGGGGGTATTGATGCTAAACATGCACGCGGGCAAAAATGGGTATTACCTGACGTTCGGGTTTTGGGACTTGTGCCTGACGGCGTTTGTCGGCTGGACGCGAAACCTGCTCAGTTTCAGTATGCTTGTGGATGGGGGATTTGTATTGACGATAGTTGATTTTCAATGCCCGTTCTTCGGGTTCGGGTTGGCGTACTTTCAGGAGGTGAACGATGAATGAGAAAAGAAGGTTGATTTTGGAGAAGTTAAGAAATCTGTATAAGCAATCTATTCGGTATGTTTCCCCGGTCAAGCCGAGCCGCGTAGAGATTGGAAAAAAGAACTGGAAGAAGAAAAGCAATGAAAGCTAAACTGATTTTATTCTTGATGCTGGTGGTGATGTGCTTCTACTTGACGGCATGTACTCCGTATGTCAAGAGCCATCGGGAAACGGAAACAAAGCCGCTGGTGATGTGATGCCAGAAATACAAGGAGAATACATTGTGGCCAGGGAGGAAAAGAAAGGAAAACCGTTTCTTTGTTCGTGCGGTTGTTTAGTTGGAGTAATTGAACGCAACAGACGCAACGTGTCGAAACTGGTTCAATATCGTCAAGAAGATATTTATGGTATCTGGATTGGGCATGGGTTTGCTCGCTGTCCTGGTTGTGGTAAATTGAAGGAATGGCACGCCTCGCAGCAGTGGTTGGACGAGTATATCAAAAAGCGAAAGAGAGAGAATGATGGCGAGAAAATCTAAGGTGGTTGGTTTTAGACTAACAGAAAAAGACATGGAGATATTAAGAGATATTGTAAAAAGAAATAACTTCAGGAGTGTGTCAGATGCTTTGAGATATATTTTTGGGTGGTATTCTCCTGAAGCCAAAGCCATACAAGATAAAGAAAAAGCCACCAAAAAGAAAAAAGCAGAAGAAAGGAAGATATTAAAAAGAGAGCGAGATAAAGCAAGGAGAAAACAAAAAAGAAAGTCGGATAAAAAGAAAATACAAAGAGAACAAAGATATGATGAAATGGTGGCTTTGCGAAAAAGAGGGTGGACTTACAGCCGTATTGGTAAAAAGTATTCTATTTCGCGGCAGAGGGTTCAGCAAATATTGAAACATGATAATTGACATAATATACTGTTTTATGCTACAATGAAATAGAACATATGTTATAGTCTGAGGAAACCTAGTGTTTCCCGCCCTGAGAGATTAGCGCCTCACCGTAATTGGTGGGGCGTTTTGCGTTTATACACAGGGGCATGAGAAGATCAAATTAACGGTTTAGGTGGCCTCTTGTTGGCAGACCCAACACGCCACAGATTTTTTACTGAGCATCTGCTCACGCCCCGCTGTATGAACGTGAAAGGATAATACATGACTTGGGAAAACAAAATCATCGAACACGGTGTCAAACCCGCCGACCAGTTCCAGGCGAACCCGCTGAACTTCCGCACCCACCCACAGCGGCAGAGGAAAGCCATGAAAGCATCGCTGGACGATAATGGATGGGTTGCGCCAGTCATCGAGAACAGGCGCACCGGGCATCTGTTAGACGGGCATGAGCGCGTCTGGCAGGCGTTACAGAACGATAATGCAGAAGTGCCGTATGTGCTGGTAGACATCGCCGAAGAGGACGAGGGCAAGGTGATTGCCTCGCTGGACCCGATTGCCGCGCTTGCCGAGGTGGACAAGGACAAACTGGATGAAGTGCTGCACGGGATCGAAACCGACAACGCCGACCTGATGGCGTTCCTGAGTGACCTTGCGGAAGATAACGGGCTGTACTTCGGGGAGCAGGAAGAACTCGAAGATCCCGGCGCAGACATCGACAAAGCGGACGAACTGCGCGAGAAGTGGGGCGTGGAAAGCGGGCAACTGTGGAAGCTTGGCGAACACCGAGTCATCTGCGGCGACTGCACCGATAAGGCAGTGGTGGAGAGGCTGATGGGGGGGGAGAGGGCTGATATGGTGTTCACAGACCCGCCGTATAACGTAGCAAGCGAAAGCCGGAATTATGCCGCCGATAAATCAAAGGCGATGCGCGAACTTGAGAACTCGGAATGGGACAAAGATTTTGATATATCGGTGCTGTTTCCTGTTCTTGATTTTGTGATGGCAAAAGATTGCGCTGTTTATATTTGTACAAGCCAGTGGCTTGTACAAGAGATTTGGGAATGGATGTGGAGTTGGTCAGACTTCTGTTTCTATTGTGTTTGGTGTAAACCAAATCCGATGCCTTCTTTATCAAAGCGTCACTGGACATGGGCGACAGAATTGATACCCTATGCGGTCAGAGGTAAGCATGTTTCAAACTTCCCGAATGGAGAACACGCGCTGAACTGGTGGAATATTCCGAAGGCAAAGGAAACAGGACATCCAACAGAAAAGGTGTTAGAAGTTCCAGAACGTGCCATTTTATTTTCAAGCAATTTTAGTAGTTTGGTTTTTGATGGTTTTCTCGGTTCCGGCACTACCCTCATCGCCTGTGAACGCCTCTCCCGCAAGTGCTACGGCGTAGAGATAGAACCCAAGTACGTAGCAGTGACACTGGAACGCTGGCATCAGATGACGGGCGAGATGCCGGAGTTAGTTGATTAGTTTACATCGGTGATACATGGCAAGAAAACCGAGATTGACAAAGAAGATGATTATAGACGCACTCCACAAAACCAAGGGCGCGGTCTATCTTGCCGCAAAAGAGCTAAAGTGTTCACACACCGCCGTTTATAACTACGTCAATAAATATCCTGATGTTGCCGAAATCAAAGAATACTATGACGAGGAAACCACCGACATCGCCGTTCTTGCGTTGCGCTCATCTGTGATAGATAAGGAACCCTGGGCGGTCAAGTATCAGTTGTCCACAAAGGGCAAATCTCGCGGCTACGTAGAGCGGCAGGAGGTCAGCGGCGCAGACGGGAAAGAGATCATCTTCAAAGTTGTGAGGGGTGATGATACAAAAAGTTGAGTATGTCATCCGTACCCCTGACGCGCACGCGGTACAGAAGGCGTTCATTGATAGTTTTGCAAAACGAAAGGTGATTGTAGCAGGCAGGCGCGGGGGAAAGACAACGGGCGTGTCCATCCTGGCGGCAGATAAGGCGATGGAAGGGCGGCGGGTACTGGAAGCCGCACCCACAGCCGACCAGACGGGCGCATTTTGGGACGCGGTCAAGCGGTATTTTGCCGAACCGATTGCAGATGGAACAGTATACAAGAACGAAACGGACAGACTGTTGGAGTTACCCAACGGCGGCAGGATCAGGTGCAAAACGGCGCACGATGCCGACACCCTACGCGGCGATTATGCCGACCTTCTGATATTAGACGAGTACGAAATGATGAAGCCGAACGCCTGGGATGAAGTTGGCGCGCCGATGCTGCTAGACAATGACGGGGACGCGGTATTCATCGGGACACCGATGAGAAAAAATCATTTCTTCCATATGTACGCCAGAGCCAGAGGAGACGATACCGGACGTTGGGAGGCGTGGCAGTTCACAAGTTACGATAACCCGCACCTCTCACGGGCTGCACTTGATGAAATCACTTTCGACATGACAGAGGAAGCGTATCATCAAGAGATTATGGCTGAGTTCCTGGAGAACGAAGGCGCGGTATTCAGGAACATCGGCGCGTGTATGCACTCCCCGAAAGAACACCATCACAGACAACACGAAAAGCATCATATTATATTCGGGGTGGATTGGGGGCAGATGCAGGATTACACCGCCGTGAGTGTTGGGTGTTTNNGGTGTTTGACCTGTATGCAAGAGGTAGAGAGATGGCGGGTCAAGGGCATGGATTACCCATCACAGCAGGCGTATTTATTCAAGTTATCAGATAAGTGGAGGCCGCGCACAGTATTAGCGGAGAAGAACGCAATGGGACTGCCGATCATTCAGCAGTTGAGAAAAGACGGCATGTATCAGATTGCGGAGTTTGACACCACACCAAGCACCAAGCCGCAGTTGATACGTAATCTGGCGTTGTCGTTGGTTCGGGAAGAGTGGCAGTTCCAGGATGACCCCGTGTGGACATCTGAGTTAGAAGCATACGAAGAGAAGGTCAGCAAAGTCACCGGGCGCAGTCAGTTTAGCGCACCGGACGGGGTGCATGATGACACCGTGATTGCCAGAGCGTTGATGGTGTGGGCGGGCATGAATAACGTAGAACTCCCCACCAACACCCCCACAAAAAGCAAATATGAACTGGACGTGCCGGAAGATGGCGGGTCCAGATGGAGACAGTTCTAATGGAAACTAAACTACCGAAACAACCCACGCAGGAAATCGGCGACAGTGGACTAGTAGAATACAGGGGCATTGTACAGCAAGAGTTCCTGACCGACCTACGCATCTCCGGCTTTGGCGGTGGCTTCAAGATATACGACGAAATGCGCAAGAACTCCCCTGTGATTGGGGCATTGCTGAACGCCATCAAGCAGGCGGTATTGGGCGTTGATTGGGAATGGCGCAGCGAAGAAGAGGACGACCCCCGGCTGGAGCTGCTACTGGAAGCAGAAAAAAATATGCAGTTCACCATCAAGGAGCATTTCACCGAAGCCCTGACCATGCTGCCGTTCGGCTTCTCGTTATTTGAAATCGTGTACGAGCGGGTGGGCGGCAAGATGCTGTGGAAGAAATTCGCCTTTCGTGGACAGGACACCGTTTACAGATGGGAGATTGACAACGAGAAAGACAAAGGCAAGATACTCGGCTTCCATCAGCAAGTAAACAAGTTCTCAGCCTCGACCGTACTTGTGCCGATGGAGAAGTGCCTGCACTACCGCACCAGCACCGAGCGCAATAACCCGGAAGGCGTGAGTATTCTCAGACCTGCTTATATTCCCTACTACTACGCCAAGAACATGACCGCCATCGAAGCCATCGGCATCGAGCGCGACCTGGTGGGGATGCCTATTCTGACAATGCCCTCCACCGCCAGTTCAGACCCCAACAGCGACGATTACAAAGAAGCCGTTCAGTTAGTGCGCAGAATACGACAGGATGAGCAGGGTGGGGTTGTACTCAGGGACGGGTACGAGTTGAGATTAGCAAGCGCGGAGAGTTCCAGGCTGAACGCTCCCGGTGATGTCATCAGCCGACATGAGAAGCGGATGCTGATGGCAAGCCTCGCGCAGTTCCTGGTATTGGGGATGGATCAGATCGGCGCACTCTCATTGTCGCAGGATCAGACAGACTTCTTCAACATGAGCGTGAACACCTTCGCGGATATGATCCAGGACACCTTCAACAAACAGGCAGTTCGGAAACTGCTCATCCTTAACGGACTTGACCCAGACGGCATCTACATCGAACACTCACCCGCAGGGGACACCAACATCGACCTCTATACAAAGGCACTGCAACAGGCCACCGGGTTGATTACCTGGACGGCGAAAGATGAAGTGATGCTGCGTTCGATTATGGGATTACCTGATGTGTCGATTGAAGAAATCGAAGAAGCGCAGGCGGCAGAACAGGAACGCTCAATGCAAGCCCTCGCCAACTTTGGCCCGCAGCCGCAGGAAGAAGAAGAGGACGAGATGAGCGCGGAGCATTACGGCGCAGAGGAACAGCATGAGCGCAAATGGAACCGCACGCTGAAAACGTTCTTTCGTGGACAGAAGCAGGACATCATTGACGAGGTGACGGGTGCTTCCTGACACCTCATTCTGGCGCAAGCAAGCGTTAAAACTATGGGACGAGATTGACGAGTTAGCACTGGCGGCGGTGTTCGCTGGGGCGGCTGGTGGCGAGTTGCTGCTGCCGGCAGCCGTGAAAGGGTTCGTCAACATGGAATCGTTCAACATGGCGGCGATGCAATACCTGAGACGCTATCAACTCACCAACGTTGAGATGATCGCAGAGAACACCCGTAGGCGCATTGTCCCATTGCTGGACCAATGGCTGAGAAGCGGAGAACCGCTGTCCGTATTAGAGACGCAGTTGGGCGCGTTCCTGAACAACAAGCGCGCCGCCCAGATTGCCACGACCGAAGTCACCCGCCTGTTCGCAGACGGAAACCTGATGCTGTGGAAGTCGATGGGCGTGGTGACAAGTAAGGTGTGGAGAACGGCCAACGATGAGCGCGGTCTGTCCGCTTTGTGGCCCACTGGAAGGCGTGACCGTTGAGATTGACGCCGACTTCACACAGGACGCAGCAACGATTGGCAACAGCCCACAGATGAAAGCTATGTTAGGCGGCAGATGGAGCGAAGAGCTAGGCATGAGACGAGCGCAGAACTTCTTCAAGTGGAGCAATGCGAGCGTTCATGCTCCCCCCCGGCATGTGAATTGTAGATGTTCGCTGCATCCCGTTGTCAGCGTGCAGGCATACGAGGAGTTACCCTTTGGATAAGCAAGTCATGGAAGTCCGGGGGCTGGAAGAGTTGCAGGCCCGCTTTGAAGCCTTCCCGCTTCAGTTCACCGTTGAGACGGCAAAGGCAGTCGGCACATCGCTGTTAGTGCTGCATGAGAACGTGCCTCCCTACCCACCACCACCAGCAGACTCGAAGTATAAACGCACTCACACTCTCGATCGTTCATTGGGGATACTTGGCAACGAGCATAACATTTACAAGATCCGGCGCATCGGGTCATTAGGTTTTGAGGGCAGGTTCGGGACGAACTTGAAATACGCGCCCTACGTGATTGGTCCACCTGGAACACAGCGCGAGCCGTTCTCATCGTACTGGTGGCGGCTGGATCAGGTTCCCGACAAGGCCATGCCGAAGATATTGGAAGTCTTTGAAGCACTTGTTAGACGTTTGGCGGCGTGGTTGGAGGGGCGGTAATCTCTCGATTTTATCCTACTTTCTATGATGAAATTGGTATACCAATTACTTGACATTGTATATACAATCCTGTATAATATAGATAGTTAGATAAACAAACACACGAAAGGAAACGAGAGATGACACAGGCAAGCGCAGCAAGAGTAAAATGGAACGAAGTAGCAACAAAGGCTATCAGTGATTTAGTTGGCGGAGATGTTGAAGTAGTTTTGATGAAGAAAAGAAACGGGCTTCTTCACATCAGCATCCTCTCAGAGGATAAAATCCATCACGATGACGCAGTAAAGGCTTTCAACGCAGCGGGAGCGCAAACCGGAAAAAGCCAATACTACGAAGCTGACGAGGATTTACCGGAAGCATGGCAAACAACAGTTTATCTCTACGGGCAACTCTAATGCCAAAAATCACCCCGCACAAGGGA
>JABAOG010001717.1_pt3 | contig 13178 bp, 15 predicted proteins | sample 7062131 | NCBI WGS metagenome assembly JABAOG01 (sample SAMN14538629, study PRJNA623070) | marine sediment metagenome | biome: marine biome [ENVO:00000428]; feature: marine pelagic biome [ENVO:01000023]; material: deep marine sediment [ENVO:00002113] | place: India: Arabian Sea | collected... | reverse complement strand
GGAAGTTGTTTTAGCCACCCTGCAAAGTTTGCCGCCTTGTACGAGTGAATCACCTGTCATTGATTTCGCAACCGGGACGATTGAAATTAATGAATGTTTGCCCCCGCTAATTCCGGTCAATCTACTGGCGAGCCAGCTGCACAACCTGGTCGTACTGGCGGTTGAGAGCAATACGGTTGAAAATTTAGTCGGGGAGTCAATTGAGATTGATTTGTTGGGGCTTGATCCGGCCGTTTCCGGCATCGTCCGCACTCGTTTAGAGCAGTTCCGGTCCGTCTATTTGTTCGGCAAACAATCATTGTGGCTATTGTGGATCCTGCCCCTGGCCTGCCTCTTCCTGATTGTGCCGCTAACCGTTCGTTCGCCGGGAAGTTGGGGTCATTGGTGGGGCTGGCCGCTGTTGGCAACCGGCATCCTGGCCTTGCTTGGTTCCTTTGCAGTCCCGTCCCTTATCAATTCCATCTTTGAAACCTCGTCCGGAACAATCCCCGCAACCAGTATTGCCTTCATTATTGACCAGATCATTCAAAGTGTGATTGAGGCGTTGTCAGATTTATGGATCGTGCGGATCCGTCTGTTAGCCGGGTTGACTGTGATAGCCGGGTTGTTTCTGGTGGTGACAGGTTTTATCGTTAATTGGATGCTTGCTGAGCAGCCGGCGCCGGCAAGTTATTCTTAGGGATCTTCCGCCTACCAACAAAATTTTAAATTTCCTCTTTTTTGCGTATGTTCTAATGGGGCAGGGTTGCTGATTGCGCAAAAAATTCACCTCGAATTTTCAAAATTTATATCCCAATAGCCTAAATGTCCCTTCACAGATGGTGGGAAGTGGTGTATACTGAGGGCCTAAGTGGGTGATTGTGGTGCAAAGTGGGTTAAAGTTACACAATTTGACCAGATTTTTATGCTAAAATGGGTTGATTAGAACAAATGTTCTTAGGCGAATACATACATACCATTGACAGCAAAGGGCGGCTGACCATCCCGGCCCGATTCCGGGGCGAGTTGGCGGCGGGGCTGGTTGTGACGCGTGGCTTCGACGAGAACCTGATGATCTTCCCACTGGACGGCTGGCAGGATTTGGCCGAACGAATTGTGGATCGGCCGTTAGGCGATGCTGACGTCCGGATCTTCCGCCGCCGGGTCTTTTCAGGCGCAGTTGATCTGACGCCGGACCGGCAGGGCAGAATTGTCATCCCACCCTACTTGCGAGATTTTGCCAGTATAAATGATGAAGTTGTGGTAGCTGGTATGTATAACTATGTGGAAGTATGGGATACCGGCGCCTGGCAGGCAGTGCGCGAGACAATCGAAAATAATAATGATGTGGCGCGTTGGGATGCGCTGGGAATCTAATGCGTAATGCGTAAAACGTAAGGGCTGTCTTTGGCGTTAGCTTTTACGTTTTACGATTTACGTTTTACGCCAGAACCATGTCCCTCGAACACATTCCTGTTCTTTACCAAGAAGTTTTGACATATTTGCGGCCCGAACCCGGCCGTCTTTACATTGACGGTACGGTTGGGGCAGGTGGACATGCGGCCGGGTTGTTACAAGCTTCGGCACCAGACGGCCGTTTGTTGGCTTTTGACCGCGACCCGGCAGCCATTGATTTTTCACGCCAGCGTTTGGCACATTTTGAGAACCGGGTCGTTTTTGTCCAGGCCAGCTATGCTGAAATGGCAAACTTGGCTCCGCAGTATGGATTCGAGCAGGTGGATGGTATCTTGCTGGACCTGGGCCTGTCCTCCCGGCAGCTTGATGAGGCCGAACGAGGCTTCTCCTTTATGGAAGATGGCCCGCTCGATATGCGTTTTGATCCAACGACCGGCCGTTCAGCAGCCGATCTGGTCAACAACTTATCGGAGGCAGCTTTGGCTGATATTTTCCGGCAGTATGGCGAGGTCAGGCAAAACCGGAAATTCGCCAGGGCTATCGTTCACCAACGGCCGTTGCATACAACCGGCCAACTGGCGGACTTAATTCTCCAGGAATCCGGCGGACGGCGCGGCCGAATTCACCCGGACGCAGGTCTTTCAGGCACTTCGGATTGCGGTTAATGATGAATTAGGAATGTTGGAACGTGGCCTCAAAGCGACTATAACACTGTTAAAGACTGGTGGCAGATTGGCTGTCGTCAGTTTTCACTCATTAGAAGATAGATTGGTTAAAAATTTTATTCGAGATCAAAGTCGAGACTGTATTTGCCCACCACAACAGCCCGTTTGTACTTGTGATGTTGAACCAACATTGAAGGCAATAACGCGCAAAGTGGTTCGGCCGACAGAAGATGAAATTGCTGAAAATCCGCGCAGTCGCAGCGCCAAAATGCGCGTAGCAGAACGAGTAAGCCAATAAACATCAAATCATGAGCAGCGAGAATAAAGACAGCAACCGCCAATCAAAGAAAGAGAAACGCCGAAACCGGTTTTGGCTGACTGAGGCTCAGGCTGCCTTGAGTTGGGGCATTATTCTGGCCTTGGGCGCGCTGCTTGGCACAATTTATCTCTACCAGGCCAGCCGGATTGCCGGCGTTGGACGATATGTTCAAGAATTACAAAACGAACTGGACGATGTCAAACGAGTAAATGCAGAATTGGAAAGAGAAATTGCTGAAGGACAATCATTGGAGCGGCTCCAGACAGAGGCGGAACGTTTAGGCTTCGTTCGTGCTCGCCCAGAAGACATTGAGTACGTAACTGTGCCTGATTTTCCAACCGCGATAAACCAGGGAGCGCCTATTGAAACACCTGAACCGCCCCCACCTATTGAAACAATCTGGGAAGCATTAGTCATAACGTTCCAAAACAGCATTAATAACCTGGCCATTGGAGAATCGCCATGACCAACAGCCAAAAAAGACGCCTGGGATTCATGATTGTTGCTATGGTGCTGGTGACCCTGGTCATTATTTACCGCCTTGCCTCATTCCAGATCGTACAAGATGATGAATTAGCTCAAATTGGTCGCAACATTCATAACCAACAGGTGATTGCCCAACCGGAACGAGGCGTCATCTATGATCGCAACATGGCTGTTTTGGCCGGCAACAGCAGCGATTACCAGATTGGTGTCTCCCCGGCCCTGGTGACGGAGGCGGAAGCCATCGCCACAGCCTTATCACCTATTTTGTTAGAGCCGCGACACGAAATTTTACTGGCGCTTCAATCGGAACGGCCGTTCGAGCTTTTAGCCGGTCGGGTATCGCCCGAAGTGGCCGAAGCCATCCGGGAATTGCCCTATGACGGCATCCAGATTGATCCCTTGCCCAGACGCGTCTATCCGCAGGGTGAATTATTGTGCCATACCATCGGCTATACTGATTTTGCAGGTGTCGGAGGAAGTGGGCTGGAAGGATTCTACCAGGGAGAACTGGCTGGAGAAGCGGCCAGCGCCACGGTCAATATTTCGCCGTTAACAGCTCAGGAAAGTGTCATTGCCCGCGAAGGGGCTGATCTAGTATTGACTATCGACCGCTCAGTCCAGTTCATTGTAGAAGGGCATTTAAAAGACGCTCTGAGGGACTACGGCTCCGAAAGCGGCACGATTATTGTGATGGATCCGCGCACCGGGGCAATTTTAGCGATGGCCAGTATGCCTTGCTATAACCCGGGAAAATTTTTTGAGGCTGATGAAGATTTGTTTACAAACCCGGCCGTTAGCAGCCAGTATGAACCGGGATCGGTGATAAAGCTGGTCACTATGGCAGCCGCTTTGGATTCCGGAACGGTCGTTCCCCAGACCACTTACTACGATGCCGGGGTGGTCGAGGTTGGCGGCAACCCGCTTTACAATTGGGATCGGGGCGCATACGGTACTGTTGACATGACCACGCTGCTGGCGAACTCATTGAATGTCGGCTCGGCAACGATAGCAACCTGGATGGGGGCTGATAATTTTTATAGTTATTTGCAGCGATTTGGCTTCGGACGGCCGACCGGGATTGATTTAATGGCCGAAGCCGCGGGACAGCTACCTTTGCCGGGCGACTCCGATTGGACCGAATCAAATCTTGGCACCAACGCCTTCGGACAGGGGATGGCCACGACGCCGCTCCAAATGATCTCAGCCATTTCAGCCCTGGCAAACGACGGTTACTTAATGCAACCATATCTTGTTCAGGAAATTCGCAGCCAGGGACAAACATATACTCACGAACCGACGATTTTAAGCCGCCCGGTATCAGAACAAACCGCCAACCAGTTGATGGCTATGAGCATCAACGCCATTCGGCTGGGGCTGTCCGATACCCGCATTGAAGGGTATACCATTGCCGGCAAGACCGGTACCGCTCAAATTCCCGAAGGCGGTATTTACCATCCCGACGATACGATTGCCTCCTTTGTAGGCTGGCTGCCGGCCGATTCACCAGAACTCATCATTTTGGTGAAACTGGACCGGCCTAGCGTATCGCCCTGGGGTTCATTTACGGCCGCGCCTGCTTTTGCAGAACTGGCTCAAGAGCTGGTCGCCCTGCTTGGCATCCCGCCGGATAATATCCGGTTGCAGGGAGATGTCACAGCGGCCAGATAGACTAACCAGCCATGCTAACGCTTGGATTTATATTGGAAACCCTGATAGGCTACCGGCCAACCGGCGCCGAAACACCGGTTGTCTCAGTGGTCATCGATAGTCGACAGGTCAGATCCGGAAGTCTCTTTATTGCCTTTGANNTGGACATGAATTTGTCGCCGATGCCTTTAAGCAAGGCGCTGTCGCGGCCCTGGTGGAACATCCGGTAGCTGATTATAGAACAATTGACTGCCGCCAAGGCTGGACAGAACAAGAAGAGAATTTATCGTTCGAAACGCCTTTATGTCTGGTGGTCGAGAGTACATTAACAGCTTTACAACAGCTTGGAAAGGCATGGCGCAGCCGGTTTGAGAACCTCCGGGTCATCGGCATTACCGGCAGCGTCGGCAAAACAACAACCAAAGAGTTGACCCATGCCGTGCTTTCCAGGCGCTATCGCACCTTAAAATCTGAAGGCAGCTATAATAACGAAATTGGCCTGCCCCTGACATTATTAAGTCTCCGCAACTGGCATGAACGGGCTGTTTTAGAAATGGGTATGTACACCCCGGGTGAGATTCGCCAATTATGCGATCTGGCCCGGCCCCAAATTGGCGTTATGACCATTATTGGCTCGGTTCACATGGAACGGGCCGGCAGCCTGGAAGCAATCGTAGCGGGTAAACAAGAGTTAGTTGAAGAACTTCCCCCCGCCCCGGAAGGGATCGCTATCTTGAACAAGGATGATCCCCGGATAATGGCCATGGCGGTACACACTCAGGCCCGGGTTTTTACTTATGGTCTGGATGAAACAGCCGATGTTTGGGCGGATCAAGTTGTTTCTATGGGCCTGGATGGGATTCGTTTTGAACTCCACCACGGCCGGGAAAAACTTCGGGTACATGTCCCCTTACTGGGCCGGCACAGTGTTCACACCTCTCTCCGGGCGGCCGCAGTTGGCCNNTAACCTGGGAAGAATTGGTAAATGGGCTTCAAGGACTAACCGACCAGCTGCGGTTGGTGGCGGTTCCCGGCCCAAACGATTCGATTATTCTGGACGACACCTATAATTCCAGCCCGGAATCGGCCGTCGCAGCCCTGAATCTATTAGCCGATTTGGACGGCCGTCGCATTGCTGTATTAGGCGACATGCTAGAACTTGGCCCGGTTGAAGAAGCTTCCCACAGACTGGTTGGCCGTCGGGCACGAGAGGTAGCGCATATTGTGGTGGCCGTCGGCTCCTTGGGCCGGATCATTGGTGAAGAAGCGATTGCAGCCGGTTTACCGGCCAACCGGGTTTTCATAGCTGACGATGTAGACGAGGCCACAGACGTTTTGGAAAACATTATTGAAACGGCCGATGTCATCCTGGTAAAAGGCTCCCGCGGCGCCCGGCTCGATAAAATCGTGTTCCAATTAGGGCAAGACGGCTAATGGCTTTCGCGTTGACAGTCGGCGGCATGACCTTTTTATTGGCAGTCATCTGGGGCTCACCCCTGGTTGAACTGATGCGCCGCCTGAGATTGGGCAAGCAGATTCGGATCGAAGGGCCGCAGACCCATATGAAAAAGATGGGAACCCCGGCCATGGGCGGTATTTTAATCGTTGCCTGGGTTGTAGTGATCAGCATTGTGGTCAATATCGTCCAGTTAATCCAAAACCTGGAGATTGCGGAAAGCGTTGTCATACCTGTTGGTGTTTTAGTTGCTTACTCTATTTTAGGCGGAATTGACGACTATCAGGGTTTTCGCCAGCGACCTGGTGTTGGCATGTTAGCACGTTACAAATTTTGGTATCAGGTTTTTATTGCACTAGCAGCAGCTATTTTGCTCTATTTTGTAGTGAATGATCAAAATGGTTGGATGGCAATTCCAACGGTTCGGATACTCATTGATATTGGACTCTGGTTTATTCCTATTGCGGTTTTTGTAATTACCGGTTCGGCTAATGCCATAAATCTGACTGACGGCCTGGATGGATTGGCCGGGATAATTTCGGCTACAGCCTTTGCCGCATATGGCATAATTGCCTTTTTACAAGACCAACAATTTTTGGTCGTATTTTGTTTTATTGTGGTTGGCGCTTGTTTCGCTTTTTTATGGTTCAATGCCCACCCGGCCCAGATGTTTATGGGTGATGTTGGCTCCCAGGCGCTGGGCGGCGCCTTAGGCGTTGTGGCGTTAATGACTAACCAGTGGCTTATTTTTCCGATTATTGCCCTGGTGCCGGTGGCTACAACATTGTCCACTATTATTCAAGTGGCCTCGGCCGTTCTCAGCCGTCGCTTTTTAGGCCGGGACATTCGGCCGTTAAAGATGGCCCCGCTTCACAATCATTTTGTCCTGCTCGGTTGGAGTGAAACCCAGATTGTGCAGCGTTGGTGGTTGATTGGCATGTTGTCGGCCATGGTTGGTATTGCGCTAGCGTTGATCTAGTCGTTATTGGTAATTGGTGATTGTTGAAGTGCTAACCTTTCAAGAAGACTATCGCGCAGAAATGGAAAGGCGCAGTGGTTTGGACGAATTAACAGGTAAAAGACTGGTTATTTTAGGGCTGGCCCGACAGGGTAAGGCGTTAGCGAAATTTGCAGCCGGTGTTGGCGCGGAAGTCGTTGTCTCCGATCTGCGAACGGCCGAACAATTGGGCCATGAATTAGATGAACTGGCCGACTTAGAAATTGAAATTGTATTAGGTGAACATCCTATGAGCTTATTAGATAAAACAGACAGTCTGGCGATAAGTGGTGGGGTTCCGGCAGATGCACCGCTGGTTCAGGCTGCCCAACGCCAGGGCATCCGGGTCACCAATGACTCTTTAGAGTTTGTTCGACGAACCCCGTCGGCCGTTATCGGTATTACCGGCTCGGCGGGCAAGACGACGACGACAGCTTTAACGGGCATCATGGCCCAGATGAGCGGGCGGCGCACCTGGGTCGGCGGCAATATCGGCCGTCCCCTGATTGCCGACCTGCCCAAAATGGCTCCCGACGACATCGTCGTCCAGGAGCTTTCCAGCTTTCAACTTGAATTATGGACCCAAAGTCCTCCAGTGGCGGCGGTGTTAAATATCACCCCCAATCATTTGGACCGCCACAAGAGCATGGCTGCCTACAGTGCGGCCAAAGCAAATATTTTACGATACCAGACGACAGCCGGGGTGGCTGTTCTGTCAGCCGATGATGCCGGTGCAATGGCTCTGCGAAACCTTGTACAAGGCAGACTACGGATGTTTAGCTTGCGCTGGCAGATAAATGATGGGGCGTTTGTAAACCAGGAAAAAATTTGGCTCCGTGATGGGATGCACGAAATGGCGGTTTGCAATCTTGAAGATATCCAGCTTCGCGGCTGGCATAACGTCCTGAATGTGTTGGCAGCAGTCACCCTGGCCGATTCTGTTGGTGTACCGCTTGAAGCGATACAGCGGGCAATTCAAACCTTCAAAGGCGTTGAACATCGCCTGGAGCTGGTTCGCACAGTTGATGGTGTCCAATACATCAACGACTCAATCGCCACCGCCCCAGAGCGCGTGATCGCGGCCCTGGACGCCATCAAAGAACCAATTATATTGTTGGCAGGCGGCCGTGATAAACAAATGGTCTGGGAACCCTGGGCTGAAAAGGTCAAAGAAAAGGTCAAAGCGGTTGTCCTATTTGGCGACCTAGCCGAACTTTTGGAAAGTCAATTAAAATCAGCCTCGACCAAAGCAACCGGCCCATTGGTTATCCGTAAAGAGACAATGGCGGCTGCGACAGCCGCTGCCGCCGGATTGGCTGAGAACGGCGATGTTGTTTTGTTATCTCCCGGCGGCACTAGCTACGATGCCTTTTCCGATTTTGAAGAAAGAGGTCGTGCTTTTAGAGAACTGATACAGGAAATACAGGACAGCGGAGTTTAATAATGGCAACGCTAAATGTTGTTCGAAAAAATAGCAATCGAGTTCGGCCGAGTTTGCGCTTCCAATTCGATTACTGGCTGCTCCTGGCAGTGGCCGGTCTATTAGTCTTTGGCATGCTAATGGTCTACAGCACAACCTTCGACTACGGACTCCGTTTTTTTGAACAATCAACCTATTATTTTAACCGCCAGCTTTTAGCCCTGATTATAGGTCTTTGCATTGCAATCATCATTATGCAGTTTGATTACCATGCGCTCCGGAAAACATCCGTCATTTTTCTGGCCGGCACACTACTGATGTTGTTGGTTGTTCTCCTGTTTGGAGAAACAATTTTAGGTGCCAGACGTGGCTTATTGGCAGGTTCCTATCAACCCTCAGAAATTGCCAAGCTGGCGACGATTCTATACATCGCTCACTGGCTATCATCAAAGGGCGATCGGATTAAGAACCTGACCTATGGTTTGCTGCCCTTTTCAATCATCACCGGCGTTGTTTGTGCCCTCATTGTGCTTCAACCAGACTTGAGCACCTCTATTTTGATTGTGGCCGTTTGCCTGGCGCTCTTCTTTATCGCTGGAGCAGACCTGAGGCAGTTTGCCATTGCCGGGGTGTTGGGTGGCGCCATCTTCCTTTTTTTGATCAACACTCTACCCCATGCCGCCGCCCGGTTTAACTCTTACAAAATTGCTCTCAGCGACCCGACACAAGCAGATTGGCACGTCCAGCAGTCTGTTGTGGCATTGGCTTCAGGTGGTTTGTTTGGTGTTGGTTTGGGCGAGAGCACCCAAAAATTTGGGCCGCTACCGCTGGCGCATACGGATGGTGTTTTTGCCATTATTGGGGAAGAATTAGGCATGGTTGGCTGTCTGGTCGTTATTGCCCTGATGGCCATGTTAGTCTGGCGTGGCCTTCGGACCGCGATGAAAGCTAGAGACAGCTACGGTGCCCTGCTGGCAATCGGAATTACGGCCTGGTTGAGCTTTCAGGCATTGATGAATATGGCGGTCATTACCTCCGTCATTCCCTTTACCGGTATTCCGCTGCCGTTTATGAGTTACGGCGGTTCTTCGATGACGATGTCATTAATCGGCATCGGCATATTATTAAATATCTCTAGAGATGCGGCCCTGGATATTAGAGAACAACCATTAAGACCGGCCGTGCGTTCGGTTACAGCTAGAAGGAGCAGTCGTGAAACTGGTGATATGCGGCGGCGGAACAGGCGGTCATATTTACCCCGCTTTGGCGGCCGTCGCTGAGTTACAGCAAATAGGGCTGGCAACGACTGATTTTTTGTGGATTGGAACGGAGGGACAGGTTGAAGAAAATTTGGTTCCTCGTGCCGGTTTAGTATTGGAGACGATTCAAGGTGGTGCAATTGCAGGCGTCTCTCTGAAAACAAAAATGGAACATGCAGCAAAATTAGTTTGGAGCATTGGTAAGGCCAACCGTCTGTTGGCCAATTTTCGGCCGAATGTCCTGTTTATGACAGGCGGCTATGTCAACGCGCCTGTTGCCCTGGTCGCCCGGCTGCGGCGGATTCCGGCTGCTATTTATCTACCGGACATTGAACCCGGCATGGCGATCAAGGCTTTAAGCCGCTTTGCCAAACGGGTGGCCTGCACGGCCGATATCTCCGCCCAATATTTCTCGTCCGGCAAAACAGTCACCACCGGCTACCCGGTGCGGCCTGAACTACGGGCGGCAACAAAAGTCAGCCGGGAAACAGCCCTCATTCAATTTGATTTACTGCCAGGACGGCCGACCCTTTTCGTGTTTGGCGGCAGCAGGGGCGCGCGAAGCATCAACAAGGCCCTGATGGCGGCGCTGCCCCCCTTGCTGGAAAAGGCCCAGGTCATTCACATCAGCGGCACGCTTGATTGGCCGGAGGTTGAGGCCAATGCCAATACTTTAACACCTGCGGAACGCGCCTATTACCGGCCGTTCCCCTATTTGCATGAAAAAATGGCTTTCGCCTACCAGGCGGCAGACCTGGTTGTGGCCAGGGCAGGGGCCAGCGCTTTGGGCGAATTTCCGGCTTTCGGCCTGCCATCAGTCCTGGTTCCCTACCCTTACGCCTGGCGTTATCAAAAAGTCAATGCCGACTACCTGGTCAACCAGGGAGCGGCCGTTCGATTGAATGATGAAGATTTAGCCGAGCAACTTCTGCCTGTTGTTCAAAATCTATTAGAAGATGGAGAAAAACGGCGACAAATGTCAATCGCCTCCAGGAATTTGGATGTACCAGATTCGGCCGAGAGATTGGCCCGTTTTTTGCTTCAGTTAGGAGAGGAGGGCTGATATGATTAGTCTTTTCTGGCTCTTTTGGATAATGATTGCCCTTTTTGCACTCGTTGGAACCCTGCGTGGTTGGAGTAAGGAGGTCATCGCGATGGCCGGTCTGATTCTTTCCTTATTCGCTATCAATCAATTTGGCTGGCGGGTCATCAGTCTACTTGGCGGCGGCAGCGAAGTCACTCAGGAAGCAATGGTCCAACAATTTATCGTGCTAACCGCCGCTCACCTGGTAATTGGATTTTTTAGCTACCAGGGTGTCTATCTGNNGCAGGCCGCGAACGGTTACAAGAGCGGTTGTTAGGTATGGGCGTTGGCGCTGTGAATGGATACTTTTTAGTCGGCGCTTTGTGGTCATTCCTGGAGTACCAGGTGACGCCTGATGGATTTATACGTCTACCTCAAGGCGTTCCTTATGCCTTCGACCCGCATATAACCAGGCAGTTGAGCTTTACACCACTTGAGGATTTCTTAATTGGCCATTTGCCCTTGCCCTGGTTAGGCCCGTATTTGCCCATTCTCGTCGTTGTCATCTTCTTGTTTGTCATTATTGTTGTAATTTAAGCAACCTTGCCAATGGCTAAAAATAACCTGCAACAGTCAAACACGCTAACAGCTTTGTCACCAGAGATGCACATTCATCTGGTCGGGATAGCTGGTTTTGGGCTGTCGGCAATTGCGCGGGTTTTATTGGGGCAGGGCTATCAGGTTAGCGGTTCGGATCAACAAGCGAACCAGCTTTCGGCCGAATTAGAAGCCGCCGGCGCCAGGGTCTATATTGGCCATCAAGCCGGACAGGAACAAGGGGCCGATATTGTCCTGATATCTTCAGCTATCCCGCAATCAAACCCTGAAGTCGTTGCCGCCCGACAATCAGGTATTCCTGTCATGAAAAGGGCTGAATTTCTGGGTGCATTGATGGCCGGCGTCCACAGCATCGCTGTCGCCGGGTCGCACGGAAAAACTACCACCACCGGCATGCTGGCCCAGGTGCTAATCGAGGCCGGTCTCGATCCGTCGGTCATTGTAGGGGGCACCCTCCCTGCTCTGGGCACAAACGGCCGTGCTGGACAGGGTAACTATTTTGTCATTGAAGCAGACGAGTATGACCACATGTTTTTAGGGCTGCGCCCGCAGACGGCTGTGGTCACCAATCTGGAGCATGATCACCCCGACCTGTTCCCAACAGCCATCGTTTACCAGCAGGCTTTTCAGGACTTCATCTCCTTGCTACCTCCTGGCGGCAAATTGGTGGTTTGTGCCGATGATGCCGGCGCTTCGGAATTGGCCAAGCACACAACCCTTCCCGGTGTCCAGGTTATGACCTATGGGTTGGGCCAGGCTGATTGGCAGGCATTGGATTTACGGGTCAACCAGTTAGGCGGCACCGATTTCCTGGTTCAAAAAGGGAACGAGATTATTGGCCTGGCCCGGCTGCGGATACCAGGCGAGCACAATGTTCGTAACGCCCTGGCAGCCATCACCGTTTGCAGTGAATTGGGCGTTGATTTCGGGGTGATTCGGCAAGCGTTGGCGGAATTTGGCGGTATCGGCCGTCGTTTCCAGATGGTAGGTGCGGTGGGTGATGTCACCGTTGTAGATGATTACGCCCACCACCCTACCGAGATTCGGGCCACACTGGCTGCCGCCCGGCAATATTTTCCCGGCCGCCGCATCTGGGCCGTCTGGCAGCCGCATACATTTAGCCGGACACGGCTGCTGCTGCCCGAATTTGCAACCAGTTTTGCCAATGCTGACCGGGTTGTTTTGCTGGACATTTATAGAAGTCGAGAAACCGACAATTTGGGCCTTGATAATCAAACCGTTCTCAAGGCCATCAAGCACCCAAGCGCCCACCATGCCGGCAGCATGGAGGCTGCCACTACTTATATTATGGACCGGGTCCGGCCGAGTGATGTTATCCTGACGCTAACGGCGGGTGACGGCAACCTGGTCGGCCGTTCCGTTTTGGAAAGATTGAAAAAGCGCGTTCAAAACGGGACAAGTAAAGACGTTTAGTAATTGGAAAGGGTAAATATGGACCTGGACACAACTGTATTAGACGGCATTTATATGCGTTTTCAAGAAGTATTTGGCGAGGATTTCCAGGCCAATGTGACCCTGGCGCGATACACCTCAGCCCGTGTCGGCGGGCCGGCCGATATGTTCATAACCGTTCGCAATGCGGCCGAAATGAAAACGGCCGTCGAGATGGCCTATACCCTAAACATTCCCTACATTATTTTAGGCGGCGGTTCCAATATCCTGGTAGCGGACGACGGCTTCAAGGGACTGGTGATCTTTAACAAGGCCCGCAATGTCAGCTTCCGTAACACCGGATTTAGCGTTGTCTGCACCGTTGAATCGGGCATGAACCTTTCCTCTCTCGCCCGGCAGTGTATCGCCAAAGGATTGGCTGGCCTGGAATGGGCGGTTAGCGTTCCCGGTACCGTTGGCGGGGCGGTCGTTGGCAATTC
>JABAOG010001508.1_pt2 | contig 13181 bp, 11 predicted proteins | sample 7062131 | NCBI WGS metagenome assembly JABAOG01 (sample SAMN14538629, study PRJNA623070) | marine sediment metagenome | biome: marine biome [ENVO:00000428]; feature: marine pelagic biome [ENVO:01000023]; material: deep marine sediment [ENVO:00002113] | place: India: Arabian Sea | collected... | reverse complement strand
GGACCCCGTGCGCATGGCCCGGGCGATGCGGCTGGGTGTCGAGGCCGGCCGGCTGGCTTACCTCGCCGGCCGCATGCCGCGTCGCGAGGTGGCGGTGCCGTCGTCGCCGCTCGCGGGCATGCTCGATTGAATGTGACGCCGGCCCGCTGGGCCGCGCTCGACACGCTGCGCGCCGTGCGCGGCGGCGAGCTGGCCGACCGGGCGCTGGCGCGCACGCTCGAGCGCGTGAACGTGCGCGAGCGGCCGTGGGTGCAGGAGCTGGTCTACGGCACGTTCCGGCTGCGCGGCCGGCTCGACTGGCTCCTCGACCGGTGCGTGAAGCGAGGGATCGCCTCGCTCGATCCGGATGTGCTCGATATCCTCCGGCTCGGGGCGTACCAGCTCCTCGAGATGGGGAGCGTGCCGGTGTACGCGGCGGTTTCGCAGTCCGTGGAGATGGCGAAGCGCGTCGCGGGGAAGGGAGCCGGCGGGCTCGTGAACGGCGTGCTTCAATCGTTGAACCGCCGGCGCGACGAGCCGGGCTTCCCCGACTTCCGCGAGGATCCGGTCGGTAGCCTCGCGAGCCGGGAGTCGCACCCGCGCTGGCTCGTCGAGCGCTGGGTCCGGCGCTTCGGCGCGGAAGGCGCCCGGGCGCTGGTCGAGGCGAACAATGCGCGGCCGGAGCTGTACATCCGACCCCTGTGCATCGGGGTGGACGCCGCGGCGGCGCGGCTCGAGGCCGCGGGGATCGCGGGCGAGCGGGTCGCGCTCGCGCCGGACGCGCTGCGGATCGTTCCGCCGGCCACCGCCGCCGACGCGCTGGCGGCCGTGCCCGCCGTGGTCCAGGATCCCGCGGCCGGGCTGGTCGTACGTTACGCCGCGGTGCCGGCGTCGGCCCTCGTTGCCGACCTGTGTGCCGCGCCGGGCGGCAAGGCGCTGGAGCTGGCCGAGGGCGCGCGCTACGCCGTCGCCGCCGACGTCTCGTACGCGCGCATGGCGCGGGTCCGCGAGAACGCGGAACGCGTCGGCGGGCTGCCGCTCGGCCTCGTCGTGGCCGACGCGCGCTGGCCGGCGGTCCGGGAGGTCGATGCGGTGCTGCTCGACGCGCCCTGCACGGGCACCGGCACGCTCCGGCGGCACCCGGATGGGAAGTGGCGGATCGGCCCGGCCGACCTGCCCGCGCTGGTCGAGCTCCAGCGGGAGATCCTGGAAGCCGCCGCGCCGCTGGTGCGGTCGGGCGGGCTGTTGATCTACTCGACCTGTTCGTTGGAACCCGAAGAGAACGAAGTACAGGTGGAAACGTTCCTGAGCCGACACCCCGAGTTCACGCCGGCGCCGCCGGCCGGCGCGGTCGCGCCCGAGCTGCTGGATGCGGCCGGCCGACTGGTCGTGCTGCCGCACCGGACCGGAGTGGACGGCTCCTTCGCCGCGCGCCTGCGCCGGGAGAGCTGAGTCATGCTGGGGGATTCGATTCGTCGTCGTCGCCGCCACCTCGAGTCGGCGCCGCCGCGCCCGGTCGGCGCCGCACCGCGGCTCCGCTGGAGCCGCTGGATCCTGTCCGGCCTCGCGGCCGTCCTGCTCAGCTTCGGCACGGGCTACGTGGTGGCCGTCCAGGTGCTGTTCCCGGCGCCCGTAGAGCCCGTGGGGGATGCCGCGGCGGCGCCGCGGCTCACCGGCAAGGAGCTGACGGACGCGCAGGCCCAGGTCGAAGCGCTCGGGCTGGCCGTCGGCCGGGTGCGGTGGCTGCCGCACCCCGAGGAGTCGGCGGGCACCGTGATCGCCCAGGATCCGCTGCCGGGGCAGCGGCTTCGCCCGGGCGCGGAGGTACGGCTGGCGGTCAGCTCGGGTCGCGCCCAGACCGCGGTGCCCGACGTGGTCGGGCTGCCGTACGAGCTGGCGGCGCAGCTCGGGCGCCGCCTCGGTTTCGAGGTGAACCGCCGGACGGAGGTCGCGTCGGGCCCCGAGGGCGTGGTCCTCAGGGTCGAGCCGCGCCCCGGCACCGAACGCGTACTGCCCGCGTCGATCACGCTGATCGTCAGCACGAAGCCGCCGTCCGTCCCGGAGAGCGTGCCCCCTCCGGCCGACGCCGGCGGCGTCGGCGCGGACGTGCCGGGCTTCCCACGGGCACCGGGCGCGATCGGCGGCGGATCCACGCGCGACCGGAACACCCGAGGATGACGGAACGGGCAAGGGGCTGGCTGCTCCGCGCACTCGCCTTCGCGGCGCTGGCCGCGGTGATCGCGCTCGGCTGGGCGCGGCGCGACCGGTTCGCGCCGGTCGGGGTGGGGGACCGCGCGCGCGCCTACGCCGCGCCCTCGCTCGCGGGCGACAGCGTCTCCCTCGCCTCGCTGCGCGGACGCGTCGTACTGCTCAACGTCTGGGCCACGTGGTGTGAGCCGTGCCGCTGGGAGATGCCCGCGCTCGAGCGGCTCCAGCGGACGCTGCGCGACCGGGGCCTCGAGGTGGTGGCCGTGAGCGTCGACGCCGCGCCCGGCGGGCCCGCGGCGCTCGCGGCGCCGGGCGGCGCCGTACGCGCGATGGTCGAGGAGCTCGGGCTCTCCTTCACGGTGCTCCTGGACCCGGCGGGCGAGGTGCGGCGCCGGTTCGGCGTGACGGCGCTGCCGACCACGTTCCTGATCGACCGGCACGGCATCGTCGTCGAGCGGGTCGTCGGTCCGGCGCGGTGGGACGAGTCGCCGCACGCCGACAGGGTGCGAGAGGTGCTGGAGGGCTGAGCCGTGCGTCTCCTGGTCGACCTGCTGACGCGCAACTGGACCATCAAAGTCACGGCGCTCCTGCTCGCGGTGCTGCTGTGGACGATCGTGAAGGCGGAGGAGCTGACGCGCGTGCCGGTCGAGAACGTGCCGATCGAGGTCGCGTTGCGAGATCCCGGGTGGATGCTCGCGTCGCCGCCGTCGCCGCCGACGGCGACGGTCGTCTTCTCCGGCCCGCTGCGGGAGCTGGTCCGCCTGGCCGTCGCGCGCCCACGGGTCGTGATCCCGGTCGACGAGGTGAGCGACTCCGTGGAGGTCCGCCAACTCCGGACCGGCTGGGTTCAGCTCGAAGGCGACCTGTCCCGTACGCGCACGGAGGACATCCGTCCGGGCGCGGTGCTGCTCACCTTCGAGCGCCTCACGACGCGGCTGGTCCCGGTCACCGTGCGCACGCGCGACGAGTTGCCGCCCGGCCTCGAGCTGGCCGCGCCGATCCGTGCCCGTCCGCCGGTGGTCCGCGTGAGCGGCCCGCGTCGCGCGATCGAGGCGCTCGACTCCGTGGTGACCGGCCCCGTCGAGCTGGGCGGCCTGCGCGGCTCCGCCGCGATCCGTGCGCCGCTCGACACGGCCGGCCTCGGCGGCGTGATCCTCTCTCCCGCCAACGTGGATGTGGTCGTGCAGGTCGCGCCCGTGGCCCAGGACACGGCGGTCCTCGGACAGCCGGTGGACGGGCGCGGCCCGGGATCGGAGTAGCCATGGCCGATCGCGAGGCGCTGGTTCTCGGGATCGAGACCTCGTGCGATGAGACCTCGGCCGCCGTGCTCCGCGGCGAGCGCGACCTGATCGGACACGTCATCCTCTCGCAGGACGTCCACAAGCTCTACGGCGGCGTGGTCCCCGAGCTGGCCAGCCGGGCGCACCTGCGCGTCATCACCGACGTGGTCGACGGAGCGCTGGCCGAGGCCGGCGCCGCGCTCGCCGACATTGCCGCCTTCGGTGTCACCGCTGGCCCCGGGTTGATCGGCGCGCTGCTGGTCGGCCTGACCTGGGCCAAGGCCGCGGCGTACGCGCTGGGCAGGCCGCTGGTCCCGGTGCACCACATGGAGGCGCACCTGTTCGCGGTCGAGCTGGAGGACCCTGCGGCGCGCCCGCCGTTCGTGGCGCTCCTCGTCTCCGGCGGCCACACGCTGCTGCTCTGGGTGCCCGAATGGGGGCGCTACGAGCTGCTCGGCGAGACGCGCGACGACGCCGCCGGCGAGGCGTTCGACAAGGTCGCCAAGCTCCTGGGGCTCGGCTACCCGGGTGGACCGGCCATCCAGCGCGTGGCGCGGGCGGGCGGGGCGGACGCCCACCGCTTCCCGCGCCCGATGCTCGCGTCCAATCAGCGCGAGGGCGACCCCGACTACTACGACTTCTCCTTCAGCGGCCTGAAGACCGCGGTGCTCACCCGCGTGCGCGAGCTGGAGGCCGAGGGGCGGCTCGGGGCGGAGACGGCGCACCTGGCCGCGGCATTCCAGGCGACGGTCGTGGACGTGCTCGTCGCGAAGACGATGCGTGCGGTCGAGTCGAAGCGCTGCCGACGCGTCCTGATCGGCGGCGGTGTGGCGGCGAGCCGCGCGCTGCGCGACGGCCTCACGCGAGCGCTCGGTGCCGACGGCGAGCTCTTCCACCCGTCGCCGCGGCTTGCGACGGACAACGGTGCGATGATCGCCCGCGCCGCCCGCTTCCGCTGGGGACGCGGCGAGGTGGCCGGACTCGGCGTCACCGCGAGGGCCGACCTGCCGTTCCCGGGGCTGGAGCGCGCCCCGTGACGCCCGTCGCGCTCCGGCGGAAGCGGCCGATGCCGCCGTCGCCGCCGGCGGCGTGCGATCCGGTCGCCGCGGCGGCGCCGGACGCCGCGGCGCCCGGCGCGGCGGACGGTCCGACGGCCGCGCGGAGGTACGCGTGCTGACGCTGCTCCACATCTCGGACCTCCACTTCGGCCCGCCGTACGTCCCGCGGGTCGGCGACGCGCTGCTCGAGGCGGCGGCCGCGCTCGAGCCCGACATCATCGTGGCGAGCGGCGATTTCACCCAGCGGGCCAAGGAACACCAGTTCGAGGCGGCGCGGCTCTTCCTCGAACGTCTGCCGCCGGTCCCGCGCGTCGTCGTCCCCGGGAACCACGACGTGCCCCTCTACCGCGTCCCGGAACGGATCTTTTCGCCGTTCGACCTGTATCGTGAGTACATCTCCCCAGAGCTCGACTCCGTCCTGCGCCACGACGACGCCGTGATCGTGGGGTTGAACTCGACCAGCCCGCTGCGCGCGATCACGAACGGCCGGATCGACGACGACCAGCTCGAATTCTGCGGCGAATCGTTCCGGGGCACCGCGCCGGAGGTGGTGCGTATCGTGGTGGCGCACCACCACTTCGCGCCGGCGCCGGACTACGAGGGCGGGCAGGTCATGCCCAGGGCGAAGCGGGCGATCGACCACTTCACCCGGCTCCGCGTGGACCTGATCCTGGGCGGTCACCTGCACCGGGCGTACATCGGCAACTCGCTCGATGTCTACCCCGGCCGGGACCGGGAGCACGGGATCATCATCGCCCAGTCCGGAACGACCACGTCCCGGCGCGGGCGGGCGCGCGAACGGGAGAAGAACTCGTTCAACCTCATCCGCGTGACCGACGAGGTCATCCGCGTGACGCACTACATGTACTTCGACGACGCGAGCGGCTTCGCCCCCTTCAGCCGCCACATCTTCCCGCGGGCGGGATTGCAGTTCTTCCGTGATGCCGTGGGTCGCGAGCCCGAGCACCACGAGGAGCCGCCCCGTCAGCGGGATGCGCGGACTCGCGGGGACTGAGACCGCGATGTTCGATCGTCGCACCCCGAAGCGGCGGGGATCGGACCGGCACTCGCGCCGGTCGTGGACCTCGCGGCTACGCCGCCTCGCGGCGGCGCCGCTGCTCGTGGGCGCGGCGCCCGCCGCCGTCGCCGCGCAGGACGGAGCGCCGCCCGGCCGCGAGGTCGTGGATCTCCGGTTCGACGGCGCACGATCCTTCCGTGCCGAGCAGCTCCGCGCGGCCATCGAGACGCGGAAGAGCGGCTGCAAGGTCCCGCTCGTGTGTCTGGTCGGCATCGGCCGGAACCGCGAGTATGTCGGCAATCCCGCGGTCCTCGACGCCGATGCGATCCGGCTCCGGTACTTCTACTTCCAGCGCGGCTACAGGCAGGCGCGGGTCGCCGTGGACACCGCGGCCGTGGGCGCCGGTATCGAGGTCGTCTTCAGGATCGACGAGGGGCCGCCCGTGCGGGTCTCCACGCTCGAGGTCGAGGGCGCCGCCGGATTCCTGCCCGACGACATCGCGCGCCAGCTTCCATTGCGCCGTGGCGATCCACTGAACCTGCGCGCCGTCGAGGCGGCGCGCGACTCGCTGATCAGCGCCATGCGCAACCGCGGCTACCCGCGCGTGGACGCGCTGATCGACCGCATCTCGATCCCGAAGGAGTCGCTGGACGCCGAGGTGCGCTACGTGGTCATCCCGGGGACGCACGCGCGGTTCGGCCCGATCCAGATCGCGGGCCGCGACCGGATCTCCGAGGGCGTGATCCGGCGGATGCTGACCTTCGAGGAGGGCGAGGTCTACCGGCAGAGCGCGCTGCTCAGCAGCCAGCGGAACCTGTTCGGTCTGAACGTCTTCCAGAACGTGTCGATCCAGCCGCTCGAGGACCAGGCGTCGGACAGCGTGATCCCCGTCCGCATCCAGGTGAACGAAGGGGACATCCACAGGATCCGGTTCGGCGTGGGCGCGAACAACCTGGACTGCGTGAACGCCGAGGGCCGCTGGACGAGCCGCAACTTCCTGGGCGGCGCCCGCCGCCTCGAGGTGCGCGGCCTCGTGACCAACGTCTTCGCGCAGTGGCTCTACGACGCCGCCGGCGTGTGCGAGGTCCAGCGGGATCTGGATGCCGTGTACAGGGACCTCAGCGGCTCGCTCTCCGCCGAGTTCACGCAACCCTGGTTCCTCGGCCCCCGGAACTCGCTCGGCGTCGGGCTCTTCATCGAGCGACGCAGCCTGCCCGGCGTGTTCATCCGGCACGCACGCGGCGGTTACCTGAGCCTCACGCGCTCGATCAGCTCCCGGACCTCGCTCTCGCTCGGCTACCGGCCGGAGCTGACCGAGCTCGACGCCGCGGGCGGCGAGCTGTTCTTCTGCGTGAGCTTCATCGCCTGCGCGATCAACCAGATCGACGTACTCCGCGAGCAGCACTGGCTGAATCCCGTCACCCTCTCCTTCGCGCGCGACAGGACGAACTCGGTGTTCTTCCCCAGCCGGGGCTACATCCTCCGGCTCGAGACCGAGTACGCGTCGGGCATGACCGGCTCGGAGTTCGCCTACGCGCTCGCGGCCGGCGACGTGAGCCTGTACCGCGGGCTCGGGCACGGCGTAATCCTTGCCACGCGTCTGCGAGGCGGATGGGCGCGCTCCATCGCCGAGCCGGGCGACGTCGCCGGCCTCGGCCTGAACCCGCAGAAGCGCTTCTTCGCGGGCGGCGCCAACAGCGTGCGCGGATTCGCGCAATACCGCCTCGGTCCCAAGGTGCTGCGTGTGGACGCCAGCCGGTTGCTTCTGCCCGCGGACAGCGGCGGCGCCGGGTGCACGTCGATCGAGATCGACGGCGGGGCGTGCGATCCGGGCGCGCTGGAGGCCGATGGCTTCGATGTCCGGCCGGTCGGTGGGGACCTGCTGCTCGAGGGCGGCGTCGAGCTCCGGTTTCCCCTCTTTCGGGACACCTGGAGGGGCGCGGCGTTCCTCGACTTCGGCCAGGTGTGGCAGAGCGGCGCCGGTGACGGCGACGGCGCCGCGAGCGTCTCTCTGCGCGACGTCGTCGCCTCACCCGGCGTCGGGATCCGGTACGGCAGCCCCATCGGACCGATCCGCGTGGACGTCGGTTACAACGGACAGGGCCCGGAGATGCTCCCCGTATTCACGACCGACGATGCGGGGAGGCTTCAGTTCCAGCGGCCGTACTCCTGGGGCCCGGGCCGTGGGTTCTGGGATCGATTGCAGTTCCACTTCTCGATCGGGCAGGCGTTCTAGGCCGTGGACCGCAAGCTTCGCATCGCCGGATACGTCTTTCTCGGGCTGACGCTCGGCCTCGGGCTCATCGTGGGCGCGCTCTTCGTGCTGACGGAGACGGAGTACGGTCTCGAGCGGGTTCGCCGCTTCGCGGTCGAGCGCGTGGCCGCCGACATCCAGGGCGAGATGCGCGTGGCGCGCATCGAGAGCGACGGCCTGCTCGGCGGCGTGGCGCTGTACGACGTCGCCATCGACGATCCGGAAGGACGCCCGTTCCTCCGCGCCGACAGCATCCGCCTGCGCTACCGCTGGCGCACCCTGCTGCGCGGACGGTTCGTCCTCAGCCGGCTCATCGCCTACGGCCCCGAGGTGTACGTCACGCGGCTCCCCGGCGACACGCTCTGGAACTTCGAGCGCGTCTTCCCGGACACGACGCCCGACATCGATGAGGAGGACGACTTCATCCTCATCGACCGGGTGCGGATCATCGACGGACTGGCCGTCATCCGTACCCCGTGGGAGCCGGACGATCCGGTCGTGGCGCCGGAGGACACGGCCCGGCTGGTCCTCGAGCACATCCCCGGATACGGCACGGTCCGCGTGTTCCGTTTCGAGGAGGTGGACGCCGTCCTGCCTCGCGTCCTGTGGGAATCACCGGTCGAGGAGGGCAAGCTGTTCCGCGTCGCGGACCTGTCCACCCGCGGATACATCTGGGAAACGCCCTTCGAGCTGAACGGGCTCGAGGGCGTCGTCACGATCCGGGACTCGCTGATCGCGTTCGACGTCGATCGATTCCGGCTCCCCGCCTCGCGCGGGTCCGGGATGATCGGCCGCATCATCCTGGACGACGACGACAACGTCTACGACATCCGGATCGTCGGCGACGAGCTGGCCTTCCGTGACCTCCAGTGGCTATACCCGCCGCTCCCCGACACCGGGCGGGCCGAGCTGGTGTTCCGGATACAGAGCCAGCCCGAGGGCGTCCTGTGGCTCGCGCAGGACGCCTACATCCGGGCGCCCGGCACGGAGCTGCGCGGCGATTTCGGGATCGTGACCAACGACACGCTCTACTTCACGCAGGTCGACCTCCGGGCCTCGCCGATCGATCTGCAACTCGTGGCGGATGTGCTCCCCGGCGACCTCCCGCTCGAGGGGCTGATGGTCGGCACCGTCGTGGTCGAGGGCCCGATCTCCTCGCTGACCACGAAGGTCGATGTACGCCTCGCCCGCGCGGGCACGAGCGACCGCCCGGCGCGCGTGCGGGGTAGCGGGACGCTCGACCTCCGGCCGCCGTACGGCGTCGAGAACCTGGACGCAGCCATCGACGGACTCGACGTCGCGCTGGTCCCGGTGCTGCGCGAACGGCTCCGGCTCGACGGCGTGGTGTCCGGGCGGATCCGGGCGACCGGCCGCCTCGACCGGTCGCTCCACTTCACCGCCGCCGTACGTCACCAGCCAACGGACCGCCCGCCCTCGTCGTTTCGTGGCAGCGGGACGCTCCGGTACGCCTCCCGCGACGCGTCCGCCATCGACGCCACGCTCGAGGCGGAGTCGGTCGCGCTGGACCTGCTGGGCGCGGCGTTCCCGGAACTCGCCGGCCTGGGCGGCGAGGCGCGTGGGGATGTCCGGCTGCGGGGCCCGCTTTCGGACCTGACGCTCGACGCGCGGCTCGAGACGCCCGCCGGGCGAGTCGACCTGGATGGCCGCTTCGATCTCACCGGACGGCTGCCGCGGTACGTTGCCGAGGGGCGCGTGACCGACTTCCACCTGGACCGGGTCCTGGCTGGCATCCGGGAGACGATCCTCACGGCGCGGATCTCGGTCGAGGGCGCGGGCGCGGGCGGCGAACCGCGTACGCGGCTGCGCCTCGACGTCGACTCCGGGATGGTGGGGCCGGTGGAGCTCCGGCGCGGCGTTGCACACGTGCGGCTCGAGCCCGGGCTGGCTCGCGTCGACTCGCTCCACTTCGAGGGGGCGGTCGGGCGGCTCGACGCCGCTGGCACGATCGGCATCGCGGCCGGGCACGCGGGCGAGCTGGAGGTGACCGCGCAGATCGACTCGCTCGCCCTGCTGCGGCGGCACCTGTTCCCCGATGCGGCGCTCGCGCCGGGAGACACGCTCGAGCGCCGCATCGGCGGTGGGGCGTACGTGCGGGTGGCGCTGAGGGGCGCACTCGGCGACCTCGATGCGGAAGGCGAGGCGCGACTGGACGAGCTGGTCTACCGCGAGTTCGGGATCGGGCGCGGCGACGTCCGGTTCGCCGCGCGGGGCGTCGGGACGGACAGCCTCAGGGCCCGCGTGCGCGGCGACGCGAGCGGCGCGGCCGTCTTCGGTCGGCCGCTCGACTCCGCGCACGCGACGGTCGAGTACGAGCGCGGCGCCGGACGGATCGAGCTCGAGGCCAGGGCCGCCGGGCCGGTCGTCGCGGACTATCGCCTGATCGGCGGGTTCCGCCGCGCCGGCGGCGAGCTCGAGCTGGACCTCCAGGAGGCGCGCGTACGCGATTGGGCGGGGGATTGGCGGCTCTCCGAGCCGGCCCGGATCCGGGTGGGCGACCGCGGCTTCTCCGTCGACGACCTGCTGCTCAGCCGTGGCGACGGCGCCGGCCGCGTCCGCGCGGTCGGCCGCATCCCCTGGCGGTCCGAGGATGCCACCGTCGAGCGGCAGCTCGCGGCCGACTTCCGCCTCGACATCGAGCGGCTCCCGGTCGCGCCGTTGCGCCTCGACGGTGCCGGGCCGAAGGCGTCCGCGTTCCTCTCCGGCTCGGTCAACGTCTCCGGTTCCGCGGCCGCGCCCGTCATGGCCGCCGACCTCCTTCTCGACGAGGTCACCTACGACGACGTCCGGTTGGACCGCGTCGACGCGCACCTGGAGTACGCGGGCCGGCAGCTCGACGGCCGGCTCGAGGCCAGGCTCGCCGACCAGGCGATCCTTACCGGCGTCGGCCGGATCCCGGTCGACCTCACGTTGATGCCGGTCGCTCAGCGCCGGCTGGCCGAGCCGCTCGACTTCCGGTTCCACGCGGACGGCGTGCCCGCCGCATTCGTGACCGGCCTCGTCGAAGGCTTCCGCGACGTGCGAGGCAGCCTGACCGGCTCCGTCACCGTGACCGGCACGACGCGCGACCCCACGCTCGGCGGCGAGGTCACGCTGGAAGAGGGCGAGGCGGTCTGGGAAGCCACCGGCGTCCGGTACCGCGGGGTCGAGGGTAGCGTCCGCGTCCTCGGCGCCCAGATCGTCTCTGTGACCCTCGCGGCACGCACCGACAACGGCGTCGCGAACGCCGCCGGCTCGCTGACCTTCGTTCCGCTGACCGACCCGGCGCTCGACCTGCGGGTCGTGACCCGCGAGTTCCAGCTCGCGCGGCGCCGCGACGTCGCGGCGACCGGGACNNCGGGACCGGCGAGATCCGGCTCGACGGACGCTACACCGAGCCGCTGCTCACCGGCAACGTCCGGATCGACAAGGGCGAGCTCTTCCTCGATGAGGTCTGGCACCAGTACCACATGGTCGCCCTCGACGACGATGCCGTGTTCAGCGTGGTCGACACCACGGTCGTCGCGGTGCGGAGGATCGCGAGCCCCTTCCTCAAGAACCTGACCGTCCGGGACTTCACCATCGACGTCGGGCGTGACACCTGGCTGCGCGGCCGCACGCTCGATGTCGAGGTGGCGGGCCGCCTCCGCGTCGACTTCGACAGGCGCGGCGAGGATCTGCGGCTGACCGGTTCGCTGAGCGCGATCCGGGGCGCCTACGAGCTGTACCTCGCGGAGGGGATCCCGGTCCGTCGCTTCGCCGTCCGTGACGGGACCGTCGAGTTCGACGGCACGCCGGGGATCAACCCGCGGCTCGATATCGTGGGCGCGCACCGGGTCCGGACCGAGGGCGGGACGCTGAACGTCGAGGCCGTCGTCACCGGCACGCTCCACAATCCGCGGGTCGGCCTCCGCAGTGATGCCGAGCCCCCGATCGCCGAGTCGGACCTGTTGAGCCTCGTCGTCTTCGGCCGTCCGACTTCGGAGCTGGTGCGCGTCGCCGGGCCCGCCGGGGAGAACGCGGCGCCGTTCGGCGACGCCCTGGCCGGCGCCGGGCTCGGCTTCGCGATGGGCGCCGCCTCGACCGGCCTCGAGTCGCTCGTCTCGAACGTCGGCCTCCTCGATTACTTCGCCATCACCGAATGGGAGGGAGACCCGGCCGACGCCGGCGGGCTCGGCCGGATCTTCGCCCGCTCCCAGGTCGAGGTCGGCCGCTACCTCGGCGAGGAGTGGTACCTCGCGTTCAGCAGCCCCCTCAATCTCAGGACCGGGCACAGCACCGCCGATCTGCTCGGCGCCCGGGTCGAATGGCGGTTCGCGCCGACGTGGACCGGCGAGTTCTTCCTCGAGAACCGCTTCTCCCGCGGCTTCTCGTTCGGCCTCGATCCCGCACAGCAGCAGCGCGTCGCGGGCTTCTTCCTCTTCCGCGAGTGGGGCTTCTGATCGCCGACGGTCAGCGACGCTCGCCCTCCTCTTCGGGCGTCGGCATCCGCCCCAGGAACGGCGTCGCCGCGAAGAGCAGCGCCGCGGGCACGATGATGGTCAGCACGGCGCCCGTGTCGATCGCCTCGAAGGCGAGCAGCCCGCCGAGCAGGACGACCCCCGCGCCGCCGCTGAGCATGCGCCCGAGACTCGCGCTGCGCAGCGCGAGCGGGACCGCGGCGATCGCCAGCACACCGGCCGTCGCGGTCGCGGCGAAGAACCATCCCGGCGCCTCGAGCCGCGTCGCGACGCCGCCCGGCAGCGCCAGCACGCCGCCGTACAGGGCGATGATCAGTTCGAAGATGCCGACCACGATGACCACGACATCCGCCCAGCGTCGGCGCTCCAGCTTGCCTGTCCGTTCGGCCATGGCCTCTCGGGATGGCGGTTCGGGTCGTGTGCGGCCCATGGGAGAACCGCACCCGGCGGTCACCGGGTCGGTCACCCGGGCCCCACGCGCGGCCGAACGGCCCCGGCTGCAAGTCCCACGCCGACGGTCGCGCCGCGGCCCCGTCGACGCGGGGACTGGACCGCCGATCGGCTCGCGGGGTATCTTACGGCTCGGACTCCGAGATCTCAGGAGGTGACGGAGAATGGCAAGGGTGAAGGTGTTCATGCTGATGGCGGGGCTGACCGCCCTGCTCGTCATCCTCGGCGGCGCGGTCGGCGGGCAGAGCGGTGCCGTCCTGTTCTTCGCGCTCGCCGGGATCATGAACTTCGCCATGTACTGGTGGAGCGACCGGATGGTGCTTCGCATGTACCGCGCGAAGATCATCGGCCCCGAGGACGCACCGGAGCTGTATGGCATGGTCGACCGGCTGCGCCGGCGCGCGAAGCTGCCGATGCCGACCGTCGCCATCGCGCCGTCGGAGCAGCCGAACGCGTTCGCGACCGGCCGCAACCCGG
>JABAOG010003377.1_pt1 | contig 13208 bp, 14 predicted proteins | sample 7062131 | NCBI WGS metagenome assembly JABAOG01 (sample SAMN14538629, study PRJNA623070) | marine sediment metagenome | biome: marine biome [ENVO:00000428]; feature: marine pelagic biome [ENVO:01000023]; material: deep marine sediment [ENVO:00002113] | place: India: Arabian Sea | collected... | reverse complement strand
GGGAAGATCGACCACCGTCGTTCCAGGGTCTGCGGAGGACAGGGAGCCGGAGGCGGTCGTGAGGGAGACGATCGGGAGGGGAGCGCGTGGAGCCGGGAGCTCCGGCGCTCGGAGCGGGGATGGGCGGGCCGTGGCGGAGCGGGTCCGGGAGCTGGATGGGGAGCTGCGGGCGGCCGGGATCCGCGTCACGAGCCCGGACAAGGTGCTGTGGGCAGAGCAGGGGGTCACGAAGCGGGAGCTGGTCGAGTATTACCTCGCCGTGGAGGAAGCGGTCCTGCCGCGGCTCGTGGACCGCCCGCTCACGCTGGTCCGGTGCCCGTCGGGCGCCGGGGAGAACTGCTTCTTCCAGAAGCACGCCACCGACTCCGTCCCTGCCGTGATTCCTCGGGTCCCCATCGAGGAGGAAGAGGGCTCGGACGTCTACATGTACGTCGACGGGATCGAGTCGCTGGTCGCGCTGGTGCAGCTCGGGGTGCTGGAGCTGCACGTCTGGGGGTCGCGCCGGGACCGATTGGAGCGTCCGGACCGCCTGGTGTTCGACCTGGACCCGGACGAGGCGCTGCCATTCGGCCGCGTGGCGGCGGCGGCGCTGCGGCTCCGGGAGCTGCTCGGCGAGCTGGGGCTGGAGAGCTTCCCCAAGAGCAGCGGCGGCAAGGGGCTGCACGTGGTGGTGCCGGTGACCCGGCGGAGCGACTTCGACGAGGCCAAGGCGTTCACGCAGGCGGTGGCCCGGCGGCTGGTGGCCGACGACCCCGAAGGCTTCACGGCCAGGATGTCGAAGAGCCGGCGGACGGGGCGGATCTTCGTGGACTACCTGCGCAACGCCTGGAACGCCACGGCCATCGCGGACTACTCGACCCGGGCCCGGCCGGGCGCGCCCGTTGCAGTGCCGCTGCGGTGGGACGAGGTGAACCCGCGGGCCCGGAAGCCGCCGATCTTCACGATCCGGGAGGTGCCGGACCGGGTGGCGGACATCGGGGACCCGTGGGCGGGCGCGGAGGCGCTGCGCCAGAGCATCACGGTGCCCATGAAGCGGACGCTGGGATTGGCCTAGGCTCGGTCGGAGCGGCCGGGCCCAGGGCGGTCAGGCGTCCTCGTCGATCTCCACATCGATCTCCAGGATCTCGGCCAGCCGGTCCGGGGGGACCACGCCGGTCTGCCGCTTCCATTCCCGCCCCTCACGGAACACGATGAGGGTCGGAATCCCCCGGATCCCGTAATGGATCGCCATGGTGGGGTTGGAGTCGGTATCGAGCTTGGCGACCAGCAGCTCGCCCTGCATGTCCCGGGCGAGCTGGTCCAGCATGGGCGCCATCATCTTGCACGGCTGGCACCAGTCGGCGTAGAAGTCCACCACGACCGGCACGTCGGTGCCCTTGATGGTCTTCTCCATGGTCTCGTCCGTCACCCGGATCGGTCGGTCCAGCAGGATCGGCTTGCCGCACTCGCCGCACCTCGGCCGGTCGGCGGCCCGGTCCAGGTCGACCCGGTTCATCGTCAGGCAGAACGGACACATCACGGTGGCGTGACGGGTCTGCTGGGTATCGGTCATGGCGCGCCTCCTCGCTGCTCTCGATTGGATCCGCGGGTAACATAACGGCGGAGACCGCAGGGGGAAGGTCGCGACTCGACCGACCGGGCTCGCCCGACGGCGCGGCCGATTGCGCGTCGCCGGGTGGCCCGGCACATTCCATCCGGGCGGCCGGGCCTCTCCCACCGCTCGGTGACCACACTCGATTCGAAGGTTTCGAACCGACCCAGGAGACGGACCCGTGCGACGATTCCTCACCCTCGCGGTCCCGGCGCTCGCGCTTTTCGCGGCCGAGCCGGGGCCGGCCCAGGAGCTGGACTATCCGGAGACGAAGACCGTGGACGTGGTGGAGGACTACCACGGCACGCCGGTGGCGGACCCCTACCGGTGGCTGGAGGACACGGACGCGGAGGCCACCGCCGAGTGGGTGGAGGCGCAGAACGAGGTGACCTTCGACTACCTCCACGACCTGCCGGAACGAGAAGCACTCCGGGGGCGGCTGGAGGAGCTGCTGGACTACGAGCGCTACAGCATGCCGTGGAAGGAAGGCGACAGATACTTCTACACGTACAACACGGGCCTGCAGAACCAGTCGGTGCTGTACGTGACCGACCGGCCGGCCGAGGACGGCCAGGTGCTGCTGGACCCGAATACGCTGTCCGACGATGGCACGGTGGCGCTGGCCGGCGCGGCCGTCTCGCCGGACGCCCGCTACCTGGCCTACGGCCTCGCGGCCAGCGGTTCGGACTGGCGGGAATTCCGGGTCCGGGACATCGAGACCGGGCGGGACCTGGACGACCATATCCGGTGGGTGAAGTTCTCCGGCACCAGCTGGACCGAGGACTCCGGGGGGTTCTTCTATTCCCGGTACCCGGAGCCGGAGCAGGAGGGCGACCGGATGCTCGACGCGAACCGGAACCAGTCCCTCTACTACCACCGGGTCGGGACACCCCAGTCCCAGGACCGGCTGATCATGGAGTTCCCGGATCACCCGGACTGGTTCATCGGAGCCGACGTGACGGATGACGGGCGCTACGCGGTCGTCTCCGTGAGCCGGAGCACGGACGAGGAGAACCAGCTCTTCGTGATCGATCTCGAGGATCCGGCGACGCCTCGCGTGGACGCGGAGCCGGTCCATCTCGTCGACACCTTCGACCATGCCTACAACGTGATCGGGAACGACGGCCCGGTCCTCTACGCGGTCACCAACCGGGATGCGCCGCAGTGGAAGGTGATCGCCATCGACCTGCGGGACCCGGACCCGGAGAGCTGGACGACCGTGATCCCGGAGTCCGAGCACGTGCTGCGGTACGCGTTCCCGGCGGGGGACGTGCTGGTGGCGAGCTACCTGGAGGATGCCAGGTCCGTGGTGCGCTTCTTCGAGAAGGATGGCACACCGGCCGGGGAGCTGGATCCGCCGGGGATCGGCTCCATCGGCGTGAGCGGGGAGCCGGGCGACCCGGAGCTCTTCTACTCGTTCACCTCGTACACGTACCCGACCACGATCTACCGCTACGACCTGGAGACGGGCGAGAGCGAGGTCTTCCGGGAGCCGGCCGTGGGGTTCCAGGCCGACGACTACGTGACGAAGCAGGTGTTCTACACCTCGAAGGACGGCACGCGGGTGCCCATGTTCATCACGCACCGGAACGGGATCGAGCTGAACGGTGAGAACCCGACGATGCTCTACGGCTATGGCGGGTTCAACATCTCCCTGACCCCCGGGTTCTCGAGCACGAACATCGCGTTCCTCGAGCGCGGTGGGGTGTACGCGGTGGCGAACCTGCGGGGCGGCGGCGAGTACGGCGAGGCGTGGCACGAGGCCGGCACGAAGGCGAACAAGCAGAACGTCTTCGACGACTTCATCGCCGCGGCCGAGTACCTGATCGCCGAGGGCTACACGAACCCGGGTCGGCTGGCCATGTCCGGCGGGTCGAACGGCGGGCTGCTCGTCGGCGCCGTGATGAACCAGCGGCCGGACCTGTTCGCCGCGGCGCTGCCGGCCGTGGGCGTGATGGACATGCTGCGGTTCCACGAGTTCACCATCGGGTGGGCCTGGACCGGCGACTACGGCAGCTCGGAGACCCGGGAAGGCTTCGAGGTGCTCTACGCCTACTCGCCGCTCCACAACATCCGGACCAACGTGTGCTATCCGGCGACGATGGTCACCACCGCGGACCACGACGACCGGGTAGTGCCCGGCCACTCGTTCAAGTACGCCGCGACGCTCCAGGACGCCCAGGCGTGCGAACGGCCGACCGTGATCCGGATCGAGACGAAGGCCGGCCACGGGGCGGGGAAGCCCACGGCCAAGATCATCGAGGAGCAGGCCGATCGCTGGGCGTTCACGCTCTACAACCTGGGAGTCACCGGGGCCGGGGGCACGTGACGCGAAAGCGGATCGGCCGGCACATCGGCGGGGGGTCGGAGGGCGAGGAGGAGCGGACGCTCCGGGAGCGCAGGGAGTCGCTGCGGGAGGCCTGGTCGCACTGGGCCAGCGGCGTCACGGTCCTGGCCACCCGCGCCGGGGGGCGGGTCCAGGCCCTCACCGTGAGCTCGTTCTTCCCCCTGTCCCTCGACCCGCCCCTGGTCCTGACGAGCCTCGGACCGAACGCCGCCGCGCTGCCGTTCCTGGAGCCCGGCACCGGGTACGCCATCAGCATCCTCGCCGGCGACCAGCAGCGACTCGCGTCCCGCTACGCGGACACGTTCCCGGTGGGCCCCGACCCGTTCCCGGCGTCGGGACCGCCCGTGATCGAGGGGGCGCTGGCCACGCTGGTGTGCACGGTGGACGAGCTGATACGGCGGGGCGACCACACCCTGGTCGTCGGGCGGGTCGAAGAGGCGACGTCCAGGGGGGACGGGCCGGCGCTGGCACACTTCCGGCGCGCCTACCACACGCTAGGTTGATCGACGGACCGAACGACGGGAGGACCATGGGAGAGCGACTGAGAACCATCGGCGTCACGGCGGCGGTGATGATCGTGCTGATCATTGGCGGGGGCCTGATCGTGATCTACACCGGGGCCTACAACGTGGCGGCCACCGAGCCCCACTGGGGCGTGACCAACTGGGCGCTCGGCACGCTCCAACACCGCTCCGTCGCCGCCCGGGCGGAGGTTCTGCCCGTGACCCTGCCCACGGACTCGGCCGCGTTGGAGCACGGGTTCGAGCATTTCCACGCCATGTGCGTCCAGTGTCACGGCGCGCCCGGGTTGGATCGGGGCGAGCCGGGGCAGGGGATGACGCCGACCCCGCCGCGACTCGAGGAGGAGGCCCACGAGTGGTCCGATGGCGAGCTGTTCTGGATCACCAAGTACGGCATCCGCCTCGCCGGCATGCCGGCCTTCGGCCCCACGCACAGCGACGAGGAGATCGCCGGCATCGTCGCATTCCTGCGCCGTCTCGAGACGATGACCGAGGAGGAGTACGCGGCCCGGGTCCGGACGCTCCAGGCCGGAGGATCCGGCGGGGACGGGCATTCCCACGCTCCCGGGACCGAGGCGCACGAACACTAGTCTGGCCCTCAGGGCACCCCGGCAAGACCCGGCCGGCCTTGACACCGGCCGGCGCGGGTCCGGAGCTTGAGGGCGACGAATCCGCGACTCGACCGACCGAAACGAGGGGTTTTCATGCACAGGATCGCCGCCGCAGCGCTCGCGCTGCTCCTGCCCGCGCTCGCCACCGCCCAGGAGACGGATGAGCATCCCCCACGGGATGCCGACCACGGAATGCAGCACGGTCACCCCGCGGGCGCCATGATGCACGGGCCCGGGATGCCGATGATGTTGGAGCGCCCGGGACCCGGCATGCTGCTGCGTGTGCAGGCCGCGCTCGACCTGACGGAAGAGCAGGTGGCGCGGCTCACGGAGCTCCACGAGCAGGCCCGGGCGAGCATGCGGGAGCACGCAGAGGCCGCCCGCGAGGCCCGGATGCGCGCCCACGAGGCCCTCATGGCCGAGTCCCCCGATCTGGACGCCGCCGAGTCGGCGCTCACGGAAGCCGCGGGGCACGACGTCCAGGGCCGGATGGCCATGGCCCGAGCCCACCTGGAGGCGGGCTCCGTGCTGACCGACGCGCAGCGGGCCACGCTGACCACCATCACCGACGCCATGCGGGAGCTCCGGGGCGGGCGGCAGCACGGCGAGCCGGGGAGCGCCATGCCGCACCGGAACCGGATGCACCGACAGCCGGCCGGATCGTCGGGCTGATCGACGGGGCCGGAACGGAGCGGGGCGCGCTGCCTGCACTCCCGGGATCTCATCGATCCCAGAGTATGGAGGCGCCATGTCGGACCCCATACCGGAGCGGACCGCTGACCGGGGGATCCGGACGCCGTGGTTCCGGCCCCGGCACGGACGGGTCCGGGGATCCGGGCGCGGGGCCGAGGCCGGCTAGGTCGTAGTCGTGCCCGCGCCGTCCAGGAGATCGGCAAGGGTGGTGCTGCGGAGCGGCTCCCAGACGCGGTTGGAGACCTTCTTCCACCGGCCGTGCAGCGCGCAGGGCGTGCGATCGGAGCAGCGGGCGTTGCCGACGAGGCACATGTCCTTGGGCGCGGGGTCGTCCACGACCTCGATGATGTCGGCCAGCGTGAGCCGGTCGGGATCGATGTCGAGGCGGAACCCGCCGGTGGGCCCCCGGCGACTGGAGAGGATGCCGGCGCTCGCCAGGGCGTGGAGGGTCTTGCTCATGTAGTTGCCGGGGGCGCCCAGCTCCCGGGCGATGGTCGACGCCTTCACGGACTCGGGCCCGCTCACCGCCAGGTAGAGCAGCGCCCGGACGGCGTGCTCGGCCGTCCGGGACATGAACCGGGGGGCGTCGGACGTGGGCATGACGGAAATCTAAGGGCGCCCCACCGTATCCGCAGCCCCGGACCGCTCAACCGAGGCGTCGCGCCTCGTCGTAGGGGAAGAAGTCGATGACCTCGCCGGCGCGCTGCCGGTCCTGCATGTCGCGCCACCAGCCCGGATCCAAGAGCTCGGGATGGGCCCGGTGCAGGACCTCCCGGAGCGGGCCCGGTGGACCCAGGAACGCGCGCCACTCCTCCGGGAAGACGTCGTCGGGGCCCACGTAGAAGTGAGGGCCGTCCGCGAGCTCGGCCTCGGGATAGGCGGCCTTCGGCGGCCGCCGGAAATTGCACTCCGTGAGCGGGGCGACCTCGTCGTAGTCGTAGAAGACGACCCGGCCGTGGCGGGTCACGCCGAAGTTCTTGAGCAGCATGTCGCCCGGGAAGATGTTGGCGGCGGCCAGGTCCTTGATGGCCTGGCCGAAGTCCCGGGTGACGCGGCGGGCTTCGGCCTCCTCGACCTCGCCCAGGTAGAGGTCCAGGGGACGGACCCGTCGCTCCGTGTAGAGGTGCTCGATCACGAGGTTGCCGGCCTCCGTATGGGTGATGTGGGAGGCATCCCGGAGCAGCGACTCGAGCACCTCGGAGCTGAAGCGCTCCTGTGGCAGCTCCAGTCGCTCGTACTGCTGGGCGTCGGCGAGGCGGCCCACCCGGTCGTGGACGAAGATCAGCCCGTAGTTGCGGCGCACCCGCTCCCGGGTCGTCTTCTTGGGGTGGCCGAACTGGTCGCGGATGACCTTGAAGACGACGTTGAGGGCGGGCAGCGTGAAGACGATCATGACGAGGCCCTCTTTCCCCGGCGTGGGCACGAAGCGGGCCTCGGGCTCCGTGAGGTGCCCCCGGAGCGTACGGTAGAACTCGGTCTTGCCGTGGCGGTTGAATCCGATGGCGGTGTAGAGCTCGTCGACCCGCTTGAGGGGCATGATGGAGCGGAGGAACTCGATGACGGGCCGGGGCGCGCCCACATCGGCGTGGAGGTAGGAGCGGGTGAACCCGAAGACGACGCTGGCCTCGTCGTAGGTGGGCAGGAGTGCGTCGAGGATGATGCCCTCGGGCGGGTGGAGCAGGGCGAGGATGAGGGGCACGACGTCGTGGTCGCGGACGAGGCGTCCGACGACGTAGGCCCCCTTGTTCCTGAAGAACACGGGGCGGAGCACCTCGAGGGTGGCCCGGCTCCATTCGGGGGCGGGTCCGATCTCCGCCTCCAGGAGCTCGGCGGCGCGGCGAACGCGGCGTTCGCGCTCGTGCCAGGGGGACTCCAGGGGCAGGGACGCCAGCACGCGCTCGATGGTGGCGCCGAAACCGCCATCGACCCGGAACGTCTTCCAGGGCTCGCGGCCGTCGGGGGTGGGGTCGTCGACGTCGTTGGCGACGAACTCGATCCTGGGGTCGACCCCCACGGTGCCGTGGAGCCGTCGGATCACGGAGTTGTAGAAGGTCTCGGCGACCTCGCAGTCGGGGCGGCGGCGAGCCCATTCGGCGAACCGGGCCCGGGCTCCTGCGGCCTCCTCGGGGGCGGGTGGCCCGTCGCCGAGGCGGTCGCGGACGGCGGCCAGCGTCTCGTGGACGACGACGTCGTAGAGGAGGATGCGGTCCCGGGCGTCGTCCTGGCCGTCGCTCCAGGCGCGCCGCTCGAACCGCTGCCGGGCGCGGCGGGTGATCCTGGCGAAGCGGGTCCGGTACTCCTCGTAGCCGGCGATGACGGCGTCGGCGAGGCGTCCGGCGCCGGGGTCGGCGCTCGCGGGCAGGGCTCCGCTCAATCGAGCAGCCGCTTGATGGCGGCCCGGAGGGCGGGCTCCGCGTAGAAGCCCTCTACCCGGTGCACGATCCGGCCCTGGCGGTTGATGAGGATCGAGGTCGGCAGCACGCTGGCGCCGCCGTACTCCCGTACGACTCGGCCGGGGGCGAAGGCGATGGGATAGGTGATGCCCCGGTCGCGGACCCAGCGTTCGACGGTGTCGCGGACGCCCCGATCCACGGAGAGCCCCAGGATGGTGACGCCGCGCTCCTCGTAGTCCTCCCAGACGTCCTGGAACCCCGGCATCTCCAGCCGGCACGGGGCGCACCAGGTCGCCCAGAAGTTGACGAGGACGACCTGTCCGCGGAGGTCGGCGAGGCGGACGGTGTCACCGTCCAGGGTGCGGACGGCGAAGTCCGGGGCCGGCTCGTCGGTGCCACCGAGGCCGAGGGCGGCGCCGACCTGGGGTCCGAAGCGCCAGACGAGGAGGGCGATCACCACGGCCCACAGCGCCAGGTCGAGGCCTCGCCTCAGCCAGGTCCTCCGGTCCGGGGGCGAGGGCTCGGAGCTGGTATCGATCGGGTCTGTCATAATCTCGACGGTCGGTGACCGGGCCGGGGCCGTGTCCGGGCGGGCCCCATTGCACGGCTCTTGCCAATCAATCTGGGACGAGTCGCATCCGTTCTACTCGAATCGGCCCGGGATGTCCATGCCTAGAACCCCACGAGCGCTGTTGCTTTCCATCCTCCTGGTCCCGTGGGCCCCGTGGGCGGGCACGGTGCTGCGCACCGCCGGGGGCGGCGTGGTGGGCCTGGTCGCCGGGACGGGGGCGACGCTCGGGGTCGTGGTGGGACGGGCTCGATTCGACGAGCACTTCATGGAATCGACCCGGGACCTGGTCGGCTTGCCGGGAGCGCCGATGCCCGTAGGGGTGGCGGCGGGCGGCCTCGCGGGATGGCTGGGGAGCGCGCCGCTGGTCGGGGCCGGCGCGGGCGCGCTGGTCGGTGGCGCCGCCGGGGTCGCGGTGGGGGTGCTCGCCGGGGCGGCGATGTCGGACGAGCCGGAGGACCGGTGGGCGGGCGGAGTGGTCGGAGCGGGGATCGGGTTGTGGTGCGGGCTGCTCGTCGGGGGTCTCGCGGGCGCCCGGCGCGGCAGGAGGGGGCAGGCGACGGCGCTGCTGGTGGCGATGCTGGCGATGACCGCCTGCGAGGAGGCGCCGGTCCCGGCCGAGCCGGTGGCGGGGGCGCCGGTCCCCGCGGACGCGGCGCCGGCGGAGGCGGTGGTGTTCCTCGTGGGGGACCCCGGGAAGGCGCGCTACCGGCACTACCCGATCATCCCGCGGGTGGCCGCGGAGGTGGAGGCGTGGGCCCAGCGGATCGGTCGGGACTCGGCGGTCAGCGTCCTGGTGCTGGGAGACATCGTGTACCCCGACGGGATGCACGACCCGGGAACGCCCGGATACGCCACGGACTCGGCCCGGGTCTCGGAGCAGGTGGAAATGGTGCGGGCGCCCGGCGCACTGCGCCGCGATGCCCGGCTCTACTTCCTCGCGGGAAACCACGACTGGGGCTTCGAGGTGGATGCCGAGGGCTCGCGGCGGTTGCGCAACCTGGGGTCGTTCCTGGACCGGGTCCGGGAGCGGGGCGCGAACGTCGACCTGATGCCGCCCGCCGGGTCGGGCATTCCGGGCACCGTGGACCTGGGGCCCCACATCCGGCTGATCCTGCTGGACACCGCCTGGTGGCTGTTCGACGCGGAGCCGGAGGGGAAGGAAGCGGCGATCGAGGCGGTCGCGGAGGCCATCGCCTCGGCCGGGGAGCGGCGCGTGGTGGTGGCGGCGCATCACCCGTACGAATCGGCCGGGCCGCACGGCGGGCTGGTCCCGTTCTGGAAGACGCTGGGCATCCAGCTGCTGCTGCAGCGGTCGGGCGCGATGCTGCAGGACCTCAACTCCCGGCCCTACGTCGAGTTGCGGAGGGCGCTCGGTCGGGTCTTCGAGGAGCACGGCCGGCCGCTGGCCTTCGTGGGCGGCCACGAGCACTCCCTCCAGGTCATCCGTCACGACGACCCCGCCGCCCCCCGTTACAGCCTGGTCTCGGGCTCGGCGAGCAAGCTCACGGGGGTGGGGCCGATCCCCGGGACGATGTTCCAGGCCTCGGCCCCGGGGTACCTGGTGCTGGTGATCCGTGAGGATGGGGCAGTGGACCTGGAGGTCGTCGCCGCGCCCGACCGCTACCTGGCGTGTCCGGAGAACGAGCCGGACCGGAAGGAGTGGGAGCGGTGCATGACCCAGGGGGTCCGGGCCTTCGATACCGTCTACGCGACCCGGATCGCGGGGGCCGGTCCGTGACGGGGTCGCGGGCCCGGCGGCGGACGCTCGAGGGGGCGCTGCGGCGGGCAATGGAGCAGGCGGGGGCGACCGCCGGGGCCATTCAATCGGTCATGGGGGCGGGGTGCCGTCTGGACGGCGCGGGGGCGGCCGGCGTGAGCCGGGAGCTGGCGGCGGCGGACGCCCGCCTGGGGGAGCGGGTCCGCGACCTGGCGGCGGCCCTGGACCGGCTCGACCGGGACGAGTACGGCCGCTGCCGGAGCTGCGGCGCGCCGATCGCGTCGGAGCGCCTGGACGTCCTGCCGGCGACGCCCCGTTGCCGGAGCTGCGCCGCCTGAGGATATGCAGCGAGCCGACCCCGTCGAGGAGCCGGCCCGCCCTTTCGCGCTTCGGGATCCGGAGCTACCGGATCTCCACCAGCTCGACCTCGAAGCTGAGGGCCTTGCCGGCCAGCGGGTGGTTCAGGTCGAGCTTGATGGCCTCGTCGCCGATCCCGGCGATGGTCGCGACCCGGTTCTGGCCGGGCGCCACCTGGACCTGGACCTGCTGGCCCACCTGGGGCTCGACCTCCTCGGGGAACTGGCTGCGGTCCACGTCGACGATCAGGTCGTCGCGGGGCTGGCCGTAGCCGTCGTCCGGCTCGATGCGCACCTCCCGGCTCTCGCCGACCGCGAGCCCTTCGACGGCCTGGTCGAAGCCGGGGATCACCTGGCCGCTGCCGACCTCGAACTCCAGCGGGTCCCGGCCCCTCGAGCTGTCGAAGACCTCGCCGTTGTCCAGCGTGCCGGTGTAGTGAACGGCGACGGTGTCGCCCTGCTGAGCCTTCTGCGCCACGTGCTTCCTCCCCATGAGCTGCGAATGTCGTGCGGCGACCGACGTCGCCGTGCCGGTGGGGCGTACACGGGAGCGTCGCCGCCGTTCCGAACGGTCAGTCGCGGTCCGGGTCCGGGACGAGGCGCAGGCCCCGATCGCCGAGGGACCGGAGGAACGCGAGCGGCTCCACGACCTGGGAGGGGGCCAGCACGCCGCCGGTCGGCGCGTCCGCCAGCAGGCCACGGGCGGACCGGGCCGCGATGACGGCGGTCAGGCCGTACGGGTCCCGGCCCCGGACCTCCAACGCGGCCTCCGCGCCGTCGGCGGCCGTCAGCTCGAGGCGGATCGTGAAGGCGTCGGCTTCCCGCTCGGCCGGGGTCGGGTCCGGCGCCCGGGCGACGAGGCGCTCGAGGACCGGCCGGAGCGGTGGGACGACCACGGGGAGGGAGGGGGCCATCAGCGGCGCGAGCCGGGCGAGCGTAGCGCCGGTCACCGCCCACCCCCGGACCGTGTCCACGGGCGTGTGACGGGGCACGGTCACCACCTCGCCCGCGCCGAACGCGATGGCGTGGAGACGTCGGCCCGAGGCGAGCTCGAGGCGGCGGCGGCCGGCCCCCTGGGGGCGGCGGTGCCAGTGCCCCTCCCGGAGAGACCAGGCCCGGCGCCCGAGGATGCCGACAATGGTGCGCCGCGTACCCCGGGAGCTCGCGCCGCCGCCCCACGCGTAGGCGACGTCGAGGGACCGCAGCGGCAGGGCGCGACCGCGAGCCAGCACCGCTGCCGCGCAGTCCCCAAGGGCGAACTCGAACGCCATGGCGTTCACTATGGCCGACCCGGCGCGGCGGGCGGCGTGGTCATACCGCTGGTGCATGGCCCGCATGAACGGCTGCTCGCCCGCGGTGTCCAGGTAGTGAGCGCGGCGGTCGATGCACGCCTGGATCACCGGCTCCCCCAGCTCGGCGAACGGACCGGCCGTGTTCACGACGACATCGCCGACCCCGATCAGGCGTTCGAGGGATGACGGATCGGTCACATCTACGACCCGCGTCTCCCGGTGCGCCAGCTCGGACGCGAGGCGCTCCAGACGCGTCGGGTCGCGGGCCGCCAGCACGAGCGGAGCTTCCCCGCCGACGAGCTCGGCGGCGATCAGTCGTCCGGTGAAGCCCGTGGCGCCGATGACCACGATGGCGGGCGTCGTCCCCATCACTGGATCCCTCCCCACAGCACGTGCCAGACGACGTCGAGCCAGAAATGGAACCCGACCGCCGCCAGGAGCCCGTAGCGACGCAGCAAGTCCGCCGCGACCAGCGAGAAGGCGCCCAGGAGGACCGCCAGCTGCGCGAGCAGGACGGCGGACAGGGACGCCCCGTCGTCGGCCACCAGGAGCTGGAGGGAGGGGACGTGGGCGGCCGTGAACGCGGCGGCGGAGAGCAGGGCGGCGGCCCAGAACGCACCCGTTCTCGCTCCCTCCGAATCGGCCAGGCGGCCCAGGAGCCACGTCCCGCCGGCCACGAGGAAGAGCCGGAACACGAGCTCCTCGCCGATGGCCGCCGTGAGGGAAGCCAGCAGGGAGAGTGGGAACGGGGGGTGGGGCAGCCGCCCGACGCCGTTGTAAGGGGCCAGCGCCAGGTCCGCCGCGATGAACACGAGGCCGATCCCGGCGCCGAGCACGGCGGGGATCGCGAGGCGCCGGGGTCGAGACACCGCCGGGTCCCAGGGCCCGGGCCAGTCCAGGGCCCGGGACGCCCGCAGCCCGACGTACCCGAGCCCTCCATAGATCAGGGCCAGTCCGAGAAAGCTCGCCAGCGCCAGGACCGGGCGTGGGGCGGGCAGCGGGTCCGAAGGGACCCCGGGCGGGGCCGCGTCCGGGAGATAAACGGCGGCCGATCCGGCGACGGCCAGCACCGTCACCAGCAGCCAGTAGGTCCGGGCGTTCCTCGCTGCGCTCATG
>JABAOG010000351.1_pt1 | contig 13210 bp, 4 predicted proteins | sample 7062131 | NCBI WGS metagenome assembly JABAOG01 (sample SAMN14538629, study PRJNA623070) | marine sediment metagenome | biome: marine biome [ENVO:00000428]; feature: marine pelagic biome [ENVO:01000023]; material: deep marine sediment [ENVO:00002113] | place: India: Arabian Sea | collected... | reverse complement strand
CACGACTAGGATCGGAACAGAAAACGGCCAGATTGGGGTATCATTTCGCTCCGTAAATGTGCAATAGAAAACCTATTTAAAGGCCGATTTTGTCTTCCTTCTCCTGGAGTAGGGGAAATCGCGCTTATTTTGGTTGTTAACATTCATTTCGAAGCACAGTCCTCAATTATCTGTGTTGATTCTCCAGGCCCCAGGATTACTTTGACAACCCTACCCCATATGGTGGGTACAACGGTGAGAAAAGCCTTGCCTGTTTTACATTAGTCTAAAAAGAAATTGTCTCTTCCAACCCCCTCCGCCGCCAAATCATAAACTGCCAAAATAACGCTAAAAACTATTTTGCTCTCGTTTTGATAATCTAAGTTTGGCTGATTTGACTGACACAGACATTGGTTGAAAAAATTTTTAGGCAAAACCAACCAAATTTATACAATGATGAAAGAATCTGAGATTAAAGGGTATATAGTTAGGAAAGGCATGCATTACTAAACCATCATTACTTCCTCCCTGCTTCAAAATACTTGCCTGATATTATTTTGCAAGCCTTATTCAGGGCATTTGAATAAAGGAGGAGTAATGTACCCAACATTTCTAAAGCGATGGCGTAGTCTTGGTATTTCGATATCAGTCGCATTGTTTGTAATCTTACTGACCCAAACTTTATTGCAAGCAAGCGCTCGGGGGAAAGAGCCAAGTAGATTAGAAAGAGGGAAGCCAGCCACCAAAACCCAGATACTGAACAATCAAGCACAATTAAATTCGGGGATTCTGATGGCGAGGCGAGAGGCAGCCAGCACCATGATGACCGGCGGCACCTCATTGACCCTCCAATTGAGCAATACTTTTACAACCGGCATTGTGACGGGGAATCAACGTATGGTGGATGTGGCCTTTAACTCAACGGATAATGAGTACCTAGCCGTGTGGGAAGACGACCGCAATGGGAACGAAGACATATATGGCCAGTTGCTGGAATCTAATGGGTACCCGATCGACGGCAACTTCAGCTTAGTGACCGGCACGCCCACCCAAACCGACCCCCACATCGCCTTCAGTCCCGATGGCAGCCGTTACCTGCTGGTCTGGGCCCATAAGAGTGGCGGCGATTGGAATGTCTACGGCCGACTATTAGACACCGACGGTGACCCGGTTGGTGACACCATCGTCATCGATGGCAGCAGCACCGATGACAGCCAGCACCCCGATGTTGTTTACGATGCCGACAGCGGTCATTTCCTGGTCGTCTGGTCCCGGGGCAATGGTCATGCCAGTATTCTAGCCCGTAAGGTTGAAACGGATGCTGACTTGGGCACTACTTTCACCGTTGCCAGCACAACCGGCAACGGGCCGAACAAGGACGCTCCGGCCGTGGCCGCCGACGGCAGTGGCAACTTCCTGGTCACCTGGCAGGAAGATGAGGGGAGTAATGCCGACATTAAGGGCCAGCGGGTCTCCATGAACGCCACAATAGGCAGCGCCATAACCATCGACAATGACAGCGACAACCAGGATGAACCGGCCGTCGCTTACCATGCCACCAAAGACCAGTACCTGGTTCTGTGGACCGACCTGAATGGCAGCGCCCGGCGGATAATGGCCCGGTTTGTGGATGGGGACGGCAGCCTGCCAGGTTCCGCCTTTGTCTTTGACAGTCCCAGCGGTATTTATGACTTCCAGCCGGAGGTGTTGGCGATGGATGATGGATTCCTGGTCGCTTATCATTGGGAATCTACCACCTTCGATGTCCGCGTTGGGACCGTTAACCTGGCCGGGATAGTGGATAACATCCAGTATCTGAGCCAGTCGTCCAACCACCAGCTGCGGGTGGCTCTAGCCGGTAAGGGTACCACCGCCCTGGCTTTGTGGGAGACGAATGAGTTCGCCGGCAGTGGCTATGATATTGTGGGCCGGGGGATGCTGGTATGGGGATCACCCTGAGAGCCAGCAGTGAATAGGATTCATGCGGGTTGAAACTATCTGTCTTAAGGAAATATTTTCTAATTTGCCGGGTATTTGAAATCTCGATTTGGGAAGGTTTTAGCGTAAAAGCTTGAGTAGGGACTAGACGTAAACAGATAAAAGGATGAATCAGGTTTCGCAGGCAAAATCGAATCAAATATTTCCAGTCGCGGAAGTTATCGGACATAAAATCTTGTGTTAAAAACCAATGATGGAGGGAAGAGATGTCTAATTATTTTGTCAAGTACCGGCCACTTACAATAGTATTCGTGTTAGTTTTCACGCTCGGGTTGCTTGGCGCGATCCTACTAATTATAGATCAACCTCAACCAGCCATGGCCCAAGGGGGAGGGTCTGAGCTAATCCAAAATGGCGATTTTAGTAGTGGTCTAACCGGTTGGTCAGCTACCAACGTCTCATCATATGATGACAATGGAAACCTGGTCGCCCATTTCACGACTCCTAATTCCTCAACTCTTTCTCAAGAAATCCAGGATGTTCCTGAAACAGGTATTTATCGTCTGTCCTTTAATTGTGTGTCCAAGAGTACCAATGATTGGACTTATATCAATTATACAATAGACCCCGCACACTCAACAATTACCTCAACTTTGGGCGATCGTAATTCTTGTAGAAGATACGCTTCGCCGCCAGTTTATGACAGTCATTCTATTGACTTGCTTCTGCTTGAAAACGAAGATTACACTTTGACATTTGACAATGATGTCTGGACAGAAGCGGAAATCTACCTTGATAATGTTTCGTTACAAAAGGTCGCTGATGTCGACGACTTAAACACCGGTATCGTTAACAATGGTGAATTTATTGGGCCATATGGCTGGACGCATACAGATGCGGTCCACCGCATGGAAATTGGTCCATCTGGCACACAATTGGGGGCTGTGTATATGGATGTCGGTGGATCAGTTGTCCAAGAAACGTCTACAGTCGCGGAAACAGGAATCTATCGACTTTCATTCAGTTGTATGAGTACGTCTAAGAATTACTGGACTAAGATTTCTTATCTTCTTGAGTCTGACAATCCCCTCATAGCGCCAGTAGACGGTCATACATATAATTCAGCTATTAAATGCCCGAACTCCCAAGCGGGGTGGCAATCGCACAGCTTTGACCAGCTCCTGCTGGCAGGTGAAGCCTATACATTGACGTTGTACCATGATTATGGTTCCTTTCCTCTCTATCTGGATAACATCTCCCTGGTGAAGGTCTCCAATGCTGATGATTTAAACACCGGTATCATTACCAATGGAGAATTCATCGGGCCGGATGGCTGGTCGTATTTAACCGCTACCCACCGCATGGAAATTGGTCCATCCGGCACCCAATTAGGCGCAGCATTCCTGACCGACATGCCCTACGACTTTGATGGGTCAATTTCTCAAACTTTTACGGTACCTACAACTGCAACCTATTCCCTGGCGTTTGACTGTAAGTCCGCTAGCGGTAACTGGACAAGGATACAGTACAAATTCCAATCATCAAATCCAAATACCCCGCCGATAGAACCCACGTACATGTCCTGCCAAAGTTATTGGTCGTCCTATAGCTACGGCCACGTTTTATTTCCAGACCAAACCTATACCCTAACCTTCTTTATGCCAGGCTGGCCAGATATATCAGTATTTGTGGATAACATTTCGTTAATTGACCCCAATGCTGAAACAACAACTGAATACCCGTTGTTGGACCGCATGCTCTGGAGCGCGTCGCCGGAGTGCCCGTTTTGTGGCGCTCAATCGGCCGTTGGCTGGGGAGGCGGGCCTATTAACACACGTAACGGAAACCTGAGTTATCAAGAAACGGATTTAGCCATCCCGGTTCTTGGAGGGAATATATCTTTTCGCCGGTCCTATGCCTCACAAACCACTGGCGTCTATACAACTCTTTTGGGGCACGGATGGACTCACAATTATGATATGAGGTTGCATTTCAGTGGTAATGAATTACCTGATACAGTTGAATTACAGGCATCCGGCGGCTCGCGCCTGCCGTTTTTCTGCTCCTCTACTTGCATCACCCATCAGGAAGTTTTTACGCCTTACGCTGGTGTCACCGCTCAATTGAGTCGAATAACGGCCACCAGCCCTATAACGACCCAATACATTCTGACCAGCTTCAACCAGATGACCTACACCTTCAATCACGCCGGCATGCTGGTGCAGCAAGCAGACGCGGCCGGCAACACCATTACCTTTACCCACAGCATTACCAATGGCAAATTGCTTAAGGCAGCCCAAAGCGGCCGATATCTCCTTTATAGATATGACGCCAACGACCGCCTCATTAAAGTGGAAGACCATACCGGTCGGGCTGTGGAACTACAGTATGACACGCCTAATGGCGATTTAGTGAAAGAAATCTTTGTCGGCATCAATAACTCGCTGCGCCTAACGACAACCTATGAATACAATGGCTCAACCCATTTGCTAACCAAAGTAACCGATCCCAGCGGCCGGGTTGTTGAAGAAACCTTTTACGATACCGAAGGGAGAGCCATCCGCCAGTTGGATGGGGCCGGAGACGTGGTTGTGGAACTGGACTTTACGATTACCAATACCCACGTCATGACCGAAAACGGCGTCGTTTTTACCCATACCTATGATTCTCAGGGGACATTAGTTGAAAATACTTTTGGCTGCAAAGAGTTAATTGCTGGATGCCAATCATCCCGTGGCGCTAATTATGATTATAATTTCAAGACCGACGAAATCGTTGACCCAAACAACAATCCTACTTCACTGGATTGGAATGCCGGCGGCAGCAACCTGGAAGGTGTGATAGACGCGCTGGGAAACAGCACCTCCTTGAATTACGATAGTTTCAATAATTTAACCGAGGTAGTCAATGCCCGTTCCCATACAACGACATACACTTACGACAATGCCGACTTTCCCACTTTCCGCACGGCCGTAACCGACGCCCTGGAGCATGCGACCATTTATACCCCAACGACCATCGCTTTGGATGGCGTCGATGGCTTGCTCAAAGCCCAACGCGACCCGAACGGGGTGGTTATCAGCTACACCTACAACACCTTTGGCCAGGTAATACAAATGGTTCATGGCTATGATACCGCAGATGCTGTCACCACCACCTATGGCTACGACTCCGTCGGCCGCCTCATTACTATCACCCAAACCTCGGCCCTGGAAAGCCATACCAGCCTCAACGTCTATGACGACGACGACCGCCTAATTGCCACCATCGCCAATTGGACCGGCAGCGACCCGGCCCAGTGGCTTACTGACTGCGATACCAGCGGCGGCGAGCGAGACACCAATGTCTGCACCCGCTACAAATATGACGAGGCCGGGCGAACTATCTCAACCACCAATACCTTGAGCCAGACGACCCTGACCTTCTACGATGACGCCGGGCGGGTCGTAACCAGTGTTACGAACTATGATGGCACAACCGCTTTAAGTCAGCTTTGTACCCCTGCCAGCTTCAATAACCCAGACCCGGAATATAATATCTGTTCCCTGACCGGCTACGACGACTTCGGCCGGGTGGTGACCCGAACCAACAGCCTGGGGCATAAGACCGTGACCGAGTACAACGTCGTCGGCCGGGTTAGCCGTACCATTCGGAACTACGTCGATGGGGTCTTCGACCCAAGCGACCCGGACGCGGACATCCAAACGTTGTACGAGTATGACGCTGCCGGGAACAGTATCATCGTCACCGACACCCTGACCCGCACCACCCGGACTTTCTATGATGCTCTAAACCGAGTAGTAGGAACGGTCACCAACTGGCGCGGGGAAGCGGTCAGCACCATAACCGACACGGCCAGCTTGCCAAACTGCTTAACCCTGCCGGAAAACCGGGACTATGATATCTGCACGCTCTATAAATATGACGAGATGGGCAACACCATCATCATTACCGACTCGCTGGGCCGGATGACCCGCACCTTCTATGACGAACTCGGTCGGGTTGAGGCTTCGGTCGCCAATTATTCACCCACCGTTTCCTTTACCTCCCCGGCAGATTGCAACATCTCCCCTGACAACACCGATGATTTTAATATCTGCACCCTGTACGGCTACAAGAACGGCCGCCAGATTTCAATCACCAATGCCTTGAGCCAGACCAACCATACTGTTTATGATGAGGCTGGCAGGGCTGTTATTCAGGTCACGAACTGGGATGGCACAACTACCATCTCGGCCGATGGCACCGGCTGCGCCGACACGGCCGCCAATCCAACGGCCGTTGAGAATCTTTGCACCGATACCAGCTTCGACCAACTTGGCCGTCGAGCAGCTTATACCGATACGATGGGGCTGCTGACAACCTTCGGCTACGATGGCCTGAACCGCAATATAACCAGAACCCGCTACCTGGACGGCCAACCTGTACCCACTTTCAGCAGCCACGACGCCCTGGGCAACCGGCTGACCCAGACCAATGCTCGTGGCTACACCACCACCTACACCTATGACAGCCTCAACCGGGTCATCGTCACCACCAGTTCGGAAGGGGTGGCCATTACCCAGACCTACAACGCCGCCGGATGGGTGATTACCACCACCGATAGCTTGGGTCACAGCACAGTCAATGAATATGATGACCTGGGACGGGTCATCACGGTTACGGACGCCTTGGGCAACCAGACCGTGTACGAATATGACGCTTTGGGTAACCGAATAGCCATGATTGATGCTGAAAATGTGAAAACAACCTATGTTTATGATGACCTCAACCGGCAGAAACAGGTCATCGAGAATTATGTCGACGGTACGCCCAATGGAAGTGAAGAGGATGTCACCACCGAATATCTCTATGATGCCTTAGGCAACCGGGTGGTTATTACCAATGCCAACGGCATCTTGTTTACCGAGACCAGCTATGACGACTTGAACCGGCCGGTTGTTATTACCGACGCAGTGGGCAATGAGACTCTATACAAGTATGATGGCCTCGGTAGTCGAGTGGTGATGACCGATGGCAACAACGCGGTGACTCAGTATACCTATGATGCCCTTAACCGCCTGATTCTTGCCAACTATCTGAGCGACAGCGAAACAGTTTCCTACAGCTACGATGCCGCCGGAAACCGGCTGGTGATGACCGATACAGTCGGGGTGACGACCTATGAATATGATGGCTTCTACCGGCTCATTACAGCTACCAACCCTTATAACGATGTTATCGTTTATGCCTATGACCTGGCCGGAAACCAGGAGTATCTGACCTACCCGGATGGCAAGGTCGTAACCTACACCTATGACATGGACGACCGGCTGACCCAGGTCGAGGATTGGGACGGCGGTTTGACCACCTACGAGTACGACCCGGCCAGTCGTCTGGTCACGACGACCCTGCCTAATGGGGTGGTGACGATCAACAGCTATGATGACGCCAACCGCCTGACTTCACTGGCCCATGCGGATGAATACGGCCTGCCGCTGGCCGGCTTCAGCTATGATTTGGACAAGGTTGGCAACCGGATTGTAACGACGGAAACGATGCGGGTGGTCACACCGGTGCTGTCCCTGACCTCAGGTACTCAGTTTACCACGACCACTGACACCGATAACCAACGGCTGGTTGATGTGGCCTACAATCCGACTGATACGGAGTATATGGCTGTCTGGCAGGACGACCGCAGTGGCAATAATGACCTCTACGGCCGTACCATAGACGCCGATGGCACGATTATCAGCGACACCATCGCCCTGGCTACCGGCACCCCCAACCAGACCGACCCCCACATCGCTTACAGCCCGGCTGGTGACCGCTACCTGCTGGTCTGGGCTTACAAGACCGGCAGCGATTGGGATGTCTTCGGACGCCTGTTGAAAAGCAACGGCCAGCCGACCGGCGACACCATTCTCATTGATAACAACAGCACCCTGGACAGCGTCCAGCCGGATGTCGTTTACGACCCCGACAGCGGCAACTTCCTGGTCGTCTGGTCCCGGGGCAACGGCAATGGCAGCATCCTGGCTCGGTTAGTGGAGACGAATGGCGATATGGGGTCGATATTCGTGGTGGCTGAATCCACCGGCGGCGGGCCGAACAAGGATACGCCGGCTATTGCCGCTGATGGAACCGGCGGCTTCCTGGTCGCCTGGCAGGACGATGAAGGGGCTAACGCCGATATTCTGGCGCAGCGGATGACACTGACCACGACGGTAGGCAGCGTCATTACCCTGACCAGCGACAGCGCCAATGAGGATGAACCGGCGCTGGCCTACCATGCCGGCAGCGACAAGTACCTGGCGGTCTGGACCGACCTGGATGGCGGCGCCCGGCGCGTCATGGCCCGCTTTGTGGAAGGCGACGGGACACTTTCAGGCTCTGAATTCCTCTTTGACAACCCGGGCAGCAATCTTGATTTCCGGCCGGAAGCGCTGGCCTTGACGGATGGTTTCCTGGTAGCCGTTTACCGGGAGGCATCAACCTTTGACGTGCGGATTGGGACGGTGACCTTGAATGGAGTCCCGGAGAATGTCCAGTACCTGAGCGGGGAGTCCAACAACCAACTGCGGGTGGCGCTGGCCGGTACGGGCGAGTCGGCCGTGGCTTTGTGGGAGACGAATGAAGGCAGTGATTATGACATCGTCGGCAAGCAGGTAACGATGACGCTAGCTCTGCAAACTACAGTCATCCAGTATACCTATGACCCGCTCTACCGATTGACCCATGCCGCCTACACCGGCGGTATTACGGCAACCTATGAGTATCTCTATGACGCGGTTGGCAATCGCACCACCTACACGGCCACCATTACCTCGACCGAGGTCATTACCTACCAGTATGACAACGCCGACCGGCTGGTAGAAAGTGTGGTCATTGGCGGCGACACCATCACCTACACCTGGGACAATGCTAGTCGCTTGATTACAACCACTGTCGCCGGGCAAGTGTCCCGTGTTTACGAGTACAGCCAGGATGGTGACCTGATTACGGCTACGGTGGACAGCCTGGTAACGGCCTTTACCTATGATGGCGACGGCCGTCGCTTGCTGATGTCTGTCGCCGGGGAAGTGACCACTTACACCCTGGACTATGCCTTCTCTGCCTACCGTATTCTCTTTGAAGATGGCCCAGATGATGACAAGCATTATCTCTATGGTGTCCAGTGTATTGGGGAGGTGGTTGATGAAGGCACGACCGATGAGGAATGGCGTTTTTACCAGCGCGATGGCAACAACATGGTCCGCCAGACGACCAACGACACTGCTAAGGTAACCTTAGCCTGGACCTACACACCAGAGGGGATGGTGCTGGTGGGTGAAGAAGGGCCGGTAACCTATCTTGACTGCGGCACGGGCGGTATCTATGATTGGAGTACGGGGCTTGTTTTCAAGAACGGCCGTTTCTTTGACCCTTCGACCGGTATCTGGATTACTTTTGGGGGAATGGTACTTTGGCAACTAAAACAATCTGATAAGAAACGCAAGAAGGGCAAAAAAGGTAAAAGACGATTATTTTTATTTATTTGTTTGCTAATTCTTGTAACAATTGCAATAACTGGTTGTATACCCGAAGATCCAGAAGAACAGATAAATTGTTCTGTCATATTTACTCCATCCGGTCCACCGCCCGCCCTGAAAAACAATCCTGATGTTCTTCTTTTTGGCGGGATTGGTCCTGGTGGTCTCAATGAGCCTGGGCCTGAACCAGCCGACCAATTGCCCCATTTCAATCAAATCGCAACCGAACCTGTGAATTATCCTGGAGAGGGAGGGAAAGAACAGCAGGCTTTGAACGTAACAGGTACATATCCAAGTGAAAATAAAGAATTATTGATTATTGGATATAGTGCTGGGGCTGATGCAGCCATGATATACGCCAAATTGTTTATGGATACGCATCCTGAAAAAATCGAAGCTGTTGTCCTTTTGGCGCCGACAATGTCGGGGAGCACGGCTAATACACTAGGCGGGAAACTTGAGGACCATTGGAAATTAATACTTGATGAGTTGTTATTAGATGGGACTGATATTTATTTACTTGATGATGCGCATACGCAAGAGGCTGTAGCACCGCCTTCTTACGGTTATTCCCCGCCGGGTACAATACCGGGTGAAACAGGCGATTACCATTATGTAAACCAAGATTGGCGTCTACACTATGACCCGACTTCCTGTTGCGGTGACGCTACGAATAACAGCATACAAGTTAGAGATCAGGTAGTGTCGTGGTATAATTCCCGTTAGTGAGGTTGACATGCTCAGATTAAAATGGTTGCTCCCTATAATTATAATCATCTTATTTACGGTTCTTTATTTAGGTGGCAGGGTATTTTCCTCGATGGATGAAGACTTGGTATGCTCCATAAAGCCCTTTGATGAGTTTGCATATTTGCCAGATGATGCTACACGCCCAATTTCGGAAATACCCCCTGGGCCTCCTTGGCAAGATGAAGGAACAGTTCTTGGGTATGAGAATGATACTTTTCGCTTTGGAGATGTCAGTATAGAATTAGCCAGAACAAATAATGAAGACCAAGAAATTTGGATTTTTGAAAGACCATTTGAGTCATTTGACGGAACTATCATAAAAGAGGGCGCGTTTCTCATTTACCACCCTAAATCTCAAACCTGGGGGGAGGTTTCTGCTAAAATCGGCGATACAAGCTTGGTTGTTAGAGATCTCTTCATAACCAAAGACGGGACCTTATGGGGAAGATTATATAACAGGAAATACTCCATGCTTCCCAACGAAGCGCCAATTCTAAGCAGATTCAATGAAACCACCCAACGGTTTGAAGCCGTTCCTGGAGGATTTGATGTCCCGATTACTCAGGATTTACAGGAGCATGGAGGATATGTCGATGTTCCTGCAATTGTTCTAGATGAACAAGATAATTTTTGGATCTTTATGCAAAAAGACGGGATTTACCGCTATGATACGAAAACAGGTACGCTCGATAGGCAAACAGATCTTCCAGCTACTGAAATAGATTTGCTCGATGCCACATTGTCCATTGATGGAAGCATCTATTTCCGAATCATTTACCCATATCGTACCAAGCAATTTTTGTTTCAATTTGTCCCAGAAACGGGAGAAATGACATCTTTAGAAATTCCAAATCAAACTTGGAGGCTGTTTTCTGGGATGTTAGTGGATCGCGAAGGAAACCTTTGGCTGGGAGCAATGGGATATCTGTCTAAAAGAGGACGATGGCATCGGATTCATCCTGATCCTCAACAGAGTCATGACCACATAGGGGAACCCGGTTGGCTTCCTGCTAATCTTGCGTTTGAAAGTTCAAATGGCTTGCTTTGGTACACAAAAGCTAATGATATGTCAGGGCTCGGTGATGGAACTGCCTGGTATGACCCGAAAACAGGGCAAGGCTGTTTGTTTACCAACATTGCCAGTTATATCGTTGAAGATGCTGAAAAACAGTTATGGATGGTTGCTGATAGTAAACTATATCGCTATTCACTCGAACAATGACATTTTACTTGGTCTTCATTTGATACCTCTCTGGAAGACATCAAAATTTGTCTATTCATTTGGTGTTTCCTCAGTCAAATAACGATAAACGCTGGTCTTGGAAATATCGTAATCCCTCATCAGTGTTTTAATAAGAGTGCCCTGGCTGCGTCGTTTCTGCAATTCAGCAACCTGTCTCTTATTCAATTTCTTCCGCTTGCCAAACTTAACCCCTCGCTCTCTGGCCTTCTGGATGCCCTCTCGCTGTCGTTCGGCCCGGATTTCCGTTTCAAATTGAGCAATCGCGCCCAACATATTAAATAGCAGGCGGCCTGTGGCGCTTTTGGTATCAATATTCTGGTCAAGCACCTGCAAGTCCACCTGTTTGCGCTCCAATTCGGCCGCAATTTGACACAGATGCAATGTGGAACGAGCCAGCCGGTCCAGCTTTGTCACCATCAATGTATCGCCCTGCCGCACGTACTCTAAGCAGGATTGTAATTGCGGCCGTTTGTCGGTGACGGCGCTCATCTTTTCTTGAAAGATTTTGTCGCACGCTTTGAGCTTATCCAACTGCACCGCCAGGGTTTGTCCGACAGAACTTACCCGCGCATATCCAACCAGAGCCATAACCACCTCGCTTGTGTTCCAAAAAGCCTAAAACAATTTGAAAAATAGATTATGGGACATAGAATGGCACGTGGCAAATAGCATGTGCCGAGAAGTCTACTTTTTGAAACATACCCTGAGGAGTTGGTTTACATGGCTGAAGAAAAAACAGATGTTGGAACAAAGCGATTAACAATCCTGGAGGCCGAGGAAATAGAATCGGTTTATGGCTTGCCGGTTTTCGATGAAGAAGAGCGTGCTTTCTACTTTTCTCTAGCGCCCCCGGAAAGGGCGGCATTGTCGCAGCTGCACGGCATGAAGTCAACCATCTACTTCATCCTTCAACTTGGTTACTTCAAAGCTCGCCGGCAGTTCTTTGTCTTCAACCTAAAGCAGGTGGCAGCCGATGCCCAATATATCCAGCGCGCCTACTTCCCTGATGTTGACTTGGTCGATATGGACATCACCAAAGTCACTCGCCTGAAGCAACAAAGCTTTATCCTGGAATTGTTCCAATATCGTATCTGTGGCAGTGAAGAACGAGAGCGGTTAAGGATGAAAGCCCAACAGGTGGCTCGAATCAGCAGTCGGCCGATCTACGTTTTTCGTGAACTGCGGGCCTACCTGACCAGGGAGCGCCTGGTTGCCCCCGGCTACTCGGTCATGCAGGAACTTATCGGCGATGTTTTACAGCGTGAAAGAGAACGATTGGTTGCTGTGGCTCAATCCCAACTGACTGACGGCGATGTGGCTGCTCTAAACAACTTATTGGCCAATCCACGCGGTCTGTATGAGATCACCCGCCTGAAACGAGAGCCGAAGGATTTCAGCAACAAGGAGATTGAAAAGGAAATCCGGCGCGGCGAGCAGATCCAATTCTTATACACCGTCGCTGAAAATCTCCTTCCGCAACTGGATATTTCCAATGAAAGCATCAAGTATTACGCTTCCCTCATTAACTATTACTCCGTCTTCCAGATGAACCAGCTTGAGGAAAACCTGGCCCACATCTACTTGCTGTGCTTTATTTATTACCGGTATCAACGACTGCATGACAACCTCATCAATTGTTTCATTTACCGCGTCCGGCAGTTGCTCGATGAAGCCAAAAGCGTCGCCAGGGAGCGTGTTTACGAGTATCGTTTGGAACACAATCGTAACCTTCAAAAAGCGGGGCAAGTTCTCAAGTTATTTACGGACGACACGATTGCGCCGGCGACCC
>JABAOG010001199.1_pt2 | contig 13226 bp, 5 predicted proteins | sample 7062131 | NCBI WGS metagenome assembly JABAOG01 (sample SAMN14538629, study PRJNA623070) | marine sediment metagenome | biome: marine biome [ENVO:00000428]; feature: marine pelagic biome [ENVO:01000023]; material: deep marine sediment [ENVO:00002113] | place: India: Arabian Sea | collected... | reverse complement strand
GACCAGGCTGAGGGCCTGCTCGACGAAGCTGCCGTCGGCGTCGGTGACCCGCGCGGTGAAGTCGAAGGTGCCCTGCTCGGTGGGTGTGCCGGTGATGCTGCCGTCGGCGTTCAGCACCAGGCCCGAAGGCAGGCTGCCGGTGGTGAGCGACCACGTGTAGGGTGTGCTTCCGCCGCTCGCCTCGAGGGTTGTCGTGTAGCCCTGGGTGGCGGTGGCCTCGGGCAGCGCCGTGGTGGTGATGCTGAGCGGCATCGCATCGTCGCTGAGCAGCAGGCCGGTGACGCCCCAGATCCAGCCGCTGGTCTTGACCTTGAAGTGCAGCAGGTTGGTGCCCCCGAGCACCTGCGCGCTCGCCGGGATGGTGAAGGTGTCGCCGGCGTTGAGGCCGTTATTGGGCCCGACGCTGAGATAGCCGATGAGCGTGCCGTTGAGGCTGACCGCGAGCTCGTCCGCGTAGTCGATGTCGTAGCCGGTCACGTGCAGGGTGAGATCCTGGTTGGTGCCGGTGAAGCTCGCGTAGAGCTCGGTCGGGTGCTGATTCGAGCCGAAGTTGTTGCCGTAAGAGCCCGCATCGGGAACGTCGATCTGCAGCGCGACCTCGACGGTGCCAGTGGCGCCGACCGAGCGCAGCGTAAACGCCTGATCGGTGGAGGTACCGAGCCCGTCGGTGACCCGCGCGGTGAAGCCGAAGACGCCCTGCTCGGTGGGCGTGCCGGTGATACTGCCGTCGTTGGCGAGGCTGAGGCCCGTGGGCAGGGCGCCCCCGATCAGCGACCAGGTGTAGGCTCCGCGCCCGCCGACCGCTTCGAGGCTCGCCGAGTACGGCATGGCAGCGGTCGCGTCCGACAGCGCCTCGGTCGTGATCACCAGCGGCGCCGGCTGATCGGAGAGCAGCAGGTCGAAAACACCCCAGATGAAGCCGGAGGTTCTGTTTCTGATGAGCAGGACGTTCTCGCCGGCCACCTGCGCGGCGAGCGGGATGACGAACACGTCGCGGCTGCTCACGGCGTTGTTGGGACCGACGGTGAAGTAGCCGAGCAGAGTGCCGTTGACATAGACCGCCAGCTCGTCCGCGTAGTCGATGTCGTAGCCGGTGGCGTGGAAAGCGAGCTCCTCGACGCCGCCGGTGAAGGTCGCGTAGAGTCCAAGCAGGTGCTGGTCGGAGCCGTATCCGTTGCCGAAGGGTCCCGGCTCGGGAACGTTCACCGACAGAGCGACCGTGGCGCCGAAGACGAGCAGGGACAGATCCTGGGTCGTCTGTTCGCCGGCGCTGTCGGTGACCTGGGCGGTGAATGAGAAGATGCCCTGCTCGGCGGCGGTGCCCGAAAGGGTCCCGTCGGTACCGAGCAGGATGCCCGTGGGCAGGGCGCCGCCGCTGAGCGCCCACGCGTACGGCGGCGTGCCGCCGCGGGCCACGAGCGTCTCCGAGTAGGGTCTGTCGATAGTGGTCGCCGCCAGGGTCTGCGTTTCGACCAGCAGTGGCGGCAGCGTGACCACGAGTCGCAGGTTACGGGTCACGGTCGCGAATTCCGCGTCCTCAACCTGCACCTTGAAGGCCGCGGTGACGGTCGTGTCGGTGGTGCCCGAGATCGTGCCGCTCACCGGATCCAGGCTGTAGCCGGCGGGCAGCGCGCCGTCGACGATGCTCCACTGGTAAGGTGCCGCGCCGCCGGTGGCCACGAGCGTCTCGTTGAAGGCCACGTCGGTGTAGGCAACCGGCAGGCGCAGCGTGTCGATGGCAAGATCGCTGAGCTCAAGGCGATAAATTTGTCCCGCCGCCTGGTCCACCAGATAGGCTGCGCCGCTCTCGTCGCTGCCGAACGCGGAAACCTGCACAGGCGCCTGGGTCATCTGCACGTGCCGCCATTCGCCGTCCTCCTGCCTCAGGCCCCAGATGCGGCCGCTGCACAAATCCCCGAACAGATACGCGCCGTAGAGATCGGGATGCGCTGCGCCGCGGTAGACGACGCCGCCGGTGACCGCGCAGCCCTCGTCGAAGCCGTATTCGGCCACCGGCAGCACGAAGCCGGTGGGATCGCAGACAAGGCCCGCGCGGCAGGCGCTGCCTTCCATGGCATTCCAGCCGTAGTCCTCGCCGCCGGTGCTGTCGGCCGCTTGCACGTTGACCTCGTGGGCGGCGCTCTCGCCCACGTCGGCAACGTAGAGCTCACCGGAAAGCGCGTCGAAGGCGAAGCGACGCGGATCGCGAAGCCCCGCGGCCCAGATCTCCTCGAGCGCGCCCGCCACCCCCACCAGGGGATTGTCCAGCGGCACCGCGTAAGGGACGCCGGGCGCATCCACGTCGATGCGCAGGATCTTTCCGAGTGGGCTTGCCGGATCGCCGGACGGTCCGGGCAAGGGCACCGTTCCGTCCTCGGCGCCGTCACCGGTGGCCACGTACAGGTAGCCGTCGGGACCGAAGTGCAGGCGACCGCCGTGGTGACCGTTCAGCGTCGAAGCGATGCGCAGAACCTCGCTGACCGAGCCCGCGTCCACGCGATTCGGATCCGCGGACACGGTGTAGCGCTCAACGACGATGTCGCCGAGCCCGCTCAGGTAGCTCACGTAGACGCGGCCGTTGCTGGCGTAGCCCGGGTGAAAGGCGAGGCCGAGCAGACCGTCGCCCGGTGCGGGGGCGACCTCACCCGAGACGTCGAGAAACGGCGTCGCAAGCACGCCGTTCTGATCGCGCACGAGCACGGTGCCGCCGCGCTGCATGACGAACAGCCGTCCGCTGCCGTCGCCGGCGTGGGTCACGCCGACGGGCGCGTCGAGACCGGCGATCTCGGGCACCAGCGCCAGGGTGATGAATCCGAGCTGACCGTCGACCAGCAGCCGGGCGGCGGCGTCCACCTGCACCCTCGGCGTGACGATGTCGTTGCGCCAGTCGACGATGGGCACACCGGTGGTCTTGATGGCGTCGACGATCTCCTCGGGGGTCGCGCCCGGGTCGGCGGAGCGCAGCACCGCGACCGCACCGGCGACGCCGGGCGAAGCCATGGAGGTCCCGCTCTTGGCCTGGAAGCTATCGCCGGGCACCGCCGAGACGATGCCGACGCCACCGGAGAGCACATCGAGAAAATCGGCGCTGTTGGAGAAATACGCCACCGTGTCGATGACGTCGACAGCGCCCACGCTGACGGTGCTCGACAAGCACGCCGGTGTGGCGAGGGCGTCGGTGTGATACTCGTTGCCCGAAGCCACCACGGTCGTGATTCCCGCCGCTCGCAGATTGTCGACTGCGGCCTTGATGGCGGGATAGGCGTTGTCGCAGGCGGCGGCGTTCGTGTAGGCCTCGCCACCGAGGCTCATATTCACTGCGGCAAATGCGTAGGTATCCCTCAGCGCGTAGACGCGTTCGAGCCCGCGGATGATGTCGGAGCTGTAAGCGACCAGGCAGGAGGGCTCGAAGCCGCAGGCGAAGAGATCGTTGAGCTGCGAGAAGACCTGAATCGGCAGGATGCCCGCCTCCGGCGCGATGCCGCGCATGGTGTCGTCGCCGCTCGCGGCGATGCCGGCCACGTGAGTGCCGTGGTCACAGCCGAGCATGCCGGTGCAGTTGATGGCGGCGCCCGGGCCGACCTGGCTGTCTTCACCGTTGGGCTTGTCGCCATCCGGGCACAGGCTGACGGTGTTGTCGATGAAGCTCGTCGTCGAGTAACAGGCCTCGTCGACGATGCGCCCGGTGAACGCGGAGTGCGCGGTGTCGAAGCCCGCGTCGAGGATCGCGATGACCTGGCCGTTGCCGGTGTAGCCCTCGAGCCAGGCGGCATCCGCGCCGAGCTGCGGCACGGTGTCGAACAGCGACAGCTGCATCTTTTCGTCGAGGTGGATGGAGGCCACCTCCGGCAGCCCCGCGAGCGTTTCCAGCTGCGCGGCGTTCACCTGAAGAGCCATGAAGGGGATATTGGGGAACGTTTCTGCCGAGTCGAAGCCGAGCGCGGTCAGCTGGCCGGAGAGTCTCGCGGAGATTCTGGCGATGGCCGCCTGGCGGGCATCGGAGGCCGCCGGGGTGAGCGCCTGCGGACCCGGGAGTCCGGCATCGGGATCGGTCTGGACGTCGAGCTGCACGATGACCTTGACGCGCGGCTGGGCGGCCAGCTGCTGAGACAGCTTGGCGTAGGCGACATCGCCCAGCTTGCCGAGGCCGCGCACCCGCTCGAGGGCGTCGCCGGTGGGCGGCTGGGCGCCGACCGGCACCGCCAGGACCCCCAGGCACAGGAAAAACCAAGCCACGAACGTGCGTGGCGAGACACGACACGAAGAGACGCTCTCCGACCGGGCGCGGATCGATCCCATTGCTAACCCCTCCGACCCCGGCCCCCCAAGCCGAGGTGTTGAGTGCCACGCAGGCGGACGCGGGCGTTTGGCCTATTTGGCAGTGGGGCATAGGACACGTCATCGGTGCCTTCGTTTCAGTGACGGAGTGCACAGACCCGTGTAAGGGTTGCTTACATGACGTGACGAACGTAACGCTACCGGATATCTCGGGGTGGCACAATCATGCATTTTGTGCCGGCACATACGAATGCGGTTCTCACGCGCCACGCGCGCGGGGCCGCCGCTCGAGGGGAGGGTGGCATCAACGACGGGTGCCCGAGCCGCGAGCCGGGAACAGGGTTCGTCGCGGTGTCGCGATTTGTAACCGCCTGGCGAATTTTCTTCCGCCGCGCCGCAAGGAGCCGCGCGCAGGCAGGGCGTCGGGACGCGGACGCTCTTATGGATGTTTGTTGCCGGGGCGCCCCTGGCGCGGTGAGCAGGCGGCCTGCGGCGGTCTCGAATCCGCCCGACCCGGCCCGGGTGGGGGACGCGATGGCGGCTCATGCACAGCAGACGGGCGCCGGCGCGACTACTCGACGAACTCCATGATTTCGGACACCGCTTCGATACCCGCTTGCGCGCACTTCTCGTCCACCTCCGGCGTCGCGCCGGATACCGCGACACCGCCATAGAAGTGGCCGTTGAAGCTGATGGGCACGGCGCCGACGATCAGCAGCATGTCGGGTGCAAAGCTCAAGTCCGTGCGTGACAACAGCCCGCTGGTCGGCCTCTGCGTCGTCGCGGCAGTGAATGCTTTTCGCTGGCTGATCTTGATGGTGTGCGGGCCCGAGAGCGGGTCGCGTAAGAACGCAGACAGATTGCCGTTGCGATCGACGACCGAAGCGGAGACCTTGTAGTTCCGCCGGGCGCAGTCCTCCACGGCCGCGCGTACAATGCGGTGCGCGATATCGGGCGCCAGCACTCTGAGCTCGACGATAGCAGGCTCTTCCGCCGCGAAGCCGGGCAGCGACGATACACCGAGCAACGCCAGCAGACAGGTTCTCGTCAAAACTCTCATCAGCGGATTTCCTCCAGCAGCGAATGCTTTGGGCAATCGGCAGGATAACAGCTTCGCGCTATCAGGCGATGGTCTGAAAGCGCCCGAGTCCGAAAGGTGCGAGGCGCGGCGATAGCTCGCCGCTCTCGATGGTGTCGGCGATGAGGGTCGCGAGCGCCGGTGCCAGCGTGACACCGCTGTGGGTGACGGCGAGATGCAGGCCGTCGGCCGACGGCACCGGGCCGGCGATGGACATGCCGTCTGCAGGCATGGGACGCACACCGATGCCGAGGCGGCAGCCATCGAGCAGCGCGCCGCCGGCGAAATTCGGAATGATGCTGCGCACCCGCTCGAGAAGATCGAACGCCGCGCGCTTCACCGCGTCTTCCGAGTCGTCATCGGAAATGCGCCCGTCGGTGTCGTCGGCACCGATGAGGAGCCCGCCTGCCGCGGTCTCGCGAATGTGCAGGTGACTGGCGTGCGAGGTGTAGAGAATACGGCGGGTGAGACGGTGTGACGGTTCTTCAGGCGTTGTGACCAGAAGACCCGCCGCCCGGCGCAGGGGAAAGCGCGCGGCGAATGCGTCGTAGCCGGTGAGCGCGGTGAGCACGTCCGCGGTGTCCGCGCCCGTCGCGACCACGACGTGCTGCGTATGCAGGCGGCCTTCGTCGGTTTCGAGGCCGAGCACCCTGCCTTCATCGTCCATGACGAGCTCGCGCGCCCGGCAGCCCTCGAGCACGCGTGCGCCGTCCGCCCGCAGCCGTTCGGCGAGAAAGGCGAGGAAGGTGGCTACATCGAGCCATGCGTCGGCCACGGCGTGGAGGCCCTCGGCGCCGTCCTCGAAGCGCACGTGGGGCTCCATGGCGGCGAGCGCGTCGCGTCCGACCCATGCGACCGGGTATCCCCACCGCTCGAGCTGCTCGGCCGCGGCGCGCATGGAAGCGAGCCGCGCGACATCGTCGGGGCTGGACCATTCGAGCATGCCGGTGCGGTGCATGCCGATGCGTCGATCGCCCCACTCCCGGGCCAGCTCGCGATAGAGCTCCGCGCCGAGTGCGTTCAAGCGGTGATAGGCCTCGTCGCTGGTCTTCGAGGTGGCGTTGATCCAGGCGAACGTGTTGCCGCTCGTTCCGTGACCGATGCGGCCGGCTTCGACGATGGCCACCCGCATCCTGCGCGCGACGAGCGCGTGCGCGACGGCACAGCCGACCACGCCGGCGCCGATGACCACCACGTCGTAACCTTGTTGCTCGGTCATGTCGGCGCCCATTAGAACACGGTTTGTCGTCGGCGGTCGTTGGTCTCGTCGAGCCGGCTGAACTCTTCGCGCCAGGGCATGGTGCGCACACGTTGTCTAGATAAACAGCGGCTTCTGGAGTAGTTTGGCGATCGGAAAACATCGTCGAATCGTAACGGGGACTCACCATGAATTGCGTGGACGGAAATTGCACTGTGCTCTTTGGTGGGATGGCCCTGGTCGTCAGTCTGTTGCTGATTGGGCCGGTACGAGCGCCAGACGTTTCGACCTCAGGCCTTATCTCTTCCGTGCGTGGACGCGGATGCTGAAATGACATTACTCCAAGGGTAGACGGTGGTGCGTTGCCCGAGCTGTGAAACGGACAATCGCGAAGACGCCCGATTTTGTGTCCGTTGCGGGACGAAGCTGGAGCGCCGCTGCCCGGGCTGCGGAGCCGGGGTCGATCCCGATTGGCAGTTTTGCGGGAGCTGTGGTGAGCAACTCGGCGAACCTCCGACGGCACCTACTCCGCAAGCTCCGTCCGCCGACGCCGAACGTCGCCAGCTGACGGTGATGTTCTGCGACCTGGCGAGCTCGACCGCGCTCGCCGCGACGCTCGACCCGGAAGATATGCGCGACGTGAATCGCGCTTATCAGGATGCGGCCAAGACCGCAATCGAGCGCTTCGACGGTTTCGTCGCTCGTTACATGGGTGACGGCGTTCTTGCCTATTTCGGATACCCCCAGGCTCACGAAGACGATGCCGAGCGCGCGGTGCGGGCAGGGATGCGTATCGTAGACGCGATCACAGAGCTCAACGCCGGCGTAGGCCGGGCGAAGGGGGTCGAGCTGGCGGTTCGCGTCGGGATTGCGACCGGTCGCGTGGTGGTCGGGGATCTCATCGGCGAGGGAGTGTCCCAGGAAAGCGCCGTGGTTGGCGAGACGCCGAACCTTGCGGCAAAGCTGCAGGGATTCGCTGAGCCCAATACCGTGGTGGTCGCACCAAGCACCCGGCGTCTGACCGGCGGTAATCTCGAGTATCGGGATCTCGGGCTTCGCGAAGTGAAAGGTTTGCCTGCACCGGTCCGGGTTTCACAGGTGGTGGGCGAGGGACTCGCGGCCAGCCGATTCGAAGCGACGCGTGGACAGCAACTCTTACCGCTCATCGGTCGCGAAGACGAGACGACCGCGCTCCTGCGTCGTTGGGAGCGCGCCAGGGACGGGGAGGGCCAGGTTGTGCTGATTTCCGGTGAGCCGGGAATCGGCAAATCGAGACTGACGCAGGAGCTCGGTTACCGAATCGCGGCGGAGCCACACGCATACCTCGGCTACCAGTGCTCACCCTATCATTCGCACAGCGCGCTATTCCCGATCATCGCGCAGCTGGAGCGGGCGGCCGGACTAAGCCCACACCTCGAGCCACACAACAAGCTCGAAAAGCTGAGAAGACTGCTTTTCGAGTCGACGGAGGATCTGGACAACGATCTTCCGGCCCTCGCAGCCCTCCTCTCGATTCCGACGGGTGACGACTTTACGAAAATCGAGCCGGACGCGAAGGCGCGAAGGGAGCAGACGCTCGCCGCTCTCGTTCATCAACTCGAAGGCTTATCCCGCAAGCAACCGGTTCTCTGTGTCTTCGAGGACGTGCACTGGATCGATCCGTCGACCCGCGAGTTTCTCGACCGAATCGTCGATCGGGTGGAATCGTTGCGCGTGCTTCTTATCGTTACCTTCAGGCCGGAGTTCGTTTCGTCGTGGACCGGGCAAGCGCACGTGACACTGATGGCGATGAACCGCATGACCCGGCGAGTGAGCGGAAAATTGATTGCGCAGCTCGCCGGAACGATGGCGATGCCACCGGACGTATTGGAGGAAGTCATCGCCAAATCGGATGGCGTACCACTCTTCCTCGAGGAGCTGACGCGCACGGTCATCGAATCCGAACGGCTGGCAAGAGGAACGGAAGGTGATTCGAAACGCGGCGCTCATAGGCCGTATATCCCCGAAACTCTGCAGGACTCCTTGATGTCTCGTCTCGATCAGCTCGGTTCGGGTAAACCGCTCGCGCAGCTCGCAAGCGTCATCGGCCGGGAGTTCGACTACTCGACGCTCTCGACCGCTTGCGACCTTTCGCCCGACCGTCTCGAAAAATGCCTGAGTGAGCTGGAAAACGCGGATCTCGTGTTTCGACGAGGTTCCGGTTCATCGGCGGCGTTCTCGTTCAAGCACACCCTGGTCCGGGATGCCGCCTACGAGAGCCTGTTGCGGGAAACGAAACGCGAGCTGCACGAACGTGTGGCGCGGGCGATCGAGCAATGCCGTCCGGAGGTGACGCAGATCGAGCCCGAGGTTCTTGCTCATCACTTCACCGAAGCCGGGCTCGTGAAGCCGGCGGTGCAATACTGGCACCAGGCGGGTCAGAGGGCGTCGGAGCGCTTCGCGATGACAGAGACCGTCGCCCACATCACCAAGGCGCTCGGCCTCGTCGACGAGCTGAACGATCCTGCCGAGCGCGCCGCTTGTGAGCTTCGGTTGCAGATCACGCTCGGACCCGCGCTCATGAATATCAAGGGCTCGGCCTCAAGCGAGGTGGCGAAGGCCTATCGCCGGGCCCGCGAGCTGAGCGACCTGGTCGGTGAGCCCGAGCAGAAGTTCATCGCTACCTGGGGGCTATGGATGCACTACCAGGTAAGTGGCCAGTTTGATGCGGCCCGTCGCACCGCGGACGAGGTGGTCGCGCTCGGCGGCCAGCTCTCGGATTCGGTCTATCTGCTGCAAGGGCATCACGCGGCGTGGACCACCGAGGGCTATCTGGGCAACAACTCGGCGTGCCTCGAGCACGTCGAGCAAGGTCTGGCTCTTTACGATATCGACCAACATCACAAGAGCGCGTACCTCTACGGAGACCACGACCCCGGAATATGCGCTCAAGTGCACGTCGCGTATCACAAGTGGTTCACCGGGTATCCGGACCAGGCGGTCGTTGCCGCCCGGTCGTTGGTGAAACTTGGTGAAGCACTCTCCCATCCACTGAGTCTCGCACAGGCGCAAGCCGGCGCGGCTATGGTGCACCAATTTCGTCGGGAGCCGGCGGAAGTTCTTCGCTACGCGCGGGAACTCATTGCGACGAGCGCGAAATTCGGGTTGGAGGTGTGGCGAAACAATGGAGACGTGATGCTCGGTTGGGCGAACGGGATGGCGGGTGAAGAACGCACTGGAATCGAGATGGTGCAACGGGCTCTGGAGGAGCGTACCGAAAAGGGCCTCAAGTACCGTCAGGTCTACTATCTCGCGATTTTTGCGGAGCTTTTGCAGCACACCGGCGACTTCGAGGCCGGATTCGACGTCGTCGCACAGGCATTGGCGATTCTGGAGCAATCCGGCGAGCGACGCTGGGAATCTATCGTGCACCGCGTTCACGGCGACCTGCTGCGTGCCCGGGGAGACGACCTTCAGGCGGAGGATTGCTTCGAGGCTGCCATTGAATGTGCACGTCGGCAGGGTGCGAAGTCGCTCGAGCTTCGAGCCGCGGTTGGACTCGCCGGACTCTGGCAAAAGCGGGGAAAGACCAGCGAGGCAAGGAAATTGCTGGCGCCGATCTACGGCTTCTTCCAGGAAGGCCACAACACCGCCGACCTTCGCGATGCGAGCGCATTGCTGGAAAGTCTGCGCTGACGAGGATCTCGTCTCAAACGAGCTCGTCGCTGCGATCGTCGGTCTCGCCGAAGCGCCCGAGGGCGGGCGGCCCGAGGCCTGCGTAGACCTCGCCGAGGCGCGCGTTGATCTGACGGGTATGTTGCTCGAAGAGACTGTTGCCCTGGAGATCGCTGTCGACGAGAAAGGGACCGAAGTTCTCGACCTCGAACACCCACATGGCCTGGGCGATGCCGAGCTCCTCGAGCCAGAAGACGTCGCGCACGCGCTTGATGCCGCGCCCGAGCAGCGCGCCGGTGCCGTAGCCGACGGTGGTCAGATAGACGGCACCCGCGGGCACGAACAGATTCCGGTAATCGTCCGCCGACATGCCGCCCTTGCCGATGATGATGCGGGCGCCGGACTTCTCGAACCACTGCGGCATCCACTGGGAGAAGCGGAAGCTCGCGGTGGCGGTGACGCCGCCGACGTTGTAGCTGCCGTCGGGCTCGCGGGCGGCCGCCGGCGAGCAGTGGAAGTTCGCATCGCTCACTGCCGGGAGATCCAACGGCAGTGGCGCCCCCTCGTCGAGGACCTTCTTATAGACGCCCTCGCGTGCCGTGTACACGACGCCGTCGAGGTAAACGACCATGCCGGGCGTGAGTCCCTCGAGGTCTTCCCTGAGTGACGGGATTTTCACACGGACTTGCTGAGGCTGTCTTTGCTCGTCGACCATTCGATGGACTCCCGTCGCATGTAGGGCGTGAACCATTTCGGATCGGTTCGAAAGGCCACCGTGCCGTCGGCGTGGATGCGGGCGGTGGCGCGCCGCGATGAAAGGCAGAAGGTGTGCACGCTCATGGGCATGCCGCCGGTGTGGGTGTAGCCGACCTCGATGTGGCAGTCGACCACCATGGACGAGCCGACGAAGCCCATGGGGCCCATGCCGATGTTGTTGCCGATGTCGGTGAGCTCGAGCTCGAGCGCCGCGATCTTCTCGTCCGGGTTGCGGTCGCCGACGATGCGCAGGCACGCGGCCTGCTTGCCGAGCACCATGGAGGTGTCCTTCGAGCCGCCCAGTCCGACGCCGACGATGGCCGGCTGGCAGGCGAGCCCGCGCTTGCCGAAGGCGATCAGCGTGTCGAGAAAGAAGCGCTTGATGCCGTCGATGCCGTCGCCGGGAAACAGCATGCGGTAGTCGGTGCCGAACAGGCCGCCCTTGTGCACCGTGGTGATGTCGATCCAGTCGGCGTCGGGCTCGAAGCTCCAGTCGATCTCCGGCGCGTTGATGCCGACGTTGTTGTTGTGGTCGGTGCGCCACAGCGGATGCACCCGGTTGGGGCGCAGCGGCACGTCGTGGGTGGCGCGCGCCGTCGCCGATCGCAGCGCGCGCTCGAGGGCCACGAAGCCGCCTTCGATGCGCGCATCGTTGCCGACCTTGACGTAGTAACGCGGCAGCCCCGTGTCCGCGCACATGGGACGCCGGTCCTCGCTGGCCGCTTCCCAGTTCTCCACCATCGATTGCAGCACGAAGCACGAGAGCTGCGCCTTTTCCGTGGTGACCATTTCCTTGATACCACCGAGATAGTCCTCGGGAATGTCGATGGCGGCTTTCGTCATGATGTCGTACGCCGCCTGCTCGACGGCCTGATGGCTGATCATCGGTCACATTCCTCCGGTTTCGACCGCGGGCGCGCCCGCCTCGCCCTCGATGAGGGATTCGCCCGGTGAGACGATGGAGAACTCCACCGGCACCGTGTCGAGCGTCACACGCTCGCCTTCGAGAGCGACCTGCACGTAGCGGGTGGCGTTCAGATCACCGGTCTCGGGGTGGTCCTCGCGATAGTGTGCGCCACGGGAATCCTCGCGTGCGAGCGCCGCAGTGGCAATGACGCGACTCACTGTGATGAGACTGTCGAGATTGAGCCAGTCGTGCCAGGTGAGGTTGAAAGCCCGTTCGCCGTCGGCGAGGCCGATGGAGCGCAGCTCCTCGGCGTGCTCGTCGAGGGCGGCGAGTCCTCGCTCCAGAGCCGCTCGGGATCGAACGACACCGACGTCGTCCCACATGGTGCGCCAAATCTTCTCTCGCAGCGCGCCGAGATCCCCGGGCTTCAGGGCGAAGGGGGCCTCGGCGCGGGCGATGGCCTGCTCCACGGCGGTCTCGTCGCAGTCGGCCCAGGTGGCGCGGCGTGCCGCCCAGGCGGCCATGCTCTCGCCGGCGATGCCGCCGAACACGGTGGAGTTGGCGACGCCGTTGCCGCCCAGGCGGTTGGCGCCGTGCACGCCGCCGCAGTCCTCGCCGGCGGCGAACAGGCCCGGTATGGCGGTGCGGCAGTCGGCGTCGAACTCGACGCCGCCCATCATGTAGTGCGCCGTCGGCACCACCTCGACGCGGCCGCCGGCGAGATCGAAGCCGCAGTCGGCGCAGCGCTTGACCATGCCGGGAAAAAGCGCCGCGACGTTCTCCGCCCCGAGATGATGCATCTGTATGTACACGCCACCCATGGGCGTGCCGTTGCCGGCCGGGATCTCGGTGTCGATGGCGCGGCTCACCACGTCGCGCGTGGCGCGTTCGCCGGCCGCGTCGTAGCGGTGCATGAAGCGCTCGCCGTTGCCGTTGAGGAGCCAGCCGCCGGCGCCGCGCAGGCCCTCCTCGAGCACGGTGCCGGTCATGCGCGTGTCCGCGCCCGCCAGCAGGCCGGTGGGATGGAACTGCACCATCTCCATGTCGCGCAAGCGAAGGCCCGCGCGCAGCGCCATGGCCAGCCCGTCGCAGCTCTTGTCGCCCGAGGGCGTGTGATAGAGGTACATGGTGGGGCCGCCGCCGGTGGCGAGCAGCACGGCCTTGGCCTCGACCAGCCGATACTCGCCGCTGCGCATGTCGATGAGCAGCGCACCGGCGACACACGATCGGTCGCGCGCCGCAATGAGCGCGATGGCGCGATGCTCTTCCAGTTGCTCGACGTCGAGCGCCCACACCTGCTCCATGAGCCGGTTGATGATCTCGATGCCGGTGAGATCGCCCTTGTGCACCGTGCG
>JABAOG010003250.1_pt1 | contig 13231 bp, 9 predicted proteins | sample 7062131 | NCBI WGS metagenome assembly JABAOG01 (sample SAMN14538629, study PRJNA623070) | marine sediment metagenome | biome: marine biome [ENVO:00000428]; feature: marine pelagic biome [ENVO:01000023]; material: deep marine sediment [ENVO:00002113] | place: India: Arabian Sea | collected... | reverse complement strand
GGTGATCCCGGTCCGGCGAGCGCTTGACACCGGCGAGGGCAGGTGATGTGGATCTCCCCGTCCGGACCGAGATCCCGTTACGGCACTACGGATCAGTTCGGGTCAATCGCCCAGAACAGAACCGCGGCCATCTCTGTGTTGTCCAGGTAGGGCCCGTATACCGGGTCGACCACGTCGGCGTAGTGCTTGAACATGCGGGCCGCGTCGCCCTTGGCGAAGAACGGAACCAGGCGGTTGGTGTGGTCGCCGCTGTGCCATTCCATCCCCGGCACCACTGCAGTGCCGTTGTTCTCGATCGGCATCCAGAGAGGATCCGATGCGGGGCCGTTCAGGTAGCCGGTCTCGTGGTCTGCAGTCACCACCAGCAGGGTCTCGCCCCAGTTGGAATTGGCGTCGACCCAGCTCATCACGGCTCCGACTGCCGCGGCGAAGTCGAGCTCCTCCTCGATCATGCGTCCTGAGGTGTTGGCGTGGCTCGCCCAGTCGATCGCCCCACCTTCAACCATCAAGAAGAACCCGTCGGGGTCGTTGTCGAGGATGTTCAGCGCCGCCTTCGTCATTTCCTCCAGCGTCGGTACGCTCTCGATCAGCGGCTCAACGAACGGGGCTGCGTTGGGGTCGCCGGAACGCCCTTGCTGGAGTGTCTGGTATATCTGGGCGGTGCCGAGCACCCGCGAGGGGGTTGGCCCGGTTGCCAGCGCCTGGAACTCTGCTCTGGTCTGAATCAGGATCCAGGGATCGTCTGTCCCGTCCCCGTCGGCATCGCCGCCGGCGGTTCCGGCGACCAGATCGTTCCAGGCGGTTTCGCCGCCGACGTACCTGAAGGTGTTGTGCTCGTCTACGTAGATTCCGTCGGCATCGAACCACGGGTGGCCGGCCCCCATGATCACGTCGAGGGCGCTTTCATACACCATCTCCCGGCCGATGTCCTCGTAGTTGCCGCGGTAGACGTTGTGTGCAGCAAACCCGGCAGGAGTGGCATGCGTCCACTCGACGCTCGTGATCACCCCCGTGGCCTTACCCAACTCCTCGGCCAACTCGAGCACGTGCTGAATCGGATTTCCGGACATGTCGACGCCGATGGCACCACCGTAGGTCTTCAATCCCGTCGACATCGCCGTGGCTGCGGCCGCCGAATCTGTGTAGCAGCTTTGCGGGTAGGCGAAATCGACCCAGGCGAGGTCGGGGTCATATCCCAGGCCACTGCAGGGGTCGTCAAGTTCGTAGCCCATGTAGGTGGACATGGCGAGGTCCGTCGGGAAGCTGTTCCAGGTGCGCTGTTCGGCGACACCGAACTCGTAGTAGCTGCCGGCCAGGTCGTGGTTGAAACCCCAGCCGTCCGCGATCATGACAATCACGTTTTCGGCGATTGGCTTCTTGGGTCCCGCGGTTGCTTCGTCGGCTCCGATGCCGACGAGTGCGACAGCCACGAGGCACACGACTGCCAGTGCCACCAGGTCCGTGCGATGTGGTTTGGTCTTCATCGATCCTCCCTCCTCAGCATGGAACGCGCGCGCTCCAGGGGATGGTCAGTGGTGGTATCGCCTCCCTTCTGCCGCGCCGGCGATACTCGGAAGTCGTCTCGTTCTACTATTCGGGACGCCTTCGGATCGTGCCAGAGGAGAAGGTCACTTCGCTTCCATCGTGTCCGGCATCGAGGGGCTAGATCGGCTCAAACGCCGGGGCTTCAGTGCTACGCAAGGACTCCGCGACAGGGGAACTCGGCTCGGCGATGCGCTCTGCGGCGGCACGTAGTCTCGTTATCCGTGCCTCGAAGTCCCCACCCAGATCCCACTCCTGAGCGAGCTCGGCATAGAAGTCGAGTCCATCGATGACGTTGGTCCGGAATTCCTCGAAGTACTCCGGTTTGCGCGACGACAGGCCGAGTTCGAATCTCGCCATTTGGTCGCGCGCGTAGTCGAGGTAGAGCTCGGCTTCCCGGACGAACACATGCGGACGGTCGGGTCGGGAGATCAACTCTTCACGTCCGTAGATGTGGTCGACCATCTGCTGCAGGGTCGCCGTCCGAGAGAAGTTGACGATGTTGGGCCCGGTACAAACGGACGTGTGGGATCGGTTTCGGATTGAATGCATCTGCTCGGCGCCGCCGGCCAGGTCGCGGCACAGACATGCCTTGGCGAGCACGTCGTTGCGCACGACCTCCCGCTGCTCCGGCGTGTACTCCTCCTGCTCCAGGCGGGCGAGCTTCTGCACCTGGTACTGGCGGGAGGCCACGCAGATCGGTTCCTCCGTGAACTCGGTGTTGGAGAGCGCCAGGTACCCCTTGGGGCAGGGACTGCCCGGTCGGCCGGCGGCGATCTTCTCATCACGATGCGTTTCGCTGTCTGAGGTTCTCAGGCTCCAGAACGGGATGCCGAACGGCGACGAGTTGCTGAGATACACGTCCGCATGCGTCGCCTCCTGCAGCCGCCGCAGATGGACGTCGTCGACGTTGGTGACTTCGGGTACGAGCAAGAACGGCGTCCCCCAACCGGTCGAATCGACCCCGAAACGCTCGATCAACTGCCGGTGTTCGGCGGCCGTGCCGATCCCACCCTGGACGGTCACCCGCAGGGAGGGAGGCTCCGACGCAGCCCCCCGTTCCCGGTCCTGCAAGCCGCGGTTGCGGATCTCATGCAGTGTCTCGACCAGTTCGCGTCGCTTGTTCCGGAACTCTTCGAGAATCGGGCCGAGCAGCGTTCCGGCGGTGGGGAACGTGTGACCGCCGCAGTTGAGGCCGGACTCGATGCGGAACTCCGACACCCACAAGCCGCGTTTCGCCAGGTACTTCCCCTGAATCAGAGCGGAGCGGAAGTCGCTGACCTTGAGGATGATCCTCTTCCGCAACTCGCCCCGCTCATCCGGGTAGAAGTCGTCGAACTCGGTCAGGTAGTTGTAGAGGCGGGGATTCAGGCCCGCCGAGAACACGACGGCCGATCGAAGCGTGCTCCTGGCGAATCCCCGTAGACCCGACAGGGCATCGCTCAGTTCGGGAGCCTGCTTGACCCCGTCGTGGTAGGCGTCGCGGTCGACCTTTGTCATGAGATTCACGTCGATCGAACCGGCCGAGACGTACCGTCGCAGCAGGTCCTGCAGCTTTCCTCGCTCGGCTTCGTCGCGAGTCGCCTTCATGCGCTCGTAGGTGCTGCGCAGCCAGCCGGTCGGCAACATCTCGAAGTATTTCGTCAGATCGTTTCCGGCTTCGAACAGCATCGTGCGCATGGCGCCGATCTGCTGCTTCACTCGCTCGTGAACCAGGTCGAGGTAGGCGGTGATGCGTCGGGCACGGGCGTCGTCGGCGTCATCGGGGATCTCCTCGAAGCGTTCGCCGGCCGACTCGGTGTGAATCCGACGCATCTGTTCGATCAGTACGTCGTCGACGATCTGTATCACGGATGAGATGCCGTAGCGGGCGACCTTGAGGGGGGTATCGATGGTGAAACCCGTACCCATCACCGGGATATGGAACGTGTGGGTCGGCGCCGTCATGAGTCTTCCCCGTTCGCGAACGCGACCAGTCAAGCAGAGAAGCCGGCCCTGCGTACTGAGATGTTTCGCGGCTCAGACTGCCGGCAGTCGCTCCAGTGCCGCCGCCACCTTCTCCTCCGGATACTCGAAGTCGGTGATCTCGCCGGCCAGGAACTTGTCGTACGAGGCGAGGTCGAAGTGTCCGTGACCGCAGACGGCGGTGAGGATCACCTTCTCCTCTCCGGATTCGCGGGCTGCTTCCGCTTCGCGGATGGCGGCGGCGATGGCGTGCGTCGGCTCCGGCGCCGGGATCACTCCTTCAGATCGCGCGAACCGAACGGCGCTCTCGAAGCACTCCACCTGGCCGATGGCGTCGGCCTCGATGAGTCCGAGTTCGTAGATGTGTGAGAGCAGCGGCGACATGCCGTGGTAGCGCAGGCCGCCGGCGTGGATCGGATCGGGCACGAAATCATGTCCCAGCGTGTGCATCTTCATCAATGGTGTCATGCCTGCCGTGTCACCGAAGTCGTAGGCGTAGACGCCCTTCGTGAAGGAGGGGCATGCGGCCGGTTCCAGGGCGCGAATCGTCGGATTGATGTTCCCTTTCAGCTTCTCGCGCAGGAAGGGGAAGGTCAGGCCGGCGAAGTTGGACCCGCCACCCGTGCAGGCGACGATCACGTCGGGCGTCTCTCCGATCTTGGCGAACTGCCGCACGGCTTCCTCGCCGATGATCGTCTGGTGGAGCAGGACGTGGTTCAGCACGCTGCCCAGCGCGTAGCGAATGGTGGGATCCTGCGCGGCCACCTCGACTGCCTCGGAGATGGCGATACCGAGCGACCCGGGGCTGTTGGGATCCTGGGCGAGGATCGCCCGCCCGGATTCCGTCAGGTCGGAAGGACTCGAGTGCACGGTGGCCCCCCAGGTCTCCATCATCGATTTGCGGTACGGCTTCTGATCGAAGGAGGCGGCGACCTGCCAAACCTCGCATTCGAGACCGAACAGCGCACAGGCAAAGGCGAGGGCGCTGCCCCACTGACCGGCGCCGGTCTCGGTGGTGAGCTTCCGGACGCCCTCCTGAGCGTTGTAGTACGCCTGGGGGACGGCGGTGTTGGGCTTGTGTGAGCCGGCCGGGCTCACGCCCTCGTACTTGTAGTAGATGCGAGCAGGCGTATCGAGTGCCTTCTCGAGATGTCGTGCACGATAGAGGGGGGTGGGGCGCCAGATGCGGTAGACGTCGAGCACCTCACCGGGGATGTCGATGTAGGACTCACCGCTGACCTCCTGCATGATGAGCGCCATCGGGAACAGCGGGGCCAGATCCTCGGGTCCCACGGGTTGCTTGGTACCGGGATGCAGCGGTGGGGGAGGCGGTTGAGGCAGGTCGGGCACGATGTTGTACCACTGGGTCGGCATCTCCGACTCGTCGAGCAAGATCTTGATGGCGTCGCTCATGTATTCCCTCTCCGACGGGCTGCGACCGATAGTAGCCAGACCGGGCCGTGTTCCACGGAGGGACCCGGCGCGAAGGTCGCCGGTTTGTGTCGTTCGCCTCTATCCGCCGCAGCCGCGGTTCGAGAGGATCGGGAAGTGAACCGCCGGTACGTTGAGGAGAACCCATCATGATGACCATCAAGGAAGCTGCCGCCGACTTCCTGGCGCAGAAGCGAATCGCCGTAGCCGGGGTCTCCCGCAACCCGCAGGGCCACGGGAGCAATATCGTTCTGCAGCGTCTGCGGGAGCGCGGCTACGAGGTGTTCGCCGTCAATCCCAACGCCGACGAGATCGACGGAAGCCCTTGCTACCACGACCTCGGTTCGATTCCGGGCGGAGTCGACGCCGTCGTCATCGGAACCAGCGCCGAGCATGCCCCGGCCGTCATGCGCGATGCCGTCGCCTCCGGGGTCACGCGCGTCTGGATGCACCGGTCCTTCGGGCCGGGATCCGTTTCTGATGAGGCGACGGAGTTCGGGCGGAAGCAAGGAGTCACCGTCATCGACGGTGGCTGCCCGCTCATGTTCGACCCGACCGCCGACTTCGGACACAAGTGCATGCGGGCGATCATGAGTCTGACCGGAGCCGTCCCGAAAAAGGTCTAGCCGTCCCCGCCGGTCTCGTCCGGCGAGCCTCGACCGGAGTTGCCGTTGCCGGGTGCCGTCGGCTTCCCCTTGCCGTCTGAAGCCTCTTTGGTCTGATCCGCATTGGCGCGCCGTTCGGCTCGGGTCAGCTCCTCCGCAGACGGAGGCTTCCCCATGCCGAAGTCGGATGGGTCCGGTCGTTCTCCNNTCGGCGAGTCCCTGTGCATGCTCGGCCTGTTCTCTCGCAGTGTCGACGATCTGGTCGACGGTCGGCTCGGCCGGCTCCTGCGTCAGGGTCGAGTTGGTCGTCCCTTCGTCCGTGCCGGCGACCGGTGGGAGCGGGTCGGAGAGGGGAGACGTCGACGCCGCCCATCCTCCGACGGCGGCAACGGCGATCGATCCGACCATGATCCTGATGACCAGGCCGGACGACAGCAGACCGATCAGAGTGGCGCGCCGGGAGCGGAGCCGGCGCGTTTCGGAGTCGAGCGTGCGCGCCACGCCGCATGCCCCGCACACGCGCGAGCCATGCTGATAGGCAACGGCCTTCTTGCTGCAGAAGTCACAGCGCTCGATTGGCGTTCTGCTCATGCAGTCATCTCCCACCCTGTTGATCGGCAACCACGCAGAGTGGTAGAGACACATCCCGCTCTCTGCCGTTGGGACTAGTCACCTCAGGTCTTGCCTTGGCTGCGCGATGTGCGGTGTTGCTCCCCTTGGTAGCGTGAACGCGAGAAGGTTCATGCACGCACGCGAAGATCGCTCTCACCCGTATGCCTCCACGATGCTCGTGGCGCTGGTCGTCATGCTGGGCTTCCAACTCGTTCGTGTGTTCATCCCTCTGGTCGGGTGGTACCTCCGGGACGTACGATCGCTCGGGGCATTCGACCTCATTCCCTACGCCCTGGGACCGTTCGCAGCGGCGTTCCTGCTTCCGCCTCTCGCCCGGATGCTCGGTCCGCGGGCGATGTCGATCTTCGCCGTCGGCGGGTTGATTGCGTCGAGAGTGGTCGAGCAGGTCCAGATGGATGCGGCGGCCGACCTGTGGGTGTCGATGATCGGGGTCGGGTTCTTTCTGTGGTCGCTTCCGATGCTGACCGGTCTGGCGCGCGAAGCCCTCGCTCCCGGGTTCCTGCTCGGCATGGCGGCCGACACGGCCCTGAAGGGAGCGACGAGGACGCTCGACCTGAGCTGGTACGACGAAGTCTGGGCGCTGATCGCCGTTTGCGTCCTAGCCGGCGCGCTTCTGATTCTCCTCATGCCTCTCGCCGTTCGGTCGGACCTGCCCTTCTGGTTCGACCGCCGGTCGGCCCGGTCGCTGGTGATCGTGGGGCCGTTGCTGCTGTTCGAATGGTTCATCCTGCAGAACCAGGGGTGGATCGCGTCCGGTACGGGGTGGTCGCCCACCTTCGCCCTGGCACTGATCACCGCGGCCAATGCGTTCACCATCTGGATCGTGGTCTCGGGTCATACCCCCAGGTTGCTCGACCTGCTCGGGGCGGCGGCGATCGCCGGGCTGGGATTCTTCGGGTTCGACGTCCAAGGTGTCCCCTTCGCCGCCCTCACCGTGGTCGCCATCATCGGCGGCGGGGCGCTCCTGGCGGCGGCGCTGACGCCGGAGGAGTGGGCTGAGGAGAATTGGCGAACCGCGTTCGCAATGGCGTTCGGCAACCTTCTCATGGTGGTGCTGGCGCTGCTCTACTTCATCTCGAACGATCGTGACCTGTTCGGACTGACCAATCGCCTGGTGCTGGCCATCGCAGGGGTGGTGGTTGTCGTCGCTGCCGTGGTTGTGGTCGCACAGCCGCGACGACTCGAAGTTCCTCCGGTGACCGGAACCACCTGGATGACGTCGGCATTTGTGCTGTTNNTCGGCATTCGACGGTGAGGGAATCCAGAATCCGGAGTCCATCGCCGAGGCTATCGAGCAGTCGAGTGCGGACGTGATCGGCCTTCAGGAGGTATCACGCGGGTGGTTCCTCAACGGAGGCACCGACGTGACGTTGTGGCTCTCGGAACGTCTCGACATGCCGTACGTCTTCTTCACGCCTGCCGCCGATCCGGCGTGGGGCAACGCCATCCTCAGCAGGTACCCGCTCGAGGATCTCGAATCCGGATTGCTGCCACTCGGTCGGATCCCATTCCAGAGGAGCTACCAGATCGCCAAGGTCGGTATCGAGGATCCGTTCTGGATCATCAACACCCACCTCCAGCAGGTCGACGACCCGTCGATCCCCGATGAGGAGCGCGAACGTGACCTGGCCCAACTCCACCGTGAGCAATTGGGGACCGCGATCCGGGCGTGGGATGGCCGCCCTGCGTCGGTGCTGACTGGCGACCTCAATGCCCAACCAGGTTGGGAGCAGATCGACTACCTGCTCGCCGCCGGCTTCGTCGACGGCCTTGCGACGCTCACACCGGAGGCCGCCTGGACGTCCGGCTACTGGACCAACGACGGCGTGCCGAGGTGGCGGATCGACTGGATCGTCCACACCCCGGACATGGAGGTGTTCGATGCCTCGGTGATAGCCGACGACACCTCCGATCACTACCCGATCGTGGTGACCTTCCGCCGGTAGCGGCGTCCGCTCCACGGCACCGTCCGCTACCGTTCCGCGAGCACGCCGTCGAGCGTCTCGAACAGCAGGTCGGCGTGGGGCTCTTCGAAGGCGAGCGGCGGCCGGATCTTCAACACGTTGCCGTGTATGCCCGTGACACCGATCAACACCCCCCGTCGTCTCATCTCGTCGGCGATCGCCCGTGCCGCATCGGGGTCGGGTCCGTCGGCAGATCTGATCTCGACGCCGATGAACATGCCGGGTCCGCGCACGTCCCCGATGACGGGGTGCCGGGCGGCCAGCGTCCGCAGCCCGGACCGCAGATATTCGCCGACTCGCTCTGCCCGGTCCGGCAACGCTTCGTCGCGCAACACATCGAGAACCGCGGTGGCCGCCGCCGTCGACACCGGGTTTCCGGCGAACGTGCTGAAGTAGTAGCCCCGCTCGGTGAACCGATCGGCGATCTCCGTCGTCGTCACAACTGCGGCGACCGGGTGTCCGTTCCCCATCGGCTTGCCGAGGGTGACGAGGTCGGGGACCACCCCGTGGCCGGCGAAACCCCACATGCGCCGTCCGACCCGACCGAAACCGGCTTGGACCTCGTCGGCGATGAACAGCCCACCCGCGTTGCGGATCTGTCGGACGGCCTCCTCGAGGTAGCCGTTGGGCGGTTCGTAGATCCCGTCGCTGGAGAACACGGTGTCGTACGCCAGGGCCGCAGCTCTTGCCGTCCCGAGCCGATCCACGGCTGCGGACACACCGGGGTCGTGGTCGCCGTAGGGGGCCGGCACCGTCGCCACCCACGGCTCCAGATGATCGATGCCGAGCTCTTCGGGTGAAGTCGCCATGGTGAGGTAGGTTGCGCCGTGGTAGGCATGTCGGGTCACGACGAAGCCGTCGTGACCGGTGACCGTGCGGGCGATCCGCCAGGCCAGATCGTTGGCTTCGCTCCCCGAGTTGGCGAAGTAGACGACGCTCAGCTCGTCGGGGAACAAGGCAACCAGACGGTCCGCATAGTCGAGCACGCCATCGACTAGGTAGCGCGTATTCGTGTTCAAGAGACTCGACTGGGCGGCGATGGCGGCGACCACCCGGGGGTGACTGTGCCCTACGTGCGGAACGTTGTTGTAGGCATCGAGGTAGCGCTCGCCGTCGACGCCGATGAACCAGCATCCTTCGGACGCGGCCAGGTGGACCGGGTCGGCGTACGAGAATTGCATGCCCGGTCCGAACCGGACGGAGCGCCGGTCGATGAGCGATTGGAGATTCGCCCCGCCGTTCCGGCTGCCGGTGGGGAGCCCGCACGCGGAGCGGACGGCCACCTGCAAGGCATCCGTCCCCAGGTCCGACAGCTGCCGGAGCGACGCCCAGGTGGAGTCCTGGTAGGCGAGGATGTACTCGGCGTTGTCGGGGTGGTGATCCCCCCTCCAGGCACCGACCACCAGCGACTGCACGAGGCGCCCCGCAACCAGGTCGGGGAGGAGGTCGGCCTCGTCTGCCTCCAGCGGGAACCGGGCGTGGTAGGCGCCGGCGATCTCGCCCAGCGCCCCCGCCGGGTCATCGGTACCCAGCAGCTGGTAGGCGGCGGCCACCGCGAGGTCGATCACGACGGCGCCGTGCACGACGTCGCCGAAGTCGATGATGCCGGTGATCTCATCCGGACGGTCCGGCTCGACGAGCAGGTTGTCGGGATTGAAGTCGCAGTGGATCACTTGCGCTCTCAGGCGTTCCAGCCGAGGAGCGACGTCCGAGTCGAACCGGTCGAACCACTCCCGTACGAGGGCTTGCTGTGACGGCTCGACGTGGGGGAGTCTCGGTCGCAGCGTGCCGAGGTGGGAGAGGTCCCATAGCAACACCCGCCCGGCGGCGGGGTGGAAGAAGCCGCGCAGCGCCCGATCGAGCCGAGCGAGTGTCGCCCCGACGTTGTGCCGCAACTCGGGCGAGGAGACACCTTGCCGCAGCGGTGATCCGGGCAGGAAGTCGACCATCCGGACCGGCAACGTCACGCCGTCGACGGCGTGCGCCCCGATTTCTGCTCCGTCGACCGTGGGTCGTGGATGTGGGACGGGCAGGCCTGGGTCGACCCGGGCGAGATGCCTGAGCAGCGCCGACTGCATGTGCAGCACGTCCGCGCCTTCTGCCGGATGGCCGAACTTCAACGAGAAGTCACCGGTGGAACTCCTAACCCGGAAGTTGCGGTCCCGTTCACCGGTCAGCGGTGTCGTCTGACCTTCTACTCCGAACAGTCGCTCCGCGACCACTGCCGCCTCATCCGTCGTGACGGCGGGCATCGGCTGTTCCAGCAGGCGATCGGCGTCCCTCATACGAGCGGACGATACAGGCTGTGAAGTGGCGGGAGAAGCCGCCCGGTGCTAGTTCTTGTCGACGGCGACGATCTCGAACGCGATGCCCGATGCTCCGCCTCCGGGTGGAGCAACGTCGAAGCGGGCATTGACGGCGTACAGCGACCCACCGAAGACATCGGCGGTGGTCGGGATGCGGAAGTCGGCACTTTCGATCGTGCGGGTGACCTCGCCGCTACCGAATCCGGGATCGAGTTCGACCACTGCGATCCGATTCAGGAAGTTCTGAACGACGTACAGCGTGTGGCCCTGCAGCACCAGGCCGTCGCCGTTGGGCACCGATGCGCCTCCGAGGTCGATGGCGTCGGCATGTCCGGTGGCCGGATCGACCCGGTAGAGGGTTCCGAGTGCGGTGTTGACCACGATCAGTGCCGTGCCGTCGGCGGAGGCGACGATCCCGTTTCCGTTGAAGCCGCCTGGCACGAAGCCGAACTCACCTCCGAGCGTGATGACCTCGAACCCGGAGGCCGGCGAGCCTCCCGGACCGAGCGGCACCCTGTAGATGGCCGGGCTGAACGAGTCGGTGAAGTAGGCGGCGTCACGGGTGATGATCACATCGTTGACGAACGTTCCACCGGGTGAGGTGAACTGCACGGCTCCGACCTCGGCACCCGTCGAGGCGTCGTAGAAGTAGCCGGCACCGAAAGCTCCGCCGGCCACGGCGAGAGTGTTCGAGCGATCGTCGACGTCCAGGCCCACGGCCATCCGACCGGGTTGCGGTCCGACCAGGATCCCGCCCTCTCCGGTGGTGAGATCGGCGGCGAAGATCGAGCCGTCGTTGAGCGATCCGGCATAGATGGTGCTCCCTCTGCCGACCGCGACGCCTTCGGCGCCGAAGTCGTCGGGCAACGGGATGATGCTCGGGAATGCCGGCGCGGCCACCACCGGAAGTGCGGTCACGAGCAGCAAAGCCGTGAACGTGGAGATGATCAGTTTGCGCATGGGTCCTCCTCTGGCTCTCGCTCTGGTCCCCTCAGGTATACGGAATCGAACGGCCGGGGGTTCACAGCCTCTCCCGGCGTATCCGACTCGCCCATCCACGATAGGAGGGAAGGAGAGTTAGGCGGGATCGCGGTCCGGCCGGTCGTGCAGGTCGACCGCAGTGATCGCGGCGTTGACGATCTGCTCGGGCAGCAGACCGAATGTCTCGTACAACTCCGCCACGGTGCCCGATTCGCCGAAGCGGTCCACGCCGATGGGAAACACCGGTTGCCCGAACACCGAACCGAGCCAGGACATCGCATGGCTCGAAGCGTCGTGCACGGTGAGGATCGGCCATCGCCGTTCCGGGCCGTGGATCAGATGCGCGAGGTGGATCGTGCCCCCGGGGCGCCGCAGAGTGGCGGCACCGGCCGCCAGATGGCGCCGCCAGCCGTGGAACAGGCGGTCGAGGCTGGTGATGTCGATGACCGATGCAGAGATGCCCTCGTCTGCCAGCAGGTCGGCGGCCTCCAACACTTCCGGCATGACCGGACCCGACGAGGCCACCACGATCCCGGCCGGTCGGTCGTAGTCGGGTTCCCGCAGCCGGTAGCCGCCCTCGAGTACATCTCCTCGCACTGCGTCGGCGCCCCTCTCCGCGACCGTGTCCTCGAACGGCCGCTGGTCGATGGGGCGGGTCGAGAGCCGGAGGTACAGGCTCGTCCCATCCGGGTTCGAGAGTTCGCGAATGCCGGCGGACAGCAACCAGTCGAGGGCTCGACCATAGGTCGGTTCGCAGTAGGTGAGCGACGGCAGTTCGAGGCCGACCGACGGGGTGATGCTGGACTGGTGGGCCCCTCCCTCCGGTGCCAGGCTGACCCCGGAGGGCGTGCCCGCCACGATGAACCGAGCGTCGTTGTACAGGGAGTACACGAGGGCGTCGAGACCCCGCAGCACGAAGGGGTCGTAGACGGTCCCGATCGGGATCAGCATCTCTCCGTGGTGCTCGTGGGCGAGACCGAGCTGGCCCAGCAAGAGGAACAGGTTCATCTCTGAGATGCCGAGCTCGATGTGGTGGCCGGAGGGGTTCGGCTGCCAGCGCAGCAGCCGGTCGCCTGCGAAGAAGTCGGTTCGCTCGACGGGGGAGAACACTCCCATCTTGTTGATCCACCCGCCGAGGTTGGTGGAGGTGGCGACGTCCGGGGATGCGGTCACGAGCCGNNGAGGGCCGGTCGTTGTGCCTGGTGATCTCGGCTGCGACGGGGACGTCCGGCCGGGGTGGGGGCGGTACGTTGTTGATCTCCCGTCCCACCCGCTCACAGAGCATCCCGGCGGGGGAGTCGGGCGGGAGTCGGTCCCACTCGGTTGCGGTTGTGAGCCCGGCCGCCGAACGGAGATCATCTACCTGGGTCGGCGAAAGCAGCGCAGAGTGGTTGAGCGGGTCGCCGGCGATCGGCAGGCCCCATCCCTTGATCGTGTAGGCGAAGACGACGCTCGGTCGATCCCGCTCCGCATCGCACTCCCGGTAGGCGTTGAGCAGTACCGCCAGGTCATGCCCCCCGAGGTCTCCGACCAGGGGTGCGAGCTGCTCGTCCGGCACCTCGCTCAGGAAGCCCCCGAGTTCCCCCGGTGCATTGGCGAGGAAGCGCCGGCGCAGCTCGTCGCCGGTGTGTGCGAGGAGACTCTGGTACTCCTCGTTGGACATATCGTCGATGTGCTGCCGGAGCGCCTCACCTCCGGGGCGTGCGAACGCCTCCTGCAATCGGTTGCCGTACTTCGCTTCGACGACGTGCCAGCCGGCGTCTGCGAAGAACCTCTGCAGGCGGTCCGCCTGTATGCCGGGCAC
>JABAOG010006563.1_pt2 | contig 13237 bp, 15 predicted proteins | sample 7062131 | NCBI WGS metagenome assembly JABAOG01 (sample SAMN14538629, study PRJNA623070) | marine sediment metagenome | biome: marine biome [ENVO:00000428]; feature: marine pelagic biome [ENVO:01000023]; material: deep marine sediment [ENVO:00002113] | place: India: Arabian Sea | collected... | reverse complement strand
TGCTGCCGCACCATCGACTCGGGCGAGCCGCGCAGCTCCACGTTCACCGCGCGCTCCGCCGCGAATCCGGCCACGGGGAAGAGCACGAGCGCCAGCACGGAGTGCATGATGCGTCTCACGGCCTGCGTCCTCCCATCGTCGTCGGGCGCGCGGGATGCACCCGCAATCGCCCCGGCTCCCGGAAGCGGAGTGCCCGGTCGGCGCGGTGGCCCCCGGGCACGTGTCGTTACGACCGCCGATCCGTCGCTGTGGGTCCATCATACTGCCGCACAACGATATCGGCATGCATTTCGTCCGGCATGAAGGTACCGGATGGCGCGCCCGGGATCAACCCCCGACCGGGTGCGGATCGAGGAGGTGTCGGGCGCGCGTGCCACACCCTACCGCGGCCGGCGCCCGCACGCTAGTCTACCGGTGGATGCCGGCCGGCGCCGTGCGGCCACGCACGCTCGACGCCGTCGAGCGTGCGCGGCCGCGACCCGCCCGCCCCGACCGCTCACCCGGAGCGAACCCTTCACCGACGACCGGAGCGACGACCGTGAAGAAGCTCACACCCGTGCTGTACGTCGAACAGATCGAGCCCGTGCTCCCGTTCTGGGAGGATCGGCTCGGATTCACCCGTGCCGCGGAGGTCCCCGCGGGCGGCCGCCTCGGCTTCGTGATCCTTCAGAAGGACGGGGTCGAGGTCATGTACCAGACGCGCGCCAGCGTGGAGAACGACGTACCCGCGCTGGCCACGACGCCGATGCGCGGCGCGCTCCTCTTCATCGAGGTCGCCGACCTGGATGCCGTGGCGCGCGCCCTCGAGGGCGTCGAGCCTGTCGTGCCGCGTAGGACCACGTTCTACGGCGCCGACGAGCTGATCGTGCGGGAGCCCGCGGGGAACGTCGTGACCTTCGCGCAATTCTCGAGATGACGGGTACCAACGCATTACGTGCGTTGCCGTTAGCTTTGCCAATGTGATGCCGTATGACAAGCGCCGGCATCCCGCGCGGGACGACCGCCGCGGAGCCCCGCGGCGCCGGGGCGCGGGGTCGGTCAGGNNNNCTGGCGACGGTGTCGCGGGCGAGGTCGATGAGGGCGCGGACCTCGGCGGCGGTGGCGCCGCCGAGGTTGACGATGATGTTGGCGTGCCTGTGGAAGATGCCGGCGTCGCCGTGGACGTGGCCCTTGAGGCCGCACTCGTCGATCAGCCGGCCGGCGCCGATGCCCTCGATCTTCTGGAAGATCGAGCCGGCGCAGGGGTAGAGCCACAGGTCGGGGTGGCGCTCGTCGCGCCACTCGAGGTTGTCGCGGATGGTGTCGCGGAGTCTCGGCTCGGGCTCCGGCTCGAGGCGGAACGTGGCGCCGAGCACGATGTCGCGGCGGTCGTGGAGGATGCTGTAATCGTAGCCGAAGCGGAAGTAGTCCCGGTCCACCGTGCGCAGGTCACCCTCGGCGGTGAGAATCTCCGCGGATTCGACGACCTCCTCGATGAAGACGGTGCGCTCCCGCTCGGGCGCGGGCGAGAGGAAGTGGAGGTTCTGCCAGAGGGCGCCGCCCACCGTGCTGGGGATCCCCACGAAGTGGTGCAGCCCGCCGAGCCCCCGGTCGACGCAGGCCTGGATCAGGTCGTGGAAGACCATGACCCCGCTGTCGGCCCGGACCCGGCCCGCGCCGAGGAACTCGATGGTGGCGGCCTCGTTGCGGATCACGAGCCCCCGCACGCCCTCGTCTCCGACCAGGATGTTGGCGCCCGCGCCCAGCAGGAAGTAGGGGATCTCCAGCTCCCGGGCCGCCGTGATGGCCGTGGCGAGCTCCTCGGGGGTCCTGGCCCGGTAGAGCCGATCGGCCGGCCCCCCGATCCGGAAGGTCGTCAGGGGCGCGAGCGCGACGTCGTGCTCGAGTCGCTCCTCGCCGAGCCGCCGCTCCAGCTCGGCGAGCACGGCGGCGGACGCCGGCAGCGGGGCGATGCTCAGCCCTCTCCGTCGCCGACGCTCGTGGTGGGCGTCCAGGCGGGCGCGTCGCTGGCGGGGAACGACTCCACGGAGGCCTCCTCCACCACGTCCCGCGTCGGCTCCGCCGCCGGCCCGGGGCCCGCCGGAGACGGGCCCGCCAGCTCGCCGCGCAGTGCCCGGCCCACGGCCTCGAAGAGGCCGTCGTGGCCGACGATGCCGCGGAAGATCAACGTCGACCCGGCCAGGGCGAAGAGGGCTCCGGCAGCCGCGTCGCGCCGCCGCAGGCTCGACAGGACGAGCATCCCGCCCACCAGGGCGGACAGCCACCGTTCCGATTCGCCGATCGTCTCCTCGCGCCTCATGCCGCTCGCTCCTTCTCTCAATAATTCGCCGGTGCCGGGCTCCCGGCACAAAGTCCCGGCAAACACGGTACCGGCGCAAGACCCGGCGGGCCCGGCGGACGGTCCGAGCCACGGTCCGGCCGGCGGCCCGGCCCTCGGTGCGGGAGATCCGGGGCCCCGGGCCGGCTCACCCGCCGAGGGCGGCCCGGACCATGATCGTGAGCTGTTCGGGCGTGAACGGCTTCTCCAGGAAACCCGCGGCCCGACGGGCCGCCTCGCGGACGTCCTCATCGGCCGTGTACCCGCTCATGTAGAGGACGGGCAGACCCGGCGCGCGCTCCAGCACCCGGTCCGCCAGCTCCCTCCCGTTGAGGCCGGGCATGACCACGTCGGTCAGGAGCAGATCGACGGGCCCGACCGCGTCGAGGAGCTCGAGGGCCGCCGACCCCGTCGCCGCGGTGTACACGCGATAGCCGGCGCGCTCGAGCACGCGTCGGGTCAGCGATCGGACCCCTTCCTCGTCCTCTACCACCAGGACCCTCCCGGCGGCGGTCGTCCGCTCCCGCGCCGGCGTCTCCCTGGTGGGCCCGGCGGGGCGGGTGGGCTCCGTCGCTTCGGGCAGGAAGATCGTGAAGATCGTGCCCTCGCCCTCGGTGCTCTCCACGCCGATGTAGCCGCCGCTCTGGTTGATGATGCCGAAAACGGTGCTCAGGCCGAGGCCGGTCCCCTTCCCGGGGGGCTTCGTCGTGAAGAACGGCTCGAAGACCCTCGACAGGGTCTCCTCGTCCATGCCGATCCCGGAATCGGCCACCGCCAGGCGGGCGTACCGGCCCGTGGGGATGAACCGGGAGCCCCCGGGCAGCGGCCGGCCCTCGATCTCGACGCACTCCGTCTCGATGGTCAGCCGTCCCCCCCGGGGCATGGCGTCCCGGGCGTTGACCACCAGGTTCAGGAGCACCTGCTCGAGCTGGTTGGGATCGACCCGGACCCGGCAGGACTCGCCCCGGTGGCTCACCTCCAGCTTCACGGGCGCGCCGATCAGCCGGCGGAGGAGCGGCTCGAACGACTCCGCCACGTCCGCGAGGTCGACCACCCGGGGGCTCATCACCTGCTGGCGGCTGAACGCCAGGAGCTGGCGCGTCAGCCGCCGGGCCCGCTCCGCGCTCGCGGCGATCCCCTCCGCGTCGACCCGGCGTTCGTCCTCCGCCGGGATCGCCTCCAGCAGGAACTCCACGTGGCCCGCGATGGCCGTGAGCAGGTTGTTGAAGTCGTGGGCGATCCCCCCGGCCAGCGGCCCACGGCCTCCATCTTCTGGGCCTGGCGGAGCTGCTCCTCCAGCCTGCGTGACTCCGTGACGTCCTGGTGGAGGGTCAGGGCGCAGAGCTCGCCGGCCACGGTGATCACCTCGGTGAAGAGCCGGACGGCCCGGACGGAACCGGACCGCGTCCTGAAGCGGACGGTGAACCCCCGGAGGTTGCCGTTCTCCTCGATCTCCCGGACCGCGGCCTGGCGGTCCTCGGGGTCGTCCCAGAGCCCCAGCTCCAGGGAGCTGGCCCCCAGCAGCTCCTCGCGGCGGTAGCCGAAGGCCTCGGCGAACCGCTCGTTCACCTCCAGGAAGACCCCGTCCGAGGCCCGACTGAGGGTGATCCCGAGCGGCGCCGCCCGGATGATGGACGATAGCCGGTCCTCGGAGCGACGCAGATCCTCCTCGGCGGCCCGTCGCTCCGTGACGTCGGCGAACATGGAGTAGACCTGGTACGGCGTGTCCTCGCCCGGCCGGAACAGCGGGATGGACTCCAGCTCGATCCAGCGCAGCTCGTCCCGCGCGGGGTTGTGGACCCCCATCCGCCCGCCCCGGACCGGCCGGCCTTCCCGGCCCGCCACCACCGCGGGCCGATCCTCCGCCGGCCACTCCGTGCCGTCCGGGCGGACCGTGTGCCACTCGGCGCCCGCCGCCGACCGGTCCAGAAGCTGCTCCCGCGTCAGCCCGAGGATCCGCTGTGCGGCGGGATTCGCGGAGATGATCGCTCCATCGGGATCGTGGAAGACCACTCCCTGGGCCATCGTCTCGAACAGGAGCCGGAAGCGGGCCTCCGCCTGACGGGACTCCGTCACGTCCTCCAGCGCGCCCTCGAACAGCTCCACGCCGCCGTCCGGCCCGCGCTGGGCCCGGACACTCAGGCGGCCGATCACCTCCGCGCCGTCGTGAGCCCGAAGGCGCAGCTCCACCCCGCTGACGACCCCGGCGAGCTCCGCCCGGCCCCGCCACTGTCGCCGCTCGTCGGGGACCACGTAGAGATCCTCCACGGGCGTGGCGAGCAGCGTCTCCCGATCCGGGAAGCGCAGCATGCGGACGAGGGCGAGATTCGCACTCACCATCCGCCCCTCGGGCGTGCTCTGGTAGAGACCGATGGGAATCGCGTCGAACAGGGCGCCGAATGGCGTCCGGGCCCGCCGTCCGGCATCCCCGGCGGGGTCACGAACCACCACCAGGACGGCGCGCCGGCCCCGGAAGTGGACCGGTGAGGCGAGGACCGAGGCCCGATCGATCGACCCGTCGGGTCGGCGGAACGGAACCTCCACGGGACCCGCCGCCCCTCCCTCTTCTCCGGGCCGGGCCGCCTCCTCCAGGACCCCGCGGGCGTCCGTCGGCACGAGCTCGGCCAGGGATCGGCCCACGAGTCCGGCCGGAGCCGGACCGCCCAGTCGTTCCACCGCCGCCGGACTCGCGTCGAGGATGCGCCGACCATCGTGGACGAGCACCGCGTCCGTCGTGCGGGCGACGAGCAGCCCCAGTGCGTCGACCCCGGCGCCGACCCCGTCCCCGCCGGGGCTGGATGCCGGGTCCGGACCTTCCTGCTCGGGGCTCGTTGGGGCCACGGGTCTACGGATCGGTCAGAGAATCACCCCTCGCCCGCCTGGCGGGCGTGGGGCCGTGCACGGCCCCACGCCGATCCGAGCCGCGGCGGGGGCTCGGGCTGCTGCTATGCCGGGGGCGGGACTCGAACCCGCAAGGGATTGCTCCCGCGCGATTTTGAGTCGCGTGCGTTTGCCGATTTCGCCACCCCGGCGGAGACGTCCTGGGACGGAGCCAGGCCTGCGAAGATAACGGCCCGGTCCGGAACGCTCCAGTCCGGGCCGCTCGCGGGGCGTGTGCCCGGGGCCGGTCGCGCCGGGGTGCCCCGCGCCGGGCGCGGCCCGAGCGGCGTCCTACTCGAGTCCGCGGGGCGGGCCCAGGATCTCCTTCAGGAGTACCGCCTGGCGCAGCCCCGCCGGGCTCCGGAGCGCCCGTGCCAGGGTGGAGCCGGGGCGGTCCGGTGATGGGCGGGGGCGGTCGATCCGGTCGTGGAACTCGGCGTGGCGCTCCTCCGGGGTGGGCAGCGGTCGCTCCAGCGACCGGGCCGGGGGGGACGGCGTCTCCAGCGAGTAGGCCTCCGGACCCCGGTATTCGAGGGACGTCGGCTCGTACGCCGCCTCCTCTCCCTCGACCCGCCACGGCTCCGGCCCCCAGTCGTCGGCCGTATCGACGCCGATCGGCTCGGGCCCGGGCTGCTCCTCCGAGCCCATGGGCTCCAGCGACCATGGCGCGTCGTTCGGCTCCGGCTCCGGCGACGTCCGCCTCTCGCCGGTGAGGATCTGCCACAGGTCGTCCGGCAGCATGTCGGCGGCGGGGCGCGGCTCCTCGGCACGGTCGGGACCCGTCGGGGCCTTGTCCTCGCCGGGGATCGGCCCCTCCGACGACTTCCTCCGCTGCTTCATGACCCCCTCGAGGATGGGGATCAGGACGAAGGCGGCGATGATCAGGAGCTCGAACAGGTCCACGGCTACGACCCCTGCTCACTTCCGTTGTGGGGGGGGCCCTCGGTGGACTCCTTGGCGATGGCCGTCCGCATGTCCGTATCGGCGTTGACGTTCCGGTAGCGGACGTAGTCCATGATCCCCAGGTTGCCGCTCCGGAAGGCCTCGGCCATGGCCAGCGGCACCTCGGCCTCCGCCTCCACCACCCGGGCGCGCATCTCCTGGACCTTGGCGCGCATCTCCTGCTCGGCGGCCACGGCCATGGCCCGGCGCTCCTCGGCCTTGGCCTGGGCGATCCGCTTGTCGGCCTCCGCCTGGTCGGTCTGGAGCTCGGCGCCGATGTTCTTGCCGACGTCGACGTCGGCGATGTCGATCGAGAGGATCTCGAACGCCGTGCCGGCGTCGAGCCCCTTCGCCAGCACCGTCTTCGAGATCGCGTCCGGGTTCTCGAGCACCGCCTTGTGCGAGTCGCTCGAGCCGATCGTGGAGACGATGCCCTCGCCGACGCGCGCCAGGATCGTCTCCTCGCCCGCGCCGCCGACCAGCCGGTTGATGTTCGCCCGCACGGTCACGCGCGCGATCGCGATGAGCTGGATGCCGTCCTTCGCCATCGCGGCGACCTTCGGCGTGTTGATGACCTTCGGGTTCACCGAGACCTGCACCGCCTCGAGCACGTCGCGGCCGGCCAGGTCGATCGCCGCGGCCTGCTGGAACGGCAGCTCGATGTTCGCCTTGTCGGCGCTGATCAGCGCCTTGACCACCCGGTCCACGTGGCCGCCGGCCAGGTAGTGGGCTTCCAGCTCGCGGGTCGTCAGCACGAGGCCGGCCTTGGTCGCGTTGACCAGCGGCCGCACGACCGCGGCCGGGTTCACCTTGCGCAGACGCATCCCGACCAGGTCGCCGATGCCGACGCGCACGCCGGCGGAGACCGCCTCGATCCAGAGCCGGACCGGGATCGCCCAGAGCAGGATCAGCAACAGTGTCACCGCGATGATCAGCACCGCGGGCGAGATCAGCAGGAGTCCTTCCATCACGCGCTCTCTGAGAATGGGAACGTTCTGGTCAGGGACTACCCCTCTGCCCGGACGACGTGCCGGTACCCTTCGGATCGGATGATCCGGATCGGCGTGCCCTTCGGGATCCAGCCGCCGTCGGCCACGATGTCGAGCCGTTCATCGCCGAACCGACCGGCGCCCGCCGGACGCAGGTCCGTCAGCGCGACCCCGGTCTGTCCGACCAGCTCGCTCCGCACGGCCGCGGCCAGGTACCCCGTCTCCCGCGACGTCGCGTCGCCCAGCAGGATGCCCGACCGCTGGAGCCGGCTGTTGCGCGGCAGCGTCCGCAGCAGCGCCCACGCGCTCACCATCAGGATCACGATCGCGCCGGACAGCACGCCCGCCGCCTGGCTGTAGTCCACGCCCGTGGCCAGGTGGCCGACCAGGCTCAGGTAGATGCTCGCCAGCACCGCGGCGATGCCGGACAGGCCGAAGACGCCGAAGCCGGGCACCACGAAGATCTCGACGCCCAGCAGGATCAACCCCGCGCCCATCAGGATCAGCTCCTCCCAGCCGGCGAGTCCGATGATCATGTGGCTGCCGAAGAAGAGGCCGAGCGAGGTCAGGCCGGCGAGCCCGGCGAGCCCGAAGCTCGGCGTCTTGAACTCGATGACGAGCCCCAGGAACCCGAGCGAGAGGAGCCACGGCGCGACCAGCGGGTGGGTGACGAAGCGGACGACGGCCTCGGCCCAGTTCGTGTCCGTGCTGCGCAACTCGGCGTCGTCGAGGCCGAGCGTCGCGACGAGGCCGTCCCAGTCACCCACCTCGACGGCGTAGCTCAACTCCACGGCCTCCTCGGTCGTGAGCGTGAGCAGCTTGCCCGCGTCGACCACGCCGGCGATCGCGATGTCCTCGTCGACCATCGCCTCGGCGACGCGTGGGTCGAGCCCGCGCGCCTCGGCCAGCGCCCGCATCTCGCTCCGCATCGCGCTGACGATCTTCTCCGGCGCCTTCTNNGTCACCGGCGTCGCGGCGCCGATCACGGCGCCCGGGACCATGTAGACCCGGTCGGCGGCCAGCGCGATCATCGCGCCCGCGGAGAACGCCCGGCGGTTCACGAAGGCGTAGACGGGGACGTCCGCGTCGCTCACCGCGTTCACGATGCGCTGCGCCGCATCCACGCGGCCGCCCGGCGTCTCGATGTCCAGGACCAGTGCGCGGGCGCCCGCGGCCTCGGCCTCGGCGATGCTCCGCTCGATGAACGGCGCCAGACCCAGCTCGATGACCCCGGTGACCGGCACGCGGTACACCGGCCCGTCGGCCGGCACCGGGCCCTGTGCCGGCGTGAACGCCGCGAGCAGTGCGGCCACGGCGAGCCAGGCCACGAGAAGCGGGCCGCGCGTTGCCCGACGCGCGCGCCGTCCGTCCGGAAGCCGGAGCTTCGTTCGCATGTCCATGATTCCTGATACCCCTACCGGAGACCGGGGGTGCCGGCCGGGACTCGGTCCGGGTCAGCGGATGCCCAGGAGCTGGCGCGCGTAGTAGGCCCGTCGGATCGCGCGCACCGGGTCGCCGGCGTCCAGCGCCTCGCGCGCGCCGTGAACGAGCCGCGCAGCGCGGCGAGCCGCGACGTCGCCCGCGGCGTCCGATTCGCGTCCGGCACGCTTCGTGGCCAGCCCCTGCTCGGCCTGGTGGATCAGACGGCGTGCCACCGCGCCGGGCGTCGTCTCGCGCAGGCGGTCGCCGCCTCGAGCGATTCGCGGCGCAGCGCCCCGCCCGCCTCGTCGACCAGTGCGCGCCCGTCCGCCAGCGCCGCGCTCAGTCCGGGGAAGTCGACGCCACCCGCGACCGCGACGGCCAGGCCGACCCACTGGTCGAGCGCGCCGCGAACCTCGGCCAGCCCCGCGGGGCCCAGCGCCGCCGCCAGCGCCGGCGCCGCCCGCTCGTACGCCGCCCGCCGCAGCCCGGCCGACGCCGCCCGGTCGCCGGCGGCCTCCGCATCCAGCCAGAGCGACCGCGCCTCGAGGAGGTCGGCCGCCGCCGCGCCGTCGAGCCTCCCCGCGTCCACCAGCCGCCCGACCAGCCGCGGTAGCGTGGGCAGCGACTCCGACACCCGGAGCGCCGCCTCCGCCTCCACGGCCACCAGCAGCGCCGACGGATCGGTCGGCGCGTCGCTGCAACCGGTCGCGAGCGTCGCGACCAGCGCGAGTCGGAGCCTGCGGGGTCGACGGATCGGCTTCATCATGGGAGACGTCGGCACGGGTTCCACTCCCTCGAAGGTACCGCCGCGGGTTCCGGGCGACAAGGCCGCCGCCACTTGACCGGGCCCGGCACCGGGTCTAGCTTCACGTTCGGACGTTCGAACGAGCCCCGGACCCGATGCCCGAAGCGCGACCGACCTACGACGAGAAGCTGGCCCTGATCCTGCGCACCGCGGCGGCGATCTTCGCCGACAAGGGCTATCATCGCGCGAGCATCCGCGACATCAGTCGCGAGACGGGCATCAGCCTCTCCGGGCTGTACTACTACTTCGAAAGCAAAGAAGCGCTGCTGTTCCTGATCCAGCACCACTGCTTCGAGACGGTGCAGGACAACGCGGAGCGCCTGCTGAAGGGCGTGGACGACCCGGTCAGGCGTCTGCGTCTCTTCGTGGAGAACCACCTTCGCTTCTTCGTGGGGAACATGAAGGAGATGAAGGTGCTCTCCCACGAGGCGGAATCGCTCGGTGGAGAGTACCGCCGGCAGGTGAACGCGGTCAAGAAGCGGTACACGGAGATCTGCACGGGCATCCTCGAGGCGCTGCGTCCGGAGGGGACCCCGATCGACCTGCGGGTCGCGACGTTCACGCTGTTCGGGATGATGAACTGGATCTACAACTGGTATCATCCGGGACGCGACGTGCCGGTGGCGGAGCTGGCGGAGGACATGAGCCAACTGTACCTGCGGGGGTATCTGGCGGGTACGCAGGCGGAGCTCCCCGAAGGCGCGGAAGAGGGCGCGCCCGGCGAAGCCCGGCCCTCGATCTGGCGGAGAGAAGCGGCGATCGCCCCCCGGAGGGCCGGCGGCCCGCGATCGCCCGGGTAACTCGAACGGAGGCTGCGATGGCGAGTGTGATGGAAGCCGATCAGGCGGCGAAGACGCTGGTCCACTACGAGGTGCGGGACGGGGTGGCGCTGCTGACGCTGGATGACCCGCCGGCCAACACGTACACCTACGAGATGATGCAGCAGCTCGACGCCGCGATCCTGCGCGCGCGGATGGACGAGTCGGCGTCGGTGATCGTGCTGTGCGGCGCGGGCGAGAAGTTCTTCTCGGCGGGCGCCAACATCGGGATGCTCAACGAGGTGACGCCGACGTTCAAGTACTACTTCTGCCTGCACGCGAACGAGACGCTGAACCGGCTCGAGCAGACGCCGAAGCTCGTGATCGCGGCGCTGAACGGGCACACGGTCGGCGGCGGGCTCGAGATCGCGATGGCGGCCGACCTGCGGATCGCGCGGCAGGGCGCCGGCAAGATCGGGCTGCCGGAGGTCAACCTGGGCGTGCTGCCGGGGACCGGCGGCACCCAGCGGCTGGCGCGGCTGGTCGGCAAGGCGAAGGCGATCGAGCTGATGGTGACGGGTCGCACGTTCGACTTCGACGAGGCGAAGGCGCTCGGCATCGTGGACGACATCTACGACGCGGACGGGCGTGACGCGTTCATGGATCGGGTCCTCGGGTACGCGAGGCAGTTCGCGCCGCCGAACCGCGCCGCCAAGGCGGTGGGCCACATCAAGCGCGCGGTGCAGACGGGCTGGGAGCTGCCGATCGGCGAGGCGCTGGCGGTCGAGCGCGAGCTCCAGCAGCTCCTCTTCCAGAGCGAGGACGCGAGGGAGGGCCTGAGCGCGTACGTCGAGAAGCGCAAGCCGGAGTTCGGCGGGAAGTAGGCGGTCCGCCGCCCCCTCGACGCGGCCCCGCCGGGTCCGCGCGTCCCCGGTTCGGACGCCGTCTCGTGGAGGCGGGTGACCGTCGCGGCCGGTGGGCCGCCGCGGGCCGGGTGCGCGGCCGCGTCGTGGCGTAGCGGCGCGGGGCCCCGGCCGGACGGGCGGGGGCGGAGCCCACGATCAAGGAGGCAGGATGGCGACAACCGCGGTGCCGGTGGAGCGCGAGGCGCCGAACCGGCTCTACATCGGCGGCGACTGGGTCGACGCCGCGGACGGTCGGACGTTCGCGACGCGGAACCCCGCGACGGGCGAGGTCGTCACGGAGATCCCGGAGGCGAGTGCGCGGGACGTGGACGCCGCGGTCCACGCGGCGCGAGCGGCGTTGGGCGGCCCGTGGAGCGCGATGACGGCCGCCGAGCGAGGCGCGTCGATCTGGAGGCTGGCGGACGCGATCGAGGCGCGCGCCGAGGAGCTGGCCCGCATCGAGTCGATCGACAACGGCAAGCCGATCCGCGAGTCGACGATCGACCTGCGCGAGGTGGTCGACTGTTTCCGGTACTATGCGGGCTGGGCCACGAAGATCCAGGGAGACACCATCCCGGTCCGCGGGAACGTGCTCAACTACACGCTCCGCGAGCCGGTCGGCGTGGTCGGCGCGATCATCCCGTGGAACTTCCCGCTGCTCATGGCGGCCTGGAAGGTCGCGCCCGCGCTGGCCTGCGGCAACACGGTCGTCCTGAAGCCGGCCGAGACCACGCCGNNCACGAGGTCGGCCTCCCCGCCGGCGTGTTGAACGTGGTGCCCGGCATCGGCGAGACGGCGGGCGCGGCGCTCGTCCGGCACCCCGCGGTCGACAAGATCGCGTTCACCGGCTCCACGGAGGTCGGCAAGATCATCATGCGAGAGGCTGCGGAGTCGCTGAAGAAGGTCTCGCTCGAGCTGGGCGGGAAATCCCCGAACATCGTGTTCCCGGACGCGGACCTGGACGCCGCCGTGCGCGGCGCGTTCGCGGCGATCTTCTACAATGCGGGCCAGACGTGTACGGCCGGCTCGCGGCTCCTGGTCCACGAGTCGATCCACGACGCGCTGCTCGAGAAGCTGAGCGAACGCGCCCGGCGCCACGTGCCGGGCGACCCGCTCGACCCGAAGACCCGGCTCGGCCCGCTCATCTCGCAGGAGCAGCTCGAGCGGGTCCTCGGTTACATCGAGAAGGGCCGCAGCGAGGGCGCCGAGCTGGTGTGCGGCGGGGGCCGCGCGGCGTACCAGGGCGAGGAGCGGGGGTACTGGGTCCAGCCGACGATCTTCGACCGTGTCGCCCCGGATCAGACCATCGCACGCGAGGAGATCTTCGGACCCGTCCTGGCGACGCTGACCTTCCGGGACGAGGACGAGGCCGTCGAGCTGGCCAACCGGACGATCTACGGCCTCGCGGCCGGCATCTGGACGCGGGACCTGAAGCGCGCCCACCGCGTCGCGCGCCGCATCCAGGCGGGCACGGTCTGGGTCAACACCTACCGCGCCGTGAGCTACATGTCGCCCTTCGGCGGCTACAAGCGCAGCGGGCTGGGCCGCGAGAACGGCCAGGAGGCGATCCGGGAGTACATGCAGACCAAGAGCGTCTGGATCAGCACGGCGACCGAGGTCCCGAATCCGTTCGTGATGCGGTAGGGTCGGTCAATACTTTGAGGCAAGCTACGGAGTTGTGATAATTTGGGGCTCACGCTGCCAGATCCGGAGGGTTTTCCCATGTCGCAACTCGCCTTTGACCGTCCCGACGCCACCGGCCTGACCCGGAAAATCGCGGAATACTGCGGTTCCCTGCGCTACGAGGACCTGCCGGAGGACGTGGTGGCGATCGCCAGGTGCTGCCTGATCGACTGGCTCGGCGTGACGCTGGCGGGGTCCTACGACGCGCTGGCCGAGATGCTGCGGGCCGAGGCGGCCGAGCAGGGCGGCAGGGAGCAGGCCACGGTGATCGGCGGCAGGTCGCGGACCTCCGTGCTCCAGGCGGCGCTGCTCAACGGCACGGCCTCGCACGCGCTGGACNNATCCTGGCGCTGGCGGAGCGCGACGGGTTCGACGGCAAGGCGTTCATCGCGGCCTTCATCGCCGGCGTCGAGGCGGAGGTGCGCATCGGGACGCTGATGGGCGAATCGCACTACCAGAAGGGCTGGCACACGACCGGCACGGTCGGCACCTTCGGCGCGGCGGCCGGCGCGGCCCACATGCTCGGTCTCGACTCC
>JABAOG010003023.1_pt2 | contig 13241 bp, 13 predicted proteins | sample 7062131 | NCBI WGS metagenome assembly JABAOG01 (sample SAMN14538629, study PRJNA623070) | marine sediment metagenome | biome: marine biome [ENVO:00000428]; feature: marine pelagic biome [ENVO:01000023]; material: deep marine sediment [ENVO:00002113] | place: India: Arabian Sea | collected... | reverse complement strand
ACGCGGGCCGACTTCGAGCACTGCGAGGTGGGCGTCTTCATCGGCAAGAACCCCTGGCAGTCGCACAGCATCCCGCGCGCGCGCGTGACGCTGAGGGAAATCGCCAAAGATCCAAAGCGCTCATTGATCGTCATCGATCCTCGCAAGACCGAAACCGCCAAGCTTGCGGACATTCATCTTCAGGTGAAACCGGGAACCGATGCCTGGCTACTCGCGGCGCTTGGCGGCGTGCTCGTTCAGGAAGACCTGATCGACCACGAATGGCTCGGCCAACACGTGGACGGCGCACAAGACCCAATAGCAGCCCTCCGTGAAATCCCCGTCGCGGAGTACAGCGAGATCGCCGGCGTGTCCGAAGAGCTCGTCCGCGAGACAGCGCGCCGTATCGGCAAGGCCGAGAGCGTCGCCGTCTTCGAGGATCTCGGCATTCAGATGAATCGGTTCTCCACCCTCAACAGCTACCTCAACAAGCTGCTCTGGATTCTCACGGGGAACTTCGCGAAGCGGGGCGCCCAGTATGTGCCTGCCACGATCGTGAGCGTGGCGGGCAACCTCGAAAAGCTCGGGGCAGGCGCCGAGTGCAAGCGCAGCCCGGTTGCGGGCGAGCGCATCATTTCCGGGCTGACACCCTGCAATTCGATTCCCGCAGAGATCCTCACCGACCACCCGAAGCGCTACCGGGCGATGATCGTCGAAAGCAGCAACCCGGCCCACTCCATGCCCGACAGTCAACGCATGCGCGAGGCGCTGAGCGCCCTCGACACGCTCGTCGTGATCGACATCGCGATGACGGAAACCGCGCGGCTGGCCGACTACATTCTCCCGACCCCGACACAGTTCGAGAAGGCAGAAGCGACCTTCTTCAATCTCGAGTTCCCGCACAACTACTTCCACGTGCGGCAGCCGTTGTTCGAGGCGCCGGAGGGAGTCCTGCCTGAGCCCGAGATTCACGCCCGACTGTGCGAAGCGCTCGGTGCCTACACCGACGAGGACCTGGCTCCATTGCACGCGGCGGCCGCGCAAGGCCGCGCCGCGTACATCCCCGCGTTCTTCGGAAATGTTCTGTCGAACCCGAAGCTCGCGCCGCTGGCCCCGGTCATCCTCTATCGAACCCTCGGGCCGTACTTGCCGCCGGGCATGCAATCCGCGGCCGTCGTCTGGGGGCTCGTGCATCAGTACGCCGCCAAGTTCCCAGACTCGCTTCGCCGCGCGGGGTTCGAGGGCGGCGGGTTCGAACCGCCGGAGAAGCTCTTCGACGCGATCCTCGAAAATCCCTCGGGCGTCGTGTTCGCGGTCGACGAGTACGAAGATGGCTGGTCGCGAGTCGTGACGCCAAATGGCAGGATCCACGCGTCGATCCCGGAGCTGCTCGAGGAGCTCTCGACGCTTCGCGACGCGACCCCCGGCACCGGCGATGCCTCTTTCCCGTTCGTGCTGTCAGCTGGGGAACGACGGTCGTTCACGGCCAACACGATTTTTCGGTCTCCCGAATGGCGGAAGAAAGACCCAGAGGGCCTGCTACGCATCAATCCGCAAGACGCCACCGAGCTCGGCGTCGCCGACGGCGATCGTGTCCGCTTGAGCACCAAGCGAGGCGCAGTCGAGGTGCCCGTCGAGCTTTCCGAGATGATGCAACCCGGTCATGTCTCGCTGCCAAACGGCCTGGGCCTGGACCATCGGACCCAAGACGGCGATCTCGTCCGAACCGGCGTCGCCGTCAACGAGCTGACGTCGGTCGAAGACCGCGACTGGCTCGCCGGCACCCCGTGGCACAAACACGTCCCAGCACGTATCGAAGCGCTCGCCTAGCTCAGAGCTGATCTCGTGCGTTTTGTAGGAGGCGCCGCGCTTCGGTCGCGACGTCTTCGATCGGGGCGTCCGGAACGAGCTCGAACATGGCCTTCGGATCCGCAAAGGATACGAGGGCGCCGCCGTCCGACTCCTGTACCACCACGTTGCACGGCAGGAGCAAGCCGATGAAGCTCTCTCCCTGAAGTGCTTTGTGCGCGAGCTTCGGATTGCATGCGCCGAGGATCACATAGGGACGAAAGTCGACGCCGATCTTGTTCTTCAGCGTCTCTTTCACGTCGATCTTGGTAAGCACGCCGAACCCGTTGGCCTTGAGCGCTTCGGCCACTTTCTCGATCGCTTGGTCGACCGACACGCCGTCGAGCTGTTTGGAAAACGCGTAGCTTGGATCGTTCATCGGATGCCTCCTGAGGGCCATATAAGACCGCCTTGTAGAGAAGCCAACACTGCCGCAAAATATGCGCCCCNNCTCACCGCTCAGACGCTCCATTACTTTGCGCGGCCGCAGGAGCGTGTGCTTCGCGAGCCGCTAAATATCGCGGCAGCCTGGAAAGGGAGCGAGCTCGCACGGCGGGATGACTGGCGCGAGACGCTCACCGACACCGACATCGTCGAGCTCGAACGAGCGATCGCCACGGCCAAGAGGACCGGGAAGCCGATGGGGGATCTGACGAAGGACGACTTCCCCTTGCCAACATTGTCGAAGAAGATCGACCGCTGGCGAGAAGAGGTCCGATCCGGGCGTGGTTTCCAGGTTCTTCGCGGCGTACCCGCGGAGCGGTGGCCGCAGAGCGACACGGAGCTGTTCTTCTGGTGCTTCGGGCAGCACTTCGGAATCCCCGGGGCGCAGAATCCGCAAGCCGACCTACTGGGGCACGTGCGGGATACCGGCGCCAGTCCCGAAGAAGTGCGCCACTACCGTACGAGCGTGAACATCAACTTTCACTGCGACGCTGCCGATGTGGTGGGGCTCCTGTGTCTCCGCAAAGCCAAGCGCGGCGGCCAAAGCCGAATCGTCAGCTCGATCTCGGTGTACAACGAGCTCCTGCGCCGGCGCCCCGATTGGATCGACCGCTTGTACGAGCCGTTCATGATGGACACCAAGGGCGAGGGCGCCGTGCAGTACCTCCCGGTGCGTCCCTGCTGTTTCGACGACGGTCGGTTGCGGACTTTCTATCACACCGACTACTTCCGCTCGGCCGTCGGCTTCGACGGCGAGTTGATGCTCTCGGACGAGGATCGGGCGGTGCTCGACCTCTACAACGAGATCGCCGATTCCCCGGACTTCTACCTCGACATGGACCTCGAGCCCGGAGATGTGCAGCTCCTCTCGAACCACACCGTTCTCCACGCGCGGACCGACTTCGAAGACTTCCCGGAGCCCGAGCGCAAGCGTCACCTTCTGCGGCTCTGGATCTCGCTTCCTGCAAGAGCGCCTTTGGCGTCGCACCTCCGGCGACAGCGTAGCCGGGCCGGGATGCTCGTCACCGTCGTCGGCTCCAAGCTTGGCTACGCGATCCGGCGCGTGGTCAACTGAGCTAGGGCACCCGGCCGGCGACCACGTATTGATAGGGAAGCGATTCCTCCACGACCTCGGCGGCAAACCCGGCGGCTTCGAGCTCGCCGACTACCGTATCGTGTTTGAGTCGCATCTGCAGTGGAGGCCCCTCGGGGCTCTCCATCGTGAAGTCGACGATGAGCAACAGGCCGCCGGGGCGTAGGGCTTCCAGCAGCTTCTGGGCGTAGGCTGCTCGCTCGGAGATGTGGTGCCAGGTGCTGACCACCAGGACGCGATCCACCGAGCGCGGGGTGAGCGCGGGGTCATCCGGGACGACTATTTCGGGCCGTACGTTTCGAAGCCCTTCTTTGTCGATTCGCGAGGACAGCGAATCTATCGACGAGCGGCTAACGTCGAGAGCCAGCACGTGGCCTTCGGGGCCAACCGCCTGCGAAAGATAGCGAAGGAAGTACCCTGTTCCGGCTCCGAGGTCGACGGCGGTCATCCCCGGACGGCATTCGAGGAGCTTCATGACCTCCTCGGGCCTCTGCCACTCGTCTCTCCCCGGTTCATCGAGCTGGTGGGCGTACGTGTGCAGATCGGGACAGGCGTGCTCCGAGCCGGTCGAATGCTCGTGGGTCGCCCCCGGGGCAGCCGCAGTAGGTTCATTTTGGGGCGATCTACTGTTGCAACCGGCGGACAGGGCTGTCACAAGCGCGAGTAGGGGAATTGCTCGAGGGGTCATGCGGATCACCGGCTTCACGGACTTTACAATTAGCGACATCTTTGACCCCGGCAAATGACTTCGCATATTTAGACGTCGAAAAAGTGCGCTGCTTAACCCTGCGCAGGTACGAGAAAAATTGCGCGTTACTACCCCGGGGCTATGCTGGCGCTCGTGCTCTCTGAGTTCAGAGGGGGAAGGAAAAGGAACTCCATGAAGAGACATCTGCATTCATCTCTCACCGTCTTGGTGTGCTTCACGCTGTTCGCGGTGATGCTGACGGGCTGTAAGGACGCAGAGGAGCCGGAGCCGGAAGAGACCACGGGCTCCGAGATTNNCTCATCTCTCACCGTATTGGTGTGCCTCACGCTTTGCGCGGCCATGACAATGGGCTGCAAGAAGGACGCGGAGGAGCCGGAGCCGGAAGAAACCGCTGGTTCCGAGATCCCAGAGCCGGAACCCGAAGTCGACGTCGAGCCGGTCGAAGAACCCTGTGTGCTCGAGACCGTGTACTTCGAGTTCGATTCGTCCGAGCTCGACGGTAGCGCGCGTTCGGCGATCCAATCGGCGGTGGACTGCTACCGCAACCAGAATCCGGACGTGCGCATTCTGTTGACAGGCGCATGCGACCCGCGCGGCACCGAGGAGTACAACATCGCGCTTGGTGAGCGCCGTGCTCAGTCGGTGCGCGGATACATGACGTCGCTCGGCATGGGCGGCGGCCAGATCTCCGTCACCTCCGTGGGGGAGGAGATGGCGACAGGTACCGACGAAGCCGGTTGGGCTCGCGACCGCAACGTGAGCGGGTCCGAGAACTGACTCATTTGGGGGGTGTGCTCGTGGGGGGTAGCCATTGATGCTTTCGGTGTTCCTTCAGGCGAGCGCACCACAACAACTCAGTCCTTGGCAACTCGTGGTCGGCGCTTCGCCGGTCGTGCAGTTCGTCCTGCTGATCCTCGTCTTCATGATGGTGATGTGTCTGTACATCATCGGGGCGAAGTGGATCCGTTTGAAGCAGGTCACCGACCAGAGTCGCGCCTTTCTCGAGCTGTTCTGGTCCGAGGAGCGGGCACGCAATTGGAATGCCAAGGCGATGAACGACATCCACGGGCAGTCCGCGAGTTACGATCGATCTCCGATCGCGACAGTGTTTCGCGCCGGATATCGTGAGCTCGCGCGCATCGCGCGGACTGGGCGTCCCACGAAAGGGGATGTGGAGAACGTGGAGCGCGCGCTCAGGCGGGCGCAAAGCGCAGAGCTTACGCGGCTCGAAAACAAGGTGTCGTTCTTGGCAACCACCGCTTCGACCGCACCTTTCGTGGGGCTTTTTGGCACCGTCTGGGGCGTCATGAACTCGTTCATCGCGATCCACGGCGAGAAAAGCGCCGGGCTCGACGTCGTTGCGCCGGGCATCGCCGAAGCGCTCATTGCGACCGCACTCGGCCTCGCAGCCGCGATTCCCGCTGTGATGGCCTACAACTACTTCGTGCGGCGTATTCGCGTGGTCGACAGTGAGACGGCTGCATTTGCAAGCGATTATCTGAATATCATTCGCCGTCACTTGTTGGTGGAATAGCCGATGTCGTTTTCAAGCGATGGGGGACGGGGTAGCGCGCTCAGCGAAATCAACGTCACACCGCTGGTCGATGTGATGTTGGTGTTGCTGATCATCTTCATGGTTGCGGCGCCGATGCTGACGACGGGCGTCAACGTCGACCTCCCGAAGGCCGACGCGCCGCGAATGGACATCGACCAAGAGCACCCGCTGATCACGGTGCAACGCGACCAACGAATCTTTCTTTTCGATGAAGAGGTCTCGCTCGACGTGCTCCGCCAGCGGCTCGTCGACGACGAGCGGATTCGCGATGTCGATGAGGTGTTCGTGCAAGCGGACGAGCAAGTCCCGTACGGCGCGGTGGCGCAGGTCCTGGCGCTGGTGCGCCAAGCTGGGATCGGCAAGATGGGGCTCGTCACCGACCCGCTTACACGAAAGCCGAGATAGACGATGGCCCAGACGAGCGACTGGCGGGCACTCTCTCTTCTGGAGACGGAGCAGCCAACGCTGGCAGAGGTCGCGGGGGGCATCGGTTTCACCCTGGCGGCTTTCGTCTTGATTCCCGCACTGGCCGTCCTGAGCGCGTTCTTGCTAGGTGGGATGGAGGCGCTCTTCGGCGGACGCGTCGACGACCTGCCGCCTCCGCCGATCGAGGTGATCGAGNNGTGCCCACGGGCAAGAAAGAAAAAGGCCTCGCGAAGCCCAAGGACAAGCGCCAGGACCGCGACGACGATTTGCTCTCGCAACTGGGGGAACGCGCGGGCGCGATTTCCGACCTGACCAAAGGGCCAGAGCTGGAGGGCGACCCCGAAGGGATCGTCGAAGGCACCAAGGCCAGCGGGGACGAAGTCGAGATCTACATCGGCAAGCTCTATTCGTACTTTCGAAGGGGTTGGCAGGTGCCCACGGTGATCACCGACGAAGAGCTCCAGAAGCTCGCCTGCGTGATCGAGCTGTCGATCACGGAGGACGGCCGCGTCGGCGACTATGAAGTGACGCGCTCGAGCGGGAATGAAGCATTCGACGATTCCGTTCGTCGGAGGTTGAGTCAGGCAGAGGGGGCGGAGCTTCCGGCGCCGCCGGAATCGGTGGCCAAGCGAATCTTGGGGGAAACGATCTCTCTGCGTTTCTTTGGGCGTCACGCCCGTTGAGGTTGCAAATGACTTTGATCGCATTTCCACATCGATGGCTTCGGGGCGCGCTGGTGCTGGGGCTCGCCCTCGGGCCGGTTGTTTTTTCGGCACTACCAGCCGTCGGCCAGGAGGACGCGCCTCCTCTGCCCGAGGACAAAATCGTCGTCGACATCGACGCGCCGGACGAAGAGGTGTTCCGTATCGGCATTCCGAATCTGGTCGGCGAGAACGACCAATACACCGTGGCCGGCGGCGCCATTCTGCAAAACGACTTCCGCCTCATGCCCGGCTTTCGGGTGATCGGGCCGCAGTCGGTCCGGCACGACTACGCAGGCTTGGGCCTCGGGGTAGACCTTGGCGCGTGGGCCATGTTGGGGGCCAACGGGGTCATCAAAGGTCAGGTGTTCGGGGATGCAACCGCACTGAGCGTAGAGCTTCGCTTCTACCAATCGAGTGGAGGGGAGGTGCCAGCGATTCGTCGAACCTACCGCGGGCCTGCAACGGAGCTTCGCAAGTGGATGCACGACTTCGCCAACGCAGTGATCGGCGTCGTCACCGGCACGTACGGGCCCTTTGGGACCGAAATCGCATTTGCCCGCAAGCACGGACCCGGACGCAAGAGCGTGTACGTCGCCGCAATGGATGGCTACGGCGTTCGAAAGGTGTCGAGCGGCGGGGGTGTGTCGATGCTTCCCACCTTTGGCAAAGGGTCGGTTTGGTACACGCGCATGACCAAGCAAGGCATGTTCATCACCAACACGCGCGTTGGGGGCAAGCGCATCATCGGCGGCAAAGGCATCACGATGTCACCTGCGATCTGTGGCGAGCGCGTGTATTTCGCGTCGTCTCGGTCGGGGAACTCCGAGATTTACAGCTCGAACCTCGATGGTACCGGCCTACGGCGCCTGACCCGCAGCCGTGGAATCGACGTGAGCCCCACGTGCGGCCCCGGCGGCAAGCTCGCGTTCGTGTCGAACCGTCACGGGAGCCCCCAGGTCTTCACGATGAACACCAATGGTACGAACGTGCAGCGGGTGACATTCCGTGGGAGCCACAACCAAACGCCGGTTTGGTGCCAGGACCCGAAGCAACCGCTCATCGCATTCAGCGGGCGGGACCGCAACTTCGATATCTTCACGGTCAACGTCGAGACCCAGGAGTACAAGCGGCTCACGCAGGGGCAGGGCGACAACAAGGATCCCGCATTCTCACCCGACTGCCGCCTGATCGCCTTCACGTCGAACCGGCGCGGCACGCCGGGGGTCTACCTGTCCGGACAAGACGGCCTCGACCAGAACCAGGTGATCAACGGCGTCGCCGAGACCGTTCGCTGGGCGCGCTGAGCTCCGAAAGTCCTTTGCTGGCAATCGGGGGCCCTCTATGCTCCGCCCCCATGACGTTTTGGAAGCTGGGGTGCCTCGCGACGGTCGTGGCCCTCGGACTGGTCGGTCTCGGGGCGTGGCAGCTTTTCGGCACCGGGAACCCTCACCCGAAAGGCGAGGTCACAGCTGCGCCGCTCGACCGCGATCTCTTGAGAGCGCGCGATGAAGCGCAGCGCGCCACGATGGCCGATTCGGAAACGCGCGTGCTCTTTGGCGACCTGCACGTGCACTCGACGCTATCGGTCGACGCGTTTCAATGGGGCCTGCCACTCATGGGCGGGGAGGGCGTGCATCCGCCCGCCGACGCGTGTGACTTCGCGCGGTTCTGCTCGCAGCTCGATTTCTATTCGCTCACCGACCACGCGGAGGCGCTGACGCCTCGCAGTTGGGAGATGGTTCGGGAGTCGGTTCGTCAGTGCAACGCCGTCGACCGGCAGAGTGAGCAGCCGGACCTCGTCGCGTTCACGGGCTTTGAATGGACGCAGATCGGAACCACCCCGAAGACACACTTCGGTCACCGCAACGTGATCTTCAAAGAGACAACCGACGCACAACTGCCGACCCGGCCGATCGCGGCGCCAGGGCTTGCCTCACAAGCCTTCCAGGACCGCGAGACGCTCCGAGCCAACTGGAAGATCCCATTTCTCGCGTTTCCGAACCAACAGCCCTACAGCGATGCGGCCAAACACGTTCGCGAGATTGCGCGGCTGTCGAATTGTGCCGACGATCGTGCATCGCCCGACCTGCCTACGGACTGCCGCGAGCTCGCGGACACCCCCGAAGCCCTCTTCCGAAAGCTCGATGAATGGGGCTTCGACGCCGTGGTGATTCCGCACGGGACCACATGGGGGTTCTACACGCCGCCCGGCTACGTCTACGACAAGCAACTGCAGGCGAAACACAACGACCCAAAGTGGCAACAGCTGATCGAGGTATTCTCCGGGCACGGCAATTCGGAGGAGTACCGCACCTTTCGCGCGGTTGAGCAGACCGACGACGAGGTGAGCTGTCCGAAGCCAACCGAGGGCTATGAGCCGTGCTGCTGGCGCGCGGGCGAGATCATTCGAAGCCGTTGCGAAAACCGGTTGTCCGCGGAATGCGATGCGCGTGTCGAGGCGGCTCGAAAGAACTTTCTCAAGGTCGGCATTGCCGGTCATCTGACATTGCCGGGTACCGACCTGACCGAGTGGGGCAACTGCGGCCAGTGTACCGACTGCTTCAATCCGAGCTTCTCGTATCGCCCGGGCGGCTCAGCGCAATACATCCTCGCGCGCGGGAGCTTCGACGACGCCGAGACGCCACGGCATTCCACACTTGGCTTCATCGCATCGAGCGANNCCGCCGTTCCGTCGGGTGTGGCTGGAGCGACAGGCCTCGTTCTTTCTCACGGGAGGCCTCGTCGCCGTGCACGCGAAAGAGCGAACCCGCGGCGCGATCTGGGAGGCGTTGTTCGACCGCCACGTCTACGGCACGTCGGGTGATCGCATTTTGCTCTGGTTTGATCTCGTCAACCCGGGTGGCCCGAGCGCACCGATGGGCAGTCGGCTCGATTTCGAAGGGACGCCCAAGTTCCGGGTTCGCGCCGCCGGAGCATTTGCTCAGCTTCCCGGATGCCCCGACGAGGTGACCGACGCCCTCGGGGAGGAGCGAGTCGATCGTATCTGCGCTGGCGAGTGCTACCACCCGTCCGATGAGCGAAGGCGCATTGCCCGCATCGAGGTCGTTCGCATTGGGCGACAAATGAAAGAAACCGAGGCGGTCGAAGAGTTGATCGAAGACCCTTGGCTGACGCTCCCGTGTCCCGTCGACGTAGAGGTTTGCGAGGTGGAGTTCGAAGACCCTTGGTACGCGTCGGCTGGCCGCGAGGTTCTCTACTACGTCCGAGCGATCCAGGAGCCTACACCCGCGGTCAACGCGGGCTTGCTTCGCTGCGACGGCGACCAGTGCGATCCGTGTTACGGCGATTACCGTGTCCCCTTCGACGAAGACTGCCTGTCGATGAACCAAGAGCGCGCTTGGTCCTCGCCGATCTATCTGACGGCGCCAAGCATGCCAGCGAGCCCNNGCCGAGCATGCCAGCGAGCCCGTAGCCGCTAGCGGTCGTCGCAGTCTGCCGGGCCGAGCTCGCGCACCTTGCGAAGCTCTTTCTTGGCTTGCCCGTAGAGCGGCGACTTCTTGTGGTTCTTCAGCAAGGCCTTGAGTGCGGTGCCCGCATCGTTGCACGATCGCACCTGTAGGAACGCCTGCGCCATGTCGTAGAGCGTCTCGTCGATCGCATCGCCCCTTCGGTATGTCGACAACACCTTTTGGAACTCGCCGAGGGCTGCGGCGGCTTGGCCTTGCTTCAAGTAGCTCGAGCCGATCATGTACTGCGCGTTGTCGGCGCGGTCGTCCTTCGGGTAGCGCTCCACGTAGGCCCGCCCGAGGGCGCGCGCGTAGGAATGCTTGTTGATGCGATACGCCTTCGTCAGCGCTTCCCAGTGCGCACTCTTGCTCTTCGGGATCTCGCCGGTGTCGAGAGGGATATCCATGCCAGCTGCCCGTGCCACTTCGCTCAGGCGGCGCTGAAGCTCGAGGCTTCGCTGCGCCTGTGCTTGGCTCGCTCCGGTGCTCTCCATTCGAAGCTCGGCGATTTGACCCTCCATCATGGCGAGCCGCGTTTGAATCTGCTCGATTTGCAGCCCTTGGTCGGCGCTGTTGCGGCGAAGGACGCGGCTTGCTTCCGCGAGCGCTTCTTCGAGCTCTTTGCGCTTGGCTTCGAGGTCCTCTTCGAGCGAGTCGAGTCGTTGTTGGTTCGCAGCGATGTCGGCCTGCATTTGGCTGATGCAGCCCGGTGCCGTGGCGAGCATGAGTGGAAGCGCGACCAGCCAGAGGCTTGGGCGCGATCGCGCGAGCAGTCGAAACATCCCCATCATGGCCTGGTTTAGTATAGATGGGTTATTCAGGCCATTTTATGAGCCCGGCTCGAGGAGGCCGTTGTCGTCGACGATCTCCTGGAGCTGCGCCAAGCCGTCCTGGAGCTTGGCGAAAAACGAGCTCGAGTGGGGAACGAAGTGGAAATTCGGGTGTTTCGACCAGAGCTCCCGTAGGCGTATGTCGAGGCCGCGCGCCTCTTCGTTGCTCTCGGTTCTCGCTGGGTTGCCTCCCTCGATCGAGATGTCCCCGACGGCCGCTGACTCGAAGAATATCACTGCGTCGTAACGTTTGAGCTCCTCCTCGAGGGTCGTGTCCAGGGTTTCGAAGAAACCTTGGGGGGCCTCTTCCGGCCAAAACGCAGCGCCGTCGATCGTGCCGCGGTCGCATAGCAGGACGCGGCCGGGGTAGAGCGCGCCCTGAATGTCTTCAAGCGCGACTTGGGCGTGGAAGATGGCCTGTTGCGTTGCGGCGCGGGCTTTGGGCTCACCCACACGCGGGAAGCCGCCCGTGAACAACATCGTCGCGGTCTCGGGCACGATGACGACCTTCTTGCCGATCTCGCGCCGGAACAAGTCGGCGGCTGTGGTCTTCCCGCCGCCCGGACCGCCAGTCAGCACGATTCGAAAGTGGTGTCTTCCCGAGGCGCTCATCGTCGGGGCTACGATAGCCGATTCCGAGTCGGGCGTGCAGGCGAGATGCTGGTTTGAGCGTCCGGCTATCCCCACTCTTCCAGCAGCACCTCAAACACCTCCGCCGTCGCCCCCAACCCACCGAGGTGCCCCTCTCCCGGGCGCATCCTCAGTTGGGCATCCGGGATCAGCGCTGCCATGTGCTCTCCGTGCTCGTAGGGAATGATGGGGTCTGCGTCTCCCTGCCACAAACGTACCGGGACTCGGATCTTGCGGAGCGAGAAGCCCCATGGTCGGCCGAAGAGGATCAGATCCAAAAAGAAGGCGTACATCCCGGTTTCGCTTGCGACGACGATGTCTCGTTGGAAGGCGCGTCGTGTGTCGATATCGTCGAACACCGCGCGATCCCCAGGCGGCAACGTGCGAAGGTAGAGATCCATGACCGGGTCCGCAAACGGCTCCAGCGCCTGGCAAAGCCTTCCGAGTCCCCGTCCAAGCGGCCGCCACGCTCGGCTCAGTGCCGGAGCGGCACGCGGCAAGCGTCCGACAATACCCTCGGCTGGAGCTTCCTCGCCGACACTCGGTGCCACGCCACCCAAAGTCACAGCCGCGATCACACGCTCTGGCATCTCATGTGCGCAGGCCAATGAATAAGGGCCTCCCCCGGACAACCCGATCGTCGCAAATCGGTCGATGCCGCGTGCGTCTGCAAACTGCGCGATATCGTGGGCCCACTCAACGAGGTGATCATAGAGATGTGGAGTGGAGCTCCCGACGCCGGGTCGTTCGATCACCACTAGTCGGATGTCCCGCGCGACGGCGAGGGCACGGGCTTCCGGGGCCAGCTGGCCACGCGCGCCAGGCGACCCGTGAAACCAAAGAATCGGACGGCCGGACGCAACCCCGTACTCGGCATAGCCAAGGAGCCGCCTGTCATTGAGTCGGATCCAGCCTTCGTCTCTGGCCGCGAGGATGCTCATATTGGCTCCATTCACTCGTCATATAGCCGATTCCGAGCTAGATGAGGCAAGATGGCAATCCGACTCCCCGCGGGGCTCCTACGCATCCTCCTCCGCCTCACGGTGAAACCGTTTCTTGGTTTTCCGTTCCCGGTTTCCTTCCAGCGGCTCTGGGTGCGGATCATGTCGAACGTCAATGCCCCGTCTCGGGCCGCCTCGATGGAACGTGCCGACATCTCGGGCATGTCTACCCTTCGGGCTCGACCGAAAGGAAGCGAGCCGAAGCGGACGGTGCTCTATCTGCATGGCGGCGGGTACTGCATTGGAAGTTGGGGAACCTACCGAGGGCTGATCACACATCTGGCAGTGGTGGCTGATGCCACGGTCTACGCTCCCAACTACCGCCTGGCCCCCGAGCACCCGCACCCCGCAGCGCTCGATGATGGAGTAGCGGCCTACCGTTGGTTGCTCGAGCAGGGCGTTTCGTCCGATCGCATCGCGTTGGCGGGCGATTCAGCCGGAGGCGGGCTCGCGCTTGCGACAGCGATCGCGATTCGCAACGCCGAGCTTCCGGCGCCGGCTTCGATCGCGCTCTTCTCGCCGTGGGTCGATCTGCGGGGCGACACGCCATCCATG